>OGFG01000011.1_pt1 | contig 178754 bp, 140 predicted proteins | sample 1570761 | NCBI WGS metagenome assembly OGFG01 (sample SAMEA2581938, study PRJEB24529) | metagenome | biome: Human gut stool | place: China | collected 2011
ATCCTCTGCTCCTGCAAAGGCAGTCGCATTTTGCTCCGCAAAACAAGGAGGATTACTATTATGAAAAAAACCAAAGCAGTTTTGGCTATTTTGATGGCCGGAACAATGATGCTTGGTCTTGCAGGCTGTGGCGGGAACAGTTCTTCTGCAACACAGGGAACAACCGCAGGCACAGAGACAGGCAGTGCAGCAGGTGATGCTGCAGGAACAGATGCCGCAGCAAGCGCATCAGACATGAATGTTATGCTTGAAACTCCGGTCGAGTCACTCGATCCGCAGCAGGCTACCGACGGAACATCCTTTGAGGTAATCGCTGATTACACCGACGGTCTGATGCAGATGGATGCAGACGGACAGGCAGTTCCGGCAATCGCAGAAAGCTATGATTTATCAGACGATGGTTTAACTTATACATTCCATCTTCGTACCGATGCAAAATGGAGCAACGGCACACCGGTTACCGCAGCAGATTTCGTATTCGGATGGCAGAGAGCTGTTGATCCGGATGTCGCATCAGAGTATGCATATATGTTAAGCGATATCGGTCAGATTAAAAATGCAGCAGAGATCATCGCAGGTGAGAAAGACAAGAGTGAACTTGGTGTGACAGCAGTAGACGACAATACACTTCAGGTTGAACTGAATGTACCAGTCAGCTATTTCACTTCTCTGATGTATTTCCCGACTTTCTATCCGGTAAATGAGGAGTTCTTTACTTCCTGTGGAGATACATTTGCAACAAGTCCTGAGACAGTATTATCAAACGGTGCATTTGTGCTGGATTCTTATCAGCCGGCAGCAACTGCATTCCATTTAACAAAAAATGCAGACTACTATGATACCGACAGAGTAAAACTTTCCGGATTAAGTTATCAGGTAATCCAGGATTCACAGCAGGCATTAATGAGCTACCAGACAGGAGCGCTTGATACAACATTAGTAAACGGTGAGCAGGTTGATCAGGTAAAAGATGATCCTGAATTCACAACCGTTGGTGCCGGTTACTTATGGTATGTCAGCCCGAATATGAATTCTGTTCCTGAACTCGCAAACTTAAATATCCGTCTTGCAATGACAATGGCAATCGACCGTGATTCCATCACAGCAGATGTATTAAAAGATGGTTCTGCTTCTACATACACAGCAGTTCCAATGCAGTTCGCAGCAGGTCCGGACGGATCTGACTTCTCCGAAGATCAGACAAAATTCTCTGATGTATGTGCTTATGATACTGCAAAAGCAGCAGATTACTGGGCAAAAGGTTTAGAGGAACTTGGTGAATCTGAGATCACTTTAGACATGGTAGTAGATGCAGATGACGCACCTCAGAAAGTAGCGCAGGTATTAAAAGAGCAGTGGGAGACAGCTCTTCCGGGACTGACCGTAAACCTGGTTGTTGAGCCGAAGAAACAGCGTGTGGAAGACATGCAGAACGGTAACTTCCAGTTAGGTTTAACACGTTGGGGACCGGACTACGCAGATCCAATGACATATCTTGGAATGTGGGTAACAGATAACTCTAACAACTACGGTCTGTGGAGCAACGCAGATTACGATGCAATCATTGATGAGTGTACAACCGGTGATCTTTGCACAGATGCAGAGGGACGCTGGGCAAGACTTTACGATGCTGAGAAGATCGTTATGGATGAGGCAGTTATTTATCCGCTTTACACACAGTGCAACGCAGAGATGCTTTCTTCTAAAGTAACAGGCGTTGAGTATCATCCGGTAGCTATCAACCGTGTATACAAAGATGCTGTAAAGACTGAATAAAGAAATTTAGACAGTAGAAATCCTGTTTTACAGGAAAATGAATATAGCCGCACTAAAGTGCAAAACTTTGGTGCGGCAATTTCATCATATTGTTGACGCTATAGGAAATGAGGCAGGAATTTCCTATGTCGTGAACGGAAAAACAAGGAGGAAAATCCTCTGCTCCTGCAAGAGGCACATGCTATGCAAGCTATTGAGCATAGCATGCATAGCAGGCATTTTCCTTCGGAAAAACAAGGAGGATTAGAACGTGAAAAAATATGCACTTAAGAGAATCGTAACGTCTCTGTTTACGCTGCTTGCAATTTTACTCGTTCTGTTTATTTTGATGCAGCTGATGCCGGGTTCTCCATTCAACGATGAGAAGTTAAATGCAGACCAGAGAGCAGCACTGTATACGAAATATGGACTGGATCAGCCATTGCCGGTACAGTTTGTGAAATATGTAGGCAATATGTTAAAGGGAGATCTCGGCGTAAGTTACAATATCTCAAAGAATACACCAATTTCCCAGTTGATAAAGACAAGACTTCCGATCTCCATCAGTATCGGAGGATATGCGGTGTTGATTGGTGCCGTGGTCGGGCTTTTGCTTGGACTTCTCGCGGCATTAAAACATGACACGATATGGGATTCGTTAGCGACGATCATTTCAGTTATCGGTGTGTCGGTACCGTCGTATGTGTTCGCGCTGGCACTCAGCTATAACTTCGGATTTAAATTAGGATGGTTCCCGATGCTGTTTTCGGAGAGCGATATTTTCGGATCAAGCGTGCTGCCCAGTATCTCACTTTCGATGTTTACGATGGCGTCGATCGCCCGTTTTACGCGAAGTGAAATGCTTGAAGTACTCGGCAGCGATTATATGCTGCTTGCGGAGAGTAAAGGAATTTCGGGTTCGGCGCTGATTTTTAAACATGCGCTGCGAAATGCACTGATCCCGATCATCACTGTGCTTGCACCGCTGATCGTCGATCTGATGACCGGTTCTCTGGTTGTTGAAAAAATATTTGCAATACCGGGTGTCGGAAGTCTTCTGGTAAATGCCATTCAGTCGAACGACTACAACGTGGTTATCGCATTAAGCTTTATTTATTCTGCAATGTACATTGCCATCATGCTTGTGGTAGATATCCTTTACGGAATCATTGACCCGAGAATTCGTCTGGCAAAGAAAGGAGACTGATATGGTGTCACAGGAAAATACCATGAATGTGGGAAATGATGCTGCCGGCTACATACCGGTCGAGGCAGATTTTAAATTTAAACATACGGATGGCGAACTTGCGTTAGATGATAACTTTGCAGCACAGAGTTTCTGGAAAGACGTATTGATCCGCTATTTCAAAAAAATCAGTGCAGTGATCGGTCTGATCCTGATCATTATCATTACGGTATTTGCAATTATTGGCCCGGGGATGAATGATTTCAGTTACTCCGAACAGTCACTGACACAGAAGAACTTTGCACCGAGGGTAAAAGGTCTTGAAAAACTTGGTATCTTCGATGGTAGTGAAGGCATGAAAACAACGACCGGAACCAAAAAGATCAATTACTATGAAGAAAAAGGTCTGGATGATCTTTACTACTGGTTCGGAAGTGATAACTTCGGACGTGATATCTGGACACGTACCTGGTCCGGTGCACGCGTTTCCCTGATTATCGCCGTAGCAGCCGCTATCATCGATATGGTGATCGGTATGAGCTATGGACTGATCTCCGGATATTTTGGCGGGAAAGTCGATATGTTCATGCAGCGGTTTCTGGAGGTCGCGAACGGTATTCCGCGTCTTGTAATCGTAACACTTTTGTTACTGGTACTGCAGCCGGGTATGCTTACCATTATTTTTGCATTGATGTTGACGGAGTGGGTCGGCATGAGCCGTATTGCAAGAGCTGAGATGCTGAAATTAAAAGAGCAGGAATTTGTACTTGCATCACGGACACTTGGAGCAGGAAATTTCTTTATTATTTTTAAAGAAGTTCTGCCAAATATCATTGGACCGATCATTACACAGGTAATGTTCTCCATCCCGACAGCGATCTTTACCGAGGCATTCTTAAGTTTCGTAGGTCTTGGTATTCCGGTGCCGCAGTGTTCACTTGGTTCACTGATCTCCGAAGGATTTAACAGTTTTACCACACATCCGTACCAGATCATTCCGCCGATCGTTGTAATGGCTCTTTTGATGTTAAGCTTTAACCTTGTAGCAGATGGTTTACGTGAAGCATTAGATCCGAAGCTGAAAGAAATGTAAGAAAGGGGATTCGTATATGTCAGAGACAAAAGAACAGATTTTAAAAATACGGGACCTGGATATTACGTTTCAGACGACTGCAGGAAGCGTGCACGCCATCCGTGGAGTCAATATTGACCTGATGAAGGGCGAGACAGTTGCGATCGTTGGTGAGTCCGGCTCCGGTAAATCCGTAACAATGAAAGCTGCCATGGGTATTTTGGCATCCAATGCAAAAGTAACAGGCGGTACCATAGAATTTTCCTATCATCATGCGGATGGAACGCCGCAGACGGTAGACATTTTAACAAAAGATAAAAAGTGGATCAGACGCCATATCAATGGAAAAAGAATTGCCATGGTATTCCAGGATCCGATGACAAGTCTTGATCCGACCATGACGATCGGAAAACAGATCATGGAAGGTATGATCTGGCATTTTAAGACACCGAAGAAAGAAGCCTGGGATAAGGCAGTAGAACTTTTAAAAGAGGTTGGTATCGAGGATGCGGAAAAACGTATGAAAAACTATCCGCACCAGCTCTCCGGTGGTATGAGACAGCGTGTGGTCATTGCCATCGCGCTTGCCTGCAACCCGGATCTTCTGATCTGTGATGAGCCGACGACTGCACTGGATGTTACGATTCAGGCAAAGATCATCGAGCTGATCCGCAGGGTACAGAAAGAGAGAGGCATTTCCGTTATTTACATCACACATGACCTCGGCGTGGTTGCCAAAGTGGCAGATTACGTCAATGTTATGTATGCCGGAAAAATCGTTGAGAAAGGTATGATCAATGAGATCTTCTATGATCCGAAACATCCGTATACCTGGGGACTGCTTTCCGCAATGCCTGATCTTGACACTGCGGATGAGAGACTCTACACGATCCCTGGCTCTCCGCCAAACCTGTTAAACGAAAAACCGGGCGATGCGTTTGCACCGCGTAACCAGTTTGCGCTTGAAATCGACGACAAGGCAGATCCGCCAATGTTTCAGGTGACAGATACACATTATGCGGCTACCTGGCTGTTAGATCCGCGGGCACCGAAGGCAGAGATGCCGCCTGAATTAAAAGAGCGTATTGCGCGAATGAAGAAGGAGGCAAAGATCGATGACGGTGAATGAAAACAGTAAGCCTCTTCTTACCGTGAAAGGCTTGAAACAATATTTTAAGGTAAGTAATAATTATACCGTGCATGCGGTGGAAAACGTAAGTTTTCAGATCTATCCGGGTGAGACATATGGTCTGGTCGGGGAATCCGGTTCCGGAAAATCAACGATCGGAAGAAGTGTCATAAGACTATATGATCCGACCGCCGGGGAGATCAATTTTAATGGAATGGACATCAGCGGCAGGATCAATAAGGCAAACAGCCGGGCACTGCGCACGCAGATGCAGATGATCTTCCAGGACCCGATGGCATCCTTAAATCCAAGAAAAAAGGTGCGCGATATCATCGGCGAGGGGTTAGATATCCATCATATGTACAAGACACGCGCAGAGCGTGAGGAAAAGATCAAAAACATCCTGGCAAAAGTTGGACTTGCGCCGGAACATGCGGGCCGTTATCCGCATCAGTTTTCCGGTGGACAGAGACAGCGTGTCGGAATTGCGAGAGCGCTGATCATGAACCCGAAACTGATCATTGCAGATGAGTGTATCTCTGCGCTGGACGTTTCCATTCAGGCACAGGTCGTTAACCTGATGAAGGATATCCAGCAGGAGACAGGAACCGCGTATCTGTTTATCGCACATGATCTTTCCATGGTCAAATATATTTCGGATCGCATCGGGGTACTTCATCTGGGACATCTCTTAGAGACCGGAACAACGGAGGAAATCTTTGAGAATCCAATCCACCCATATACGAAGAGCCTTCTTTCTGCGATACCTGCACCGAATCCGGTCGTGGAAAAAAATCGTGTGGCAATGAGCTACGATTACAAGACTTCCGGCATTGATTATAATAAGGGAACGGATCATCTGGTGTCCGGGACACATTATGTGAAATGTACGGATGAAGAATTTAAGAAGTGGACAGAATAATATAGCAGGAAACCATCACAAACCGGGAGCCGGGGAGTGGTGGTCTTCTTTTTTTGGGTAAAAGTGCTGAATTTTTCGTGTGGGAGGTGCTGAATATTATGCGAAAAATAGAATATGAAAAATTGAACCGAAACCGTATTGACTTTGAAAATGGATTTTGGTATATAAGAGTAAAAATTCAAAAATTCAAAGAGAAAGGAAATAACAATCTATGTTGTCACAAAAGAGTACAATGAAAGACAAATTGGAAAATATGCATCTGCAGGAGAGGATAAACTATGGCTACGGAAAAGTCATTAGTATGATGTTGATTTCGGGTCTGTTTTCTATTGTGGTCATAGGTGTGTTATTTGCTAATATGTTACATTATATAGATGATGTCAATGCTGCGGATCAGGCGGTAAAAATCTGCAGGATCAATGTGAATACGTCAGCGAGAAATATCAGGGAAATGGCATTAAATAATGATACATCTGCTTATGACAGTTATGAGCAGAATGTAAAAAAGCTGCTTACAGAAGTGGATTCGCAGCTGGAAATATTAAAGAAAACCAAAGTCTTACCGGATGAGGAATATAATGAGTATGCATCTGCTCTTTCTGATTGGGGAAACATTGGTTATTCGATTATAGAAGAAATTAAAAATGGCGAAAAAGAGAAAGCGATTGATGAAATTTTTAATAGTTGTACACCTGCATTAAATAAACTTGTGGAAATTGCCATAAGATTAGATGAGATCACAGATGAAGTAAGTGAGCAGTCTGCAAGAACTACAATTATTTTTGCTGTTGCAGGAATGGTGTGTATTATTATCTGTCTGGTTTGTGCATGCACACTGGCTAAGGTAATAAGTAAAAAGGTACTTGAAACAATTCTGGATCCGTTACATGCAGTGGAAGACGTTGCAAAGGAACTGACAGAAGGAAATTTACACAGTACGCTGGAATATCATTCGGAGGATGAGATTGGAAGACTGGCGCACAGTATGCGCAAATCAATTCGTATTTTGGGAACTTATGTAGATGATATTGATCGTGCAATGAAACTGTTCTCAGAAGGAAATTTTGATGTTCAGCCGGAAGTAGAGTGGAAGGGAGATTTTGTCGGTATTTTAAATTCTTTCATGTCATTTGAGAAGAGTATGGCAGAAACGATCAAAGGAATTAAAAATGTTTCGAGTGAGGTTTCAAGTGCAGCAGACCAGGTGGCATCAAGTTCCAATGATCTTGCAGATGGAGCTACGAATCAGGCAGCGGTTGTAGAAGAACTGACGGCTACAGTTGCCGGGGTTTCTGAACAGGTAGAAAAAAATTCGCAATCTGCAAAAGCAATCAGTGGAAGAGTGGATGAACTTGGAAATGCCATTTCAGACAGCAATGGTAAGATGCATGAAATGGTTGCTTCTATGCATGAGATTAATGAGGCATCAAAAGAGATTGATAAGATTATTGCAACAATTAATGAAATTGCTTCCCAGACAAATCTGCTGGCGTTGAATGCTTCTATTGAAGCGGCAAGGGCCGGAGAGGCAGGAAAAGGATTTGCAGTTGTAGCGAATCAGGTAAATTTATTAGCTGAACAGAGTGCCCAGGCGGCAAAGGAATCAGCATCACTGATCGAAACATCTGTGAATGCGGTAGAAAAAGGTATGATAATCGCGGAAGAGACTGCGGCACAGCTGGAGGAGGTAGCAGAGAACTCCAAGCTGATTACGGAAGACGTTACACATATTGCGGATACATTAGAGACACAGACAACAGAAATCCAGCAGATCAATGAGGGAATTGAGCAGATCAATGATGTTGTGCAGACAAATTCTGCAACATCTGAGGAGTGTGCGGCTGCCAGTCAGGAGATGAGCAGTGAGGCAGAGAGTCTGCAGGGAATGATCCAGAAATTTAAAATTCCGGAAACTGAAAATGTAACAGAATAAAAATATTTCAACTATATTACATTAAATTATCACTTGTTTATTGCATGAAAGAGACAATCTATAGTATGATAGAGAAAGTACAAACTAAGGATGGAAAAGGTATATACTATGATAGTCTCGGTCATTGAAAAGATCTACGCATTTTTATGGGGAGATCTGATTACGATCCCTTTGCCGCAGGAAAGCAGCATAGGGATTTCTTTACTTGTAATTCTTCTGATTCCGACAGGAATCTATTTTACGATCCGCACAAGATTTTTGCCGGTCAGGCTTTTCCCGGATATGATAAAAGCACTTATGGCAAAAAAGGAAACAAAGGACAGTCTTTCCACATTTCAGACGCTGATCGTCTCGACGGCTACCAGAGTCGGCATGGGAAATCTGGTAGGCGTTGTGGCGGCAATCTCGGCAGGCGGTGCCGGTGCTGTGTTCTGGATGTGGGTGACTGCGCTGATCGGTTCCTCGACCGCATTTGTGGAGGGGACGCTCGCACAGTTACACAAGGAAAAAGATCCTTTGTATGGCGGATATCGCGGAGGTCCCGCATATTATATCCATCATTTCTGTGAAGAAAAATTGAAAAAGAAGAAAAAGCATGTGCTGATCGCGGTACTTTTTGCAATTTCAGGACTGATCTGCTGGTGTGGCATCAGCCAGGTCATCAGCAATTCCGTGGTATCTTCCTTTGAAAATGCATTTGGCATCCCGCCACTCTACACAACGATCGTACTGGTTGCGATCGCGGCGGTGATCGTCCTTCGGAAAAATGCGACGGTAAAAGTGCTTGACGTGGTCGTACCGGTTATGGCGGTCTGCTATTTTGCGATCACGATATTTATTATCCTGAAAAATATTGGAAGCATCCCGGCGGTTTTTGGTCGGATTTTTGAGGAGGCGTTTGGGCTAAGACAGGCAGTTTCCGGCGGCTTCGGCGCTGTCCTTATGAACGGCATCAAGCGTGGACTGTTTTCAAACGAAGCCGGTTCCGGCTCTGCTCCTTGTGCAGCTGCAGCAGCCGAATGTGAGACACCGGTCAGTGCCGGACTGACACAGGCACTTGGCGTATTTGTCGACACCATTGTGATCTGCAGCTGCACTGCTATGATCATGCTCACTGCACCGGAAAATATCGTAGCAGGAAAAGAAGGCATGGATCTTCTCCAGTCCGCAATGCGCTATCACCTGGGCGAATTTGGCGTCATATTCATCGCAGTGACACTGTTTTTATTCAGTTTCTCCACATTCTTAGGCATCCTCTTCTATGCCAGAAGTAACGTCGCCTATTTATTTGGAGATAAATGGATCTTTCAGACCCTGTACAAAATCCTTGCACTGGTTATGCTGTTCATCGGCGGAATCGCCGCCTACACTTTCGTATGGGACCTCGGCGACGTCGGAATCGGTCTGATGACGATCTTCAACACCGGAATATTGTATTTGCTTGGTGGTCAGGCACTTAGCGCCCTAAAAGAATTTGAATCCACCAAGTAAAAAATAAAATAGAAACGGAGTAAAATAAAAATGAAACGAGAATCCTTCAAATCCCGCCTGGGCTTTCTGCTCGTAAGCGCCGGCTGCGCCATCGGAATCGGAAACGTCTGGCGATTCCCCTATGTGGCTGGACAAAACGGCGGCGGCATCTTCGTCCTGTTCTACCTGATATTTTTAATAGCAATGGGACTTCCGGTGCTCACCATGGAATTTGCCGTGGGGCGAGCCAGCAGAAAAAGCGCCGTGTTAGGTTATAAAGCACTCGAAAAAGAAGGCAGCAAGTGGCATATTCACGGCTGGATCGCAATGTTTGGCTGCTATATGCTGATGATGTATTACACGACCGTATCAGGCTGGATGGTATCGTATTTCTTTAAATTTTTAAAAGGCGAATTCCAGACCGGCATGACTGCGGACGATACTGCGGCAGTATTTTCTAATCTGCTCGCAGATCCGGGACAGATGGCGTTCTGGATGATACTTACCGTGATACTGGGATTTTTTGTGTGCAGCAGGGGACTGCAGAACGGACTGGAAAAAATAAGCAAGATCATGATGAGCGCGCTGCTGATTCTGATTGTTGTTCTCGCGGTGCACAGTATTACACTGCAGGGTGCAGCAGAAGGCGTGAAGTTTTATCTTGTCCCGAATCTGGACACGGTTGCAGAGACAGGGCTTAAAAATGTGATCACAGAAGCCATGAATCAGGCATTTTTCACACTGAGTCTTGGCGTTGCCGCAATGGAGATCTTCGGAAGTTATATGGGCAAAGATCACTCGCTTGCCGGTGAGGGCGCAAGAATTTGCGGTCTTGACACCTTTGTGGCGATTATGTCTGGACTGATCATTTTCCCGGCATGTTTCAGCTATGGAGTGGAAGTGGATGCCGGACCGAGCCTGATCTTTATCACGCTGCCAAATGTGTTTGTCAATATGTCTGGCGGGCGGATCTGGGGATGTCTGTTTTTCCTTTTCATGACCTTTGCAAGTTTTTCGACGGTCATGGCAGTGTTTGAAAACATTATGTCATTTTGTATGGATATGTTTCACTGGAACAGAAATAAAGCTGCATTTATCAATGGAGTGATCATCCTGTTCGCAAGTCTTCCATGTGTACTGGGTTACAATGTGTGGAGCAGCCTGCATCTGATAGGCGGCCGTGATGTGCTCGACAGTGAGGATTTTATCGTCAGCAACCTGCTTCTTCCGGTCGGTTCACTGATCTATCTGCTGTTTAGCGTAACAAAGTGGGGCTGGGGGTTTGACAGATATATCGACGAGGCGAATTCGGGAGAGGGCCTTAAGATTTCGAAAAAGTTAAAGCCATATTTCCAGTTTATACTGCCGCTGCTGATCCTGTTTATCCTGATTCAGGGACTGGTGTAAAAAAGGAAAGTAATTAAGAGAAAAATAGTGAAAGAATAGTGAAAAATAGTGTAAAAATAGTGTAAATTTAATGGAATAAATTACGGGAATGAAAGGACCAAAATGATAAATCGCGACGACATGTTAGAACTGACCAGGCGCATGACTCCCGCACGGGCATCCATAGACCGGATCGCAGGCGCATATTTTGACGAAGAGGGATATGTGGATGGAACATTCAATACGCATTTCTTAAAACTGTCTGCATCCGAAAGAGCCAAAAACTTAGAACTTGCCAAGACGGTGCTGATCTCAAAAACAAATGAACAGTTAAGAGAATACCGGATCCCGGAAGAAAAAAGAAAGCCGGGCAGTATCTGGCAGCTCTTTGACGGGATCAGGGAGACAGGTCTGAAAGACGATGCATTCCCGGATCTTTTCTATGAGCTGCTTGGAGAGAAATATCAGCCGGGGTGCCCATATGCGTGTTTTTTGTTCCACGGGAGATACGATGTCCCGGTCAAAGGGACCGATAAGGCATGGCAGGAGGGCTCAGAGGAAGTGTACGAATATCTGATCTGTGCGGTCAGTCCGTTAGAGGGCGAGTATGAGCCGGGCGTGCCGGAGAGCGGATTTTTGTACCCGGCATTTAAGGATCGCAGCACGGCGGGAGAGTATATCAATTTGTATGAGAAAGATGCCGGTCACAGTGAGAGTGTGTGGCAGAAGCTGCTAAAGTGATATGTCAAAAATGGATGAATACATGGTTGTGCTGCCTGAGGCACATCCACTTTGCGCAAAAGAAAAGATTGAAATTGAAAATCTGGAAAATGAGCCGTTCATGCTGTCAGAGCACGGTGGAAAAACGGCGTTCACCCGCAGAAATAATTTTCTGAAATGAAAAGCAATTCTGAGGTATCAAAAGTGATTTTAGTGTGCTAAGATAGAAAAAAATAAAAAAGAAAGTGAATGGGAAATGGAATTAGATATTATTGGTCTGCTTGGTGCATGCTCTTATGCACTCGACTGTGTCGAAGCGGAACTGACCCATGTTGCGACAAAACATGGAAAAAGAGTTGCATATATGAGCGTATGCACAGCACAAAAAATGGGAATTACAGGAGATGCCCTGCAGGATCTCGCGGCGTGTTCGCTGCTGCACGACAATGCGCTGACGCAGTATATTCATGAGGAATTTCACAATGACCTTACAAAAAATAATACGGAAAATATAACGTCAAAGCAGCTTGGCATCCACTGCATTTACGGGGAGGAAAACTTAAAAATGTACCCGTTTCTGACGGATGTGAAAAATGTGATTTTATATCACCATGAAAATGCCGATGGAAGCGGACCATTTGGAAAAACGTGGGAAGAGATCCCTCTTTTTGCAAGGATCATTCATCTGTGTGATATTTTAGATGCGTTCTGCCGGACGCCGGTATTTGATGATGCCGTGTGGCAGCGCGCGAAAGATTATCTTTTGAAAAATAAAGGGACAAAATTTGATACTGCATGCGTAGATGCTTTTTTGGAAGTGTTTGGGCAAGAACATTTTTTGAGTCTTGGAGATGCGGATTTAGAAGAACGGCTGTGGAATATTGTTCCGAGAAAAAAGCGGGATTTAAGCGACGAAATGTGCAAAAATTTTGCCAATCTGTTTGCAAAGATCATCGACTATAAATCCGAATTTACAAGCCGCCATTCACTCGGTGTTGCGGAAAATGCAGCCAGATTATCCAGATATCTCGGTGATGACGAGGAGACGGTGCTGAAAATGTACCTGGCAGGCGCGCTGCACGATATCGGGAAAGCAGCAATCGGAAATGATATCTTAGAAAAACCGGGACGCCTGACGGACGAGGAGTTTTCTAAAATGAAAAATCATGCGGGATACACATATCTGATCTTATCACAGGCAGAAGGAATGGAAGATATCCGTGACTGGGCGGCGCTCCACCATGAAAAACTCGATGGCACCGGGTATCCGTTCGGTAAAACTGCCGACGAGCTAAACAGGCAGGAACGTATCATGGCGTGCATTGATATCTATCAGGCACTGACGGAGAGCAGACCGTATAAATCCGGAATGACGCACGAGGCAGCATGTGAGATATTGGAAAATATGGTGCAAAAGGGATGGATAGACGGTGAGATCACAGAACAGATCAAAAAATGTTTTGCTTAAGAGGAAGCGGCATTGAGCCTGCTCCACTCGTTTTACTGCTGGGGCTGCACGGGTGCAGTTCTGCTTTTTAGTTATAAAAACCGTGCGGATTAAAATTACCGCACGGTTTTTTGGGATTAAATATTAATTTGTATATAGTTCATATGATTTACAGCTTAAACTGTTTCATATCTGCAGAAAGTTTTTCAATATCATCTGCTAAAGCAGATACCAGATCCGAAGATTTACGGACAACGGCATCGAGCTCGGTTGCCATAGCAGAAGTCTCTTCTGTGGAAGATGCATTGTCGGTTGCAAGCTGTGTCAGAGTATCAATACTCTCTGTGACAAGTTCACGCTGTGAGTTGACATTCTGGATTTTTCCGGTAATGGTCTGGATGGAAGCCATACAGGAATCAAGTGCACCCTTTAAATCCTCAAACATCTGCTGTGTGCTTTCAAGCGCTGCAACCTGCTCGTCAGATGCCTCACTCATTTTCTTCATCAGCTCCATAGATTTTTCAGAGTTCTGGCTTAATTCACTGATGATATTGTTGATCTCACTGACCGTCTGCGCAGACTGGGTGGCAAGTCCACCGATTTCTTCTGCAACAACCGCGAATCCACGTCCGGCTTCACCGGCTCTTGCTGCCTCAATGGAAGCATTTAAGGAAAGCAGGTTGGTCTGGGATGCAATTTCGCTGATTAAGGTCGCTGCCTGACTGATCTTGTTGACGGAATCATTTGTCTGGGCAGTCTGGTTATACATAGAATCAATATCAGTCTTGGTTGTAGAATTGACATCAATCAGTCTGTGTAAAGTTTCCATGGACTTATTGGAACGATCCTGCATCAGCTGTGCATTCTGATCAAGAGATTCCATTTCTGAGGAAGTATCTGCGATGCCATCGGCAATTTCAGCAATATTTTCAGAGGCACTTGAAGTTGATGCTGCCTGAGAGTTACTGTTTTGGGCAATTTCATTGATTGCAGTCGAAACGTTCTGGATAGATTCGTTCATGCTGTCAAAATTCTTTTTGAAATCCGAAACGGCGGACTGTAAATGAGAGGAAACTCCATCAATGTTGGAGATAAGTCCGACAACCTCCTGCTGTGCAAGATCAAGTGCACCGGCTGTTTTTCCAAGTTCATTGTTACTTGAAACATTGACTCCGGTAGTCAGGTCTCCGGTCGACATCCTGTTTGCAAAATTCTGAATCTCGATCAAAGGTTTGCAGATCGTATTACCGAAAATACGGGAAGCAATGAATACGATAACTGTAAAAATCAGATCAATTATAATTATGACTGTGATCATAGTATGGTATTTCGCCTGAACTTCGTTTTTGGAACTATTCATTTCCGCTTCCATATCATCTACATAGTTACCGGTGGAAACAACCCAGTTCCATGGGGTAAAGATTTGAGAGTACGCGATCTTTGGTGCTACGGTAACACCGTCGGCTTTCGTAAAATAAAATTCATTGAAGCCGCCGCCGTCAGAACCGGTCGAGACCTTCATGATCTCCTGAATGATCTTGACGCCATTCTGATCAGTCAGATCGTAACGGTTATTGCCTTCCTGATCGGTTAAGATCGGATGCATAATGAGGTTGTAGTCGGTATCATCAATCCAGAAATAGCCGCTTTCATCATCCCTGTAACGCATGTTGCGGACGATCTCTGCTGCTTCTTTTTTTGCTTCGTCTTCAGTCAGATCACCGTTTTGGGATTTGTCGTATTCTGCCTGTAAAATAGCGATGACAGACTGTACCTGACTTTTGATCTCAGTATTGTACCCATCTAACCTGGCATTTTCATAATTCTTGTTTGCCGTGGAAGTCATAGTGCTGATATTTGAAATTGAAATACCGCCAATGACTATGACAGATACAAGAACGGTCATAAGACACATTAGTGTCAGTGAATTTTTTACGCTTTTGCTTTTCATGGATATCAAGCTCCCTTTCCTATAGGTTAATTACACTTATTTTACTATTTTTTGACAAAAAATGGTAGACATAAATTAAAAAAAATATGGTACTTTAGCTATGAAATTGTGGGTAATCACGAAAAAGTGTGAAAAGAAAAAAGGAAACACGAATATAAAGCAAATTGTGTTTCCTTTTGGAAGAGCGGAGACGGAGGGATTCGAACCCTCGTGCCCCGGAGGGCTAACGCATTTCGAGTGCGCCCCGTTATGACCACTTCGATACGTCTCCAGATATGTTTTTGCAAATACTTGATTAGTATACCATATTTTGAATGATTTGCAAGAGAAAAGTGGTTGTTGTAAATAGGGAGTGGATATGCTAGTATATTAAAAGTTTCATAGAGAAGATAATTGGTGCCGGCTGTTTTTATCCGGGAAATGGAGCAGTACATAAAGTACAGTATATTTTTCATATTAAAAATAGGTTGGTTAAAAGGGAAACAGGTGCGATTCCTGTACGATCTCGTCACTGTGATTAGGGAGTGCAGATTCCAAAGATAAGTCACTGATGTACTTTGCAGTATGTTGGGAAGGCGGAATCTGTGTGATGATCTTTCAGCCAGGAAACCTGCCAGTTGTCTGGTACAGGGAAATATTTCCCGGATCACGAGTAATTGGTCGTACCGTAAATGTAGGCTGTCAGATTGTCAGCTTATTTATGCAGACTTATTACTCCGCCCTCAAATAAGGCGGAGTGTTTCTTTGTGTGGAAAAATTCCATTGTGTACTATGAACGATACATTATATTATAATAAGGAGAGCATTATGAAGAAAAGAACTATCGCGTTACTTACCACATTAGCGCTTGCAACAGGTATGGTCGCCGGATGCGGAAGCAACACAGCAGCAACAGACACAGCAAAAACCTCTGAGACAGTATCTTCAGAGAAAACAGAGGCAACAGAAACCGTAGAGAGCACGGAAGTTGACGATCAGGCGGCAGCCGATCACGTCGCAGAACTGATCGATGCGATCTATGTTCAGACAAGAAATGATGATACGGACTCACAGTGTGCAGAGGCAAAAGAGGCATGGGATGCATTGACAGATGCACAGAAGGAATTAGTTTCCGGCGAGAACGCAGATCCGGATTATTTCGGAAGAGATACAGGAGATGCCTCAAAGGATGATCCGTTAAATGAAGATAATATTGGAGAAAATGAACTTCTTGTAGTAAGTTTTGGTACCTCATTTAACGACAGTCGTGCCGAGGATATCAGTGGAATCGAAAAAGCACTGGAAGCAGCATATCCGGACTGGTCTGTAAGAAGAGCATTTACCGCACAGATCATCATCAACCATGTACAGGCAAGAGATGACGAAAAGATTGATAATGTGGATCAGGCATTAGAGAGAGCTGTTGACAACGGAGTAAAAAATCTTGTTGTTCAGCCGACACACTTAATGCATGGTGCAGAGTATGACGAGCTGGTAGAGACACTTGACAATTATAAAGACAAATTTGAGACAGTTACCGTTGCAGAGCCAATGCTTGGTGAAGTAGGATCTGATGCAACTGTGATCAATGAGGATAAGGCAAAAGTTGCAGAAGCAATTACAGCAGAGGCAGTAAAGACAGCAGGATATGATTCTTTAGATGCAGCAAAAGAAGATGGTACAGCATTCGTATTTATGGGACATGGAACTTCTCATTCTGCAAAGGTAAGCTACAGCCAGATGGCAGCACAGATGAAAGATCTTTCCTATGATAATGTATTTATCGGAACTGTTGAGGGTGAACCGGAAGAGACAGCATGTGAAAATGTGATTGAGGCAGTAAAAGAAGCCGGTTATACAAAAGTTGTTTTAAGACCTCTTATGGTTGTTGCAGGAGATCATGCAAACAACGATATGGCAGGCGACGACGAAGATTCCTGGAAGAGCCAGTTCACAGCAAGTGGATATTTTGACAGCGTTGATACACAGATTTCAGGACTTGGAAGAATCGAAGCAATCCAGCAGATCTATATTGATCATACAAAAGATGCAATTGATTCCCTTGGAAACCTTGAGTCAACATCCACCACAGAGAGTACCGTTGGTACTCTCGAGGATGGTGTTTACACCGCAAAGTTTGATACAGACAGCAGCATGTTTCATGTAAATGAGGCAGATGAGGGACGTGGTATCCTTACCGTAGAAAACGGAAAAATGACGATCCATATCAGCCTTGTTTCAAAGAAAATTGTAAATCTGTTTGTCGGAACAGCAGATGATGCGAAAAAAGACGGTGCTGATATTTTAGAGCCGACAACGGATACTGTAAAATACAGTGATGGAACCACCGACGAGGTATATGGTTTTGATGTGCCGGTAGAAGCATTAGATGAAGAATTTGATCTTGCAATCCTCGGCACAAAAGGCGAGTGGTACGATCACAAAGTAAGCGTTTCTGATCCGCAGGAGACAGATAACTAATAAATGGAGATTTGTATGAATAAAAAGAGAGTGACCGCAGTAATCTTATCCGCAATGATGTGCATGCAGATATTCACGGGATGCGGTGCAAAAAATAATGCCGCTGCAGTAGAAGGCGGGGCTGGTCAGACAGCCACGGAAAGTGCACAGGGAGCGGCAGGTACAGTCACAGAGGAAAATGCACAGACAGCAGAGGAAAATGTGCAGGGAACGGCAGATCAGGATGGAACAGAAGAAAGCATGACTGGAAATGATGCCGCAGAACAGGCAGACAGCACAGAAGTTTCAGTTCCTGAGGATGGCGAATATACGGTGGAAGTCACATTAGAAGGCGGCAGCGGAAAAGCAACTGTGGATTCACAGGCGAAAGTTACTGTAACGGATGGAGTGGCATATGCGACGATCACATGGAGCAGTACGCATTACGATTACATGATCGTGAACGGGGAGAAATATCTCAATGAAAATGAGGGTGGAAACTCTACATTCACATTTCCAATCGATGGAATCCCATGTGAGATGGATGTGATCGGTGATACGACGGCAATGAGTACGCCGCATGAGATTGATTACACCCTGACTTTTCAATTTCCGGAAACGGCAGGTTTTAAAGACTTAGACTGTAATGGGCGTATGGAGTTATCCTGCGCCGATCAGTTTGAAGTAGAACAATATGGTGCTTATAAGCTGATTACGATCGTGGATAACGGTCGTTTTTTGCTTGTGCCAAAAGGTGTCAAAGTGCCGGCGGATGTTCCGGCAGATGTGACAGTTTTACAACAGCCGCTTGAAAATGTATATCTGGTGTCGAGTGCGGTGATGGATTTAGTCTGCCAGATCGGTGCTGTCTCCGATCTGAAATATACAGGAGTAAAAGAAAAAGACTGGTATGTAAAAGAGGCGGCAGATGCGATGGCAGCGGGAAATCTGATCTATGCCGGGAAATACAGTGCGCCTGACTATGAACTTTTACTTTCCGGTGGATGCACGTTTGCGATTGAAAATACGATGATTACGCACAACCCGGAAGTGAAAGAAAAATTAGAAGAACTTGGGATCAAGGTCATGATCGAGCGCTCCAGCTATGAAAAGCACCCGCTTGGAAGACTCGAATGGATAAAGCTTTTTGGCGTTTTGTTCGGGAGAGAACAGCAGGCCAAAGCGTTTTTTGATGCGCAGGCAGCACATATTGAGCCGATTTTGGAAAAAGAAAAAACGGGACTGTCGGTAGCATTTTTTGCAGTTGCATCGGATGGAACGATTACGGTACGGAAACCAAATGATTATGTATCATCAATGATCGAACTTGCGGGGGGCACTTATTCCTTAAATGGTTATGTCCCGGAAGAGGAAAATGCACTCTCCACATTAAAAATGCAGATGGAAGATTTCTATGCGGCCGAAAAAGATGCTGACATTCTCATTTACAATGGTACAATAGAGGGAGAACTGACATCGATCGATGAACTGGTACAGAAAAATAGTCTGTTTGCCGACTTTAAAGCAGTAAAAACAGGACAGGTCTACACAACCGGAAGCAATTTTTACCAGCAGACCAGTGGAACCTGTGATTTCATTGAGGATCTCAATAAGGTACTGAATGGGGAAACAGATGCAGAGTACCGGTTTTTGAAGAAAATCAACTGACAGGAATTCATATAAACCAGAGGAAATCATGAAAAAACGTTATATCATCTCTTTTGTTGTTGCAATTATCATATTATCGGTATTGTTTTTATGGAATGTCGGGGCGGGAAGTGTGGACATATCCACATCGGATCTGTTTGCAATCCTTGCGGGAAGTGGAAAAGATGAGACATTTTCACAGATTGTGTGGAAAATCAGACTGCCGCGCATCCTTGCTGCGATCTTGTTAGGAGGAGCACTGTCAGTGTCGGGATTTTTACTCCAGAGCTTTTTCCAGAATCCGATTGCAGGACCGTATGTGCTTGGAATTTCATCCGGCGCAAAACTGGTGGTGGCACTTACCATGATTTTCCTGCTGGAAAAAGGCATTATGATCAGTTCCTTTGGCATGGTTATGGCTGCGTTTGTGGGTTCCATGCTTGCCATGGGATTCGTGCTTTTAATTTCATTTCGCGTGTCAAAAATGTCGCTGCTGGTGGTCTGTGGGATCATGATCGGTTATATCTGTTCCGCCATCACGGACTTTGGCGTCACATTTGCCAGCGATTCGAATATCGTCAATCTTCACAACTGGTCGATGGGAAGTTTTTCCGGCATGACATGGGAAAATATAAAAATGATCGTCGTGATCGTCGGTGTAGCAGTGCTTGTGACTTTTTGTCTGGCAAAACCGATCGGGGCATATCAGATGGGGGAGGCATATGCCAGAAATATTGGTGTCAATGTAAAAGTATTGAGGGTCACGATGATCCTTTTATCAAGCCTTCTGTCTGCCTGCGTGACTGCATTTGCGGGACCGATCTCCTTTGTCGGAATTGCAGTGCCGCATCTGGTGAGGATGGCGACAAAAACAGCGCGCCCGATTATCCTGATTCCGGGGTGTTTTTTGTGTGGTGCAGTTGTGACACTTTTTTGTGACGGAATTGCAAGAACCGTGTTTGCGCCGACGGAAATCAGTATTAGCTCGGTTACGGCACTGTTTCTGGTGCCGGTCGTGATCGCAGCAATGTTGAGAAAACAGGAGGGGAGGTAGTCATATATGCAGGAGATCCGCACAGAGCATCTGACTGTCGGCTATGATAAAACACCTTTGATCGGGGATGTGAATCTTTCTGTCCGGCCGGGGGAGATACTGACACTGATCGGGCCGAATGGTTCCGGAAAATCCACGATCTTAAAGACGATTACAAAGCAGTTAAAGAAACTGGATGGAACCGTATTTTTGGGCGAAGCATCCATGGATGAATTAAAAGACAGCCAGATTTCCAGACGATTGTCCATGGTCATGACAGAACGCCTCCGCACGGAGCTGATGAGCGGCAGGGAAGTGGTTGCCTCCGGGCGTTATCCTTATACGGGAAGATTTGGCATCCTGTCAAAAGAGGACTGGGCAAAAGTGGATGAGGCGATCGCGCTTGTCCATGCAGGTGAAGTGCAGGATCAGGATTTCATGAAGATCAGCGACGGACAGCGCCAGCGTCTGATGCTTGCGCGGGCAATCTGTCAGGATACAAAAATCCTGATCTTAGACGAGCCAACCTCCTATCTGGATATGGGCTTTAAGATGGATATACTTACAAACATCCGCATGCTTGCAAGGGATAAAAAGATGGCGGTCATTATGTCACTGCATGAGCTTGACCTTGCGCAGAAAGTTTCCGATACGATCGCCTGTGTCAGAGGCGACCGCATCGACCGCGTCGGCACACCGGAGGAGATTTTTGCCGGAAATTATGTGCAGGAATTATACGGGGTGGCGGATCAGAGTTTTGATCCGGTGACGGGACAGATTTTTTTGTGCACGGGACATGAGAATACAAGAGATTTCAAAGATTCTGACATAGAGAATTGCAGCAGTAAAGATTTCTGCAGTGGCAGTCAAGTCCCAGATCCGGTCAGTTCACAGATTTTTGTGATCGGCGGTGCGGGCAGCGGCATCCCGGTATACAACAGGCTGTGGCGCGAAAACATTCCGTTTGCGGCAGGGATCCTGCAGGAAAATGATGTGGAGTACAAAGCGGCTGTGGCACTTGCGTCAGAAGTTGTGTCGGAAAAGGCATTTTATCCGGTCGGACAGGATAAGGTGCAGGAGGCAAAGCGGCTGATCGATAGCTGTAAAAAATGTATTTGTGCGGTGGAAGAGTTTGGGCCGTTAAATGAAGCGAACCGGGAGCTGGCGGAGTATGCGAGGAGGATTGGGAAGACTGGCAAAAACATATGAACAGTATACACAGAGATATCTTCAAAGCTATCCACGAAGGAAAATGGCTGAAAATTGAATATCTGAACAAAGAGGGCAGGCACACGAACTACTGGATCGGAATCCGGGACTTAGACCCACGGAACAAGACTTTAAAAGTGGACGGACTTCATCTCAACCGGTGCTCGATTGAGGGATACGATAAGATCTATATCGATTCCATCCTCTCGACCGAGATCGTGGAAGGCTCGTACTGCCCGGAGAATGAGCGGCTGATCGAAGATATCGCGCTGCACCCGGAACGCTACCAGAACCTTTTTGCAAACACGGCAAATTTAAAAATACTGAATTATCTGGAAATGTGCAGCAAACTGGATGCCACGCCGTATACGACCGATTATGAACTGGTGCGCTATATCGACGGAGATCAGGTGCGTGACGGGGAGTATCAGTTGTCGGAGGAACAGTTTAAAGAGATCGTGACAAATTTTCAGCGGCGCATGAACCGGGGCACGCAACAGGGGAAAACGCTTCATATTCAAAAGCTGGCACTGAATATTTTAAGTATCCATACAAAAAATGGATTGTATGTGCTGGCATACCGGAATCTGAATCTGGATGTAAAAAACAAGGCATTTAAACCGGATGAAGATATCACGATCTGCACGCAGTTTACCATAGGGGGAGAGCAGGAAAATATCCGAAGGTATTTAGATGCGGATGAATATGAGCTGTTATCCGATTTTGAAAAAAATCTTGAAAAGATAAAAGATGCGATTACAGAAAAAAACGGTGCACGGGCGGTTGTGGATGACATGCCCTATGTCATCGGACTTGGCATGGACTGTGCATTAAATCTGCATGAAGAGTATAAGGCGATTCTTGACATGTACGAAAAAGAGCAGGTGACTTTTCCAATCCGGGCATTTTTCGGCGATCTTTTGGAACGTCCGCGAAGAACGAAGGCATATCCGATCGCACTGTTAAACCAGAACATCAATCTTGACCAGCTTCTTGCAATTAACAATGCCATGAAATATCCGCTTGCCTATATTCAGGGACCACCGGGAACCGGCAAGACGAATACGATCTTAAACACGATCGTGACGGCATTTTTTAACAATATGACGGTACTGTTTGCGTCTTACAACAATGTACCCATAAACAATGTATTTGAAAAATTAAGTTCCCTGACTTATAAGGGAAAACGGGTCGCATTTCCGGTACTGCGCCTTGGAAATCAGGAAAAAGTAAAAGAATGTATCTGTTACATCAACCAGCTGCGGAGAGAGGTGCATGGCATTAAAGTATTTTCTTCCACGTTAGATCGTCGAAAAGGTGATAGAATTGACCGGGCGAAACAGCTTTCCGGCAGGTTAAAGGAATATGAGGAAGTCTTAGACCTGACGGAGCGCAAAGAAACGTTAACGCAGGTCATGGAGTATCAGGAACGGATGAAAAATGTGGCGACGCTCTTTCATTTCCATACGGATCTGCAGGGGCGTCAGCTGCGGAATCTGGATGAAAAAATCCAGAAGATCGGTGAGATATCTGAGCGGGATGCAATGGCTCTATTAGACCGCAATGAGGATGAATTTTACAGTTATCTGTATTATACCTCCGCAAAATACATCAAGGAGCTGGAAAGTAACAGGTTTCAGGATTTACGGAAAATTTTAGATGATGATGAAGATGTGAATGAGCAGGCAGCAGCATTTAACAAGTATCTGCAGAAATCGGAGAATGTAAAGAAGCTGCAGAAGGTATTTCCAATCATGATAACGACCTGCATTTCTTCCCATAAACTGGGTGAACCGGAACCGCTGTTTGACATGACAATCATGGATGAGGCGAGCCAGTGCAATGTTGCGGTCTCACTTGTGCCAATCATCCGGGGTGAAAAACTGATGCTGGTGGGAGATCCGCAGCAGTTAAAGCCGGTTATTTTATTGGACGAACTCACGAACCGGAAACTGCGCAGAAAATACCATGTTGCGGATGAATATGATTACCGCGAAAATTCCATTTATAAGACATATCTTGCCTGTGATGCGGTCAGCGATGAGATACTTTTGCGAAATCATTACCGCTGTAATAAAAAAATCATAGACTTTAACAATAAAAAATATTATAACTCCAAACTTCAGGTGCAGTCTGACAGCAGGGAAAGACAGCCGCTTGTCTATGTCAATGTGGATGGCGGGCCAGGTGACATGAAGAATACCTCTCCGGCAGAGGTGGAGGAGATCATGCGCTATGCGGGGGAAAATCCTGATAAAAGTATTGCTGTCATCACACCGTTTGTGAATCAGCGGATACTGATCGAGCGAGGGATCAAAGAAAACGGATTTGAGCATGTCGTGTGCGGAACGGTACATGCATTTCAGGGAGACGAAAAGGATGTGGTGCTGTTTTCCACGGCGTTAAGCGACCGGACTGGAAAGGGAACTTATGACTGGCTCAAAAATAATAAGGAACTGATCAATGTTGCAACGTCGCGGGCGAAGGACAAGCTGATCCTTCTTGCGGACGGGAAAGAATTGGAGCGCCTTCATCAGGGAAATGAGGATGATGATCTGTACGAGCTGGTGCAGTATGTGAAAATGAACGGGGAATCCAAAATTACGGAAAAGCATATCAGTTCGAGAGCACTTGGAATCCAGCCGTTTTCCACGGAAACAGAAGCGGCATTTATGAAAAACCTGACACATGCGCTGGAAAATATCTGGCTCACCCGGAATAAATATACGATCCACAAAGAGGTTGCCATATCCCAGGTGTTCCGGGATAATGTCACTTATGATAATCTGTTTTATATGGGAAGATTCGACTTTGTTGTCTATGAAAAGAGGGGAAAAAGCGAGCTGCCCGTTTTTGCGATCGAACTCGACGGCAAGGAGCATTTTGAGGATGAAGTGGTACGGGAGCGGGACAGACAGAAAAATGAGATCTGTAAGGCGCACCATATGCAGATCATCCGTGTGGAAAACTCTTATGCAAGACGCTATCACTACATCAAGGAAATTTTGAATGACTATTTTGCGAAGGCACGTTAAAAATTTTGCGTTCAAACATCCGGCAAAAAGTGGTATGATGTCTTTATGCATCACACAGGACAAAGGAGAAAATAATACAATATGGAAAAAAAGAGCCGGGAATTATTAGCACCGCATGTGGAAGAAGAACTGATGGATTATATTTTGCATACACCGGTGAAAATAGGTGAGAAACTGCCAAATGAGTTTGAACTGGCAGAGCTGTTCGGCGTTGGGCGGAGCACAGTGCGGGAGACGGTAAAAAGCCTGGTTTCCAAAGGTGTGCTTGAGGTCCGCAGGGGTTCCGGGACTTATGTGATCGGGACGAACCGCTTAGAGGATGATCCGTTAGGGCTTTCAGGGTTTACGGACAAATATGAACTGGCGTTAGACCTCTGCAATGTGCGCCTGATGTTAGAGCCGGAGATCGCCATGCTGGCAAGTGAAAACGCGACGGACGAGGAAAAGGCGGAGTTAAAGCGGCTGTGTGATGAGGTGGAAAATCTGTATCTTGCCGGGGAGAACCATCTGCAGAAAGATGTGGAATTTCACACTTACATTGCGCGGTGCAGCAAAAATAAAGTCATTGAGAAACTGGTACCGATCATTCAGTCGGCGGTCATCACGTTCGTGAACCTGACACACCGCCAGTTAAAAGACGAAACGATTGATACCCACCGTGCGATCACGGATGCAATCTTAAATGGAGACAGTGCGGGTGCAAAATATGCGATGATCATGCACCTCAATTATAATCGTCAGATGATTTTGAAAAAACAGGCAAAGGCGCAGCAAAAAAATGAGTAAGGGACAAAAACTCCAAAAACTGGTAAGACGTCATATGACATGATGCAATATCGGAAAAATATACAAAAAACAAGGTGCTTTTTTAGGAAAACACCTTGTTTTTTTGTCTAAAAGAGAGGTTTTAACAAACTAGACATCAGATGTATTGACAAAAAATGATCAATAAAATACAATAATCACAACAAAACATCAGACGTCATACAAATATCAATAAGGAGGTATATCATGGGTAACGTCGCAGAATTAGATACAACCCGGCTGGTTATCGCAGCAATTATCGGACTGGCATTGTTGTTAGTTTTGATCATCAAATTTAAGGTTCACGCAATGCTTTCGATCTTAATCGGTGCGATTGCAATCGGACTGATCGCAGGAATGCCGTTTGAAGAAATCGTAACGGCGGTGGACGATGGTATAGGAAACACGCTAAAGGGAATTGCCCTCCTGGTAGGACTCGGTTCCATGTTCGGTGCGATACTTGAAGCATCGGGTGGAGCACAGACTTTAGCAGTTACAATGGTAAAGAAATTTGGGGATGAGAAGGCTGCATGGGCGCTTGGAATCACCGGCCTTGTTATTTCTATCCCGGTATTCTTTGATGCAGGACTTATCATTTTAATTCCGCTTGCATTTTCTCTTGCAAAAAGAACAAAGAAATCTTCCCTGTTTTATGCGATCCCGCTTTTAGCAGGACTTGCCGTAGGACACGCATTTATTCCGCCGACACCTGGCCCGGTATTAGTTGCCACAATGTTAAATGTGGAACTTGGATGGGTTATTTTAGTCGGTGTATGCTGTGGATTTTTTGCAATGATCGTTGCAGGTCCGGTCTGGGGAGCTATCTGCGGAAAGAAATTTTATGTTCCGGTTCCGGATCAGATTGCAAACCAGGAAGATATTGATGAATCCAAACTTCCGAGTTTTGCATCGGTCGTTACCATCATCATGATCCCTCTGGTACTTATCATATTGAAATCTGTTGCAGGCGTGGTTCCGGCATTGGCAGGAGTGGCACCGTTATTTAACTTTTTAGGACAGCCGTTTGCAGCACTTCTGATCGCAACATTAGCCGCAATGTTCATCCTTGGAACAAGACATGGATACACGATGCCGGAATTAGAGAAGATCCTCACAAAATCTTTAGAGCCGACAGGACTGATCCTTCTTGTGACAGCATGTGGTGGTGTACTTCGTTATATTTTACAGTACTCCGGCTTAGGTGAGATCATTGGTAATGCTGTGGCATCCATAAATCTTCCAATCGTTATTGTAGCATTTTTAGTTGCAGCACTGGTAAGAATCTGTGTAGGTTCTGCAACCGTAGCAATGACCATGGCAGCAGGAATTGTAGCAGCAATGCCGGAGATCGCATCCTTATCACCGATGTATCTTGCATGTGTGGTTGCAGCAGTTGCCGGTGGAGCGACAGTCTGCTCACACTTTAACGATTCCGGATTCTGGCTGGTAAGATCACTGATCGGACTTGACGAGAAGACAACGTTAAAAACCTGGACGATCATGGAGACATTGGTTGGTGGAACCGGATTTATCGTTGCACTGATCATTTCTTTCTTCGTGTAGAAGAAACGGTAATGACAGAGCAATCACAGAGCATGAAATTTAGTATATTATAGATTTTCACAGTAAAAAACAGCGCAGGAATGGAGGCTAGTGTGAAAAATAAGATTTTTCACACGCAAGATTTGTGCTTACGCACAAACTTGAGATGCGCAAAAAAACAGCGCAGGAATGGAGGCTATCATGGAATTAAGAAGTCAGAAAGTAAGAGAACTTGCACCGGAGATGGACCCGCTTCGCATGGGTATGGGATGGAAGGCGGAGGAGCTTTCCAAACCACAGATCATCATTGAGAGTACTTATGGAAACAGCCATCCGGGTTCAAGCCATTTAAATATTTTTGTGGAAGAAGCAGTAAAAGGTGTTGATGAAAACGGCGGAAAAGCAGCGCGTTATTATGCAACAGATATGTGCGATGGAATGTCCCAGGGACACGATGGAATCAATTATTCTTTAGCACACAGAGATGCGATCACAAACCTTGTGGAGGCGCAGGCAAACGCTACAACGTTTGATGGTGGTGTTTTTATCGCAAGCTGTGACAAGGCAATGCCGGCGATGCTTATGAGTATCGGCCGTTTAAAAGAGATGAGCGCGATCGTTGTGACCGGTGGTGTTATGGAAGCAACGGTTGTAAAACCGGAATATGTGGAAAATGATCCGGGCTGTAAGATCAATGAGCTTTTAACCTTAGAGCAGATCGGAAAATTCAGCGCGCAGTATGAGCGTGGTGAGATCCCGGAAGAGCAGCTCCGCTATTACAAACACAATGCATGTCCAAGCTGTGGCGCATGTTCTTTCATGGGAACCGCTTCCACAATGCAGGTTATGGCTGAAGCACTTGGACTGATGCTTCCGGGAACAGCACTGATGCCGGCAACTGCGCCGGAATTAAAAAAGGCTGCCTATGATGCCGGAAAACAGTTAATGAAATTAGTTGAGATGGGAATTGCTGCAAAAGATATCGTCACAATGGAAAGTCTTGAGAATGCGATCATGGTACATGCTGCAATCTCAGGTTCCACCAACGCGGTCATGCACATTCCGGCAATCGCACACGAATTTGGTTTTGAAATTGATGCGGATACGTTTGACAGAATGCACCGCGGTGCACATTATCTGCTAAACATCCGCCCGGCAGGAGACTGGCCGGCACAGTATTTCTACTATGCAGGCGGTGTGCCGAGAGTCATGGAAGAAATCAAGAGCATGCTCCACCTTGATGTGATGACAGTTACCGGAAAAACACTCGGTGAGAATTTAGAAGAGTTAAAAAAGAACGATTTCTACGAGCACTGTGATGCGATCTTAAAAGATAAATCCGCACTGATCGGAAAAGAGATCAAACGTACCGATATCATCGCTGATTTTGACCATGCGATCGGTACAGAGGGAAGCATCGCAATCCTGCGCGGCAACCTGGCACCGGAGGGAGCAGTCATTAAACACACTGCCTGCCCGAAAGAAATGTTCCATGCAAGATTAAACGCAAAACCGTATGACAGCGAGGAAGAAGCGATCGATGCGATCCTGAAGGGAAAAGTAGTACCGGGAGATGCCGTATTTATCCGCTACGAGGGACCGAGAGGCAGCGGTATGCCGGAGATGTTCTACACCGGCGAGGCAATCTGCTCCGACCCGAAACTTGCAGCCAGCGTTGCACTGATCACAGACGGACGTTTTTCCGGCGCATCCAGAGGACCGGTCGTAGGACATGTATCTCCGGAGGCAGCAGCCGGCGGCCCGATCGCATTTGTGGAAGAGGGAGATCTCATTGAACTTGATGTTGAGAACCGCCGTCTTGCGATCGTAGGTGTCAAAGGCGAGGAAAAGACCGGGGAAGAAATTGCACAGATCTTAGAGGAACGTAAAAAGAACTGGAAAGGTTTTACCAGCAAATATAAGAGTGGTCTGTTAAAATTGTATGCACAGCATGCGACCAGTGCGATGAAGGGTGCCTATATGGACTAAGTATCCAGACCATAAAAAAATCCGGGTGTTGCTGCCCGGATTTTTTGTATTCATGTACGATGTCAGCTCTGTTTTTTTACACATCAACTGATAGTTGATGTGTAAAAAGAAATAACAACCGGCACATGCTTGAAAAATCAACCATTAGTTTTATAATGAAATTAGAAAAACGAGATGGGGGATGCGAAGTGTTTGATATCATGACAATGGCGGAAAACATCAAAACATACCGGAATAAAAGAGGACTGAATCAATACGAATTTGCGGAAAAATTAGGAATCAGCCCACAGGCGGTATCCAAATGGGAGTGTGGACAGTCCTGTCCGAGTATCGAAAATCTTTGTGTGATCTCAGAGATTTTAGATGTTTCCATCGATACGCTGATCGGTGAAAACAGTGACAGTGAAAAGATGATGATCGGAATCGATGGCGGGGGAACGAAAACAGAGTTTGTTTTATTTTCGGAAAGCGGAAGAATTTTAAAACGGATCGTCCTTGACGGCTGCAATCCGAATACGGTAGGAATGGAGGAGGCAATGAACATCCTGCAGCTTGGCATTGATACGCTCATGAAGATCAAGGGGAAGATCAGCGGAATCTTTGTGGGTGCTGCAGGATTAGATTCCGGAAACAATACATCAAAGATCAAAAAGATGTTAAAAGAAAAATATCCGAAAGTAAAAATCCAGTGCGAAAATGACATCTATAACGTCATTGCCTGTGGAAAAAATCTTGACCGGTGTGTGGCTGCAATCAGCGGAACCGGAATGATCATTTACGCAAACCAGAATGGAAATTTAAAGCATTTTGGCGGGCGGGGATATCTGCTTGATAAAGGCGGCAGCGGCTACCACATCGGACGGGATGCGATCTGTGCAGCGCAGGATGCAAGGGACGGGATCGGAGAACATACGATACTGACGGATCTTGTTGAGGAAAAATTAGGGAATACGGTATGGGAGAGCATCCAGGACATCTACAGTAAAAACCAGTCCTATATTGCTTCGTTTACGCCGTGCGTATTTCTGGCATATGAAAATGGGGATAAAATCGCAGAGCAGATTTTAAAGAACAATGCAGCATGTTTAGCGGAACTTATCAATTTTGCCGTGGATCATTATGATATCGGAAAATATGTGGTTGCATCCGGCGGAATTTTAAAACAGAAACCGGCATTCCGGGAAATGTTAAAAGAGATGCTGCATCCGGATATTGAATTAGACGTTCCGGACTATCCGCCGGTATATGGCGCATGTATCATGTGCTGCCTGTTATGTGGGGTTGATACAAAGCCGGTAAAAGAGCGTTTTATGATGTCATATGATTCATACCAGTAGGGAGAGGGAGGAAAACAACATGAGAATTATTAAAGTAAAAAACTATGATGAGGTTTCTGTAAAGACAGCAAATTTGATTTTAGGACAGGTAAATTTAAAACCGGATGCGGTTTTAGGACTTGCTACAGGTGGTTCACCTGTGGGGGCATATAAAAAGATCGTGGAAGCATATAACAACGGTGAGGTTGATTTTTCCGGAGTTACAACGATCAATCTGGATGAATACAGAGGAATCAAAAGAAACCACGAACAGAGCTACTGGAGTTTTATGCAGGAAAATCTGTTTAAACATGTAAATGTAAGGGAAGACCACATTTTCATTCCAAACGGAGAAAATCTTAACAGTGAGGAAGTCTGCAGGGAATATGACAAGATCATAGAAACAGCCGGTGGTATTGATATGCAGCTTCTTGGAATTGGTCTGGACGGACACATCGGTTTTAACGAACCGGCGGATCATTTTGAAAAAAATACACACTGTGTGGAACTGACGGAGAGCACGATCGAGGCAAACAAGAGATTTTTTGAGAGTAAGGATGAAGTTCCGCGTCAGGCATATACCATGGGTATCCTGCCAATCGTACAGGCAAAGAAAGTCATCATGATCGCAAATGGAAAAAACAAGGCGGATATCATCAAAAAAGCATTTACCGGACCGGTCACACCGGAAGTCCCGGCATCCATTCTGCAGATGCATCCGGATTTCACACTGATCGCAGATGAGGATGCACTTTCGGAGATTTAAAAGGGGGAAAATCCAAAATGATCATAAAAAATGCATTGGTTTATACAGAAGATCATAAGTTTGAAAAGAAAGATGTCAGGATCGAAGATGAACGGATCGCAGAGATCGCAGAGAACGGTCAGATTACTGCCACAGATGAGGATGTGATCGACGGGGAAGGCATGTATGCGATACCGGGACTTGTGGATATTCATTTTCATGGGGCGGTAGGCTATGATTTCTGTCAGGCATCGAAAGAAGAACTGTTAAAAATAGCAGAATATGAGGCAAAAAATGGTGTTCTTGCCATCTGCCCGGCGACAATGTCCTATAATGAAGAAATCTTAGGACATGTCATGGACAAGGCGGCAGATTACAAAGAAGATACCGGAGCAGATTTGGTCGGCATCAATATGGAAGGACCGTTTATCAATCTAAAAAAAGCCGGGGCGCAGAATCCGGAATATATTATGCCGGCAGATAAAGAAATGTTTCTGCGTCTGCAGGAGAGAAGCGGCGGGCTGATCAAACTGGTAGATATCGCACCGGAAGAAAAAGGTGCGATGGAATTTATCGAACAGTGCCATGGCCAGGTAAAAATCTCTATCGCGCATACCTGCAGTGATTACGATACGGCGCGCGAGGCATTGGAAAAAGGCGTGGGCCATATGACACACCTCTATAATGCCATGCCGGGGATCAATCACAGGGAGCCGGGACCCATCATAGCGGCACTTGAGGCAGGAGCCGAGGTGGAACTGATCGCAGACGGTATTCATATCCATCCGGCGATGGTGAGAACGACATTCCGCATTTTCGGGGCAGATAAAGTCATTCTGATCTCAGACAGTATGGAAGCTACGGGACTTTTGGACGGGGACTACCAGCTTGGCGGGCAGGGCGTGACCGTAAAAGGCAGAAAAGCCGTCCTGACAAAAGATCCGGGTGTTATCGCAGGCAGTGTCACAAACCTGTTTGACTGCATGAAAAACTGTGTACTGAATATGGGAATACCGCTCGAGGATGCAGTCCTGGCAGCAACTGAAAATCCTGCAGAATCGATCGGTGTGGAGAAAGATTACGGCAGGATTGCAGTTGGAAATTATGGAAACCTGCTATTGCTGGATAAAGATCTGCAGATAAAAAACATCGTTCAAAAAGGGAAAATAATGTCCGTCTGAAAATTACAGACATGGTCGTAAGTGCACAATTTTTTAATTTTTTTAGTAATTTTTCGCGATCTTAAGGCAGAGGCTTGAACTTGCAGATATTTAATAGTATAATCACTTAAGCTAAAAAAATTTTAAGTACCTAAAAATATATTTATGGAGGAAAATGCGCGATTCTTATGGAGCGGGTATTTCTCTCTGAAAAACAAGGAGGACATTATGATTACCTGGAACAACTTAGACACCCTTGATTCCTATAAGGAACTTTCAAAGGCTTCCCGCGTAAACCTTGCAGAAGTAATGTCAGGCGAGAACGGTGCAGAGCGTGTAAAAAATTACAGCATTCCTATGGCTGAGGGATTTACTTACAATTATGCAGCAAAAGCTGTTGATGATGATGTGCTTGATGCACTCGTAAAACTTGCAAAAGAGGCACAGCTTGCAGAGAAATTTAAGGCTCTCTACAATGGTGAAGTTGTAAATACCGGTGAAAAACGTCTGGTACTTCATCATATGACACGTGGACAGCTTGGTGATGCAGTAAACGCTGACGGCGTGGACAAACGTGCTTTTTATGTAGAGCAGCAGAACCGCATTGCTGATTTTGCAAACAAAGTACATGCAGGCGAGATCACAAACGCAGCAGGTGAGAAGTTTACAACAGTTGTTCAGATCGGTATCGGCGGCAGTGATCTTGGTCCTCGTGCTATGTATCTTGCATTAGAAAACTGGGCAAAGAAAAACAACACATTCAAGATGGAAGCAAAATTCATCAGCAACGTTGACCCGGATGATGCAGCAGCAGTTTTAAATTCCATTGATGTGGCTCATTCTATTTTCGTACTGGTTTCTAAATCAGGTACCACACTTGAGACATTAACAAATGAATCTTTCGTAAAAGACGCATTAAAGAAAGCAGGATTAGATGCTTCGAAACATATGATCGCAGTTACCAGTGAGACATCCCCGCTTGCAAAGAGCGATGACTACCTGGCAGCTTTCTTCATGGATGACTATATCGGAGGACGTTTCTCTTCCACTTCCGCAGTCGGCGGAGCCGTTTTATCCCTGGCATTTGGACCGGAAGTATTTGCACAGTTCTTAGAGGGTGCAGCAGCCGAAGATAAACTTTCCGCAAATGAAGATGTATTAAAGAACCCTGAGATGCTTGATGCACTGATCGGTGTATATGAGCGAAACGTTTTAGGTTATCCTTGCACTGCAGTATTGCCATATTCCCAGGCATTAAACCGTTTCCCTGCGCATTTACAGCAGCTTGACATGGAGTCAAACGGTAAATCTGTAAACCGCTTCGGTGAGCCGGTCAGCTATCCAACAGGCCCGGTGATCTTTGGTGAGCCAGGAACAAATGGACAGCACTCTTTCTACCAGTTATTACATCAGGGAACCGACATTGTTCCACTTCAGTTCGTTGGATTTAAGAATAACCAGATCGGAACCGATGTTGTGATCCAGGACAGCACAAGCCAGCAGAAACTGTGTGCAAACGTTGCAGCACAGATCGTTGCATTTGCATGTGGTAAATCCGATGAGAACCGCAACAAGAACTTTGAGGGCGGCCGTCCATCCAGCATCATTATCGGTGATCAGGTAAATCCTGGTTCTCTTGGTGCGTTATTAGCACACTTCGAGAATAAGATTATGTTCCAGGGATTCTTATGGAATGTAAACAGCTTCGACCAGGAAGGTGTTCAGCTTGGTAAAGTCCTTGCAAAACGTGTTCTTGCACATGAGACAGACGGTGCACTGAAAGTATTCAGTGATCTGCTGAATATCTAGTAGATATGGATGATGGTGTAAACTTGGGATTCTATGTAATTTAGGATTACATGTAATTTGAGATTACATGCAGTTTGTCAGTGAATACAATTTCAGATGAAGTAAAAATGCTCTTTTCTAAGCAGGCGGGTAAATGTCTCTCAGAAGAGGGCATTTTTTGTGTTGTGGGATTTTTTATAATGCGCAAAGCAATCAGGCATTGAATTGTTCCAATCCAGCAATTATAATGAAAGACATTAGTTGTTGATGGAAAAGGATGGTTTTGAGATCATCATAAGAAATATTTTTTTGAAACCATGATTTGGAAACAGAAAGGACAGACATATGGAACAGGAACAGCAGACACCGCACAAGAGGCGTGTACGTTACAAGGGAAAATACCCCAAGAAGTTTGAAGAGAAATATAAAGAACTTCAGCCGGAAAAATATCAGGATACGATCGAACATGTCATCAAAAAGGGAAATACGCCGGCAGGAATGCATATTTCCATTATGGTGCAGGAGATCCTTGATACCTTAAAGATCCAGCCGGGCGAGACCGGTTTTGATGCAACGTTAGGATATGGAGGGCATACAAAAGCAATGCTTGCCTGTCTGAACGGACAGGGGCATATCTATGCAACCGATGTTGACCCGGAGGAGTCCGCCAAGACGAAAAAGAGACTGGAAGAACTCGGGTACGGAGAGGATATCCTGACGATCCGGCTGCAGAATTTCTGTACGATCGATGAGATCGCAAAAGAAGTCGGCGGTTTTGATTTCATTTTAGCGGATCTGGGTGTATCTTCCATGCAGATCGACAATCCAAAGCGTGGATTTTCATTTAAGGTGGATGGCCCACTTGACCTGCGCTTAAATCAGGAAGCAGGAATCAGCGCGGCAGAACGTCTTGATACCATCACAAGGGAGGAACTTGCCGGAATGCTCTATGAAAATTCCGATGAACCTTACTGTGAGGAGCTTGCGAAGGCGATCACCGACGAGATACGAAAGGGCAGCCGGATCGACACGACGACAAAATTGCGCGAAGTGATTGAAAAAACACTGGATTTTCTGCCGGAAAAAGAAAAAAAAGACACGATCAAAAAGACCTGTCAGCGTACATTTCAGGCACTCCGCATCGATGTGAACCGTGAGTTTGAGGTCTTATATGAATTCATGGAAAAACTGCCAGACGCCTTAAAACCAGGTGGACGTGTGGCGATCCTCACGTTTCATTCCGGGGAGGATAAACTGGTCAAAAAAGCATTAAAAGAAGGCTGTCGGGCAGGAATTTATGCAGATTATTCAAAAGATGTTGTAAGACCGAGTGCACAGGAATGTGCACAGAATGGAAGAGCGCGGTCTACGAAGATGCGCTGGGCAGTCCGGGCATAGAAGATTTATTGGTGCTGATATGGTATCATGGATTGAAATAAAAAATGAATGCTCAGATCATGTTAATTACAAACTGGCATGGCTGAAAAAGAAAAAACTGGATGTTTTCATGCATCCAGTTTTTTCTTATACTTCATAACATCAGGATCCGGAAAGAAATTGATACAGAGTAACTGTTTGAAAAACTGCGCAGAAAATCAAACTGGTTGTCTGAAAAAGGAGAAAGTTAGTTATGAGTAATATAAATAATACAAAAGAGCAGTATGAATTAAACCGTGAACTGGCACAGATGTTAAAGGGTGGTGTCATCATGGATGTCACAAATGCCGGGCAGGCAAAGATCGCAGAGGCGGCAGGAGCATGTGCGGTTATGGCATTAGAGCGGATTCCGGCGGATATCAGAGCAGCGGGCGGCGTGGCAAGAATGAGTGATCCGAAGCTGATCAGGGAGATCCAGGGTGCAGTTTCCATTCCGGTTATGGCAAAATGCCGAATCGGTCATTTTGCGGAGGCACAGATTTTACAGGCATTAGAGATCGACTACATCGACGAGAGTGAAGTGCTTTCTCCGGCAGATGATATTTACCACATTGACAAGACAAAATTTCAGGTGCCGTTTGTCTGCGGAGCAAAAAATTTAGGAGAGGCACTCAGAAGAATCGCTGAGGGTGCAGCGATGATCCGTACCAAAGGGGAACCGGGAACCGGTGATGTGGTTCAGGCGGTACATCATATGAGACTGATCAACTCCGAGATCGCGGCAGTTGCGGCAAAGCGTGAGGATGAACTTTTTGAGGCGGCAAAACAGCTTCAGGTTCCATATGATCTTGTAAAATATGTGCATGACCACAAAAAACTTCCGGTTGTAAACTTTGCGGCAGGCGGTGTGGCAACTCCGGCAGATGCAGCATTGATGATGCAGCTTGGTGCCGAGGGCGTATTTGTAGGTTCGGGTATTTTTAAATCCGGCAATCCGGCAAAACGTGCAGCAGCAATCGTACAGGCAGTGACCAATTACAATGATGCAAAACTGATTGCAGAGTTATCTGAAGATTTAGGAGAAGCGATGGTCGGCATCAACGAGGACGAGATACAGCTGCTTATGGCAGAGCGTGGGAAATAAATTGCTCAGAAATGGAGATTAGTGTGAAAAATAAGATTTTTCACACGCAGGATTTGTGCTTACGCACAAACTTGAGATGCGCAAAAAACAGCGCAAGAACGGAGATTATCATGTCAGAAAAAGTATCAATCGGAATCCTTGCGGTGCAGGGCGCATTTGCGGAGCATCAGGCGATGATTGACGGGCTTGGTGCAGATACATTCCTGATCCGTCAGAAAAAGGATTTGGAAGAGGCTGTGCAGAATGGCAGACTGCAGGGGATCGTGCTTCCCGGAGGTGAAAGCACGGTACAGGGAAAACTGCTTAGAGACCTTGGCATGTCTGACCAGTTAAAAGAACTGATCGAAGCGGGTACACCGGTGCTTGCGACCTGTGCAGGGCTGATCCTTTTAGCAGAGCGTGTTTCCAACGATGACAGAGCGTATTTAAAAACCCTGCCGGTAAGCGTGAAGCGCAATGCATATGGCAGACAGCTCGGAAGTTTTGTCACGGATGCTGAGATCACACACGTTGGAACTTACCGGATGAATTTTATCCGTGCACCATACATTGATGAAATTTTAGATCCGCAGGTAGAGACATTGGCGATAGTGGATGGCAATACGGTAGCAGTCCGCTACAAAAACCAGCTTGCACTTAGCTTTCATCCGGAAGTGAGTGAAGATGCAAGGGTGCACGCGTATTTCTTAAATGAAATCGTGCAGGGGGTATAAAAAGGAAGAAATGGGTGAAATGAAGTGAAAACGAAAGAGATTCCCCCATTTTTATCGAAGACCAATGGAGATTTAGAAGAGAATGGGCGAAAGCGTTATAAGGATGAAGCCAATAGCCCACGAAAATGAAAAAATCAGGGCGAAAACAGGAGAACAGAAGATGTTTTCGCCCGAAATGGCTGTGAAAATGTTAAAAAGAAAGAAGAAATGGGCGAAAGAGACTTGGACAAAGGAACTTTCGCCCATTATATATTGAGGATAATATCGGTGTAGAAATGGTAATTCGTGTGAAAGCGTTTTTTCATGAAAAACCACCGAAAGAAAGGAGAAAAAATGAACGAAAATGAACTGATGAGCAGCCTTCCCGTCCCGAAGGCGGTTGCAAAGATGGCAATCCCGAGTGTGATCAGCAGTCTGGTAACAGTTGTATACAACATGGCAGATACTTTTTTTGTCGGACAGACCGGCGATCCGCTGCAGGTGGCTGCAGTCAGCCTGACAAACCCGATCTTTATACTGTTTATGGCATTTGCCAACATGTTTGGAATGGGCGGCAGTGCGGCTGCATCCATGGCGATGGGAGAGAAAAATGAAAAAAGAATGAAACAGGTATCCGCGTTTGTGACATATGCATCCCTGGTCGTCGGTGTAGCACTTGCAGTCATTTTAATGGTATTTATGACGCCAGTTTTAAATATGTTCGGAGCAAACGAGCAGACGTTTCTCTATGCAAAAGGATACACTTTTCACATTGCATACGGGGCGCCGTTTATCATCTGGTCTGCAGCGGCAAGTTTTGTTGTGCGCGCGGAGGGTGCAAGCAAGGAGGCAATGATCGGCAGTATGATCGGCACCGTCGCCAATATCGTGTTAGATCCGGTGTTGATCAGCGGTATGGGGATGGGAGCTGCGGGAGCCGCAGTTGCGACGACAATCGGAAATATTTTGGCAAGCATCTATTACCTGTGGTATTTTTTAAAGAAAAGTAAATGTTTTTCCATCTCTATCAAATATTTTACCTGCAAAGACGGCATTTTGAGCGGAGTATGTGTGACCGGACTGCCGACCGCTGTTTTTTCCATGCTGATGAGTGTGTCCACGATCGTGTTAAACCAGATCTTAGTGGCATACGGCAATGCGCCGGTGGCGGCGATCGGCATCGTGTTTAAGGCAAACATGTTTATCACATTTTTACAGATGGGACTGGCAAACGGAGTGCAGCCGCTTCTGGGATATAACTATGGTTCTGGAGATCACAAGCGGTTTGTTTCCGTGGAACGGTATACAAAAAAATGCTGTGTCATTGTCGGCATTTTAGCTACGGCGCTGTTTTTGGTTTTACGGGAGCCGATCATAAGGCTGTTCATCAGTGACGGGGAAGTTGTGTATTATGGCGTGAAAATGCTGATCGCCTACATGCTTTCCGGGCCGGTCATAGGGCTGTTATTTGTCAATATGAACTGTATGCAGTCAGTAGGAAATTCATTTCCGGCGACGATACTTTCCGTTATGCGTCAGGGACTGCTTCTGATACCGCTTTTGTACCTGTTAAATGCGTGTATGGGGTTAAACGGTGTCATTTACGGACAGGCATTGACGGATTATGCAGCAGTTATTTTGTCGGCTGTTTTATGGAGGAGAATCAGAAGACGGATTGAAAGACGGTAAGATCGGGCGTATAATAAAGGTGAACGAGCAATTTTGAAACCGGCAGTTATGAAAATTAGTAGGATGAATTTCGTATTTGTCGCATATTATGATTCGGGTGTCAAAAGGTGGTTTTCAATTTTGGGTTTGTCAAATTGCACAAAACCGAACTTGTTTTGTTCCGTTGTCCGAAAATAAGAAAAACTAAGTATGCCTGAATCAGTTTTTCACAGAGTGACGTAAACGGCATTCAACGAGCCTTCCATGGCTCGTGAAGCCTTGTTCTGCCGTCCGTGGCAGAACATTACTGTAAATAGACAGGCATACTAAGATTTTCTAATTTTCTCCCAAAGTCACAAAAACAGTCTCGGCTTTGTGCAATTTGACAATCGCTAAGTTATGAACCACCTTTTGACACCCTAATCCTATAAAGAAAAAAAACCCTCCAGCCATTAGATTTTTCATCTAACTTCTGGAGGGCAGTTCTCAAACTGGAGTTTTGTAACTAAAAACAACAAATCCATGCAAAAATACAGTCAATATTACTTTGTAAGATCCTTGATGACCTCTCCTGCAAGGATCAGTCCTGCCACAGACGGCACAAACGCAATACTTCCAGGGATATCACGGCGCTCGGTGCATTTGTGGACGGTTCCCGGAGGGCAGACACAATGTGACCGGCAGCTGATACTCATATCCTCGATCGGTCTGATCGGCTGCTCTTTGGAATATACGACCTTTAATTTTTTGACCCCGCGTTTTTTTAACTCACGGCGCATGACACGCGCGAGCGGGCAGACTGACGTCTTGTAAATATCAGCCACCTCAAACTGGGTCGGGTCTAATTTATTGCCAGCTCCCATGCAGCTTATGACAGGCACATTGCACTCTTTTGCGCGCATGATGATCTCTAATTTTGCAGTGACCGTATCTACTGCATCCACGACATAATCATACTCAGAAAAATCAAACTCATGCGCATTTTCCGGCAGATAAAAACATTTTCTCGCTTCCACTTTTGCATCCGGATTGATCTCTAAGATACGCTCCGTCATCACATCAACTTTATATTTTCCAACCGTTTTTCTGGTCGCAATGATCTGACGGTTGATATTCGTCAGACATACCTTGTCATCATCCACGATCACAAAAGAACCGACTCCGCTCCTGGCAAGCGCCTCAACCACATAACCGCCGACTCCGCCGATTCCAAAAACTGCAACTTTTGCATTTGCAAGCCGTTCCATATTATCTGCACCCAGCAGTAACTGGGTTCTTGAAAACTGATTCAACATATCCTGTGCTTTTCTCCTGTTATTTCCTTATCTCTTAGGTCCTATTATCATTTGTGCAAAATTATTTTTTTCCATATCGGGAAGTTCATTCCTGCCTCTTGTACAAAATTATTTTTTCTCTATATCAAGTGTCTCATTCATACTTCCCATACGGTATCCGCCAAGGTCAAGCGTCACATAGGCAAATCCAAGCTGTTTCAGGTAAGAATAAATCTTTTCCCTGTTTTCCCCTTCTACCAGTTTTGCGATCTCATCCGGCAGCACCTCGATACGCGCAATATCCCCATGGATCCTTACGCGCACCTGATGAAAGCCCATATCCAGCAAAAGCTGCTCCGCCTTATCCACCATGCCGAGTTTTTCTTCGGAAATTGTCTCCCCATAGACAAACCGGGAGGAAAGGCATGCAAATGACTGCTTGTCCCAGGTTGGCAGTCCCATCTCTTTGGAAAGTGTACGGATCTCTTCTTTGTTCAACAAAGCCTCCCTGAGCGGACTTTTGATACCAAGCTCTGCAACTGCGACCAGTCCCGGTCGATAGTCACCATTATCATCCATGTTAGATCCCTCAGCCACGGCATTGATATGATATTCTTTTGCAATTTCCAGTATTTTCTCAAACAATTCATGTTTGCAGAGATAGCAACGGTTCTTCGGATTCTGACGAAATCCCTCGATATCAAGTTCTTCCGACTTGCATACAATGTGCCTGATTCCCTGCTCCTTGCAAAACTGCTTTGCCTCCTCTAACTCCCTTTTCGGGAAAGAACAGGAGGATGCCGTAACTGCGATCACATGATCCGCACCAAGTGTTTTCTTTGCCGCTGCAAGCAGAAATGTCGAATCCACGCCGCTGGAAAAAGCGACTGCAACACTGCCCAGTGACTTTAAATATTCCTGTAAATTTTTATATTTTTCCTGTACTGACTGCATAATAATCCTTTATTTCATATAATTTAATCTATTCTTACCACTGTATAATCGCCCATGGCATGACTGACATAAAAGATCACATATACTTTTCCGTCGTGCACATAAGACTCTCCCATCGTCTCATCGGCTCCGTAATCGTCCACACCTCCGTCAAAATGGGTAAGACTTGCCGCAAGTGCTTCCTCCGTCGGTTCCATCCAGATGAAATTAAATTCCAAAATATCTTTCATCGTAATTTCAGTAGTCGGATTTCCTTCCGGATCCAGCACGGTATAGCCCTGTGCAGTATCTGTATTGTCTTTTCCGGCAAATAAAATTTTAGCCGTCTCATCCGGATCTGCAAAATCAGAAAATGTCATTTTTTCTCCGGTCTTCATGTTAATATTAACGGAAGTAAGTGCTGCAGAAGGATGCGCTGATCCTTCATAATCATAATAACTCTGACAGGTCAGAGAAAGCATATCCTTTGTCTGTTCCTGCACGGTATATGTGAGCACCACGGAATCATTTGCACCAGGGTTCATCTCCTCCGTATCTCCCGTCATTTCCCCGGCAGCTTCTTTTGCCATATTTTCAAAGTAAGTATTCCATTCTTCCTGTTTTTCGGTATCACTCCAGCCTGTAATCTTCGGATAAGAAATATCAATCAGATCCGTCTTTTTGTAGCTTACCATCTCTATCTGATAATCAGACTGTGCGTCCTGCCCTGCCTCTGTTGTGGCAGCGGCTTCTGTTTCGTCCTGTTCTGAATCCTCCGAAACCTGTGAGGTTTCTGGCTCCGTTTCATTCTGTACTGTAGTCTCACTGGTTTTCTGCTGATCCATAGAGCCTGCCGCACCAGTGTTTTTATTTTCACCACAGCCTGCTGCAAACGTGAGTGACAGTGATAATACCGTAATTAATATAAGATTTCTTCTTCTCATATAGATCCCCTTTTCTGCGCAGTTTTTTACACTGAATTCCTTTTCTTTTATAGATAAATTAGTCTGCCAGCATCTACTGCTCCAAAAACTTCACAATATCTTCCGGTTTTTCTGCAAAATTTGTCGCCCCGTGTTCAATCAGGAACTCCTTATCACGGAATCCCCAAAGCACTGAGATGCACGGCAGTCCTGAATTTTTTGCCGTCATGACATCCACATCCGAATCACCGATGTAGACTGCCGTATCCGCCGGTTTTCCAAGTTCTGCAAGCGCCGTGTGCACCATATCCGGCGCTGGTTTTCTCGCCACACCTTCGCGCTCCCCGATCGCAGCCTGCACAATGCCTTCGAAATAAATCTCGTTTAACTCTTTGACTGCAAAATCAATCTTATTCGAAACGATTGCAAGCGCATAACCTTTTTCCTTTAATTTGCGGAGCACCGGAACAACACCATCGTAAGCTCTCGTTTTGTCATTGCAGTGTTCTCCATAATACTTTTTAAAAACAGCAAATGTTTCTTCGAATTTCGGATTGTCAAATCCGCCCGGAACGGAAAGCTCCATCAGACGACGCACACCGTTTCCAACAAATGCACGCACTTCCACGATCGTGCGCTCCGGCATCTGCATCGTTCGCAACGCATAGTTTGTGGCATCTGCCAGATCCTCTAACGTATTTAATAAGGTTCCATCCAGGTCAAATACGACTGTTTCATATTTTTTCATAATAATCCTCATTTCTGCTTGTGATAAATCTTTTGATCCACACATATTTCCTTTTTCTAATTGACACTCACGTTTCCCGCAAGCACCTGCTTGTAATCTTCGTAATTCTTTGCAAGGAGCGCCGGTGTATCCAGTCCATACGGACATTTGCTCTTGCATTTATTGCAGTGCAGGCAGTTTTCGATCTTTTTCATTTTCGCCTGAACCTCCGGTGTGAGCTGCAGTGCAGACGGAGAGCGGCGCAGCAAAAGCGACATACGCGCACAGTTGTTGATCTCAATGCCCGCCGGACACGGCATACAATAACCGCAGCCGCGGCAGAAATCGCCTGCCAGTTCTTTTCGGTCATTCTCGATCAGTGCACGGATCTCATCCGTCATCGTCGGTGGATTATCAATATATGAAATAAATTCGTCCAGCTCTTTTTCCCGCTGCACACCCCAGATCGGCAGTACATTTTCATACTGCGCCTCAAATGCATAGGCTGCCGCAGAATTCGTGATCAGACCACCGGATAATGCCTTCATTGCGATAAATCCCATGTCTGCCTTTTTACATTTTTCCACCAGTGCAATATCCTTATCCGTTGCCAGATAGCAGAACGGAAACTGCAGTGTCTCATACAGCCCGGATTCGATTGCCTCCTCGGCAACCGCAAGCCTGTGGTTCGTGATACCGATATGACGGATCTTCCCCTGCGCCTTTGCCTCAAGCATCGCCTCATAAAGTCCTGTTCCATCTCCCGGTTTCGGGCAGAAAGAAGGATTGTGGAACTGATAGATATCAATGTAATCCGTCCTTAAATTATGTAAAGAAATCCCAAGCTGTTCCCAGAATTCGTCCGCATTTTTTGCCGCCGTTTTGGTCGCAATGTAGACTTTTTCACGCATTCCGTCGAATGCCTCGCCTAATTTTTCCTCACTGTCCGTGTAAAACCGCGCCGTATCAAAAAACGTAATGCCCGCTTCATACGCTTTTCTCGCCAGTTTTACCGCATCCTCCGTGCTGACTCTCTGGATCGGCAGTGCGCCAAATCCATTCTTATTTACTTTGATCCCTGTACTTCCTAAAACTACCGCTTCCATAACTCTTATCGTTTTCCTCCTTAAATCAATCGTGTTTTAACCACTATTTGCGCCCAACATCATCTATGCAACAGAATGCACACCCACGAACATTCTATTGTTTTAAATAAGGGAAAAATAACTCGCTCTTATTCCGCTTATCAAACATATTATTATACTGCAGTATCTCATAATTTTTCAGCCATTTTGCATCCTCGCCGGCCGCATCTTCCACATGTAAAAATTTTCCCTGCGATTTGGAATAAAATCCTCTCGAATTGACCGCCGGAATTTCTTCCATCATGTCGGCTAAAAACTGATTGTATGCCGGAAGCGCAATGCCCGCACGCTCCAATGCCAATGTTGACAGATAATTAAGGCTTGTCAGTTCCACACTTTCTTTGCCGCTGTCATAATTCGTCCAGATAAAAAACGGTACGGTGTAAAGATTTTCAAGTTCAGACAGCGTCAGTCCGCCCAATCCTTTCCCATTCAGATACGGATAAAAACTGGATGACAAACTCGGCTGATGATCCCCGAAAAAGACGATCTCAACCGGATCATCCACTTTTTCAAAATAGGAGATCAAATACTCTAATGCCGAATCACTCTCGTGGATCAATGACAGGTACTGGTTCACGTCCGGATAATTGATGCCAAGCATACGCGCTTTTTCATCAAAATTGTCATATTTCTCCGTATAACCGCCATGATTCTGCATGGAAATACTCATAATGAATAAATCCTCGTTGGATTTCTTACTCTCATAACGGTCGACGATCTTCTCATACAGTTCCTGATCTGTAATATAATCACGCAATATCTTCGTCTGGTCAAAATCATCGATAAAATGCGTTTCATCAAATCCCATATTCGGATATACGATATTGCGGCTCCATCCGGTATCATAATAAGGATGCATTGCCACACAGGTGTAACCGATATTTTTCAGATTTGACACCAGAGAAGTCGGTGTATCCGTGATATACTGCTGATAGACAACCGAACCGCTCGGCAGAAATGCCATGGAATTTCCCGTCAAAAATTCCCACTCGGAGTTTGGTGTTTTGGCGCCAAACACGGAAGAGAGCGCATGCCCCTTGATCGTATTTTCCTCCAGTGAATCGTAAAACGGTGTCAGATCGATATTGGTTGAAAAATTACCCACCACACTAAGGTCCGCATAGGATTCACTCATAACCACAATAATGGTCGGCTTCTTCTCCGTTTCTCCGGCGACTGTATCCGTCTCTTTGCTGTACTGATCCTCAAGTTCCTTGACTGCCTCTTTCGAATACCCATCCGGTTGCGCAATAAAGCAGTCGCGGATACTTAACACAAAGTTTAAGATATAGCCGTTTCTGTAACTTCCTTTTTGTTCCCATGTCTCCGTCACAACACCCTGCGTATGCTTTCCAATGTATGCACAGCACAGCACGGCAAGTGAAATGCACACGATCGACATCGGAATCCTTTTCTGAAAGGAAACATGTAACTTTCGGATAAACGCAATGTACAGCGTGGAAAGGAGTATTACATACCCTGCCCTTTCATCCAGGGCAAATTCATAATTTCCCGCCACAGAAAGCCCGGTCTGGATGGACTTTAAATCACTGAAAATAAACTCATTTCCACGAAACAGATATACAAAATAGTTGATCCCGGCAAGGGACAACAGCACAATATGCGAAATCAGACAGGTCAGTCCTGTATTGTTTGTAAATACCTGAACAGCCAGAAAAACTACCAGACAGCACAATACATTTAACAGCATTTTATTGTCGGATATTTTTGCTCTCAGTTCCGCATCCAGTAACAGATACTGGATATGATACGCCGTAAAAATGCCGCCTGTCCCAAGCATGATCGCACTCCACAGCCATGAAAGCTTTTCGTTTAATTCAATCTTTAAACTTTTAATTCCAAAATAAAGTACTCCAAATCCAAATAGTACCCATACCGGAAACCTTATCACTGCAAACAGCACTGCTGCAAAGACCACTGCCACAGCAAGTCGGATCAGATTCTCTTTTTCAAAATATAACTTTATCTTCATGATTTCCTCATATTTCCATCTCTCATAGTCTCTTTTTCAACAAAGTTATTCTATCATTACATACAGATTTGTCAATTTTGTGAAGATTAAACTTTTCTTAGTTTTTTTCTTTTTCATTTACGGAATATAGTTTTATATACATAAAATCCCCCTTAAGCAGTTTGGAAACATTTACCCTGTCTGCTTAAGGGGGGATCATACATATCTTTGTGCGTTTCCTATTGATTGGTCAGCCTTTATTTTGTCTGTTTTTTAAAGAAATCATCGATCGCTGCATGCAGTTTCTGCGCATCCATGCTTTTTAACAGGTAACCATTCGGCTTTAACGACATCACGTCCATAACCGTCTGTGCATCGTTTTTTCCGGTAAGAAAAATGATCGGAATGTTCTGAAATTCCGTATCTTCACGAATCATCTGCATAAACTGTTTGCCATCCACGATTGGCATTTCATAATCTAACAAGATCAGATCCGGTATATTTAAGGCAAGATATTTGATCGCCATCTCGCTGGAATTGACAGGAATTACCTGATATTTATCTTCCAGCAGTGTTTTAATATTCCGGAGGATCACTCCCGAATCATCCACCGCTAAAATAGTTCTTTTTTTCATTTTATAATATTCATTCATCTGCCTTTTGATATTTTCCACCATCTCCACCACATTGATCGGTCTTATAAAAATATCGGTAAACATCTGTTTTGGAAGTGTTTCCCAGAGTTTCTCAAGCTCTTCCACATTTCCCATGACAAACACAGGCGTTTTATGCTTGATTGCATGATCTACGATCACTTTAACCCCAACCGCCTTTTTCAAAAGTTCAGCACTTGTACAGATCAGATATCCCTGTGGCTGCTCTTTTGTGGTAAGTGTAGTCGCCATCGCAATACTTACAACCTTTGCTTTCACATTTTCCTTCTCAAATGTACTCTCAAATGACTTCATCAGATAACTCTGCTCTTCCATCAAAATAAGAAATTCCCTTTTGTCCTCAAGCATAATAAACCTCCTTTAATCCCGCAATAACTCTGTCATGGTATCTGTCAATTCCATAATCTCTTCCATCGATACATCCGCCACATAAACACGCAGCTGATCCATGGATTCCCTGATGCATTCCGGAACCTGATATTCTTCAAGTTGTTCCATGATCTGATCCACTCCATCAAGGTCAAACTGTTCTATGCACTGGTGTATCTGCTGTAATGCAGTGATCCACTCCCCGTCCGAAAACTCTTTTTTTGCATCCTCTTCCTTCTCTGCATAGGGGCGCAATATATTTTTTAAATCACGGTACAGGGTAAGCACATCCGGTGTTTTTTCCTCTAACACCTCTGTCTTACCCTGTTTTCCATAATCCTCAAGTTCCTTTGCTGCCTCCGACAACGGTACTGCACCGATCAGAAGTGCAGAACTTTTTAACGCATGTACTTCAATCACATAATCACTGATCAGGCCCTCTTTCAGGCACTGTTCGATCTTATTTGCCTTACTGTCGATCGTACGGTAAAATATCCGGATCGTTTTCATCAGTGCTGCCTTCGAACCACAGTGCTTTACTCCCTCTTCAAAAGAAAATCCGGTTTCCGGATTTTCCGGCTGTATTTCACTGTCAGAAATATCATTCATAAGCAGCTGCTTTGCTTCTTCCCCGGAAACTTCCTGTACAAGTTCCTTTGGAAGCCACAGCTTTAACTGATTACAGATCCGTGTGAAATCGATCGGCTTTGCAACAAATCCATTCATCCCCGCATTCAAAAATTCTTTTCTGGCATCCACCATTGCATTTGCAGTGAGCGCAATGATCGGCAGCTTTTTATACTTCTCATCCGGCAGTTCCCGGATCGTTTTCGTTGCCACAATGCCATCCATGACCGGCATCATATGATCCATCAGCACTAAATCATAATGATTCCGCTGTACCAGATCGACCGCCTGCATACCGTTTTCCGCAGTATCGATCTGCATCTGAAGCGGTTTTAACAGATCTTTCGCCACCACAAGGTTCAGGTCATTATCATCAACAAGCAGAATATGTGCTCCCGGTGCAATGAACAGACTCTCTGCCTCTTTTTCAATCACACCGGATTTCTGCTGTTCATAATTCACCGCAGACATTGGTGTAGGATCAACAATAGTCTGTTCTATCGTAAAGTAGAACTTACTTCCCTTTCCATATTCGCTTTCTACTTCAATAACTCCTCCCATCATATTGACTAAATTCTGCGAAATTGTCAACCCCAGGCCGGTTCCTTCCACATAACGGTTTCTGTCTATTTCCACACGTTGAAATGCATCAAACAGTATTTTCTGGTCCTCTTTACGGATTCCGATCCCGGTATCCTCCACCGCATAATACAGCATGACTTTGTCTGCATTTTTCTGTCTGACACGTACAGTAAAACGTATGGAACCTTTCTCTGTATACTTGATAGCATTGTTTACCAGATTGGTAATGATCTGGCGGATGCGTCCCATATCCCCTTTTAATGTACATGGAATATCCGGATCAATATCATAGATCAGTTCCAGCGGACAATTTGCTATCCTGTTTTCCATACTGATCTTCAGATCATGAAACAGAGAAAATGTATCATATGGCTCATCAAACAGCTGCATTTTTCCGGATTCCATTTTTGAACAGTCCAGTACGTCGTTGATGATCGTTAATAATACCCGGCCGGAACTCTGGATATTTAACAGATACTCCTGCTCCTTCGGAGAATGATGCGAACGCAGTAAAATCTCTGTAATTCCGACAATAGAATTCATCGGCGTGCGGATCTCATGCGACATATTCGACACAAAATTGGTCTTTGCACGGTTTGCATCCTCTGTCTGCAATACAAGTTCTTTCATCAGACGGTTCTGCTCCATGATCTTTGTGATATCAACAACCGTCAACATATATCCCTGTATGAAATCATCTGTTTTCAGTGCAGTCTCCTCAACCTGATAATGCCTGTTATTCCAGTCAAAAAAACCCTGGCTGCCTTTCAGAAATTCGTAAATTTCCCCATCCCCGCAATAGCTGCCACTCTCTTTAATATCGGTGACAAAATTTTCAGCCATCGGGTTTAAGAAAAGAAAATGATGATCCGCATCTGTTACCACAAATGCTTCGTTCAGATTATCAATAATATAATTTTTTGCGTTTTTGACAGGATCAAATAAACCGTATCTTACAACAGCAATACTCAGGAATATACAGGATAAAAGGATTCCAAGAGGTGTGGGATCATCGCCTTTTAAGATTCCCAACAGACGCAGAGACAGCAGGATCATTGGAGACAGCATCGCCGCAACCATAAGAAAATGAATTTTGCCTTTATTCGGCATACTTCTCTGTGAACAATACGAAGAAATGATAATACTGATACTGGTCACGATCTCTGCCAGTAAAAATGCCATATAGACATAATACATTGGTGCTGCGGATATTTCCAGTGTATATCCGCTTAAAATTGCCTTAGACGGGGACAGCCAGTAATCTTTATAGTACAAATGATGATAATCAACTGTCGCAATCAAAATATAGAATCCCACATTCACGGCAAGAAGCGTGTGGATAAACCACTGTGGAATTTTTATATTTCTCCAGCGCATTATAAACATCAGGGCACAGTAATTGCCGAAACATTTTCCAAGATACTCCATCTTCCCAATCACGATCAGTGTCTCTTTCTGACCGCCGGCAATGTAAATACTTTTTGCCACAAGCGTCACCAGACAGCAGGCAATTGTCAGGATAAGCTCCCCTTTATAGTTTGTATCTTCTTTCCGGAAAACGATCACCAATAAAGCAAAAGCCACAAGTACACCAAATATGTGAAGTGCCAGCCATTCAATCGCAAATGTCATAACTTATGCTCCCCCTTTTGCTCCTGCACATAAATAGTACATTTTTACCATTATACCATGTCCTGGTGGGTTTGATAACTGGTTTTTCGTAAATTTTAGTTGACTTTAATTTTCAACATCTGCTGCCAAAGCCGCCCGCACTCTCTTTTTTTCAAATCTGGCTTCTTTTCAAACGTACATGATGGATTCCTTTTACAAAACTCATTTAATTTTCCTCCTTATCTTTCCTGATATCCACAGCCTTCCCTTCCCGGCATATCCTCACTTTTCACATAGCGGGCATTGAACTCCATATTGATCTCACGCAGTTCTTTTTTCCCGTCGATGTAATCCTGGTACATTTCCACGAGTCCGGACATGCAGCCATCGCAGGCTGCATCAATGTTTCCCAGTGATTCCGCCACGATCTTCTCGCGTTCTTCTTTTGTTGTCTCTGAAATTAAATAACCCATTGCATTTCTCTCCTTTTCGTCAAATACGGCATTTTCTATTGCACATTTGATTTTATTTCGTATTTTCCTCGTTATTCCTGATTGCCGTCCAGAGGTTGCTCTTTACTTTTTCAAGACCTGCAGACAGTATCTCAAGTTCATCTTCACTCATTCCGCTTTTCATTATACCATCTGTCATCTCAAATATCTCAATAACTTTATCCGCCATCTCACATCCTTCTTCCGTGAGTGCAATCGTCCAGGAACGGCGGCAGGCGGGATTGCTCTCCCGCTTTACAAGTCCCATCTTTTCTAACCGGTCGATCGTCCGCGACATCGTCGTAACTTCGATCAGGCAGGCATCAGACAATTCTTTCTGGTTCATTGCACCGTGCTCCCTCAGTTCCTTTAAAATGTGCGGCTGTCCCTGTCCCACCGTAAGTCCAAGCTCTATAAAATACGGCCGGATAAACCGTCTTCTTAACATTTCAACATCAAAAATCTCATTTTTCACCCTAGCATCACTCCAATTCAAACTGTCCTGTATACAACTGATAATATCTGCCTTTCTGCTCTAAAAGCTCGTCATGACTGCCGCGCTCAATGATCTCACCTTTTTCAAGTACCATGATCGCATTGGAATTTCTTACGGTTGAGAGCCTGTGTGCAATGACAAATACGGTTCTTCCCTCCATAATGGCATCCATGCCTTTTTCGATCAAACGCTCCGTCCTTGTGTCGATCGAACTTGTCGCCTCGTCTAAGATCAGTACCGGAGGTTTTGCGATCGCCGCTCTTGCGATCGCGATGAGCTGCTGCTGTCCCTGAGATAAGTTGCTCCCATCTCCGTAAAGCATCGTGTCATACCCCTGCGGCAGACGGCTGATAAAGGAATCCGCATTGGCGATCTTCGCCGCCTCCCGGATCTCCTCATCCGTCACATCCAGTTTCCCGTAACGGATATTGTCTGCGATCGTCCCGGTAAACAAATGTGTATCCTGTATGACCATGGCAAGGGAACGCCGCAGGTCATCTTTCCGAATATCTTTGACGTCGATCCCATCATATGTGATCTGTCCCGCCTGAATATCATAAAACCGGTTGATGAGGTTTACGATCGTTGTCTTTCCGGCACCCGTTGATCCGACAAAAGCGATCTTCTGTCCCGGTTTTGCAAACAATGATATTCCGTTCAGCACCGTTTTCTCCGGCACATAGCCGAACACGACATCATGGAAACGCACATCTCCCTTTAACAGTACCAGTTCTCCTGATGACAGTTTCCACGCATACAATCCTGTAATTTCCGCGCATTCTGTCAGTGTGCCATCCGCATTTTTGCAGACATTGCAGAGTGTCACTTTTCCCTCGTCAATCTCCTCCGTCTCGTCCATCATGTCAAAAATACGCTCTGCACCTGAGAGCGCCGACAACAGAAAATTGACCTGCTGTGTAAACTGATTTAACGGCATCGCACTCTGTCTCACATATACAAGATAAGCCGACAGGCTTCCCAAATCCATGAGCCCGCGGATCACAAACATGCCGCCGACACATGCTGAGAGCGCATAGTTAAAATAGGAAAGTGCCACGATCACCGGCACGAGCATACCTGAATGTGCCAGTGCATTTGTAGACTCCCTGCGAAACCGCTCATTCATTTCACAGAACTCTTTAAAGTTTTCCTTTTCATGGTTGAAAACTTTCTCCACCTTCTGTCCTGCCATCATCTCCTGCACAAAACCGTTGATGTTTCCGAGTTCCTGCTGCTGTCTGTGATAATATTTTTTGCTGCATTTTCCATTGTACTGCATGAACAAAAAGGTAATGACTAAAAATACCACCACGAGCATGGTCAGTTTTACGCTGAGCACCATCATCATTGTGATCGTTCCAAACAATGTCAGAAAACTCTGGATGATCATAGCAAAACTGTTGTTCATCGCCTCCTGCACCGTGTCGACATCGTTGGTAAAATGGCTCATGATCTCGCCGCGCGTGTTGTCGTCAAAATATTTCAGTGGGAGTTTCTGTGTGTGCCGGAACAGATCCATGCGGATTTCGCTCACGACTTTCTGCGAGGTGTGCACCATCAGCCGATTATAGCCGAGCGTTGCGAGCGCACCGCACAGGTACATCACACCCATGCCGATGACTGCCAAAAGAAGTCCCTTCATATTTCCCGGCACAATGAAATTGTTGACGAGCGGTTTGATCAGATATGTGCCGCAGATTCCTGCCCCCGCACTGATAAATACAAGAATTGCCACAAGGAAAAATGCCCACTTGTAATGACCGAGATAAGTCAGGAAGTGCTTCATGGTCTTTTTCGTGTCTTTTGGTCTTTTATATCCGACGTATTTTGCCATTAAAGATCAGCTCCTTCCTTCTGTGATGCATAGATTTCCTGATAGATCTGATTGTCACGGAGCAGACTCTCATGTGTGCCGATTGCCTCCACATGCCCCCTGTCCATGATAATGATCTGGTCAGCATGGCGGACAGACGATATCCTCTGCGCAATGATGATCTTTGTCATATCCGGCAGTTTTTCTGCAAGCCCGCTTCGTATCTTCGCCTCCGTCGCGGTGTCCACCGCGCTTGTGGAGTCATCTAAGATCAGTACTTTCGGCTTTTTCAAAATGGCTCTGGCAATGCAGATCCTCTGTTTCTGCCCGCCGGACACATTGACTCCCTCCTGCCCCATCTCGGTATCATAACCATCCGCAAGCCGGTCCACAAACTCATCCACACAGGCAATCTGACATGCTTCTTTAATCTCATCCAATGTGGCATTTTCATTTCCCCAGCGGAGGTTATCGATCAGTGAACCGGAAAACAGCGTATTTTTCTGCAGTACCATCGCAACTGCGTCCCGAAGATGTCTGACCGGATACTCTTTTACATTGATTCCGTCGATCTTTACCTCGCCCTTTGTCACATCGTAAAGCCTTGGGATAAGCTGCACCAGTGTAGTCTTTGACGAACCGGTCTGACCGATGATGCCGACCGTCTGCCCCGGTTTGATATGGAAAGAAACATCGGAGAGCACATATTCCTTTGCAGTGTCCTTGTATTTGAACCACACATGGTCAAATTCGATCTCACCTTTTGCCACGGCAATGTCTTTTGCATTTTCATCTGTGATATCGATTTTTTCATCAATGACTTCCATGATACGCTCTGCGGATGCCAGCGACCTTGTCATGAGCAGGAACACATTTGACATCATCATCAGGGAATTAAGAATTAACAGCACATAACTCAAAAAACTGGTGAGTTGTCCGATCATCATCTGCCCCTCATTGATCAGCCTTCCCCCGATCAAAAGGATTCCAAGGATCGTCCCGTACATCACAAACTGCATGGCGGGCATATTTAGCACTGCTGTTCCAAATGCTTTTTCAGATTCTGATTTTAAATTTTCATTGACGACACCGAACTTTTCCACTTCGTAATCGCCTCTGACATAGGATTTCACAACACGGATCGCCGTAAGATTTTCCTGAATACACCGGTTCACCTGATCGATCGCACTCTGCATGCGCCCGTAAAGCGGCCCGACATTTATAATAATAAGAATTAAAAGCACTGCTAACGTCGGCAGTGCCACAAGAAAAACCAGCGCCAGCGTCGAATTGATCCGGAATGCAAACGATGTCGCAAAAATAAGCATGACCGGACTCCGCCCAAACGGACGCATACCGGTGGACACCGCATTCTGGATGTTCGTCACATCACTCGTCAGACGCGTGACAAGCGACGACACACTGAAATGGTCTATATTGGAAAATGAATAAGACTGGAGTTTCTCGTACTCCGCCTTTCTTATATTTGCACCGAGTCCCTGTCCTGCAAGCGCGGAAAATTTTGCACTTCCGACACCAAGGATCAGTGCTGACACTGCACAGAGTGCCATCTGCAGACCTTTTTTTATGATATAAGTCCCGTCCGCATTTGTGACTCCATAGTCGATCAGGTCCGCCATGAGAAGCGGCACCGTGATCTCTAAGACCACCTCCACGCCAATGCATAACAAACCTGACCATGCATATTTCTTATATTCTCTCATATAAGAAAAAACTCGTTTCAGCATTACTTGCACCTCCAATAGTTGCATATGCAAGTATTGTATTGCGGGGTGGGGTGGATGTCAAGAGTAAAACCATGCTACTTCTCTTTTTCATTTTTCTCTACAACTCTTATAAAATTATCACAAACTTCCTGATAATCTTTATATCCCATAAGAAGCATCTTGTCATACATCTCAGAAAGTGCATCGAGAAACTTTTTTTCATCCCTTTTTCTTATTTTGCAAAATATCACATGATACGGCGAATTTTCTTTTACATATTCATCTCCAAAATCCACAGTTACCTTGTATTTTATAAATAACTGATCTGCCAGATAATCTTCACTGTCAAGAAATACATATTGAAATTTAAAAAATGATGGGCTCTGTAATTTATAATAATTTTTCAAAATGTATCCCTCCATTTCTGTCTTCTTTATATCTTGTACATGCCCTCCAAAAGATCCGTTACGACCTACTTATCTTTTTCTGTTGCATCCTCTGATTTCTGTCCCAGAAACAGGGGATCACGCATGATTTTCTTTACCATGTAAGTTTATCTTCCTTTCATCATCTGATGCTTGAAACCGAACCTCCGCATCGCAGTTTCCTGCAGGTTTTCTGCTGGGCGCATTTAAAATTTATCGTATCCGGATTTAAATCACTATGAACTTTAACGAATAACAAATAACGAATAACAGAAAAAACTTTATCACTGAACCTGAACTATTTTGCACTATTTACCTGTGACCGCACCCTGCACGGAAAATTTTTTAAAGATCTACCTCAAACTGCACCGTCTGGTTATATTGATCCAATGCCATCTGCAATTCCATGACATTCTGAGATACCCGCTCATATTCCTGCTTGACCAGATCAAGATCATAGTTGACATACCGATACTCGGGAACTGCATTTCTGGACATATACGATGTTGTCTCCCTCGTCTTTGGAAGCTGTTTGCGCATCCGGTCAAGGACAGCCTTTCTTTTATTCAACTGCGCCATCTTTATTAAGATCGTGTCCACGCTCATCTCGGTATCCTTTACCTGCACTTTTGCGGTTGCATTTGTGACATTCAGTGCATGTTTGATCACTGCGATCTTTTCATCAATTTCTGCAATCGTTGCTGCAACCTCAGCATAATCATATTCGGGGATCACAGGCTCCTCATTGATCGCAGCCACATAGGTACTTGACGCTTCTTCCTTATTTATCCAGTATTCCTTGTCTTCTTCCAGGCTTTTAAGCCATTTATTTGCATATGCCGATGTTATTTTTTTCATTTACCTTTTTCCTCTCCCAACTATCCTTCATGATGATATCAATATAAGACATACAGAAAAGTTTGTCATTCTACCGCTAGTTTAATTTCCGAAATAAAATACACCATAAACGAACGATATCCCCGTCAATGACGAGGATATCTTCAATACTGGTATGCAATAATCTACTTAAAATTATAAAATTGTCCAAACTCGGCAGCGATTTTCCTGAGATCCATTTGTAGACTGCCTGCGGATTTTCAAATCCCATCACGGTCTGGACATCTTTCACCGTGTAACCGTGTTCTGATAGAAGCCTCTTGATCTGTCTGCCGGTCTCTTTCTGCTGGATTGATAAATACATTGGTTCCATCTCATACCTCCTTATTCATCACTGTCCCGAAACACGAATTTATTTTATCTTAACATTTTTTTGTTGGGAAATCCAGATAAATCGCCTGACTAATGAATTCTGTTCTTCTAATCAGAAAATAATCTACTTTCCTGTCCTTATAGCATCTTTTTGCCAATAATTTTACCACTTTCGGCGCTATTCCCTTATTTCTCTTATTCTCGAAAAGATCTATTCCTATTTCAGGTGTATCAGAGTCCGGATTCTGCAATTCCAGACTTCCACAATAATCGCCATTTATTTCAAATACAGAAAATACTTTATCTTCTCCCTCTAAAACCTGTTCCCACATCATATCTTTGCAATGCTCATTTAAAAACAATGTATGTTCTATCTGACGATGCAATTCTACATAATTATCACGATCTTCATCCACAATCGGGCAAATGATAAATTCATTATCTGATACATATACACTGCTGTTATTTCCCTGTTGTCTGGTATACTCCTGTCCACACTTCCAGATAGCTTTCTCTTTAAAATAAATACTGATATCCTCGTCCGATATTTCAAAGAACACCCGTAACATATCCATATTTAATGTCTTTCCAAATCTTCTAGGTCTGGTAAACAGGGAAACCAGCGGTTTTCTGTCTAAAAATTCTTTGATCAGCAGCGTTTTATCCACATAATAATATTCTGCCTGTGCTCTGACATAATCAGAAACTCCTACCGGAAGCGGTCTTTTCTCTTTCGCGGCATCTTTACAGGTTTTCATATTTATTTTCTCTCCTGATGGCAATATATTACTTCTTTTACGGCTGATTATAATAGAAATGCGGAAATATATCAAATTATTTTGATATATTTCCGCATGCACAATTTTAATTAAGCTGGTACTCATCCACCACTTTTCTCGCCACATCCGGATAGTTCGTAATAATTGCATCGAGTCCCATCTCACAGCAGCGCCGCATGTCTTTCTCATTATTGATCGTCCATACATGCACTAATATATTTCTCCGCCTGCAGTCCTCCAGATAATTTGGATAAAAAATTTTCGTCCACCCCGGATGCAGAGCATCTGCCCGCACAACATCCGCCACATAATCGACCGCATTTATAATTCCATCCGCATACAGTGCACCTGTTTTTAATTCCGGGCATTTTTCCTTCATACTGCGGATCGTATAATGATTGAATGAGGAAACTATGATACGATCCATCATGTCATATTTTTTTGTCAGTTCTAAAACCTTATCTTCCATTCCCGGATAAAACGTGTTTCCGGTCTTCATTTCCACATTAATGGTGAGATCCGTCGGCTTTATCAACTGATAAACTTCCTCTAATGTTGGTATCTCTTCTTTCTCATATTCCGGATGTATTTTATTAAAATTAAATTTTTTTAATTCATTACAGGTAAAGTCCTGTACACGTCCGGTTCCATCACTGACTCTGTCAAGAACCTCATCATGTATTACAACCACTTCCCCATCTTTCGTCAGATTCACATCCAGTTCGATTCCATCTGCTTTCATCTCAATGGCTTTTCGAAATGCATCCATTGTATTCTCCGGTGCATAACCACTTGCTCCACGGTGCGCCCACACTTTTATTTTTTTTGAATCCATAAATTTTTATCCCCCTTCTGCTTTCCAGTTTTGATACATTTTAATCCTGAATTTGCAATATTTCCAGATGCTTACATTTCTTCCACATAGTGCACATAGTCAAAATTTCTGATCTCATCGATCAGTTCCGGTCTCATATTATAGTGATTGACTTCCAGAGTTACCACTAAAGAGGAAAATTTACCCGGCAGTTTATTTTTGGTTGTTTCAACCGTCTCTGTTTTCACATTCCGGCTTCGCATCTCCTGCAAAAACAATCCAATGCTCTTTCCATTTTCCAGTTCAAGATAAAGATCAAATACTTTCGCATGTTTCTGTAAAAAAATGTCGATTTTATTCAGAAGGCGCAATACAACAACAATGAATACCAGCGTATAGACTGCACCTTCCACAAACCCGATTCCAATCGCCAGACCCACACAGGCACATGCCCAAAGTCCTGCTGCTGTGGTAAGCCCCCGGACTCTTTGTTTCTCCGTTACCAATATTGTACCTACCCCCAGGAATCCTACCCCACTGATCACCTGTGCACCGAGCCGTGCAAGATCAGCTTTCTGTTCAAAATTCATCGACATATATTCACTGGTCAGCATTACCAAAGCGGATCCAAGGCACACTAATGCATGTGTCTTGATCCCGGCTCCGCGCCGTTTTAACCCACGGTCAATTCCTATCACAGTTCCCGTTAGGATTGCCAGCGCAAGGCGTCCGCAAATCGCTACGCTGTTCCATTCTGCCATTGCGTCAATAAAAGCTCTCCACATGATTTCACCTTCCCACTATTTTATCTCCAACGAATCTTTTTGTGCATCTTAGGATAAAGAAAAAGAGCAATTTAAAATCATCTTTCAAATTGCTCTTCTCTCCATTCTCACCTGCAATTACTTTGAATATAACCGAATCCTTTTTTCTTTAATTTTTCCGTAAAATCTGTAGTAAAATGCATGCAAAAAACATTCCTTCTTAAATCCGCCGGTATACATTCCTCCAGCTCCTCTAATGGGCAATGTGACCTGTGATCCGATGTAAATTCTGTTGTATCCTGATAGATTGTTGATATTTCCCTTTTATAAAATCCGTCTAATACATCTTTGGGAATCTCATACGAATCTCCACTGTAGTAAATCTTCTCTCCTGCAAATTCAATGATATAACCAAAGCAGGAAATATCATCCGCATGTTTCACAGAAACAGCCCAAACCTTCAGTCCCTCTGCGGTAAACAGACTGCTCTCCACAGGAATATAGATATCCGGGTCGATTCCCATCAATCCAAGCAGAATCCACAAAGACTTTTCCGGATAGATGACCGTCACTTTTTTCCCAAGTACATAATAACAATAGGAAATGATAGACGGAAGACTTCCCACGTGATCTGCATGCATATGTGTTACCATAATTGTGATACCGGCGTATTTCTTTAAGAGTTCTTTCTGATACAATTTCAAAAATACACTCTCCCCGCCATCGATCACATATAGCTGATCCTTGTTTGTAAAATAGGCACTTGTATTCCCGTACAACGGATTAAATGCCGAACCACATCCCAAAAAATTTAAATCCATACGCATCACTTCCGATAATTATTTTCTTTCAGGTAATCCACACAATGCTTTGTCCAGTCTGTCTGGATAATGTCAAATCCTTTATCTGCAAGCCATCCCCATCCTTTCGCAGGATCATCGGTCAGCGAAACGTCATCGCTATGCCCTGCTGCCAGTGGAACCCGGCTGGAATATAAAATCGCATTGCCCCAGAGAATCCGCCCCTTTTTCTTCTGCATTTCCAGATAAGATTCCTGGATCACCGGAGATGTTTCTTTTTCAAACACAATCTCTGCCCCTATATAATTGATGTTCATTTTTTCAATTTTATCAGAGGCAAGATCCTCTTCCATGAAAATTGGCATATAATCGATCGTTGGTGCATAAGCTTCAATTAATTTCAAAGATTGGTCAGAAGGATCACTCTTCATTAAAATCTGATCTTCCATTCCATGTTTCTTTACTGCTTTCATAACCGGTTCAATAATATTGATGCTTCTGTCAAGATTCAGTTTACATTTTCCTTTCAAATGCTCTAACACATCATCAAATGAATTTACCGGCAGAAATGTCTGCTGCAGATCGCCGTTACAGAGTCTCATCTGTCTGATCTCCCCGGCTGTATACCGTTCGATCCTGATATGTCTGTCAAGATGGCTCGGTTCCATTCCTGTGTGGAATACAAACAATTCGCCATCGATACTTTGAAACAGATCCATCTCTAAAATGTCTGCGCCCTCCTTGAGTGCAATATCAAAAGCCGCAATCGAGTTTGGCGGAATATTTCCCCCACTGGTTCCTCTGTGGGCGGCAACCAGAACACCTGTTTTTTTTCTTAATTCAATGATCGATTCCATTTAATTTTTACCCCCGTTTTTCTTTTTTGTAAAAAAAGATTTTATCTTTCCAAGTCCGTCATATCTGCCAAGCCAAAGTGCAATCGTAGAAATGATCATAAGCACTACCGTATAAACAAATGCCATTGCCTGTGCATCTATGGTCGCTGTCTCATCCGTTGCCAGCTTGATCACGATTCCAAGCGGCTGATAGGATGGATGATATAAAAATACGGATAAGTCATATTCTGATAAAAGTCCGTTAAAGTTCAATACAATGACAGATAATACGATTGGCATAATAATCGGAAGAATGACTTTCCTCATAGTATAGAGCGGTTTTGCGCCCATAACCTGTGCTGCCTCTTCCATATTTCCATCAAGTCCGACAAATCCGGCGCGGATCATTCGGTATGAAAACGGAATTTTAATAATAATGTATGCAAACAGCAGGATGATCGGCGTAGCAACCAATACCTTATCTGCCAGGAGCATTCTTGGCTCATCGTAGGTCAGCATCAAACCAAGTGCGATCATGGTTGATGGCAGCAGCCATGGGATCAGAATAAACGGTTCAAACAACTTGTCATATTTATGTTTTGCTTTTGTCACAATACGGGCAACCACAATACAGATCACAGCTACAACCAGTGCCGCCAGCAGAGAATACACAATACTTACCAGATACGGCTTATATGCAGTGGCTGAACGGAACAGTTTTTTGTAATTCTCCAGTGTAAAAGAATCTTTTCTGATCACACCTGTCTTGATCGTCAATCCATCTGTAAATGAAAATACAAGTACGTTGATGATCGGCAGCATGTAAATGATAAACATCACATAAGCTACAATATGTGCGATCACATTCATGACCGGATTTTCAATCTTTTGTTTTTCCATTTTGGCTTTTGTCTTTGAAACCGATATAAAATTGCCTTTTTTTTCAATTTTCTGCATGATTGCAAGAAGAATCGTCGTTGCAATTCCAAGGATGATTGCCAGCAGCGCTGCGATATCTCTCGATCCCGTCATATTGGCAAACGTCTTGATCATCGGGTTGATTGTCTGGAAATCCGGGCCACCAACGATCAAAGGTCCTGACATTGTGCTTAATGCTGCGATAAAAGTAAGCACTGTAATCGCAAAAATGGTAGGTTTCATTGTCGGCAGCACAATTTTAAATAAAATCGTACTCTGGGATGCCCCCATATTCTTCGCCGCCTCTATCGTATGATAATCCAGCCCTCGTATCGCATTTGTCAAAAACATCATATGATTTGATGTTCCCGAGAATGTCATAATAAAAAGTACAGCACCAAATCCGACAAACCAGTTCGGATCCAGACCTGGAAAAATATTGGTCAGCACTTTTGTCACGATTCCTGTTGAACCGTAAACGAACTTATATCCTGTAACCAAAACAACGCCGCTGTAGATCAGTGTTGACATAAATCCAAGACTTAATATTTTTGCCCCTTTGATGTCAAAGTATTCTGTAAACAGTACAACTAAAATACCGGATATATTTACGGTAATAATAGAAGCGATCGCCAGAACAAAGCTGTTCTTTAAACTCTTCATGGCCCTTGCTGATTTCATGATCTTGTCAATTGCTTCCAATGTGAAATGTCCGTCTTTTACAAATACCCTGGCAAGCAGATTTAAGTTTGGGAATACCAGAAATGTAATGATAAACCAGATTAATGCAATTTTAATAACAATGCCGGGAATATTGATTGTTCCATCCTGAATTTTTTGCTTGAGTTTATTCATAAAATATCCCTCCTAAAACTGCATGATATCCTGTGGGTTGATATAGAGGTCTATCTGTTCGTTTTCCTGATACAGCCTGCGTCCATCATTTTTTTCAAGATATTTAAGCTCCTGTCCATGACATTCCAGCACATACTTTGTCAGCACACCACTAAATTCAGCTTCTTCCACTTTGCCTGTGAGTTTCACATAACCGGCTTTTTCTTCACTGATACATCTCTCAATTCTTACAAATCCAGTCTTGTTTGTATCTAAATTTGCACCCGACTGCGTATTGACCTCAGATAAAAGTTCACCCTTTAAGCGGTTGATATCACCGATAAAATCGCAGACAAACTCACTTTTTGATTCATTATAGATCTCATACGGCGTTCCAACCTGTTCTACATATCCATTGTTAAATACGGCGATCCGGTCGGAAAGCGTCAGCGCTTCTTCCTGGTCATGCGTAACATACAATGTTGTGATACCCAGCTCTTTCTGGAGACGTTTTAATTCCATTCTCATATCAATGCGGAGTTTTGCATCCAGATTGGATAGCGGCTCATCCAGGCAAAGAATCTTAGGCTCCAGAACGATTGCTCTTGCAAGCGCTACTCTCTGCTGCTGACCACCTGACAGATCCGACACATTTTTCTTTAACTGTGATTCCGTAATCTTGATCTTAGCTGCAACTTCATGTACTTTCTGATCGATCTCTGTCTTCGATGCTTTTTTTACTTTCATTCCAAACGCAATGTTGTCATAGACTGACATTGTCTGGAAAAGCGCATAGCTTTGGAACACCATGCCAATGTTTCTTTTTTCAACCGGAAGATTTGTAACGTCCTTGTCTCCTACATATACTTTTCCTTTTGACGGTGAGAGAAAGCCAACCAGCGCCCGCAGTGAGGTGGTCTTTCCACAACCGCTTGGTCCTAAGAAGGTGAAGAACTCACCTTCTTTAATATCCAGATTCAAGTTTTCAATCGCTACAAAATCCCCATACTTTATTTCAATATTTTCAAACTTTACCATGGTGTTCTCCTAACTTTGTTTAATGTCAGCTTCCTGTATTTTTAGTTTCTTCTATATTTACTGTACATACTCAAGCTCTGCTTTCTCTACCCATGCATCCACATTTTCTGCAATGAAACTCCAGTCAAGATCCTGCGGTTTCAAAGTCTCCATTAACTCTTTAATATCATCGGAAACCTGGTCTAATGCTTCTTTCTGACATGGAATCGTTCCATAATTATTAGACCAGTCAAGCTGAACATCAGAACTTCCAAGCCAGTTTAAAAATGCTACACAGGTATCATATTTCTTAGTGCCTGCTGAAATTGCAAGAGATTCTACCACATATGGCTCTCCAATGTCCGGTGTCATGATCTGGAATTTGTAATCACGGTCTTTCTGCTCTGTCAAAACGCCGGATGCCCAGTGCTCATCCATCGGATAGGTACCATCGATCACACTTCCGACTGCGTCTTCACCATCTGCAATGTTATGTGCATTACCTAAGAATTTTGCTGCGATCTCCCATCCCTCATCAGAAATGCCAAGATCTCCGTCCGGATCCTGATAACGGCTGATGATACTTGCAAATACCGTCTTTGCTGTTCCACCGCCTAAATTATGTAACTGATACAGTCCTTTGTATTCATCTTTCGTCAGATCTGTCCAGTCAGAAGGCATATTGTCATAGTCCGCATTTCCCATTAATACCAATGGTGTTGTTGTAACCGGGTAATAATATCCGTCCGGATCGATGAGGTCTGCATCTACTCCGTCCACCCAGTCCGGTTCCCATTTCTGAAGCAAACCGTTTGCTTTTAATTTTTCGTACTCAATATTGTTCAATCCAAATGTAACGTCACAAAGAGGATTATTTTTCTCTGCGATCATACGCTCGGTTACCTCGGATGCTCCTAATGCTACCACCTCAATATCGAATCCGGCTTCTTTCGCTTTCTCGATCAGATATGCATCACGACCTTCGGTTCCGCTGTTCGTGTATACAACAAGTTTTTCATTGGAAGATGAAGTATCCTCTTTCTGGGTATCTGCCGCATCGGTCTTGTCCTCCACAGCTGCGCCCATCTGATCTGCTGCCGTGCTGCCATTGTCTGCGCTGGTATTTCCACCGCCACAGCCTGCTAATGCTGCAACCCCCATTGCTGATACAAGTAATACTGATAAAAATCTTTTTTTCATTGTAAATTCCTCCCTCTCTTTTGTTTTTGTAATGTTATCATACTTCATATTTTGAAACGTGTCAATATTATTTTGTCCAATTTAACAATTTATTTTGTATTTTTTGATATTTTATTGTACTTTTTACATGTTTGTTTTTGCATGCTTTTTATTCGTCATTATACATTTTATCCATTATCCCCCTGTATTTTATTAGTTTTTTGTATTTTTCTCATATATCCGCCGGCATTTTATATCATAGTTTGTTTTTTGCAATACTTCTATCAAGTTTGTGTAAAATCCATGTAATTTTTATAACGTTATAATTTTCCTATGACTATTGACACATAAAATAATAGAATGCATACTCCGCGGATATTCTATTATCACAAACAAAAAAGGTGGAACATATCCAACATATGATTCCACCTTTCGATTCCATTTTCGCTTTACAGCTCCCGTATTTTATTTGTTAATTTCTTCATCAATCAGTTTCTGTGCACGGTTTAGAGATTCCTCTACCGGCAAGAATCCCATCAGTACATTCTCCACAGCCATTCCCACAATATTCAAAAACTTGATTTCATCAAATGCTTTGTCTGAATCCGCAGGAATTCTCCTCGTATGTGATTTGCTGAAACAGTCTTTTGATAATTCCAGCCAGGGAAACACATCTATGATATCGTATTTATTATATGTTTTCGCACATGGAGAAACGCTCCCAAGTGCTGCCATGCCAGACGCCGCCGGCTCTGTTGTGATCCATTTGATAAATGCAAATGCATCTTCTTTTCTGCGGCTGTTTTTGGAAATTCCAACTGTTCCTCCTCCATAAATCGGATTTTTTCCAGGAACCATTGCCACTCCTATATTTCCAACAACTTTTGAGCCTGCTCCTAAGATTTCCGATGCATAATTACTGAAATTGATCATCATTACAAGTTTGCCATCCGCAAAGTCTTTTGCAGATGTTTTCCACCAGTGGACCACCTTTTTATCTGTATATTGCTTGGCAGTCAGAAGTTCTTCTAATGCCTTTACGCCCGCTGTATCATTGATCACGACCATTCCATCTTTTCCATACAGATGATTTTTATGGCTGAACAGCCTTGTAAGAAATTCCGTCGCTGTGACACCCAGGTTTCCAAGTGTCAGATTTGAAAAATAATGTTCCTCCAGCCTGTCACTTGTTGCAAAAAACTCCGCAATTTTATTGTATTCTTCAAATGTCTTCGGAATTTTTAATTCCGCTTTATATTTCTCACTGTACAGTCTCTTAATAACTGTATTTTCAAACAGATCCTTTCTATAAAAAAGAAGCTGTGTACTCGGTGTGATCGGAAGCGCATACGCCTTGCCATGCACACGGGAATACTTATCTATCAATGCCGGTATGTACTCTTTATACACTTCATCAATATCCGGCGCCATATCGTCAAGCGGGACTAATATCCGTTCTGAAAGCAATGGCAGCCAGGTTACATCCATTCGGAATATATCGTAATAGTCCGAATTTTCAGCTTTCATAAACTGCTCATAAATATCATCATAAGAAAATACATCAAACTGTATCTGTGTTCCGGTCTCCTCTGTATACAGTTTTGCCAGCCCCTGCAGGATCATTGTCTCCGGGCTGTCAAGGGTCAGTATCCGTAAATGATCCGCCGGTGTTTTGTTTAAAGTGATCTGATTCCACTCACGAAATCCATCATTCTCACAGATCAGTTCCTTCTCTGCCCCATTTTCCTTTGAATCTCCGATAATTTTTTCCGCAGCCATTTTCCCGACCAGACCATAGTTTAACTCATATTTGCGGTAATCCTTTTCCGGGAGAGAAGTGATCGGCGACAATGTAAAAATCGGTGTCTGATTGCCTGCTGAAAAGTTTGTAACAACATTTCTTATCTTTTCTGCAAAACGGATATTCGTCGTTATGATTGCATCGTATTCATTTTCCTGCACAAGAGTATTGATGATTGCATGGGATACACGCCTGCTGTCTGTCGTGATATGGAAAAATTTTATTTTCTCCTGCGCAAGCATCTTGTAGAGACCTCTGCAGAACTCATTTTCATTGGAAAATTTTAAAGAATCTGTTACCACAAGAACATTATGATATCTGGCTGATATGACAGTTTCTGCAATCTGCCCTCCCGCTGATTCATAATCAAATCCAATATAGTCCAGATCATCGGTCGCTTTCCGCTCCACAAAGCACAACTTTTCAAATCCTGCATATGCCTCTTTGACTTCCTTTTCTCCCAGACAGGTGATCGACGCCACCCCCATCGCCATTACAGACTTTGCCCATTGGATCATACTGTATTCTGTTTGTCTGTTATCGTTTGTGATCAGAAGTTCCGCTGTGTATCCTCTCTTTTCGGCATAACTTTTCAGGCAGTAATAAAAATCCCTGTAATGTCTGCGTTCCATTGAAGGCACGATCACACAGATAATATTGCCGCTTCCCTTCCTGAGCATCTTAGCCCGCTCATTGATCGTATATCCAAGCTTTTTAGCAGCTTCTTCCACCGCCTTTATCTTCTCACTGCTGACATTTCCTTTTCCGTTCAATACATTGGATGCCGTTCCCTGTGATACGCCGGCCATCCTCGCAACATCTATAATGGTAGCCATGTATTTCTCCTTTTTATGCGCCGCTTTTCCTTATAACGTTATTATAAGTATTATACTATAGATGTTGTGGGTTTTTCTACAAAAAAATTACCTGTCTGATTCACTCTTATATCACGATCCCATTACAGTGATCGACCTCAATTTCTTCATACCTTGTACATGACCTAACGCCATCCAATGACAGACAGCCTTCCTCTGTCTCAAAAGCACCAGATTTTCTGGTTATGACCGGATTAATCATTGCAAACTGAAACGGACCGGCAGCCACCACAATGATGATTTTCTTTACGCCGATCATCTTTGCCGCCGTTCCGACCTGTTTATCTTTTTCTGTTGCATCCTCTGATTTTTTCCCAGAAGCAGGGGATCGCGCATGATTTTCTTGGCACTCTCTGAATTCTGCTCCACCTGTTCTGAAACTCCCGCAACTGTCGCTGTCAGTTCCTCTACAACCGCAGCCTGATTGGTTGCACCGTCTGCAAGGTCATTTGAGCTTGCAGCTACCTGCTCTGCCGCACTTGAAACCTCGCTTGATACATTCTGGATTCCCTTTATGGTGACTGCCATACTTTTTTCAAATTCCATAAATGAATGTAAAATACCTACAAAATCGCCTTTCCACTCTACTTCCGGCTGTGCATCAAAATGTCCGTCCGCAAAGAGCTTCATCGACCTGTCTATATCATCCACATATGAGCCGAGAATACGGATAGACTTTCTCATGCTGTGTGCCAATCTACCGATTTCATCCTCTGAATGGTACTCAAGTGCGCTGTGAAGATTTCCTTCTGTCAGCTCCTTTGCCACATCCTCGATTGCATGTAACGGCTCAAGGATTGTATCAAGCACGATCTTTCCTGTTCTCTTTGTCAACTGCCATGCACATATCAGACAGACAATGATGACTATGAGTCCGACTGCAGCACATACATATGTCCTTACAACTGCCTGATGGCTTCTTTCGTCAGTCAGCTTGTTGATTTCCTTTGCAAGCTCAACAGTTTGATTTAACTTTGGTGTACACTCATTGATAATCTGATCAACAGCCTCATCCTTCTGTCCGGCTTTAATCTTATCCATGATTGAGTATCCGGTATTCGCCCAGTCAGAAAGAGCCTTTGAATATTCATTATACTGATTCTCAGGAACGATACCTGATTTTTTTATTGTTTTTAACTGCACATCAACATCCTCAAGCTTTTCTTTTGCGTCCTGCTCATAGTCGTCATATGTTGATTTGTCAGGATTAAGTGCCATCTCTCTTACATTTCTTGCCGCTGCAGTTACATTTATTCTGCATGTCTTAACCGCCTGATCAGAAGCATTTACCTTATTTACATAGTTTAACATATTGAAAAACAACACACCAATGACCGCAATCGAAAGCAGTCCCGAAATAAGCATCATGGTAATAACCATTCTATAGCCATAGTTGATCCTTTCACCCAAATGCATGTTTTCCAATTTCTTTTTCATCGCACCTTTTTTTGAAGACATAGTTTGTTATTTCCTCCTTTATTATGATACCTTTTGACCCTTTAATCATATTATTATTTATACTCAAGTCCGAATTCGTCAGATGAATTTAGTATAGTACTATTTTTCTAAGGGCACAATACTATATTCTTAATAATCTTTATGTGAATCTTTCTATTAAATATGTGGTTTTGCACAAAATGGTAGATTTTTTTCGCAATCCCCTTAAAATACATATGATGATTTTTTCTTGTTTTATGTAATGATGTAAGCCTCGGCTGCCCGACCGGCACACACAGCTTCCCCGCGTGCTACGCTGCGCTGCTAAGATACTGTACGGAATTATGCTTGAAGGGCTTCTATTCCTGACGAAACCGTCGAAACGCGCCGTCCGTGGCGCGGTTCTCCTCGCCCCTGCGTCCATGCAGGAGCGTTTCTGTGCTTCATGACATAATTTCTACAGTATCTAAGCAGCTTCGCTATTCGCACGTGGGGAAGCTGTGTGTGCCGGTCGGGCAGCCGGGGCTTACAGTTATATATTCAAGAAAAATCAGCTCAGAAGTGAAAATGCAAATACCACGATGCCAAGTATTACAAGCACAATACCTGTGGCACGGTTTAAGGTTTTTGCGGACGCCTTGTTTGCAAAGACCGCTGCAATTCTCGCCCAAAGGAGTGTAAATGCAATACATAAAAGCAGCACAAACCAGTCCGGTTTTCCACCGATGGCAAAGTGCGAGGCAGCTCCTGTAAAGGCTGTAAATGCCATGATAAATACGCTCGTTCCGACTGCAGTCTTAAGCTCATAGCCAAGCACTGATGTGAGGATGAGGAGCATCATCATACCGCCTCCTGCGCCTATGAAGCCACAGATAAATCCGATAATCACACCACAGACGATTGACTGGATTGCTCTCTTTTTAGCTGAAACTCCCTGCATGGCCTCCTTTGTTGTCATGACAGGACGGACTATAAACTTGATTCCGAGTAAAAATGTCATAAATACCGAAAAGCTGCCCATTGTTGCTGACGGCACAAGGCTTGATACATAGCTTCCAACAACCGTGAAGCATAAAACCGTGACCATCATTATGAGCCCGTTTTTTACATCAAGGTTCTTGTTCTTTCCATATGTATAGGCTGACACTGCGCTGGCAAGTACATCAGACGACAGGGCTATTCCCACTGCCATATAAGGGTCCATTCCCAAAAATGTAATGAGCATAGGGCTTATTACTGCTGCTGCGCTTAGTCCCGCAAAGCCGGTTCCAAGACCTGCGCCCATACCGGCAAAAAATGTTACTATTATAGTTATTAATGTGCTCATTTGTGTGATTTCCTCCTGATTATTTCATCCATATTATTCTCAAGCTGTTCCATAACCATCGTCAACTGCTTTTTCTGCTCCTCATCTATCCCTGCAAACAGATTTGCTGTAAACTGCTGCTGTATACGCCTTCCTCTTTCAATGACAGTCCCGGCCTTTTTTGTACAGACAAGCTCCGTCTTCCTCCTATCATTTTCCACAGGTTTTCTCTCCAGATAGCCCTCATTCACAAGCTTGTCAACATTTACAGACACAAGATTTGCCTTGATTTTTCTTATTTCAACTATATCCCTTGCCGTCTTATATTCCGGATTGTTCGCCAGAAACATGAGTATATCAAAGGCTGTCTGCGGAAGCTTTAGCTCATGACACAGTGGTCTGCACTCATCGCTGTAGGTTCGCGAAATTTTCTCTGCAAACTCAAAGTTAAATTTCATATGTGATATTCCTTCTTTCCTTTTCCTATTTTGCTGCTTTGTTATACATTTTTGAATTATTCATTTTTGAACTAATTATATATCTCTCTGTCATTTTGTCAAGCGGTTATCGTAATTTATACCCTGCAATGCTATACTTTCAAGGTATTATATAACTATTATGATATGATTTAACAGTTATATAATACCTTGAAAGTATCCTGCAGTCATGGTATTATATGTAATTGGCGCTTTGTTGCACATTTTAAACACCGGCTAATCTACCGGTGATTTTAATTTTAATAACTAAAGCTTCGTACATGTATAATGTAGGATTTTTAAATTAACAATCATTTACAATAGGAGGAATTATGAGTCAGGAAACAAATTCAGCCCCTGTAACAGAGAACAAGATGGGAACCATGCCTATAGGCAGACTTGTATTTAACATGTCTTTGCCTATGATGATTTCCATGCTCGTACAGGCTCTATACAACATCGTGGACAGTATTTTCGTTGCAAAGCTGTCCGAAAATGCACTCACGGCAGTTTCACTTGCCTTTCCTTTGCAGACACTCATCATCGCTGTCGCAACCGGTACCGGTGTAGGTGTAAACGCGCTGCTGTCAAAGTCCCTCGGCGCCCATAAATACGACGAGGCCAACAAAATCGGCATCAACGGTGCCGTACTATATGCATTCAGCTATGTAATATTTCTGATTCTTGGACTTACAATCGTAAAGCCTTTTTACATGAGTCAGATTGGAAATGCTGATGTCGAAATCATGGATATGGGTGTGAGCTACCTGAGTACTGTTATGATTTTTTCATTTGGTATTTTTGCGGAAATCTATTTTGAGAGGGTACTTACCTCGACAGGAAGAACTATTTTCAGCATGACCTCACAGCTTTGCGGTGCCATCACAAATATCATTCTGGATCCTATCATGATCTTTGGACTGCTTGGCTTCCCTAAGCTCGGTGCTACCGGTGCTGCTGTGGCAACCGTTGTGGGACAGTGCGTAGCCGCCGTTGTTGCTTTTGTCTGCAACCACAAATTCAATCATGAAATCAGCCTGAGCTTCAAGGGCTACAGCCCGGATTTCAAAATCATGGGAACCATTTATGCTATTGGTATTCCATCAATCATCATGCAGTCTATAGGCTCTATAATGACATATGCCATGAACAGAATACTTATCGGCTTTTCATCGACTGCCGCTGCTGTTTTCGGTGTTTATTTCAAGCTGCAGAGCTTCTTCTTTATGCCTGTATTCGGACTGAACAACGGAATCACACCTATCATCGCCTTCAACTATGGTGCGCAGAACAGGAAGCGTATGGTTAAGACAATAAAGGTCAGCCTGATAACAGCATTCTGTCTGCTCTTCGTTGGCTTTGCCTGCTTTGAGTTCATACCACAGGTGCTTCTTGGAATGTTCAGCGCCTCTGACGATATGCTCAAAATCGGAGTTCCGGCGCTCAGAATAATCGGTGTGCATTTCCTCATCGCATGGTTTTGTATTATCGTTGGCACAGTATTCCAGGCTTTAGGAAAAGCAGTCTTTTCTATGATTGTGTCAATCATGCGTCAGCTTGTGGTTTTAATTCCGGCAGCATACATCCTTTCAAAGCTCGATGGACTCCACGCTGTATGGTGGGCTTTCCCGATAGCAGAGGTGATATCCTTTACTGTCTCGACATTATTCTTAATCAAGATCAACAGAACTATCATATCAAAGATTCCTGATGGAAGCGATATGGAGGATTAAGACATGAAATTTATATCGTGGAATGTAAATGGACTGCGCGCTTGCGTCCAGAAAGGTTTCCTTGATTTTTTCAACAGTATAGATGCGGATTTCTTTTGTATACAGGAGTCCAAGCTACAGGCGGGACAGATTGACCTTGACCTGCCGGGCTATCACCAGTACTGGAATTACGCCGAGAAAAAAGGCTATTCCGGCACAGCCATTTTTGCCAAAAACAAGGCATTATCAGTGTCTTACGGCATAGGCATTGATGAGCATGATAAGGAAGGACGCATCATCACACTTGAATATGACAATTTCTATCTGGTAACCTGCTATACTCCAAACTCACAGAATGAGCTGAAAAGACTGCCGTACCGTATGCAGTGGGAGGATGATTTCCGTGAATATCTTAAGACTCTCGATGCCAAAAAGCCTGTCATACTGTGCGGTGATCTGAACGTCGCACACAATGAGATCGACCTGAAAAATCCAAAAACAAACCGCAAGAATGCAGGTTTTTCAGACGAGGAACGTGCTAAAATGACAGAGCTTTTAAGTTCCGGTTTTACCGATACCTTCAGATATTTTTATCCGGATGCCGAGGGTATATATTCCTGGTGGTCATACCGTTTTAAGGCTCGCGAAAAGAACGCAGGCTGGCGTATCGACTACTTTATCACATCAAAGCGCATCAATGATAAGCTGCAAAAGGCAGCAATCCATACCGATGTACTCGGTTCAGACCACTGCCCTGTTGAGGTTGATATTGAATTTTAAATTTAAGGTTATGTATTTTTACAATCCCTTATGCAACACCCTCTTCTCAAGCTTATCCCCATCCAGGGTATACTCAACAGCATTGTACGCACCGTCTCTATATGCGAACGTCTCATTGTCATCCTGATAATGCACGAAGCTGCCCTTGCCCGGATATGTCAGTATACTGATCTTATCCTCTGTAATGTCCTCTGTAGAGCGGATTTCTCCGTCTGCAACAGGGATAATGGCTCCTGCTTTTATGAAGACAGGTACTTTATCAAGTGGTGCATCTGCTAAAATATATCTGCCGCCACTGTATTTTTCGCCTGTGTAGTAATCATACCAGTCGCCGTCCGGCAGATAAACCTCTCTTGCCTCCTTGCCCGGTGCGATCACAGGTGCAACCAGTACAAAGCTTCCGAGCATATATTCATCGGAAATATTTCTCACATGCTTATCTGCAGGATACTCGTATACAAGCGGGCGCACGATAGGTGCTCCTGTCTTTTCACACTCATGTGCCAGATCATAGATATATGGGATAAATCTGTATCTGAGCTTTACTGTCTTTCTGACTGCATCTATCGTAGTCTCGTCAAACTGCCAAGGCTCCTGTCTGCGTGTTCCCATCGCTGAATGATTTCTGAAAAACGGCACAAATACTGCTGCCTCATAAAATCTGACAAGAAGCTCCGGTGTAGTATCACTTCCGAAACCGCCTATATCGCTGCCGCACATGGCAAGTCCGCTGACTGACAGATTGCACACCTGCTCGAGTGAAAGTGCTATATGCGCCCAGATGCTGTGATTGTCTCCGGTCCAGCCACCGCAGTATTTCTGGCTTCCGGCATATGCAGCCCTTGTAAGTACAAACGGACGTTTTCCACCATCATTTTTCGCAAGACCCTCATATGTGGCTTTTGCCATAAAATGTCCGTAAATATTGTGAACCTTTTCATGTGCTCCATACTCAAACTGCACATCATCCGGCAGTGGTCCGTTGAAGCTTGCAGGCTCATTCATATCATTCCATATGCCACTGATACCGTGCTCGAGAAGTATCTTTGTCTTGTCTCCCCACCAGCTTCTGACGCTTTGCTTTGTGAAGTCCGGAAATACCGATGTTCCCGGCCAGACAGCATTTTCATATACACTGCCATCTGTATCATGTGCAAATGCATCCATCTCCATACCCTCTTTGTACATGAAATAGTCCTCATCCTTTTTCACACCCGGGTCAATGATGGATATGAGCTTTACACCCCTGTCAGCAAGCTTCTCTGAAAGTCCCTTTACATCAGGGAATTTCTTGTCATCAAAGGTGAATACCCTGTAGCCGTTCATGTAATCGATATCCATATGTATCACATCGCATGGGATATCAAGCTCGCGGAATTTGTCAGCTATATCAAGCACCTCATCCTGTGTGTAATAGCCCCAGCGGCTCTGATGGCTGCCGTATATCCATCTCTGATAAAGCGGTGTGGTGCCTGTCAGTGATGTATAAAGTCCTACCACCTCTGCCATATCATTTCCCGGCATAAAATAGTAGTCCAGCTCGCCCTTCTCATGCTCGACGAAATAGTAATCTGTGTTTTCATAACCGAAATCAAAGGTTGTCTTGTAGGTATTATCCGCAAAAATTCCATAGCAATATTCATCGCCCAACACGATAAAAAACGGTATGGATTTGTACAGCGATTTGAAGCTGTCCACATGTGGCGCAGGATCATCCGTGTTCCAGTTTACATATGAATATCCACGCTTGTTGAGGCATCCCGGCTTATCTCCCAGACCGTAAATGGCATCATCCTTTCCAAGCTTTTTGATGATGGTAACAGCGTCAGTTTTTTCTTCATCTTTTCCGACAGTATGTCCCTCAAGCTCTGCGATGGCAAGATCCTCGTACGGATTCTTCTCACTCTTTTTGCGTGCTTTTTCATAATCTGAAAGTACAAGCTTCCCTTTGTAATAAATATCAAGCTTCTCGTTATCCTTCACATATACAGTAATATCCCTTGCACTTATGACTGCTTTAACTGCTGCATCGCTTACACCGGCTTCTGCTGCGGTCCCCTTGGCATCAGACGTATCCCTGCAGGTCACGTTCGGTGTGGCGGCCTTCGGAATGAAGCCCTCCTCTATTGCAACACTTTCGATGCCGGGTTTTTGTGCAACATGCACTATGTTGTTTTCAAATATGGTAACAAACAGACTGCCGTTCTCGTAGATCAGCTCTGCTGTGTTGTCCTGTATTTTACAGTTCTTATATGAATTTCCCATTGCATAATCCTCCCTTGAATTATATAGTTTCGAGCCGTTTCACTGTTGTTACTATAGTACCATTCATTGGTATGTTGGTCAATAACTACCGCTCTCTTTCCCTCTGCGACAACGGCACCTCATTTTTCATGTAAGTGTCCCACACATTCATGCGATCCTGCTCGTCAAGCTTGCGCAACACCCTTGCCGGCACACCTGCTGCGATACAGTTATCGGGAATATCGCGGTTTACGACTGCACCTGCTGCCACGATGCAGTTCTTTCCGATTGTGACACCGCCACAGATTGTAGCACTCGAGCATATCCAGCTTCCGTCACCAATCCTTATAGGCTTTGCATATTCAAGGTCATGGAAGCCGTCCGGATACTCCTGTGGCAGGCGTTCCTCTGACAAAAACGGATGGCAAGGTGTCGCAATAGTGACATTTGCTCCAATCCAGACTCCGTCACCGAGCTCTATCGGTGCACAATCCAGAAATGTACATTTGTAGTTTACAAAGCAGCCCTTGCCAAAGTGGATATTCACACCATACTCACAGTAAAATGGTGCAAAAATGTATGCTCCACCGTCCTTTGCGGATGGTATCATTTTCTCCAAAATACGCTGCTTGCGCTTCTTCATCCAAATCGGTGTGCGGTTGAATTTGTCACACAGTCCCATTCCTCTTTCATGGTAGCCTGCTATGTCTGCGCTGTCTGCATTGTAGAGTTTTCCCGCTCTCATTCTGTCCCAATCGTTCATATTGTTTCTCCATATGTTTCTTATAAAAATACTTTAGCTTACTCTAATAGTATCATCCATTTTTACTTTTTACAATAAAGAAAGTCACCGGTCACACAGGGTGTAGCCAGCAACTTTCTATAAATACCAATTTAAAAATCAATAGCCTCAGGCTGTAAGTATCTCTGTCAAAACACCATACAGCTCTGTATCAAGCTCCTTTGCCTTTAGCTCTGATAAAATCACTGTTGTCTTCTTGCCTGATGTAATAAGACCGTAGATTTCATCCTTTAGCACAAAGCCTATCTCTGCCTGATTCAGGAAATCAAAGCATCTTTTTTCGATTTGATTATCAAGCGCTACTGTGTCTTTCGATATTGCAACGCTTATTTTGCTCGCTGTCGATGCATTTACAGTAACGATGAGCTTTCTGTTTTCTTTATCATATTTATTCTTTGCCCAGACCTCTTTACCGTCCACAGATACCTTTACCTTACCGGCTGCTGCTTCGGTTCTTCTTTCAAAGACAAGCTTATAGGTTCTGTTGTCAGGTATTAATGATGTATCTCCATCTGCCGGAGAAATGACAAACATATCTTTATCCGCAGAATATTTCATAGCTGTGGTCACACATCTGCCATCCACATATCCGCAGGATTCATTGTCATCCTCGTATAGCTCAAACTCACCATCAGCCTCCGGGAATACCCTGACACATAATACATCAGGATTTTTGATAACCGACCTTGCATCAAGCTCATTTTCATCTGCACACACAAGTATGCCTCCCGCCTTAGCAAACACCGGTATGCTGCTCAAATCCCTGTAAACCTCCAGCATTCTTCCACCATCATAGCGCATGCCTGTATAGATATCATACCAGATGCCCTCCGGGAACCACACTTTGGTTTTTGCCACATTAAGTCCCTTAATACGTGGAGTTGTAACAGGTGCTGCCATAAGCTGGCTGCCAAAGAAATACTGATTCTTTACCTCATAAGCCTCTGCATTTTCAGGATACTCATAATACATAGGCTCAATCAGCGGCATATTCTCGGCATAGCTGCGATAGTTCATGGTATACAGATACGGAATCATACAATGCCTCTGTCTGAGCGCCGCCTCCATCGCTTCCTCAGTCTCTTTTTTGAATCGCCACGGCTCCTTGCCGTTAAATTCGCTGCATGAGCTGTGCAGACGCATTATCGGAGAGAATATACCGTATTGTGTCCATCTGGCTGTCAGCTCATCATCCTTGTAGCCAAGCATATGTCCGCCAATATCATGGCTCCACCATCCATATCCGATGTTTGTTGCTGTCGTTGTAAAATACGGCTGGAAATCAAGCGACTCCCATGTAATATGTGTATCTCCCGAAAATCCAATCGGATATCTATGGCTTCCCGGACCTGCATAGCGTGAAAATGTCATTGGCCGCCTGCCGTCTCTTTTATTATCGAGATAATGAAAATGATTAAAAATCCATAGCGGATCCAATCCTTCAACCTTGCAGTTGCTGCCCTGCTGCCAGTCAATCCACCAGAAATCCACACCTTCAGTCTCTCTCGGATGATGAAGATACTTAAAATATGCCTCCATAAATTTAGGGCTTGCCGGGTCACATACAACCGGGTCCTCATTTTCATAATCCACGCCCATTTCCTTTGCCATATCAACATACATCTCTTCACAGCCCTGCACACCATCCGCTGGATGTACGTTTAAGGTAGTATGCATTCCTCTGTCATGGAGCTTTCCAAGAAAGCGCTTCGGATCCGGGAAAAGCTTTTTGTTCCAAGTATATCCTGTCCAGCCGCTTCCGTATTTAGGGTCCACATCAACCTGATGCCAGTCCATATCTATTACTGCTACCGTGAATGGGATATTCTTTTCATCGAATTTGTCCATCAGCTCCATATAGCTTTCTTCTGAGTATTTATAATATCTGCTCCACCAGTTTCCCAGTGCATATCGCGGAAGCATCGGAGTCTTGCCGCAAAGCCTGTAAAAATCATTTAGCGCCTGTTTATAATCATGTCCATATCCAAAGAAATACAAATCAGACACACCTTTTTTTCTTGGCTCAATCCATCCATCGTCAAGTAAAATCTGTGATTTACTGTCATCAAGAATTGAATATCCAAAGCGTGAAACAACACCGTGTCCAAGCTCAACCTCTCCGTTTACGTCATCAAGTGTACGCGCTGTACCCTGCAAATCATGCACCTTCTCACCATAATGCCAGATGCTGTGATATGCGCTCAGGTTTCCCTTAATCTGTATACTCAGTCCGTGTGATGAGAACTCCTTCTCATTATATATCAGGTGCAGCATTGATGTATGAACCTCAATCCCATCAGCGTTACGCACCACATGATAGCCGGTCTTTGGAAAATCCCTGAACAATACTGTCTGTGTTGCCCTATCCTCGAATACGCCATCTTCACTGTATTCCAGACGGACAAGCGCTTCTGTCAGGAATGTAATCCTGTATTTTTCACCTATTATCATATTGTCCGATAATGCCACCGGACTTGTCTTTACTCTGTATATTTCCTGCATGAAATACTCCCTCTCATATAAATTACGCTATCCCTTGACAGCCGATGCAGCAATTCCTGCGATAAACTGCTTCTGGAAGAACAGATATATCAGTAAAACAGGTATGATAGATATTGCCGTTGCCGCAAAAAGTGCGCCATAATCTGTTGAATACTGTCCGTTAAACATCTTCAGACCCACTGCCAATAGCTGCTTTTCCTTGGTATTGATTACAAGATAAGGCCACAGATAGTCTTCCCATGTCCACAGGAACTGAAAAATAGCTATACTTGAAATTCCGTTTTTTGCCATCGGAAATATAATCCTGTGAAAGATATAAAACTCATTAGCGCCATCCATTCTGGCAGCTTCAATAATCTCATCAGGGATGGTCTCAATGTGCTGCTTCATCATAAATATTCCAAATCCACTGAACATAGCCGGAATAATAAGTGCCTTATAGCTGTCCATCCATCCGAATTTCTGAATCATAGTGTATTTTGGAATAATTGTTACACACCATGGAATCATCATAGTAGCCAATACAAAGCCAAACAGGATATTTCTGCCCTTAAACTTATATTTGCTTAATACAAAACCACAGATTGTACTGGTGTATACTACAAGCAGGGTTACAACAATCGTGATAAACAAACTGTTTCCAAAGAATCTCATGAAATTGAAATGCGAATTCATGCTGATGTAATTGTCTATTGTAAACTCTTGTGGAAGCAGATGTTGCTGCAACGCCATTATTTCCTTATTCTGCTTAAATGATGAGCATAGCATCCATATAAACGGATAAACTGTAACAATGCCCAATAATAGAAGGAATACATTTAAAACTATACTGCTTACTTTTTTTCTCATGATATTCTCCTCCTACTCTTCCTTGCCCGATACTTTGAAAGAAAGCACGGTAAGCACTGCGGTAATCACAAAAAGCACAAATGAAAGTGCTGATGCATATCCAAAGTTGTATTTGACAAAGGCCTCATCGTAAATAATGTAAGAAGCCAGATATGTTGATGTTCCCGGTCCACCCTCTGTCATGATGAGTATCTGAACATATGCCTGGATATACGAAATAATTGATGTAATGACTACAAAAAGTGTCATAGGCTTAAGCAATGGCAATGTAATGTATCTGAATTTCTGCCAGCCACTCGCTCCGTCAACCTGCGCTGCCTCCATAACATCTGCCGGAAGTGAATACAGGCCTGCCATATACATAACAACCGCATATCCGAAATCCTTCCAGATGGTCATTATGATTACTGCGATCAGAGCAGTTTTGGGATTCATAAGCCAGTTGATATCGAGTCCGAATATTTTGTTGATGGTTCCGATCTGTGGATTGTACATGAACTTCCATACAAATGCCACTGCAACCATAGGCGTTACTACAGGCATATAGTAAACTGCCCTGAAAAAGCTCTTATGCTTTATAAGCGTTGAATAAATAGCATACGCGATTCCCAGTCCCAGACCGACTCTGAAAACAATTACAACTACCGAAAAAATTACGGTATTGAACATTGATTTGCCGAACAATTTGCTCGTGAACACCTGCTTATAATTTTCCAGACCCAAAAACTTGTATGTTCCGCTTAACGGATTCCACTCATGAAAGCTTCCTGCAAATGCTATACCAATCGGTATTATCAAAAATATTGTAAAGAAAGCTACCATAGCTACAACAACTATGTTTCTTAAAATTATTTCACTCTTACTTTGTAATGGATGTGATTTTTTAAACATTAATAATCCTCCGTAGTGAATCTTTACCTGTTATTTTGCAAACTCATATAGATTCTCGACTGATTGGAATGAACTGTTCTTCATATCCTTTATAATATCAGCCTGTGCCTTGTCTAAAGCTGTATCAATATCCACTCCATTGTAGAATATGTCCTCTCCGGCCTTTTTCATATCCTCCTCAACACATGAAGGCATCGGACCCGGCCAGATGTAGTGGTCAATGTGCTCTGAAAGTACCTTAAGCGATGGGTTTTTAAGTATTTCCTCATTGTCTGCAAGGGATTTCTTTGCAGGGAAGGTACTCATGGCAAGATTGAAATCTACCTGAGACTCATCATCGCAGAGGAAAAACTTTACAAAATCCTGTGCAACTGCCTGCTGATCCTTTGGTGCTTTTTTGTTTACACCGAATGTTGACTCACCGTTATATCTATTGTATGCATATGGATTTCCGTCAAATGTAGGGATTTCAAATACGCCAAAATCTATATCGCTCCATGTGGTCTTAAGTGTATTGTAGTAATGTCCCCACTGAATAACCATTGCCGACTGTCCCTGTCCAAAGCTGTCTGCACAATTCTCGCCAAAATCCTTTGAACCGATCTGATCCTTGTCATACATATCAACGAGCATCTGCATAACCTTCTTCATGGCATCTGAATTGACATTAGGTGTCTTTCCATCCTCCTGGAATAAGTTTTCACCAAGCTGATAATTAAGACCCAGCAGGTAATTCTGGTGGAAATCATTATTGAAATTGAGTCCGGCCTGGACTATTTTGTCTCCGTCCTTGATTGTGAGCTTCTTTGCTACCTCAATCATTTCATCCCAGGTCTTTGGAATATCATCATCTGTTAGTCCGGCTTCCTTCCACATCTCCTTGTTGTAATAAACAGAGCCTGTCATCATTCCGTAATCAATGTAATAAACCTTACCATCAATCACATGGGCGTTTACTCCATTAAAGTCCTGCTCCAAATCCTCAACAGGAATATCAAGCGGAGCCATATAGTTGATAAGATTCTCATGATAGCTGTTATGTACATTGAAGAGTGCCGGACCGTTCTCACCATCGAGTGCCAAAGGAAGCTTTGTCCAGTAATCTTCCCATGGATTATCCACCAGGTTTATCGTTACATTAGGATGAATAGCTGTGTATCTGTCAATAATCTCCTGAAATAATTCATCACTTCCCCACTCCCACAGGTCAATTGAGACATCCTTGCCATCATTAATTTCAACCGAAGGGTCGTACTTAACTGTATCACCAAATGGCTCTGTTGGTACCTTTATGTCCTTTTTAGCTGATGAAGACGATGAGCTGCCACAGCCTGTAAGTGCTGTCACTGCCATTGTAGCTGCCATAACCGTTGCAATAAGTTTCTTTTTCATAGAAATCCTCACTTTCTTAATTCAATATCCTCTTTTTCGTTCAAATTAGTTTAGCGCTAAATCTAACTATAATCTAACACTGCCTTGTACATTCGTCAATAGTTTTTTGTTTTTTCATCATATTTCATATTGTTTTTATATATTTTTTGTGCATTTTTGACAAATAAGACTGTCATATATACAAATTTTCTCGAAACAGATTGCTATTTTCCCAATAAAAATGTATACTCAATTTAATTTATAAACCTGTATTTTAAATCATATCCGGTTTATATACTTCTTACGATTTATACATAAACTTTTAAATTAGTAATTCTGAAACGGAGTTTTATATGACACTTAAGGATATTGCCGAAATGGCGGGCGTGAGCACGATGACTGTATCAAATGTAATCAACAAAAAGACAAGCCGTGTTTCACAAAAAACAAGAGATAAAATCAATTCAATTATAGAGGAATATAATTATGTTCCGAATATGAATGCAAGAAGTCTTTCAAACAATTCCTCACACATTATAGGAGTTGTTATATTTCTGGAGGATAAAGAATATGCTTCAGGATACAATTATTTTGAGAACCCATATGTCAGTACAATGATTGGTACTATAGAAACAGAGCTTCACAAAAACGGATACTTCACCATGCTTCAATCAGTATCCAGAAGCTCAGATATATTATCTTTGGTTAAGAACTGGAATGTCGATGGGATGATCCTGGTTTTCCCCACCTCTACCCAAAATCTTGAAAAGCTGATGGATGCGGCCAACTGCCCTATTGCAACCTTTGACAGCAATTACTCTCACCCTAATCTCATAAATGTAATATCTGATGATGAAAAGGGCTTATATTTGTCAACCAAATATATGATAAATCACGGGCACACTGAGATTGCATTTGTAGCTGATTATGAGGGAAATATCGTCCTCACCAAACGTTTTAACGGATACAAAAAAGCTTTGGAGGACAGTCATATTCCTTTCCGGCCTGAATATATTTTCAGCTATTCGCCTTCATATGAGGGTGGTGTCGAGGCCGGCCGTGCCATTGCAAGTGGTAAGGCACCAATCACAGCAGTGGTAACAACTGCCGACATATGTGCTATCGGCATCATGGAAGGAGCGCGTCTCGGCGGTTACCGTGTCCCGATAGATTTGTCTGTCATAGGCTATGATAATTTGAATCTATGCCAGTACACCGTACCGAAGCTTACATCGGTATCACAAAATGTACCAAAAAAAGCCCGGCTTGCAACCGAGCTTCTCCTAAAGAAAATACATGACAATGAGGCAGACTGTAATTTCGGTGAGATTATGGATGTTGAGATTGTTGACAGACAATCAGTTATCTCGCTTTACTAATCCCTGCGCACACGCTTGTTTTCATACATTTTCTCATCAGCCTCACAGATAATCTTATTGATATCGGCGTATCTGCCGCAGGCATAGCCTACTGATGCGGAAATCGGAATTTTGCTGTCCTTTTGGATTGGTTCCATAATCTTATTCCATCTTTCAATAAAGCTAAGTGCATCATCCTCAGTCCCATCCGGTATGATCATGATAAACTCATCGCCTCCATAGCGGTATACTCTTACATTATCATTATCATTTGCTGCAGCCAGTCTGATGGTTCCCGCTATTCTTGCTATAAGACGGTCTCCCTTCCCATGTCCGTATGTATCGTTCACAAACTTCAGCTCATTTACATCCCAATATATGACAGCTACCTTTCGGTCAGGCTCCTTTGGCTTTTCAAGGTCATCAAGGAGCTTATTTTTATTGTAAAGACCGGTCATGTCATCCATTGCAGCCTCTTTCTTGATACGGTGCGCTTTTTCCATTGTTCTTCGAAGCATTTTATTAACACCATTGCTGACACTGTAAAATCCGACTGCTATAAGCGAACGCGGAAAAACATAATACATAAAAAGAGTAAACCCGGGATTTTTATTCACCTCATTCAGCAAAAATACTCCATCCTTTTGAAGATGCTCAAGTGATGTCGCAGTAAGCAATACCATATTTGCATCGCACACTCCAAAATAATAGCCCACATATGTACTAAGCGCTATATTAAAAATCGAAAAAGCTAATGCAAATCTCGACAGGTGCTTTGATGAGTATACGCCTGCAATTACAATCGGTAACATCACAGCTATTATCATATGATATGTAAGCGACGAGCACGTTATCATCACCAGAAAACCTGCCTCTGAAATGCACAGATACTTTGCACAGGCTTGCTCCAGTCCAACTATCATCAGCAGCACAATAAACACCAGCAGAAGAATACAGGATAATATATATCCTTTAACAAAAATATTATTATCAACAATAAATATATTAAGGCAGTTAAGTATGAATACAAATGTATATAGCAAATGCCATATCAAAAGAATACGAAACACAAATATATTTTCAACAACATCCTTCTTCTCATATATAGGATTATCATCTGTAATTTTTGAAAATAACAGCTTTAACGTCTGCATTATAATTCCCCTTTTCCTTTTCTCTTTCCCTTATCTGGTCAAATCCTTTACCCACTTGTATTTCTTAAAATGTATGAGTGTCCATGGTATCTTTCCAACCTCATCCACGCAGGTGCACGCATACACCACAACCACCGGCCAGTTCAGGAAATATGTACCTGCAACCGCAAGCGGTATCGCTATGCCCCACATCGTAACAGCAAGAGAATACATATCAAACATCGTATCTCCTCCCGAACCAAAGACACCGTTTATGATGATTTCATTTACCGAGCGTCCGATCATGTAGAAGGCAAGTACACCAAACAGCTGCTTCAGATACCCTGCTGCCTGCGGTGTGAGCTTTACAAAATGTAAAATCACCGGTGCTGAAACCGCCATAAGCACTGTCATAACAGCGCCACACAAAAATGACAGTTTTGCCATTCTGATGCCATATGTTTTTCCACGCTTTAAATTTCCTGCGCCCAGCTCATTTCCTATCATGATGCCGGCAGCGCTTGATATACCTGCACTGAGACAGCAAATGATATCACGCACAACCGCTGCGACGGAGTTGGCTGCTGCCGCATCTGTTCCCATGTGTCCCATAAATGTAGAGTACGATGTAAAGCCTATGCCCCATACAAGGCTTGCTCCAAGAATCGGCCCGGAGCACTTCATAAAATCTGCAGACAGCTCCCTGTTCCTCACCAAAAGCTCTCTAATTTTAAGCCTGATATATCCCGGTCTGTACGAAAAAGTGATTGAAAGCATAAGCTCCACTACTCTTGATATAAGCGTTGCGAGTGCCGCTCCTCTCACATTCATGCTCTCGATGCCAAATGCCCCATAGATAAATATGGCATTGAGTATTATGTTTATAAGCACTGTAATTGAGCTCACTGCCGCCGCAGTACCCGCGTGCTCTGATATCTTCATCATGACTATATAACACTGCGAAAAACCTGTCAATAAATATGAAAAAGAAGCTATTTTCAGATAGCTTACACCATAATCTATAAGCACCGGCTCGTTTGTGAAAATAAGCATCAGATATCGTGGAAAAAATGCACATGCCACGAAAAACAGCACCGATACTATGCCGCATATTCTGATTGCAAGACCGAATATGTCATCGAGTGCCTTTATATCCTGCTTGCCCCAATACTGCGCTCCGAGTATTGCAAGGCCCGCTGTCGCCGCTGATAGAAACATGTTCTGGATGAACTGTATCTGTGTGGCAAGCGAGACTGCCGACATATAGTTCTGGTCCAGTCCTCCGAGCATGAAAGCATCTGCCACCGCCACCAGCGCCAGCATCAGATTCTGCACCATTATCGGAACCATGAGTGTCCACAGCTTTTTGTAAAAATGTGTATCAAATTCTATTGTTTTCATAAGTAAATTTTACCTCTATATATAAATCTCTAAAGGTTTACAAGTATCCGTGTCCATGCTTCGCATAGCCTTTCAAATGACCATGCCGCATTTGCAGGGCTTGTGGACGGCAGTGTGACTGCCTCCATTCCTGTCAGAGGAAGCTGGTATTTCTTATAAAGCGCCCCTGCTTTATTTCCGTTTGCATATATCTGTTTTATATCGGATGTTTCAAGAATTTTCCTTATATCTGTCGGTTTGACGTTTCTGATACTGCTGTCGCTCGAGCCCTTGATGTCACAGCTTTGTATCACATCCCATATAGCTATATGATTTTTAAGCAGCATATATTTTTTCTCATCTATCGTCTCCGGCACCGGCTCATCCAATAGATACGCAAGCAGCTTCCAGAAACGGTTCTGCTTGTGTCCGTAATAGAAATTGTTTTCCCTGGATTTTACGGATGGAAGTGTTCCGAGGATGAGAATTCGGCTGTTTTCGTCATAGACAGGCTTAAAGGAGTGGGTTATGTGCTCGTATTCCATTAGCCTTTATCACCTCTTATCATCTTTTAAACGCTCTACTGATTTTGTATAGTAATCATTATACCTTATAGCCGATACTTTTACGAGCCGATTAAGTGATTGTTCTCATAAAAAAACTCACAATCGTTTTTTCGATTGTGAGTTTGCACATCTGCTAAACACATTATGTATGAGTAATCTGATTTCATCAGCTCAGCTCTATCTCATACGCTCCGGCTTCAAAATCCACCGTTAGAAGCGCATATGCTTCACCATTATCATAACGGATTGAGAGCTTTGGTCCTTCTTCTGCTACTGTGATGACAGCTCCCTTCTCAAATGCCTTATGTGTATTTCTCATGCGAAGCAGCTCAAGCTGCTTTGCAACAACATCCTTTTTTAGTGCCTCCCTGATATCGGAGGCACTAAGGTTTGTTCTGTTAATTTCCTTGTGTCCTGATTCTCCGGCGCGTCTTACGGCCTCATGGTCATTTTTGCCTGCAAAGAGGTCAAGATACCATACCTGCGGCTTGCCCGGCATAAACATCTGAATGGCACGTGCCAGAAGCATTTTGCTGTCAGACTCACCAAGCGCACTGTAATATGTGGCATTGACCTGATAATATATATTCTTCTGTCCGTGAAGATTTTTGACCATGCCGCCACGAGATACAATCAAATCTATAAGCGAGCGTATATCATCCTCCGGAAGCAGACCCTTTAAGTCCAGAAGAGGTATGCCGTCATGGCAGCCAAGCATATTGACTGTTGAGATTTTATCTTCCACAATCTCACGCGCCCATTTCGCCAGATAATCTGCTCTCCTGTTCTCAATCGCATCAATTATCAGTCCCGGTAAAAAGAAATCATATGTGGCATAGCCCTTATCTGCAAGAGTTTTGTATATTTTTTCCTCATATGCCGCGTGTATTTCAGGCAGCAGAGTCAGTCCAAGCGGTGCTGCAAGCTCGTGAATCTGCTGTAGAAATTCCCAGGTCTCAGGATCATTCAGAAAATTCTTTTTTCCCGGTGCCTTAGGCGCATAGGCAAATGCATCGAGTCTCACGATAGCCGCACCGTAGGATGCTATTTTTTTAAGTGTTTCACGATAGAAATCCCACACCTTTTCGGACTTTATATTTAAATCCATCTGTCCCAGATAAGTTCTGCCATGCACCTCCTGGTAAAATGTGTTCCAGTATGGCACCCTTCGTCCATCCGGAAACTCAACCATGAGAATCGGAAGCCCCGGCTTTCTGAAAAACATCTGCTTTAAGCATGACTCATCAGGCTGTATGTAGCCCTCGTCCGTCATGACTCCATGACCTTCCCAGAACTTGTTCCAGTCTATGAAAAAATCCCGGTACTCCGACTCATCGCCCTTTTCCACAAGATCCTTGAACTGTGGCGACTGTGCCGAAGCATGATTTAAAATAAAGTCAAGCTTTAAGTCAATCCCCAGCTCCTTCAATTGCGATAAATCCTCTATTGTCGCAAGCTCCTCATTCAGATTGTAGTCCACGACCGAAAATCCGCGGTCCAAATCCGAATGATACAGGCTTGGCAGAATATAAAATGATGAAAATATGTCCTGCATGTCCTTCTTTTTGAGCAGCGCTACGATATCGGAAAGCTTACCGCCCAGACTATCAGGATATGCATTAAGCATAGGTTTATTGTTCATAGACTTTTCCATCCCTTCCAACTACTATACGCGCATTTTTACTCTGTAAATCAAGCTTTTCCTGCTCCAACTCTACCACGCGGCATATGAAAGGGCTTGCGGCGTTTTCGTCACGTCCTCTCTTAATGCGGCGCGCCTTAGTCTCCTCAGGCGAGCTCTCCAGAAATACAGGTATATCAACACCCTTAAGGTATTCGCTTCCTCCGTGGGTCCACTCCAGGATGAGCACTTTAATTCCTGTGAAATCAGTCTCGTCATATGAGATATCACCGTCCTCGCGGCCCATATGCTTTATCTCAATTATATCTTTTCCCGCCTTAAACTCTGAAAGCTCCTTGTTAATCCTGTCAAAGTCAATCTCCTTTGGTGTTCCGAGATATCCACGTAAGCCATCCTCGCCGGACTCGTTATACACATTAAGGCGTTCCTCGTCATTTCTCATCGGGATACGGTGTGGATAATTGTCCCCGGTCAGCACATAGCAGGCTGTATTATCGTTAAGGAAATACTGCTGCAGGGCTGCTGCAATCGTTGTCTTTCCTGAGCCTGAGCCGCCGTAGATGCTTATTACAATACGTTTATCAGAAGCACTATCTGTAGTGTCAGCCTCACTTAATTTTAGATTGCTGCACACCTTCTTTATCTCATCATACAGCTTCTTTGCCTCATCAAGCCTGATAAATGAAAACTGATATGCCTCATACTCCTTTACGGCAAACGAAAGCGGTATTCCGGCATTCATCAGTGCTGCACCTGTGTACTGCCTGCCGGTATTTTCCTCAATATATACTGCATCAGACTCCAAGCCCTTAAGCTTCACATAGCAAGCAGCCGCGTTTGCCTCCGCATACAGACGAACCACGCTCACAAGTGCCCTGTCCTTTTCCCTTGAGACAGACATCCAAGCAGCCACCTCATCCTCAAATGGGCTTGTAAGGCGCCAGTAGGTGCCCTCATTTATAAGCATCTCATACTTCTTAAAGGTCTTGATCTGCTCTCTGATTTCTTCCTTTTCCTCATCCGACAGAAGGGCCGGATTCAGCTCATAGCCAAAGGTTCCTGCCATGGCTGTGATGCCTCTTGTTTTAAGGCTTGTCACTCTGCCTGTCTGATGATTTGGCACTGCCGATACATGCGCTCCCATGGATGATACCGGATAGAAGAACGATGTGCCATACTGTATTCTTGTGCGGTTTATGGCATCTGTATTGTCACTGCACCATATCTGTGGACTGTAGTAGAGCATGCCTGCATCAAATCGTCCACCGCCACCGCTGCAGCCCTCAAGAAGTATATCCGGATATCTTGTCACCAGACGCTCCATAAAATCATACACTCCAAGCACATAGTCGTATGCAAGATTTCCTGCATACACATCAGCCATGCTTCTGTTCATATCCCACTTCACGTAGTCGATTTTTCCCTGGTCAAACACTGCACAGATCTGGTTGAAAATATTGTCCCGCACTTCTTTTCTTGAAAAGTCCAAAAGAAGCTGGTTTCTTGAGCGTACAGGAAGCTTTCCCGGAATCTGGATAGCCCAGTCAGGATGCTCTCTATACAGATTACTGTCCTCATTCACCATCTCAGGCTCAATCCATATTCCAAACTTCACTCCCTGTGCATGCACTCTGTCGATAAGCTCAGAAAGTGTTCCGCCAAGCTTTTTCTCATTCACAAACCAGTCTCCGAGTGATGAATTATCATCATCTCTCTTTCCAAACCAGCCGTCATCCATGACCACCATATCTATGCCCAGTGATGCGGCCTCCTTTGCAAGGTCTACTATCGTATCACCGGTAAAGTCAAAGTAAGCAGCCTCCCAGCTATTGATGAGCACCGGTCTTACCTCATGTGCAAATCTGCTCCTGCACACATGCTCACTGATGCAGATGTGGTACTGATGGGAAAGCTGTGAGAAACCGTCTGCCGAGTATGACATAATCACCTCAGGCACTGTGAAGGTCTCTCCTGCTGCAAGCGGATATGAAAACAGCTCATCGGAAAGCCCCATTAAAAGGCGTGTCTGGTTAATCTGGTCCTTCTCTGCCTCACATGAGAAGTTGCCACTGTATACAAAAAGCATACCATAGCAGTCTCCTGCATTTTCTGTAGTATCGCGCTGTGCGAGAATAACTGCCGGATTGTACTGGTGGCTCGAGGTTCCTCTGCGGCTTCCGAATGAAAGTGTGCCGTGTCCTAAGCGTGTGCGCTCAAGATTGCGCTCCATGGCATGCTTACCGTAGAATCTGATCACATCATAATCTCCGTAAACCATATCCAGACAGGCAGCATGAGCCTTTTCAATTGTAATATCCCCACTGCCTGTATTTTTAATGAGCACACTTCTTGTGATGACATCACAAGCCTCAAGCACACCATAAAGCAGATGCACCTCAACGCCTGCGATATCATCGCCAAGAACGATTTCAAGCGTCTGTGCCTCGTCATCAGATGCCCACACTGCCGGAAGTCCCTTTAGAGCGTATTTTCCGTCTCTGATTTCATGACTCTTATAAAGAAGCTCAACACTCTCAGTACCCTGTTCGTTTTTAATATCAAGCGCAATATTTCTGAAATCGCCTGTGCCAAGTGTCGGATACTCCTGTGGCAGTGTATCAAGCGAATATGTACGATTCATGCCTGCTGCGTAAGGATTGCCTGAAAAGCCTCTGTCAGCGTATGTCAGCACATAGTCCATATCGCCTGTGCTTTTGGCTCCGTAGTACAGATGCAGCAGATAGCCTAGTCTGTCCACCTGCATCTGATATGTGGTGTGAGCTGTCTGTAAAGTAAAAATTTTCTTGTTTGGATTAAATATAATTGCCATAAAATCACCCCATATTGTTGTTTAAATAGTGTTTAAAAATTATCCCTTGATTGCACCGTTTGCAACACCGTTTAATATCTGCTTCTGGCAGATTATATAGAATATAAGTATCGGTATCAAAGCCAGAATATATGATGCAAATGCCAGATTGTAGTTGGTTCCAAACTGTGTCTGGAAATTCAGCTGTGCCAACGGCAGTGTATTCTGTCCTGTTCCTGACATGATGACAAGCGGTGTCATGACATCATTCCAGGTACCGAGTGCTGTCAGGATGGCTACTGTCGCATGCATAGGCTTCATCATAGGAAATACAACTCTCCAGTATGTTGTCCATGTGCTTGCGCCATCGATGTCTGCAGCCTCCTCAAGTGCCATAGGGATATTTTTCAAGTATCCACTATATAATAATACGTTCATCGGCATGTAAAATACAAGATATAAAAGGATAACTCCTGCCCTGTTTCCAAGTCCCATCTGCGCAGTCTGCTTTACAAGAGGCATCATGAGAATTGAGAATGGCACAAACATACCGCTTACAATGTAAAGATATATGAAACGGAAGCTCTTTTTCCTTGCCATGCCTCGTCCGATAACATATCCTGCAATCGAATGGATAAGGATTGCGAGAACAATGGTCACAATAGTAATAAGCAAGCTGTTTCCGAGAGAATGCCAGAAATCAGTCACCTTCATAGCCTCTGTGAAGTTTGAAAAGCTCCACTTTGAAGGGAATGAAAGAGCTCCTGCGACATCATTTGTCATCTCACTCGGTTTCTTGAAGGCAATGATAACAGCCATATACAGCGGGAAAAATACGGTTAAGGTTCCCAATATTAAAACGATGGTAAGTACCCAGTTTGATTTTTGTTTTTTCATTATAACTGCTCCTCCTTCTTATTCATAACGCCCATCTGGAATAGTGAAATAGCCACAATTACAACAAAGAAAATTACTGCGTTTGCACTCTGGAAGCCAAACTGTCCTCCATCCATACCATTTCTGTAAATCAGGTATGAGATTGACTCAGTGCTCTGCGCCGGGCCCCCCTTTGTCAATGACATAATCTGGTCAAATACCATGAGGAAGTTCTTTGTGCTGAGCACCAGATTGATTGTAACAAATGGCATAACGAGTGGAAATGTAACCTTCCAGAACTGCTTCCATTTGCCTGCTCCGTCGAGCATGCTGGCTTCGTAAACATCCTCAGGCACTGTCTGAAGTCCTGATATGTAAATGATGGTATTCATGGCAACCGCCTGCCATACCCCGACAATCAGCACACCAATCCATGCATATTTTTCACTCGCCAGAATACTGTTTTGTAAGAAACCGATGTTGAAGGTATTTCCTACTGCCGGCAGAATATATGTAAAAATAAAGCTGAAAATGTAACCAATAACCAGTCCGCCAAGGATATTCGGTACGAAATAAATACCCCTTAATGCACTCTTACCGCGGATATTGCTGTTTAACGCAACTGCCATTACAAGGCTTAATACATTTACAAGTACTGTTCCTGCAATCGCATATTTAAAGGTAAACAGATAGCTCTTTCCGACTCTGGCGTCGGTAAACAGGTCTGTATAGTTTCTAAGTCCGACATAATCATATGAGCCGTAGCCCTTGTAGTTTGTAAAACTGTAAATCACACCCTTTATCATCGGCAGTGTGTTGAATGCGAAAAATAAAACCACAACAGGTATCACAACTGCCCAGAATGTCTTGTCTCTATTTGACATTTTCTTTTTCATTTTGCATCCTCCTGTTCCTTCTGGTAATCCTGTACTTCACGAATCAGATCTCTGTTGTAACGCTTCCAGTCTGAATCGAATTTCTTTAAGAACTTCTCCTTTGCATTGTCACCTGTGTCAAGCAAATATGTCTGAATCATGGCATCCACGCTCATCTCGCTCGGATAATGGTGATCCTGATAATCCGACATACGGTTGTCCTTTATATACTCCTGCATATCCTCCAGTGTATCCGGTATTGCGAAATCTCCATCCTTGCAGGCAATTCCGCCCTGGTCATCCAGATATGTCTGAATTGTCTCATCGCTGTACAGATATTCAAGCACCTCGTATGCTGCTTCCTTATTTTTGCAGGCCTTCATAACTGAAAACTGTAAATCTATTCCTGAATTTAACACATTGTCAGCCTCATTATCATTTGCCGGGAAAGTAAATGAACCGATATTCATATCAGGATTAACCGACTTAATCTGAGGAATAGCATAGCTTCCTATCGTGTACATGGCAGATTCACCTCTGGCAAAGGCTGTACATGCGTCATTGTAGCTGTAAGCATATGGATTGTCCTCTGCATAATCAAGCAATGTGCGTATCTTGTCGGCAACCGGAGAGTATGCCTCCTCAAATGTCGTATTTCCCATATTTACCTGATTACAGGTGTCTGAATCACAAAGACCTACTGCAAGGGCATTCCACGGTGCCAGACAGGTCCATGTATCCTTAAAGCCCAGATACAAAGGAAGTGTTCCGCTTTCCTTTATCTCATCGCACAGTGCTGTAAACTCACTCCAGGTTGTAGGCACCTTCCAGCCATTCTCCGCAAACATATCCTTGTTGTAAAGTACTCCTGCTGCATTTGCGGCGTAAGGAAGTGCATATGTGCCGTCCTTTGGAATGAACTCAAGCTCCTTGTCCATTTCCAGATATGCCTCTTTTACAGTATCCACTGCATCCAGATCTGAGATATCCTCAAACAAATCCGCATCCAGGAAATTTGAATAATTGATATCTCCACCGATTGCGATGATGTCCGGATAATCCTCACGGATGAAACGTGTCTTTAAAATAGTCATAGCCTCATTCGGAGATGAGATAGTCAGGTGAATATCATCGTGAGTCTCATTAAATCGCTTCTCAATCTTCTCGAAAGCCTTAACAGCCTCCGGCTTATAAGAAACCACCTCAATCTCAGTTTTTCCGTCCGCCCGCTTTTCATTTCCACATCCGGTCAGTCCTGTCGTGCACATTCCGAGTGCCAGCACAACCGCCATAGCCTGACAAATCTTTCTTTTTGCCATATTTTTTCACTCCTTTTCTGTTTTATTTGCTCATTTTCCTGATAGTCAAATTATAACATACCATTATGCATACAATAAATACCCTTATTTTTGTATTTTTATACCAATATGCTTAAAAATGTGCTATAATTGCATATAATGTCGCATAAGGGTATATTTATAGTATTAATCAATAAGGAGTGACTCACATGGACAAGCTATCCTTCAATATTTTTCCAAATGTAAATTTCATAGATTTGTGTATGTACCAGTTCGGCCACGAGCAGTGCGAACCGGGACACTCATTTGGTCCTGCCACAAGAAACCACTATCTATTCCACTATGTACTGTCCGGCACCGGCACTCTGATGGCCGATAATGCAAAGGGCATTACACAAACCTACAACATAAAAAGCGGGCAGGGCTTTCTGATTTTTCCCGGCCAGATAAATACCTATATCGCAGATGACAAGCTTCCCTGGGAATACATATGGATTGAGTTTGACGGTCTGCGCGTCAAGGAGGCTCTCACCACAACAGAGCTTACCCCAAATAATCCTGTATATCACACACACTCAAAGGATATCCGCGAAAAGCTTGTTGAGGAAATGCTCTACATCACAAGGCACCCCTCAGAATCACCATATCACCTGATTGGGCATATGTACCTTTTTCTGGATTACCTGATGCAGTCAGCCAAATCATCAAAACTCGTTCCAAGTGGGAAAATGAGTGATTTTTATATAAAAGAAGCGATGAATTATATCGAGCAGAATTTTCAGAATGATATCTCAATCGAAGATATTGCCAGAGTCTGCGGCATAAACCGAAGCTATCTGGGCAAAATTTTCAAAAATTCCGTCGGACATTCACCTCAGGAATTTCTCATGAATTATCGTATGATAAAGGCCACAGAGCTTTTAAAGCTGACCTCCTTATCCATCGCAGATGTTGGTTCTGCCGTTGGATATGAAAATCAGCTTCATTTCTCACGCGCCTTTAAAAATATCTACGGAGTGGCTCCGAGGGAGTGGAGGAACGAGCATAAATAAGCTCACTGTTCATCCTTCACAAATTCATTTACATTGTCAAGGGTCACCTTCTCATACGGCAGATAAACATACTTTTTATCCTCAAACTTTATGTTTTTCATGCTGCCCCCGGTGGCTGCCAGATAGGCAAGCGAAGCCATAGCCCTTGCCTGTCCCTCCTTGTCATTGTAGACTGTTGCCGCAAGCTTCGACTGCTGCACTGCTTCAAGCCCATCGTCTGTGCCGTCCACTCCAAAAAATGCAGGTACATTCGACTCCGTCACACCAAGCTTTTCGTATGCGTCTATCGCTCCGAGTGCCATTGCATCGTTGTTTGCAATAACCAGCTCTATGCTGTTTTTATACTGACCTATAAGCTGTGTCATACGGTTCTGCGCCTGAGCACGATTCCAGTTTGCTATCTGACAGCTCAGCTTTTCTATCTGAAGACCGTTATTCTTCATGCTCTCTGTCACACTCTCTGTCCTGACGATGGCATCCTGATGTCCCATCTCTCCCTCCAGGATGACGTACTGTATCCTGCCATCACCGTTTTTATCCACACCCGGATTATTCTTTATATAATCGGCAATGAGTTCCCCCTGCATCTGACCTGACTGCTTTGCCCTGGCCCCGACATAGTACAGCTTATCCCAGCGATTTAAATCCTCATCAACCGGCTCCCTGTTAAAGAAAATAATAGGGATGTCCTTCTCCATTGCAGCATTTATAATATGCGACAAATCTGTTCTGTCTGCCAGATTAATACACAGCACATTGCAGCCGTCCTCTATCATCTCCTGCACCTGGTCATCCTGTGCACGCTGTGAGCCTGCAGCATCCATGATTGTCATGCTGATATCGTATTTGTCTGTATCAAGACTTGCGCACTCCTTTTTGAAAGTTTCTATCAGCTCCCCGATAAATGTATCCTTCTGGTCATAGCATGTCACGCCTATATATATATGTTTTTTCTCGTCAACTCTTGTGTTGCTGCACGAGACAAATGACAATATCAGTGCAAAACACAGTATCATCATGGTATTTCTTATTCTGCTTCTCATTTATTGTTCCCCCACTACTGGCTGATTGCATACAAAAGCTTCTTGTTTTCTTCATCAAACAGATTTTTTCTGGTAAGAAGCTGGTAAGATACCGGCTTTTCCTCTACTGAATATTTTCTACTGCCACGCAGCATATCAACCAGCCCTACAACACTTTTGTATCCGGCAGCAAATTCATCAGGTGTGATAAGAGCCTCTGCCCAGCCCGAATCGAGATAATATATGGCTTCTGTTGAGTTTCCTATCCCATATACCAGTGCACCCTGCAGATTATTATCAGAGGCTTCCTTTGCCGCCTCAACCACACTTGCATCATCTATTGCAAGAACTATGTCAACCTTTCTCTGTGACTGCAGATTTATTTTCTCCCCGGTATCCGAAACACCTGATACAATCCACATCACAACACAGCCGCTCTCCGCGAGAGTATCCTTTATACCATCAATGCGTTTTTTACAGGCATCGGATTCAGTGTTTTCACAATAGATTCCTATTTTTTTACCTGAAAGTGTTCCGTTGTTGTCAGCAAGAAGCTTTTGTGCCAGTTTGGCACCCATGCTGTACTGGTCAAACTCCACTGTATTTAACGACTTAAAGCTCTCGCTTCCCGCCTGGTCTCCGACAACCATTATCGGTGTCTTTTTATTTATCCGGATAAGTGTATTAAGGCTTTTTTCTTCTGTCATTTTTTCTGCTGTCGGCTTGAAAACGACCGCATCAGCTTTTTTGTTTATCTCCTGCTTTATGACATCAATTTCATCTGACATGTTGTTCAGATTTTCCTTACTTATCATAACTACATCCACACCATACTCAGAGGCCGCCATTTTCATGCCATATTTAAACGCAGCACTGTGGCTTTCATCCACATCAGCCATCACAACTGCAATACGCTCCGGTTTCTCATTGAGCTTATTGTATGCGATAAAACCTATTCCTATCACAAGTAGTACTCCAAGCAGCAGCTCTGTTATGATGAAGTTTCTCTTATTCTTGCTCATATTTGTCCATTTATTTTTCACTGTCACTCTCACACCTCCCATGCAGCAAGGGAATTGTACTTGCTTCATACTATATGATGCTCCTCAAATTGAAGTCTGTTTTCCTCTGAATAGACAATTGCCGGGATTTTGATTGTCACAACTGTTCCCTCATCAAGCTCGCTTTCTATATGAAGGCCATAGCGCTCTCCAAACAGTATCTTTATCCTGTTATTTACATTGACAAGCCCCACTCCCGAGCCCTTCTTGTGAACCCTGTCCGTATTTGTCAGCAAAAACGGAATTTCATTCTCCGGAATGCCCATTCCGTTGTCTGATACCGTTATGATGATATCCTCTCCCACTTTTTGGCCTCCGACTACTATCTCTCCGAAATCGTCCAGCTCTCTGATTCCGTAATTTAGTGCGTTTTCCAAAATCGGCTGAAGCACCAGCTTCACCGCACAGTAGTCCATTATTTCCTCGTCTACCTCAAAGCTCACCTCAAATTTGTTCTTATAGCGCACCTTCTGAATATTCATGTAGCTTTTTGCGTGCAAAAGCTCATCTCGTACAGGTATTATGGTATGTCCCTTCGACAGACTGATACGGAAAAGCTTTGCAAGCTGCGTAATCATAAACGAGGCCTCCTCGTTTTTGCCTCCTTCAATCATCCATGTGATGGAGTCAAGAGTATTATACAAAAAGTGCGGATTAATCTGGCTTTGAAGCACATCAAGCTCGCTCTTTCGTCTCTCGTTCTGCTCCCATACGATCTTTTTCATGAGCTCATTGTTCTGCTTATATGAATTGCGGATAGAGTATCCCAGATGCCGTATCTCTGAGGAACCACCTACATAAATATCTGCTTCATTGCCATTCTCATACCTTTTCACAGAATCATCCAGCTTCATTATCGGCTTTGAAATACGTATAGATATCACTCTGTTTATCCACACAGACATCATAGCCATAATAATCATTATAACAAAAACAAACTGCTTCACATCCGCCATCTTATTGGTAAAGATGGAGTATGGCATCACACATACAAGCTTCCAGCCTGTGTAGCTGATTGTATCTACCATAATCTTACGATGCACTCCATTCAGATAATCATCATATATACTGTTTTGCGACTTTGCCGCAACCTCGCTGTTTTCCGGAACATCTCCATCAAACTGTATCTGATGCGGATGGTAAATAATATTGCCATTTGCATCACACAGATAATAATACTGTCCTTTTCCCGATGTATTTATCCTCTCAAGCATCCTTGATACACTCGAATAATCCATGTCTACAAGCAGCACACCCATCTGTGATTCTGAACCGGAGGTCAGCTCCACGGCACGGCTTGATGATATGACCAGATGATATCTCATGGAACCATCGTCAAACAGATTCTGTACATGAGGTGTTGAAAAATGTATATTTTCCATGCGCTCCATAGCTTCTATGAACCAGTCCTGTTTTGTCACATCCGGGTCCTCCTTTTGGGACACAACAGGCTCTGCAGCTATAAGGCTTCCATACTGATTATACAAGGCAATACTGCGCAGATATTCCTTGTTTGACTCATAGAGCAGGCTCATGCCATCGTGTATGCTGTCAGAATTCTTTAAAATGTCATTTTCCTTTATTACATCATAATACGCCGCATCCGAAACCTGTCTCATATTGACCAGATAGCTTTCCACACTGTCTATTGTCTGGTCCATCACCTTATGATTGCTCTCTATTATACTGTCCTGCGATGCATCGGCAAATTTTATATACATCACCATAACTGTGACAAGCATTATTGCAAACGACAGCAGTGAGAATGAGAGCATTATTATGGATTGTATATTGCCTGATTTATACCTTATTCTTCTCATACTCTGTCCTGTACCTGGATGGGGAAACCCCATACTTTCTCTTAAAAACATAACTGAAATAGTTCGGATCCGCATAGCCTACATTCTGGGCTATGACATAGCTCTTGTCGTCTGTCTCCACAAGCATTCTGGCAGCCTTGTCCATTCTGTAATCAGTCAGATACTCCACAAACGAGCTGCCGGTTTCCTTCTTGAACAGACTTGAAAAATACGAGTTAGATACTCCTAATTCCTTACATGTATCGTCAAGTCCAAGGTCCACACTTCTGTAATTCCTGTGCACATAATCCTTTGCACTGTCTATGAGTGACTTCTTGGAGTTGTATCTGGCATCAGCCATATCATCGTGCAGCCTGCTTGAAAAATCCAAAAGCCACTGCTTGAGCACCACCGGCTCAAAATTGGAGAGCTCATTATAAAGCCTGCCTACACTTCCCGATATTTCCTGCGCATTTAGCTCATTATTGCTCATGAAGTGATATAACTCACTGATCAGCTCCATTACTGCCACATGGTAGTTCTCAAGTGACTGCTGCGACATAAAATTGTGCTGCATATACGCTTCAACAGCCTGTCCCACATCCTCTATCTTGCCGATACAAATCATTTTAAATAAATATGACAGCTCATTTCCCTCATCGCCATCCTTTGATATACGTCGCTGTGGCTCAACCTCTGTCATGTTTATTGCCCTGTTGCTGCCATAAAGCACCCTGTAGGATACTGCCTCCCTAGCACTCTGATAAGAGCTCACCAGCTCCTGTACATTTTCGCACACCTGTCCGATTCCGACCGTCACCTTTGCCCCCATTACATGATTTACATATTTGCAGAATCTGTCGCACTCATCTGTCAGCTCAGAGATATCCTCCTGCTGCACAAGCTGGGCTATCATGACCGTATCACCGAGATAGTTAAAAATCCTGCCATTCCAGCGCTCCTTTAAATCAGCCTGTGCCTGTCTCTCTACTGACACTGCAAGCAGTCTGATATCCATGCCCTGCGGCATCTGACTTGCGGAGGTATGTATGATAATACAGCAGTAATATGGTCCCTCAAGCACAATCTTATAGTCACGCATGTACCTGCCCAGCTCATTTTCCGGTATGCGTCCCTCGATAAGTGTCGTGTAAAAATTTGACTGCAAAACAGGCAGCGATGCTGCATAATACTGCTTCAATATGTCTGTGTTTTTCTTCTCATTCAGCTCATCATCCAGCTTTGTCTTAAGCTTTTTGAATACCTCTGTAATCTCAGCAAGATTAAGCGGCTTTAAAATATACTCCTCTATCTCGAGATGCACAGCCTCCCTCGCATACTCAAAATCGTCGAAGCCTGTGAAAAGCAAGAGCTTCGTCGCAGGAAACCTCTGCCTTATGTTACTGCACAGCTCAAGTCCGTCCATGTAAGGCATCCGTATGTCAGTCATCACAACATCAGGCTGCATATCCTCCATCATCTCAAGTGCCTTGAAGCCATTGCCCGCATGTCCTACCACATGAAAACCAATCTGCTCCCAGGATACCTTTCTCTCGATTACCTCTATTACATCCTCTTCGTCATCAACCAGTAATAATGTATACATTTTATGTCTTCTCCCTGCTATACCTGGTAACTATTCTGAATAGTTACTCTGTTTATACTATATTATAACATACCTGATATATTGTTTTGTAGCTTTACATAAACAAAAGTGTAACTGTTAAAGCAAAAAGCAGAGATGCCACCCTGACATCTCTGCTGATCATTTTGGAAGTATGAAAAAGAAATTTTCTTGCGATATTATTTCTTCTGAACGTATTTCAGACAGTCAAGTGTAACTGCTACAAGAATGATAATTCCTGAGAATACGAACTGAAGGTTTGTATCAATACCAAGGATTGTAAGAGAGTATGTGAGTGCTGTGAAGATACATACACCAGTTACAACACCTGATATCTTACCGATACCACCTGTGAATGATACACCACCAACTACACAGGCTGCGATTGCGTCCATGTCCCAGCCCTGTCCATAAGCTGCTGAGCCTGAACCAACCATTCTTGCACACTCAAGCCATGAGCCAAATCCATAAAGGATACCAGCCATAACGAATGCGCCGAGAGTTACTGCAAATACTGAGATACCTGAAACTGCTGCTGCCTCCGGATTACCACCGACTGCGTAGAGATTTTTACCAAATGTTGTCTTGTTCCAGATAAACCATACAATAGCTATAGCTGCTATTGCCCAGAGGATGATGGTTGGGAAACCATTCAACTTTGGAATAATCATGTTAGGGATGACCGGCTCAATTGCACCGAATGAAACACCCTTTGTAGCATATGTTACGATACCGAAGATAACAAGCATGTTTGCCATGGTTGAAATAAACGGATGCATCTTAAACTTCGCTGTAAAAAATCCTGCAATACTTGTGAAGAATGTACAAAGCACGATACATGCAAGTAATGCGATAACCACTCTTGCACCTGTTGGTACTCCTGTAAAGTCAAATATATGACCGAATACAGAACCTGTATTGATACCCTGATGCATGATGATTGTGGCTGTTGTCATACCCATACCAACCATTCGTCCAACAGAAAGATCTGTTCCTGTTAAGAGGATAAGTCCTGCAACACCAAGTGCTAAGAACATTCTTGGTGAAGCCTGCTGAAGAATATTCAGTATGTTGTTGTATGTCAGAAGAGGTGTGCCCTTCTTTATCGGTGTTATGACACAAAGCGCTATGAATATAAGTATAATTGCAATATAGAGACCATTCTGTAACAGGAAGTTTCTTCTATTGAATGTATACTTGTAATTCTCCCATTTTTGTGCCCTTGTCTCCATAAATGTGAACTTTGAAAGACGTAACATATCAATCAGATGATACTTGTAGCTGTATGCCTCATGCTTTCTGTCCTTGATTCTCTGATACTCTTTCTCAAGCTCAAGCTTCTCATTGGAAATACGATTCTTGTGTACGTAATTTTCTTCCTTTATCTCAGTTCTGTCTGAGGTCTTTGCCAGAGCAGCCTTATGCTTTTTATCAAGCTCTGCCATTCTCTCATTATGAGCAGCAAGTGCCTCTGCCTTTTCTGCCTCACAGCTTGCTTTAACAGCATTGTAATACTTTGAGTCAAAGTTTTCCTTTAAGTAGCTTTCAGCCTTGGCGATGAGCTTAGAAATCTCATCCTTGTTCTTTGCCTCAACAGCCTTTGCCTTTGCAAGCTCTTTCTCACATGCTGCTATTTCCGACTCCTTCTCACCCTTTGAAAGAGTCTTATCTCTCTTGATGCCTGCTATTGCTGACTGACACTCTACAACCTTTGTAGTTCCGTCTTTTCTGAGTTCATCAATTTCTTTTTGTATTCCACCAACATATTCGTCGATAGGCTGGCGCAGAGTGCGCTCCTGCTCAGCCGTTAAAATCTTACTATTAGCCATATCTGTCTTCTCCCTTTATTATAGGTACTTTGCACTGAGTCTCAGCAGTTCTTCCTGATTGGTTTCCTTTGTATTGACAATTCCTGAGAGCCGTCCGTTTGACATGACTCCGATACGATTTGTTATACCAAGGATCTCAGGCATCTCAGATGAAACTACAATGACTGTCTTACCCTGCTTTGCCATATTGATTATCAGCTCGTAAATCTCATATTTGGCACCTACATCAATACCTCTTGTAGGCTCATCCATCATGAATACCTGTGGTCCTCTTTCAAGCCATTTACCAAAGATAACCTTCTGCTGGTTTCCTCCTGAGAGAGCCGAAATCATATCCTCCGGTCCCATACACTTTGTGTGCATAATCTTTATCTCATCAGAGGTGGCCTTTGTCATCTTACTGTCTGAAAGTGCCGGTCCATTCTTATAGGAACCGAGATTTGCGATTGTCGTGTTAAAGGTGAGGTTTCCCTTAAGGAAAAGTCCATTTGCTTTTCTTTCCTCTGTGATAAGTGCGAAGCCATAATCCATAGCCTCCTTGGCACAGGTGAAATTCATAAGCTGATTCTTAAAATATACTCGTCCTGCTGCTCTTGTCCTGATTCCAAAAATCGTCTCAAGAAGCTCTGTACGACCTGCTCCGACAAGTCCGTATAGTCCAAATATCTCCCCCTCATGCACATCAAATGTGATGTCCTGCAGATGTGGCTCGTACTTTGTCGAAAGATGCTGTATTGACAAGATTACATCCTTTGGTTTGTTGTCTACCGGAGGGAATCTGTTCTCCAGTACTCGTCCAACCATCGCTGCAATCAGTTCATTCATATTTGTTTCTTTTGTGCTCTTTGTCATGACCAGATTTCCATCTCTAAGAACCGAAATCTCATCACAAATCTCAAAAATCTCATCCATCTTGTGAGAAATATAGATAAGTGAAATACCCTGGTCACGAAGCATCCTCATCATCTGGAACAGCTTTTCAACCTCCTGTACCGTAAGTGATGATGTAGGCTCATCCAATACTATAACCTTTGAGTTGTATGATATTGCCTTTGCAATCTCACACATCTGTCGCTGTGATACTGACATATTCTTCATCGGCTGCTCGAGATTAACTGTCATTCCCAGCTTTCTGAATAATTCAGACGCTTCTTTTTTCATGCGTCCTTCATCAATCATACCAAATGAATTGACCGGATATCTTCCGAGAAACAGATTGTCTACGACATTTCTCTCAAGACACTGGTTCAACTCCTGATGCACCATCGCTATTCCATTTTCCAGTGCATCCTTAGGACCTGAAAAGCTTACCTCTTTTCCGTCCAGATATATAGTTCCCTCGTCCTTCTGGTATGTACCAAAAAGACATTTCATCATTGTCGACTTACCGGCTCCGTTCTCCCCCATGAGACCCATTACAGTACCTTTTTTCACATCTAAATTGATGTGGTCAAGAACCCTGTTTCGTCCAAATGACTTGCTCATGCCACGAATCGATAAGATGTTTTCATTATTCTTATCGCCCATACTTCCTGCTCCTAACTCTATATTTGCTGTCGTCTGTATACACTTTATTTTGGGGAGAGATTTTTCCCTCCCCAACTAAGTGCTTTAAATACTTTTACTGGTTCAAAAGAGCTGTATAAGAAGCTGCATTATCTGTCTTAACCATGTTGATTGCGAATGCATCGTACTGGCTTGGATTTCCAAGTCTGTTTGTGATATTAGACTCTGTCTGTCCATCACCACCGATGTACTCAACATCAAGATTTAAGAGATCATCATACTTCTGTAAGAGTGGCTGATATGTAGAGCTTAAGAAGTTATCTGAAGCATTATAAATATTCAGCCATACCTTCTTTGTAGCATGCTTTGCTGAATCAAGCTGTGTTGAAACAGGTGCCCATACAACTGTTGAATCTGTGAAATCCTTGTAGTTATCTGCTGTAACTGCTACGTTTAATGCGTAGTAAGATCTCTCATCATCCTTGTAAACATATACATCATCGCTTAATACGTTTCCTGCATCATCCTCTGTGCCGATACCTGTATCAATATCTACACCATCGAGTGCGTTTCTGAGTACACGAAGTGTGAGGTAAGCCTGAACGTCAGCATGCTGGCTGATTGTTCCGCCATAGCCCTCTGCGATAGCTGCTACTGCATCACTGTTGGCATCGTATCCGAATGTTGGAACCTTGTTGTCCTTTGACCATGCATTGAACATTGACATTCCCATTCCATCGTTGTTAGAAACAACTACGTCGATTGACTCGCCAAATGATGATGACCATGTTCCGATTGCATTTCCTGCTGTAGCTGCATCCCATGTAGCTCCTGCTGAGTTCTTCATCTCCTGTGAAGCAAGCTCTCTTACTACATAGTCTTTGCCGTTTACAGTAATCTTGCCGTCCTGAACCTCAGCTGCTTTTCCGTCTGAGTTTGTTCCTGCCGGTGCACTGTCAATCTCGCCGCTCTTGTCTACGCCTGTTCCAAGAGCTTTACGAACACCTCTTGTTCTTGCAATTGAATCGTTGTGTCCGATATCACCGATTGCAAGTACATATCCGATAACGCCATCCCCATTTCTGTCGATTGTATCGATGTTCTTCTCGATATACTCTTTTACCATTTCTCCCTGAAGTTCAGCTCCCTGATTAGCATCGAAACCTACATAATAGGTATCCTTGTTGTAGTTGAGTGCTGTTTTGTCAAGCTCTCCTGTTGAGCTGTTTGATGGCTGACGGTTGAACCACACGAGTGGTTTGTCCTTGTTTGCAACATCTGATGTCGTTGTGCTGCTTCCCCCTTTCTGTGTATCAGAAGAACCCCCATCTGATCCACAAGCGGCCATTGACGCTGCCATAGCAGCTACCATCATGATTGCAACAAATTTTTTCTTCATATATTTTTGTCCCCCTTTGTTTTGTTGGTAAGGCTAGTATACAAAAATATTTCGGGAATCACTATAGAATATTTTTCGATAAACATTAAAAATTTTACTGTTTTTCGTCATGTGGACGAAAATTTTCTAGTTTTTGTTTTTTAGCTACGTCATATTGTTCAGCTTCAACAAAAACGGGCTTTCCGCTTTGTCCTTATTACTTCCTTTGCTCCGTCACTCACAAACATTCCAATCCCTCTTTTCTTATACAAAATTCCTACATCCACAAGTATATTTATGCCCTTTGCCGCTGTAGACGGATTTATCGCATACAGCTTTGCAAGCTCGTTTGTGCTCGGCACGCGCTCATCCTCCAAAAGCACATCCCGCAGTATGTCGTTTTCTATCATTTCGCTTATCTGAATATAGATTGATTTCTCCTGATTCAGAATTTCATTCACATGCTCCGCCTCTTTTCTATACAAATAGAAAACGTTATACGTATGGCTGTATGTACAGTTTACGTTTGGTATATGGTTAAGTATGCTGTACGTATAAAATACTTAGAACCAGTTGTCAGTGATTGAATGAATTACGGGTACAAAAAAGCACCATTTATAGGTGCTGAAAATAAAGAAAACTATAAGCAATACTTATTGTAGCATGTGTAAATTTACACTTCAATCACAGAGATGTGCCAATATTATGTCATAGCATAATAAAAGGGATTAGATGAACACTATCTAATCCCTAAAGGTTATGGTGTAACGATATTTAGTTTCTCTATTGCAACTTCAGTGTCAAGTACATTATTCTCAAAGAAATAGAAAGTAATTTCTTGACCAGCCTCTAAATATGTAATGTCGAGAGATGATTTGTTGCAATTTAATGTAATATTGGTACCATCAAAAAAATTATTTTTTTGACTGATATCAACACAGATTTTTTTTTGAGAGTTATCTATGGATGTGATGATACCGTTTGAATGGAACCAATGAGTATTATCATCTCCGGAAATAGCATTTTCTTCCATAATAGAATCTCCTTTCATGGAACCATTTTTATGTATGAATATCACAACAATTCCGCTTAATATTAATACAAATATTAGAATAAGTAGTCGCTTTTTTTTATCCATTAAAAGTTGTACCTCGCAAATCAGTCCAGTTTCCAAAATCTAAATTTAAATATCGTACATATTCATTCCAACCATCAAATACCATTAAAGTATGGAGTTGATTTCCAGAGCTTTTGCTTTGTATAGTGGCATATCCCTGAACAGCCATGGAATGACCGGAACGTATGTTATCATCTTCATTAATTATTCCGCAATGAACAACTGCCATATTACCACCATCTATACAATTAGTAAAAAAACGGTAATTAGGATTGTCTACCGTGTTTTGAGAAACTGTTACTCCTTTATCTGCACAGAAGGATACAAAGCCAGGACCAACATTATAGACATCTGTAATTCCATATGTAATTCCATTTGATGTACTGCTTACAGAAGTTCCAGTAGCTTCCCATAATCCTAAATAATCTCCAGATACATCAGCAAAGTTTAGTGCACCGTAATATGCAGCACAAGCATATAATGCGCTGATAGCACAAGCGTAATGTGCTGTCTGATCTTCAATATAATCTTCACTAAAAGCCAAGAATTCGTCTAAATGATTGGTAGTAACAAGATTGTAATTTTCATAAATTGTTTGAATTTCCAAAAATACATCAGACCAACTTGATGGATCTTTTCCATCTGAATTTATAGAATATGTGCTTGGATTTATAGATTCAGTTTCTCCGTAATTGTTTGTTAAAGTTCCATTGGATTCATCCACAAGTCCATAGGTAAACGGTGCAGTTTTAATAAGTGGTGCATTGTTTAATGAATATGTGCTTTGGGTCGAAGATGCAATAATATCATATGGACTTTTAGCATTTGGGCCAAAAGAATATTCTGAGATAAGTGAGGAGCCGGTAGTATCAAATATGACATATCCATAAGGGGTGCTGTTGTAATAATAATTAACAATATAACCAATAGCTTTCCCTGTTGATTCATAAAGCTTTATTGGATTAGCAGCAGATAAAGATAATTCGGTATAGGCTCCTTTGGCAAAATAAATTCGACAACGACAAATACCAGTTTCTTTCACTTCTTGATGAAGCCATTAACCTTGATGAAATTGTTCCTGTTTCTTTTGTTACTCATTTCCACGCTTCAACCGGAATACCTCGAAAGCACCAGCTTTATCCGATGCTCAAGGCACTTCTACTCCAGCGTATTTTTTTCAATCCCGACAGATACGCTCCTGCTTGCGTTCCTAGAGTACTCTCAGGAACTTCGTGATTTCTGCGACTTTGATGCTGTTCCAGATGGTTCCAAATTTACACGTTTTAAACAGGACTTCTTGTTGGATTTACGATCTTCGAAGACATTGGATTTCGTAATGCTTTTATTCCTCTCCGTGCCTATCCTGGCATAGAACGTGGCTCGAAATAATGGGAAGATACTTACAAGATCCGTGTAAATGTTGAAAATTCAATCAACCATTTCAAAGATAGTTGCAGCATTGCGAATCGTAAGACCCAGAATGAGAAAACGCTTCATGCTGATTTACTTCTTGCCGGAATCACCCAGCTTGTTACTGTAATTGTCGCTGATAAGATTCATCAGTACAAATACATTCGGAGTTTGAAGCCCTTGATTGCCTGATTATTAATATGCATATAATCTTTTCTTCGCAGTTTATCTGGGAAATCTTTTAGTCATGTCTAAATTTAGAAGCACCTACTTTTCATCTTTAAGAATCCTACGTTGCAGAATTCTTACCGCTTTTTAATCAGGAGTGCGCACTTGTTCCGCAATTACCTACTTGTTGTACTTTTTATTATCATAACTATCCAGAACCACCACACACATTCGCAAAACCGCACGATATTTGTACTTTATCTGCACTCTGTTTAGCATCGCTGCTACACAGCTAATTTCGCTCATATTTGCGGTATGGTTGCATGGTTAACCACTCAAGTAACTAACCTATGAACTTATAATAGATAATATAAATAATATTGTCAACTGTATTTTTCTTCATATAAAAAAGACCATACACTTTAATTCATCTTATTCCCAACAGCACTATGGTAATTCAAATGTCATCCTCTCCCCTGTCGCAGGATGGTCAAAAACAAGCTTGTAGGAGCAAAGTGCAAGCTGCTCCCTCACACCGCCACCGGTGCGTCCGGATTTGCTTCCCGTTCCTGAGTTATTTGAGGCAGGCTTCCCATACTTGGTATCCCCAATCAGAGGATAGCCGATATGTGCAAGCTGCAAACGTATCTGATGATGCCTTCCGGTGAGAAGCTTTATGTCAAATTCTGTTTTATTGCATTCATTTGATATTATCCTGTACTGAAGCACTGCTTTTTTTGCCAGCTTGTCTTTTTCGCTTGTGATTTTAGATGTATTGGTAAGCTTGTCGAAGGAGATATAATCTGTGAGAGTATGCCATGCCAGATCATGATTATCTTCTTTATTAGCTTCTTCCTTATCTGCTCCTGACACTCCCTGACCTCTGCTTGCCGCACGATAATATTTCTCGGTTGTATGCTCCTTTATCTGCCTGCTCAAGGATGCCGCGGCTTTCTGATTCTTGGCAAATACCATCACGCCCTCTACCGGCTGATCGAGTCTGTGCACTATACCGACATAGGGCGGCTCATTTTTAGCCGCCCTGTAATTTCTTATGAAGCTCTCCATATCCTGCTGCCCTATACGCCTGGTCTGTGTAGCAATTCCCGCCGGCTTGTAGCAGATGATTATGTCGTTGTCTTCGTAAATGATATCTGGTTTTCCCATGTTGTAACTCCCGCAAATTGTTATTGTAAATTTTAACTGTTCAGCACATTTACAGTTGCGATACGCAAGCATATCCGTTTATTTGCCCGACTGTTCCTTTATGAGAGACATAAATGCCTCCTCCTCGACAGGCTTGGAGTATGCATAACCCTGATAATACATAGGTCCAAACTGCTTTAGATACTCCGCCATCTCATGAGTCTCAATACCCTCTATACACGAACGCATCCTGATACGTCCTGTGAAAACAAGAATGGACTCGACAATCGCCTGCTTTAATTCATCCTCCATGACGTCCTTCGTAAATGAGCGATCTATCTTTATCTCGCCCACCGGAAGCTCCAGCGCCAGACTCAGTGATGCCGAGCCTGTTCCGTAATCATCTAACGCTATCTGTATGCCATGCTCCTTGAAAAAGGATATCTCCCTCTTTAGGAAATCGTGGTCTAAATCCTTACATCTTTCTGTAAGCTCTATCCAAAGATCCTCTTTTGGAAAATCAAGTCTCTCAACCATATTTAGCACATCCGTGCGGAATGCCGTATTTTCAAGCTGTGTGGCCGCTATATTTACATTTATGAAGAAATCAGGTATGACCTTCTTGAATCTCTTTGCCGCCACAAGCGCTGTCTCAATAATCCAGTTTCCGAGTATGTAAATACAAGGATCCTCCTCAAGCCATGGAATAAATGAATCCGGTGGCACAAATCCGTACTTATCATTTTTCCACCTGATAAGAGCCTCAGCTCCGACTATCCTTCCGTCCGTGGCGCTGACTATTGGCTGATAGCATAGGAAAAATCCCTTACAGCCGTCCATGACGCTCTTATGGATTTCCGCAATCTGCTCCATATTTTTCATATTGTCATGAATTATGGTACTGTCAAAAAACACCAGATCTCCGTGCTTTTCATGCTTCGATATGCTGAGCGCATATGTGGCGCTGTTTAGCAGATTGTACGGTGTGCCGGAGTAGTTTTTTGCTGTCACTGCTCCACCAGCAAGCCTAAGCTGAACCATTCCATCGCCAAGTTTCACCCCGGCCTCAGCTACTTTTTTCACCTTAAGATACAGCTCACTGATCTCATCATGCTCTGCGTATGGCTTAATGAATGCAAACTTTGTTCCATCCATTCTGAATACGTAAAGGTCTCCGCTCACTACCTTTAAAAGCTCATCGCCATAATTCTTCAATACCTCATTGCCCAGCTCATATCCGTAGGTATCATTGATGTGTCCATACTTTGTTATTCCGATGATAAGCACTGCTGCCGACTCATATCTGAAAATATAGTCATTCAGGCAGCTTCCAAGCATCTTCATATTCCAGAGGTTGGTAACAGAATCAACCGAATCCGATATGCCATGATTCAGTATTGAGCCTGCAAAAATATCAGGTCTTCCATCCACACCCTTTATTATGCGGCCATGACCTGTACAGCTCACAAACACTCCGTCCTCATCCATTACACGGTAGGTGAGATTAAATGCATCCTTTTTCCCCGAATGTACCGCATCCACTTCCTTCTGGTACATCATTATATCATCCGGATGTATTTTACTTTTCCATCTGTCCTCTGTGTTTAAGTCATATTCACTGTCAATTCCCATAAAACCAAATGCATTTTTGGACCATCTGGTCACATTGGTCTCCATATTTGTGACAAACATATATATTCTTTGCGATGCCTCTGATAACACCGGAAAAAGCTTCTCATCAAGGCCATCCAGGTCAAGCTCATCAGAGCTCTCATGACGTACCTCGGCTTCCGATAACAGCATGTCTGTCGCGTCAAACAATTCTTTTTGAAGCTCATTTTCCGATCTTCCTTTTCCCTCTTTTAAGGTACGTGCGTTCTCAAGCGCCATATGTGCCTCAGCTATCCATGCCGGCATACTCTGACCTGTGTATTTTGCCACTCCGATTGTGACAGTCACTGGTGCCTCAAGCTGCATATTTTGCGCAGTCTCAGGAACCCGCTCTTCTATCCTTTTGCGAATGAGCTGCATCATATTCCCGCTTGTCGTATCAAAGACGATTACAAACTCATCTGCATCAAATCTGGCTATATAGAAATCATACTCTGCCGCAAGCTCCTTCAATGCAAAGGCTGTCGCCACAAGCGCTCTATCTCCTTCGAGTGGACTGTATTCCTTATTTATCGATTTTAAATCATCAACATCTATCACATAAAGATATATCTTACTGTAACCGGTCGTTCCCCTTACCTTTGCACTGATATATTTATCAAAAGCGCTCCTGTTGTTGATGCCGGTCAGCGAATCCATAGAAATCAGTGATTTCTGGCTGTTACTGTATACAAGCATATATCCAAGTGTCACCCCACATACAAACGAAGGCAGCATCGGTGTAAAATACTGGATAAATAACATAATAACAGGCAGCACTGCAAACGAAGCCATGCGCCTGTACTTGTCGCGGTTCACATAATTTTCCGGCTGAAATGACTTGTAAAATGCCCTGATACAGCTATATATGGCAGGAATAAATGCTATAACAGCCTCCGTTATCATCTCATTTCTAAGGCTTGTCCACTTCAGATACATGACCGTAATCATCATGATACATATGGCTGCCTGCGCTGCTGTGCGCACTATTCTTCCTGATTTAAGCCGGATAAATACAGATTGCTGCTCTGCCTCACAACACAAAAACCAGTGATGGGACAGCAACGCTATCAATATAAAGTAAATAACCGTAAATGTATCAAGCACCAGCTTTTGTGGCTCCCACAGACCATAGACTATGATAGCTATAATATAATCCACCACAACCGCTGCCGCTGTAAGCATTCCTACTGCCAGAAATTGATTGTTGCTGTATGTTTTATCATCAGATTTCATAAATCTGAAACATATAACCCCCAGTATCAGCAGACACATAAAGTTCATCTGCCCATACAGTGTTCCTATTACTATACTGCTCATTATGCTCTCCTCATGTTGTCCTGACATCCTCACCGCGAGACTATCAGAATTCCTACCCATATGGTGGTAATATCTCTTTATATTGTATCAACTTAATGAGTCGTTAGCAATGGTATTTAAAAACTAATTCTGACAATTTAAAATTCTTTTTGCACACTCTATCTGTTCCTTTGTCGGAGGCTCCACCCCCTCAAGCTGATACGGTATACCAAGCTCCTTCCACTTGAACACACCAAGTGTGTGGTACGGCAGCACCTCAACCCTGTCCACTGTTTTAAGTGTGTCGATAAATTCTCTAAGCTGCTTTAAATACTTCTCATCCGTAGTGATTCCCGGCACAAGCACATGGCGTATCCACATTTTTTTACCATTGTCAGATAAATACTGCGCCATATCCAATATATTTTTGTTTGTCTGACCTGTAAGCTTTTTATGTTCTTCATCATCAATGTGCTTTATGTCCAGCATAAAAAGGTCAGTGTATTTCATAAGCTCATTAAACTTACCAAAGAAAGGTTCTTTTCTCGTAAACGGATTTCCAGATGTATCAAGACATGTATTTACGCCATTTTCCTTTGCAAGCCTGAAAAGTTCTGTAACAAAATCTATCTGTAAAAGGGCTTCGCCTCCGCTTACTGTAATACCACCTGTCTGCTTCCAGTACGCCTTATAGCGCATGGCTGTCTTTAGCACCTCTTGCGGTGTCATAAGCTTTGCACCATCATTTTCGCCGCATTTGGCCCATGTGTCCGGGTTGTGGCAGTATTTACAGCGCATATTGCAGCCCTTCAAAAATACTATATATCTCACTCCCGGGCCGTCTGCTGAGCCGAAGCTTTCTACCGAGTGTACTCTTCCTAGTGTTTCTCCCATGTTTTACCTCCTTCAGGTTGTTGCTGCTACTTTTATTTTTATTTTTATAGTACGGAATTTTCGGTAACCCGCCGACCGGGACTTAGCAATGCTCAGGTTCTTCGGGCTAAGAGGCTATAAGAATTATGATTTAGGTTTTCTATGCTTGACGCAACCGGCTTTTACGCGCCTTCCGTGGCGCATAACGCCTTGCCCATGCGTCCATGCATGGGCATCGCTGGCTGTGTTCATAATTCTAACAGCCTCTAAGCCCTGCGAAATTCGCATTGCAAAGTCCCGGTCGGCGGGTTACCGAAAATTCCTTACGCTATGGTGTAATTTAGTACATATGCAGTATATTTGAAAATCAGAATATGCAGGCACTTGGCCTGCACATTCCGGTATATCTGTGATTGTATATTAACTCTGTAAATTTATACCACATACATAATATGATATGAGGGGCACAAGAGCGTACTACTCTTTCTGCAAGCAGAATCGTAGTACACTCTGTGACACCTTAGATCATATTACATTCTCTCGTGGCATGTACGTGAGATTACATCGAGCTGCTGCTCTCTTGTGAGGTCGATGAACTTAACTGCGTATCCTGATACTCGGATTGTGAAGTTTGCGTACTCCTCCTTCTCAGGATGCTCCATTGCATCGATGAGCTTCTCTTTACCGAATACGTTTACATTAAGGTGATGTGCACCCTGATCGAAGTATCCGTCCATTACGTTTACAAGGTTGTCAATTCTCTCATCCTCGTTGTTTCCAAGTGCTCCCGGGTTGATGGTCTGTGTATTTGAGATTCCATCAAGCGCCCACTCATATGGAAGCTTTGTGAGTGAGTTTAAGGATGCGAGAAGTCCGTTCTGCTCTGCGCCGTATGATGGGTTTGCTCCAGGTGAGAGTGGCTCTCCGGCTTTACGTCCGTCAGGCATTGCTCCTGTAGCTTTTCCGTATACTACGTTTGATGTAATTGTAAGGATTGATGTTGTCGGCTCTGAATCACGGTATGTGTGATGCTTCTTTAACTTGTCCATGAATGTCTTAAGAAGCCATACACCGATCTCGTCTGCGCGGTCATCATCGTTTCCGTATTTAGGGAACTCTCCCTCGATTTCAAAATCCTTTGCCAGTCCGCTCTCGTCACGCACTACCTTAACCTTTGCATATTTGATTGCTGAAAGAGAATCGATTACATGTGAGAATCCTGCGATTCCTGTTGCGAATGTTCTCTTTAAGTCTGTATCCATGAGTGCAAGCTCTGCTGCCTCATAGTAGTATTTGTCATGCATGTACTGGATAAGGTTCAATGTATTTACATAGATGTCTACTAACCAGTCCATCATCTTGTCGTATTTTGCCATTACCTCGTCATAGTCAAGGTACTCTGCTGTGATAGGTGCGTAGTTTGGTCCTACCTGCTCACCTGATTTCTCATCAACACCACCATTGATAGCGTAGAGGAGACATTTTGCAAGGTTTGCACGTGCTCCGAAGAACTGCATCTCTTTACCTGTCTGTGTTGCAGATACACAGCAGCAGATTGCATAATCATCGCCCCATACCGGCTTCATTGCGTCATCGTTCTCATACTGGATTGAGCTTGTCTCAATTGAGATGCGGGCTGCATAATCCTTGAAGGTCTGAGGAAGCTTTGATGAGTAGAATACTGTGAGGTTTGGCTCCGGTGCAGGTCCCATGTTCTCTAATGTATGGAGGAAACGGAAGTCTGTCTTTGTAACCATTGAACGTCCGTCCACACCTGTTCCTGCCACGTCAAGTGTTGCCCATACAGGATCACCTGAGAATAACTGGTTGTATGAAGGGATACGTGCAAATTTAACCATACGAAGCTTCATTGTAAAATGGTCGATGAGCTCCTGTGCTTCCTGCTCTGTAAGGATACCCTTGTCCATATCTCTCTTGATATAGATATCAAGGAATGTAGATACACGTCCTACTGACATTGCTGCACCATTCTGTGTCTTGATTGCTGCAAGGTATCCGAAGTATAACCACTGAACTGCCTCTTTTGCGTTTGTTGCAGGTCTTGAGATATCATATCCGTAAATCTCTGCAAGCTTCTTCATATCCTCAAGACATTTAATCTGCTCTGCGATTTCCTCTCTTAAACGGATAACATCATCTGTCATCTGTCCACAGCCACAGTTTGCCTTATCCTTCTTTTTCTCCTCGATGAGGTAATCAAGTCCGTATAATGCTACACGACGATAATCACCTACGATACGTCCACGGCCGTATGTGTCAGGAAGTCCTGTAAGGATCTTTGCATGACGAACCTTCATCATCTCTGGTGTGTATGCATCGAATACCGCTGTGTTGTGTGTCTTATGATATTTTGTGAAAATCTCCTTGAGCTTGTCGCTTACATTATAACCATATGTCTCAGCAGCCTGTACCGCCATCTTAATTCCACCGTAAGGCATGAATGCTCTCTTTAACGGCTTGTCTGTCTGAAGACCTACAATCTGCTCGAGGTCCTTTAATGCCTCATCTATATATCCAGGGCCGTAAGCTGTGATTCCTGTTACAACCTCTGTCTCCATGTCAAGAACTCCGCCCTTGGCACGCTCCTCTTTCTGTAATTTCTGGAGAGCATCCCACAGCTTGTTTGTGGCATCTGTCGGATCAGCTAAAAAGCTCTCGTCTCCGTCATACGGAGTGTAGTTGTCCTGAATGAACTGACGAACGTTGATTTCCTCTTTCCAAAGACGTCCTTCAAATCCATCCCACTCTTTCATTTCTATCATTGTAATATCCTCCTTAAAATGTGTGAATGTTACTTCGTTTGATTAGTTTTGTTTAACTGTGGTTAGTATATACTTACTACAGTATTTTTGTCAATATCCATGTTGTTTCTTTTGAGATACATTCCCTGGTTATTTATACGACTATGGCCGATTTTATAATCAAAAAGAGCCAACTGTCCGGGTTTATCGCCCAGACGGTCGGCTCTTATTTGTTATATTTCATGTGGTTATTCCACTTATCCGTCAGTCATATAACACGTTCATAGTAGACTATTTTTCTCAATAAAGCAATAGTGTTTTAGAACTATTTTTATTCTTTTCTATTCCGCACGGACCGCCCAGCGCATCTTCGTAGACCTGGCACGTCCGTTCTGAGCACATTCCTGTGCTGATGGGCGAATCACATCTTTTGAATAGTCGCTGTATATTCCTGCTTTATATCCTGCCTTGAGTGCCTTTTTGACCAGCTTGTCCTCTCCTGAATGGAAGGTAAGGATGGCAGCTCTTCCGCCGGGCTTTAATGCTCCCGGAAGCTTTTCCATAAACTCATATAGCACCTCAAACTCATGGTTTACGTCTATGCGAAGCGCCTGGAATGTGCGCTGACAGGTCTTTTTGATTATGTCCTTCTTATCCTTTTCAGGGAGAAAATCGAGTGTCTGCTCTATAATGTGACGAAGCTTTGTGGTCGTATCTATGCGGTTGCCCTTCCTGATCTCGTCTGTGATCGCCTTTGCAAGCTCCTCGCAATACGGCTCATCTGAGTTCTCATAGAGCATACCCGAAAGTTCCTCAAGGGATATATTGTCAAGACGCTCTGCCGCACTGATACCGGCATTTGGATTAAGACGCAGATCAAGCGGTCCATCCACCTTAAACGAAAAACCACGCTCAGGATTATCTATCTGCATTGATGAAACTCCAAGATCTGCAAGTATGAAATCAAAGCCTCCTACTTCCTTTGCAATCTCATCTATTGTGCAGAAGTTCTGAAGCTTTATGGTGAGAATATCCTCTCCAAAGCCGGCTTCAGCGAGACGCTTTTTTGTCTTTTCAGACTCGATCGGGTCAACATCTGTAGCAAACATATGTCCCTGTCCTTCAAGCTTTTCAAGCATTGCCCTTGTGTGGCCACCGTATCCGAGTGTGGCATCAAAGCCTGTCTGTCCCGGCTTTATGTCCAGAAAATCTATGATTTCTTTTACCATTATGGATATGTGCATGCCCGCAGGAGTATTTCCCTTGCTGATGACATGCTCAATTGTATCCTTGTATTTTTCCGGATTTAATTCCTTGTATTTTTCCTCAAATTTTTTGGGATATTTTCCGCTATAATGCACGCGGCGCTTGTGCTGTTTTTCTTCGCTCATTTTATGCTCCGTTTCATTCTGGATTAGAACTGTTATGCTGACTTTTGCTACAGTATAACTTTTATTTTACTTTTCCGCAAGACAATGACTTACATTCCTATACCATCTGCACGAGCCACACGTCGCTTTTCACCATGAAGTATCCGATGACTACCTTTATCAGCTCTGTGGCCTGCACAAGGAAGTACACTGCTACTATGCCAAGTGCTGTGTATTTGGCGAGCACAAATGCCACCGGCACCACTATCACCCACGTAAATACGGAGTCAAACAGAAATGTGACCAGTGTCTTGCCGCCTGAGCGGAGTGTGAAATACGACGAATGTGTAAATGCACAAAATGGCATAATTATCGCTGATACCGCTATGAAGCTTGTTGCGAGTGACTTGATTTCATCTGTTGTGTTATATATCTGAGGGAAAAAACCTCCTACCAGAAGCATGACCGCCGCCATTACAGAACAGCAGAACACACTGAACACTATCATCTTGTTATCCGCATCCTTTGCCTTTTCAAGCTCACCGGCTCCAAGATACTGCCCTACAACTATGCTGATGCATGCGCCAAGCTGTATAAACACTATATTGAAAAGGTTTGTTATCGTTGTCGCAATGTTTAAACCTGCGATTACCGAGAGCCCACGTACTGAATAGCACTGTGTAACCGTTGTCATGCCTGCTGCCCAAAACAGCTCATTGAGCATGAGTGGCAGTCCCTTGATGAATATAGTCTTAAACTCACCAAACGGCATTCCTATTCCTCTGTAAGCGCCCTCGAGATATCTGTTCCTGTCCCTGTTTTTATGTGCCCACAGCACAACTATTATTGTCTCAATATATCGCGACATCACCGTGGCAATAGCGGCTCCCGCCACACCCAGCTTTGGTATCGGTCCTATTCCGAAGATGAGCAGAAAATCAAGCACCGCATTGCTTCCAACTGCTGCAAAGCTTGCAACCATCGGTACAAGAGTCTGTCCTGTTTCCTTTATGTTTGTCGCATAGGCCTGTGTCACCGCAAACGGTATGAGACCTATCATAACAATTTCCAGATATTCCTTTCCATATGCCAGTGCTACCTCCGTGGCACCGTTTCCTGCCGTATCTGTCAGATAAAGTGATATGAGACCTGTTCCGTTCGTGATAAACAGTGTCATCGCTATTGCTGTAACAAGCAGCGCTGCATACAGCTTGAATCTGAAGGAATACATATGCCCCTTATGATTTCCCTTGCCAAAATACTGTGCTCCGAATATACTTGCCGCTGACACCGCCCCAAATACAGCCAGATTGTACACAAATATGAGCTGGTTTACGATTGCTACTCCCGACATCTGCTCTGTGCCAAGCTGTCCAACCATAATGTTGTCCAGAAAGCTTACCAGATTTGTGATTGCATTCTGGATTATCATTGGTATGGCCAACATGAGATAGCGCTTATAAAATGCCTTGTCTCCTATATATTTTTGTCTGAATTTATGCATGTTTGTCCCCCTTTCGATTTCTCCATGGTTCTTTCGTGCAATGCTACTATTCTACTACGTCAGACTTTATTTTTCAAATATTTTATGTGTTTTTCCTTAACTTATTTTAAATAAAAATACATTAAAGCTCCCGGCTGACAACACTATTTGCGCTGTCAATCGGGAGCTCTTAACTTTAAATTTTAATATCTAACTGTTATTTTTAATTATAGTTTTACTTTTTATGTCAATATCCTGTTTATTTTTTTACTGCCGGTTCATATCCTGTGTTTCCTGATACTTTCTGATTACAAAAAACATGGTCGTTCCATCGCCCTCTTTGCTGGTAGCCCATATCTTGCCGCCGTGATCCTCTATAATCTTCTTTACGATGGAAAGTCCTATGCCGCTGCCTCCGGTAGCCGAATTTCTCGACGCATCCGCTCTGTAAAATCTGTCAAAAATATATGGCATATCTCTCTGGTCGATTCCTCGCCCATTGTCCTCGATTTCAACCTGTATGAAGTCACCAACATCATTTATCCTGATATCTATATAGCTTTGTGTCTTGTTCATATACTTCACCGAATTGCCAACTATATTATTAATCACACGGCGAAGCTGCTCCGGATCAGCAATAATAAGCACGTTGCTATCCACATGATTCTCATATGAAAGTCTGATATTTTTCGCCTCAAGATCGAGTCCTATTTCCTCAACACAGTCGTTAAAATAATCTGTAACATTTATCTTTGCAAAATTGTATGGAATCCTGTTCGTGTCAATCTTTGAGTAAAGCGTAAGCTCATTGATCAGCTTATCCATATCGTTTGCCTTATTGTAAATGGTCCTGACGTATTTATCTACCTTTTCAGGGGTGTTTGCCACTCCGTCGAGTATACCCTCGGCATATCCCTTTACCGCAGTAATAGGAGTCTTTAAATCATGCGCGATATTGCTGATTAACACCCTGTTTTCGGACTCATTCGTCACCTTTTCCTCGGCATTTTTCTTGAGACGGGCACGCATCTGCTCAAACGCAGTACACAGCTCGCCAATCTCTCCGTCGCTCGGACTCGTCTCAAGCTCAAAGTCCAGATTGCCCTCTTTGATATTCTCCGCAGCAATCCTAAGCTTCTTTATCAGGGTAATGATGCTTCGGTAAATCCACACTATAAGCATAACAGCCGTAGTAATAAGTATAAATACAAGCGCAAATGCTCCCTCTATCAGAACAGTCCTGACCTCAGGAATCACACACGCGGTTGATGTCACTATGTAAAGACTCGCCTCATCACCATCACTGTCACGAAAATTCAGCTGCTTTATGAGCACCTTGTCATCACTGTCCATATAGCTGCTCACATCAGAGCTGCTCTGCTTATTGGATATTCGCGGAAGCTTTCTCAAAATATCATCATTGTCAATTCCACCATTGAAAATGAGCTCTCCTTCACTTTTCACTATGAGATATGAATACTTCTTCTCCAGCTTCTTATTTATCTTAGTCAGATAATCACTATCAAGAAGCTTGGATGGTTCTATAAGCGAGGTCTTCTCCAGCTCATCATATGTGCGCCCTGTCACCTTGTTCAGAAACTGCACCGTGTCAGTGAGCGCGAGCATGCCCGCATCCTCCATGCCATATGTCTTGTTTATGGCCTTTAGCTGAATCTTATTGAAGCCCACAAGCACCATGCCGGTGAGCACAACAGGCACAAAAATAATTATGCAGAATGATATAGCAAGTTTTGTTTTTATCTTCATAGGTTTTCTCCATGTAAATAAATTTAATAAATTAATAAGCCATGGGATCAGCGTATTTGTGCTAATCCTATGGCTTATTATATCATATTGAGGAAAAACTCTATCTAAAATTTCTCTAAAAAATGGAGGACTTATTCAATAAGTTGACGAAGCTCTAAAAATTTTGTTTTTAATCTAATGTTATACTTTTCTATAAACCTATTCATCCATTCTCTTTCTTCATCCTTATATGGATCACTTACAAATCGTTTAATAAACTTCTTAATCTGAGATGCAAACGACCAGTTTAACATTGACTCTTCATTTATACTGTTAAAATCATTAACTGTTTGTTCAGCATCAGCAGTATCCATCAAGTATCTCAAAAGTAAAATATCCGTAAAATTAAATGGGATAATATCATAATCTAATTGAAGTAACGATGCATATGGACCTCCCGGTTTAGTGTCATCCGTAATCAAAGAATATGCCCCTATGGTCTGTGCCAGTGAAATTGCATATACCTCGCCCAAATCCCCTGCCTGATATAGAAGTCTATTTTCTTCTACATTGATCTTAAACATTTTGTATACAGCCAGCTCTTTTAATAATGCATCTGTATATATTTTTATTTTCCCATTAGCAATATCTTCATCTACCCGCTCTAAAATCTCTTCTCCATGATTCTCTAACTCAACATTTCTGATCTGCTCATAAATTATTACTCCATCAACAAACATTGAAAAAATAATGTTTTCTAAGCCAGCTTTATAAAAATGAATAATTGCATTCGTGTCTAAAGAGGCTTTCAATCGCTAAGACCTCCTATCAAATCATCCAAATCAGTATCATCTTCTACAGGTTCATTTATTTTATCGCTCACATCGTCTATCGTTAGTTTATAACAATCCAGTGCTTTCACTAATGTTTCTTTTGGAATAGCTCCATGATTGTAATTATAAATAACGTATTCTATGTATTCATAAGGAATATCCAGCACATTACTAGGCTCATTCAGTGTTGCATTCCCCCCTGCGCTTTTTAAAAGATTTCTCACTCTAATCTCATTTTTTTGATTATCCAATTGAGCCTTCTCAACTGAGTCAATTTTTCCTATACTCTCTAATCGGTTAAGCACCATCTCAAAGCTCACGTTAAACTCAGACATAATCTTTGCAATATCAATTGCTGTAAGTCCTTGCTGTTTTTCCTCAAGCAGCTCTATATCCATAAACTTCTCAACAGCCTCTTCCGGCATAAGTAAACACGCAGCAAAATAATTTGCCTCCTGCTCTCTCTCATCTGTATTATGATCCGAAAGAGTTAATCCATTATCTATAAAAGAATTCATTTTATCCATATGTAATACCGCATGCCCTATTTCATGCGCAAGTGTAAAAATCTCTCTAGATAATCTCGAACTTGAATTCGTAAAAATTATAATATCCTTATCTTTTTTCATTGCAAACCCTAAGTCCGCATTTTCACCTAAAGGATATCTTATTACCTTCCATCCAACTGATTCACACTCTTTGTAAAGATTCATGATTCCATAATTGCTTATTCTCATGTTTCTTCTTATTTGATCAGCTTTTTTCCGAATATCCCTTTTCCTGATATCTAACATTCCTCTACACCTCTACCCAATATCATCATGCTGTAATTTCGTATAAAGATGCTTATTCGCATAAAACAAATCCAACATATCTGTAATTTTTTCTGATGAACCAGATATATCACCGTTTCTATATGCTATAACAGGAGTCTCATCTAATACTCTGGTTATATCAGCCACTTGAACCCCAAGGACTTTTGCAATCTGAGCCAAAATTTCAAGAGTAATATTATTTGTTCCATTTTCAATACGGGCATATTTCTGACGACTTATGCCAATCCTATCCGCAACTTGCTCCTGAGTTAAATGCGTTCCACTTCTAAGAGCTTTTATTCTTTCCCCTAAAATCTCGTTCATGATCCACCTCCATTTTGTGTACTTTAATTTTATCACACATCAAAGCATTGTCAATCTATAATGTTATATTTTTATAACATTATAGATTGAATGTTGCAAAAATATCACCCATGTGATTTACTTTCACTTCCGATCATGCCTTATCCCACCTATAAAAATAGTAATTATCCCCAATAATAAAGCAACATCCAAAACCGCAGTACTTATCCGTTCTCCCTGCGCCATCAAAAATATCACCACAACAAACAATATACATGTCGCGATCCTCGAAATCCAAACAACTATATCCATATTATCCCAACTCCTCTTTAGCAATCTTTTTACTCACTTTAACCACACTCTTTTTTGAAACTGAAACACATATAGCCAGTTCCGCAAAGCTGGTCAATATGCTGCTCCCTCCATAAGACATTAGTACTAGAGGCAGGCCTGTATTCGGCAATAAAGATGTGCATACCCCCATATTCACGACCACCTGGGTTGCAATATGTATCAGAATACCGATAACCAAAATAGTCTCATACAATGAACATGCATTCAACGCGATTTTCAATATCTGAAAAAGTAAATACACATAGCATAAAATAAGACATATTCCGCCGAAAATTCCAAGCTGGTGAGTAAGCAGGACAAAAATAAAATCCGTCTGTCCTTCCGGGATATTTACATACATTCTTCCGAGTCCCACACCCCAGAATCCTCCTGATCCAATGCTATATAATGCAGTCTGCGACTGATATGCGGCATCCGAATACCTGTCAGGATACAGCCAGGCCACTATACGAGCTATTCTATATGAATAATCATCTATATGCGCCGGATCAGGTAAATTGCTTTTTATGTGCAAAATATATCCTGCAATCAAACCGACTGCGGTAAGTAATACCACAATATGCATTTTCTTAGTCCTGTTAAAAATGAATGTAAGCCCAAATGTGATTGCCATTATTACCAGCGCACTTGATAAATCTGAACTGACTTTTAAAGTCAACAAAGCAGGAATAATCCCGACAATCCAGCAATATATTGTGAACTTAATAGATTTGGAATAACGATTTTTCTTATAAATGAAGGCAGCCAATAATACAATTACAGCAAGTTTTGCTATCTCAACCGGCTGTAACTGTATGAATGGTACACGCAACCATCTGGTAGCTCCATGCGATGATACGCCCAAAGGGGTTACAAGCAAAATCAGGAGCATAATAGCTGTCACATACAAAAATTTTGATAATTTATACAACCCCTTAGCAATATCTATATGTGCTCCTACTATCATAAACATAATCCCAATCAATACAAAAATAACCTGTCTGGATACATAAAACAGTCCTGATTCTGTGTATGTAGCTGATGTTATCATTAGTATGCCTAACACAGCTATGCATATTGAAATGAAGAATATATTGTAGTATGGCTTGTATATCTCTGCCGATATTTTTTTTAATTTTCTATTCATTTTCATTATCATTTTTCTTAATTATAAACATCCTTTTTCATTTGAATCTTAAAATTGTTTTTCAATAATTTCGTATTCTCCTTTTGAATTCTTACATATGAATTTTACACGAATCCAGTTTCCATCATCTTCTATAATTCTATCCTCAATCTTTTCGTATGAATTTGGAATTACTTGTTCTCCCGATATAATATCTACCACACCATATCCATTATTATTTCTCGTAATAGCAAAACAATCAAATACTGGAGCCGAAATAGAATCTGAGTCTTCTAAAATTTTGGTTTCGTATATCTCGTCATACATGTCCAATTTTAATATAACAGCCTTCTGATCTTTTATGCCTGTCAAAGTACTATGACACGATGGTAGCTCGTTTATACTGTCATAATTTTCAACTACCGTTCTGTTATCTCTCGTTATAATTGACCAGCTGCCATCCATCTTTTCCACACGTGCCAGAAAATCATTAAAGCTATCACAGAATTTGTAATTTTCACTATTAAGGCGATTCCCATTTTGATCAATATAAAAGTACCCCTTATCCAGATCTTCTGAGACAACTGCAAACCCGCCTTTCATCTCTTCAGCTTCTTCGTACTGTGCTGGAATCTTGATTTCAGCGTGTGTATTCATATATCCGATTTTTTTCGATGAAGTATCAATATAACGGCAATAATCTGATTCTGTAGAAATGTCATCTGAAAAAATATAGCTTGCGATTTTATCTTGATTCGATATAATTTCTCCACTGTCATTCACCAAGTATGCATACCCCTTATCATATTCCTGATCAAAATTAAGTTCGTGAGGTTCGCTGATAATTCTTTGATACTCGCTTGACTCATAAATGGAAAATTCTTCTGGATTGTTTTCATTGCTCTCTTTGTTATTCGTATTAAGCCTTTTAAAAACCACAAAACTTATTACTATTAAACAAATAATAGAGATAATTGCTAGGAATAGTGTAAATTCTCTTTTGCTCATAATAACATTCCCTTCTTTCTACTTTTATAATCAAAAGATTATTGGTTTTTGCTCTAATAATCTTCTTAATAATCTACTCATCCTAAGTATTTCAAAATAGTTCTTCAAAACGTTTTTCTAAATTATTCTTAATGTCAATATCTTCTGCTTCTGTCAGGTTATTTATATTGATACTTTGCATTTTCTGAACATTTCTATCTTCTTTTTCCTCTCCTAGTAACTGGATACTTTTCACAAACTCCATATGTCTATTATTTCTCATAGCTTTTCCTTCTTTCTTTTACAAGTATAGTTTCTCATAATATTTCTGTTTCTTCATTACAAGGCTTACTGTTTAATTGAAACTAATTTTTGAAACATTTCTTACTAATTTAGCTTGGCTCTCTATTAACAATTATTAGAATTCATCTACAGAGAGCCATGACTAACTCTATTCACTCAAAATTTCTTTTGCGGTATCACAGGAAGCATCAAGCAACACAACAGCTCTATTGCTGGCGGCAATACTACCTTCATAACCTGCACCATACACATGCCAAGGATTGTTAGATCCAAGCCCTACAGAAACAATACGAGATTCATCTACGCCAAGATGAATTAATGTCTCTCGAACTGCATCAGCCCTCTTTTTGGAAAGTGTCATAGTGTAATCACTATCCTCATCACCAGCGGTAGTACCAGCAAGCATAATTGAAATTTGTGTATTTTCCATAAGATAAGCAGCAATTGGCTGAATTGTAGACACTGCCTCTTTTTCATCAAGATAAGTGGCTTTATCCGGTACAAAAGATACCTGCTCTTCGGTAAGCATAACAGGATTTTCTAACAGACTTTCATCCTCATCAAGTGCTCCTTCATCGAATACGATTGGCGTCTCTGTCGGAAGCTCGACATTATCAACCTCGGGATAAGTAATCTCTGTATCAACAGGATTTGCCATAATATCATTATAGACAAACGTTCCTCCACCACGTTCTACGATACTCGCCCAGATTTCCTGCAGACATTTTTTTTGAGCCTGTGAGAGTTTCTGCTGTGGAGATGCCACATCCCCCATCTGCTGTGAAACCACCGTAATACCGTCCAGATTCGGAATTTTCTCCTTTTCCTCTAACAGATCAACTACCATATCCGGTTCAGCAGACAACAAATTGTTTTTAAAATTGAGCGTTCCCTGTGTACTAAGTGCTGTTCCCATAAGTATAATTGTTTTGGAATCATATCCTTCCAGCGATGACAAAGAACGCACCGCCATTCGCAAGCCCTCCAGATAATCCACTTGAGGATCATTGGCTATCTGATTCTCCATATATGTAATTAAGTTTGTCGCTTTTGATCGTGCATCCGTCTTCAGTTTTTCTTTTGAAGCGTTCTTATACTGTGCATCAATATCGTAACTGTCCGCTGCAACAAGTTCTGGATTTCCATCAACCACCACTACTGAAATATAACCGTAATTTAGAATAGTATCATAAATTGTATCCTGCACAAGCGGAGAGTTGAAGTTAAGCCCCTGCGAATTTGCAGTTGGAGCTATCACATAGCAAACCGCTGCTCGCCCATAAGACTCTTCTGCTGATGTTTTTCCACCACATCCAGTAAGACTGGCTGCCATAATAATTAAACAAATGGTTGTTAATAATGCTGTTATTCTCTTCTGCATTGTACGTCCTCCTTAAGCAATGGCTCTGTTATCTTGAATCATAGTTTTATACTTTATCTCTTCTTCTATAGGCTCCACCGGCACTAATTCATCATTGTTTTGTGCATTTAGCAATCCAAGTTCCTTATCCAATCTTGCAAGAATAGTTTCACATGAAGACTCAGAAAGCACATTGTTTGATGTCGGATTTCCCAGATGCTCCTTTAAACGTTCCCTAACATAATCACAGTGACTAATCACCAATGCCCTGTGCAACATCTTCATCTCTTGGTATTTTGCTTCATCCTCTTCCTCTAGATATTTTGCAAAATCAGGTTCTGCATCATAATCAGCAATAATCGCATCGAAACGTCTAATGTCATCACGGTTATCTTCTATCATCTCAGCTATACGCCTCTTTTTGATGTTTAATGGATTGTATGTTATAAAACTAATCAGACAACTGCCAAGCGAAGTCACAACTGGAATTCCCATACCAAAAATTGTTAGAGCAATTGCTGTAGAGCCAACATTGGATTCAGTATTTTCCTGAACTACTTCTCCCATATAACTTATCGCATTACTTGCCGATGAAGGTGACACCAAATCAATTGTCATAATTCGGAGAGCAATGTTCATTGCAAAAACAAGGCCACACACAATCAATGCCATAATCAATATGAATTTATCCTTTGTCAGTCCCTGTCGTAAACGCTTATACTGAATGCCGATAAAAATCGGCACAACATCAAATCCAAAAAGGAAACCAGAAATTTGTACTCCTAATGTCACCGGACTGTCATATGAAATCCTGCTAAATAGACTGTAAAATACAAATCCATCCACAGTTGCACAGAAGATCATAATCAGATACGGAACGATACTATTATCAAACGGTGTATCTGCTTTAAAGCGTTTGAGATTATTTTTGTGAAGATGCTCATTTACTATCTCTCCATTTTTATTCATTGACCAGATTTTGTTATTTTCTTTTTTCATACTTTTTACCTCTCTTCTATCGCTGCAATTTTATTACATACATCTTCATATTCCTTTTCCAACTGCTCCAGTTCTTTCTGCCGTTCTTCTCGAATTCTCACAAAATCTGCATAGTCAGAAACTCTTTTTGCAATCAGACGTCGATTCATATCTTTATGATTAAGGCGTTGCACATTTAAATTAGTAACAGATTCTCTGTATGAAGCCAAAATAATACTATCAAGCATATCTCCATTAGCATCATCGACATCCCCTGTGAATAATTCTTCCAGATGCTGATCTAACTTTGGTCTCATTTCCTCTTCACTAAGTCGATGGTATAATTTATAGTCTGCCGCACGATAAGATTCAAATAACTCATCAAAGCGACGAATGAAATCGTAACATGTAACTCTTGAATCACCCATCATATTAAACTGTGCCTTTTTCTTCTTTTGTCCAAACATTTATGCTACCTCCTTTTTAGTTGCTTCATCCTGAATCAAGTCATGAAATGTGGTTGCTCGTTTCATCAATTCCTTATGTTGACGAAGATACACTTCCTCAGCATCATCCTTAATTTCCAATATTGGTAAAACCGGCATACATGCATTATCTGGATGATGCCTTAAAACAGAATTCCAATATATATCAATACGCATCAAAATATGATTTTTGACACGATAGCATATAAGACGAGTGGTATTATCATCCTCAACCAATTTGCTGTGAAGTTCTGAAAATGTATCTTCCACTTCCTTTAACTCCTGCTCAAGTCTCTCAACATTCTTTTTTAATGCTACAAGTTTCTTATCTTTCTCAGCTTTCCGCCTTGCATAAATTTGAGCATCCGTCAGCTTATCTTCTCCTTTCTTTCTGCTTAGCTCCAATTCTTTCTCAAAATTATAAGCAATTTCTAATTTCGATTTTGCTGTATTTATCAGCCCCCTTTCCTGTAAAATTTTATCCATCAGTTCCTCCAGTCTTGCATAAGCTACTTCATTTTCAATTTGAAGGCTTCCCCATATATGGCTACAAAACTCTTCGTAACTATTTACATCACGGCTCATAAATGGCGAATACCATGCATTATCATCAGTTTGACGTGGTAATCCTTTACGCCCATCACAGTAACCGGCAATCTTTAATACAATTGATTCAATAAAACCAACTTTTTTCCCTTTTCCCTTATCAAGTTTCTTATGACGCTGCTTACTGAGTTTTACTCTATTTATTAACACTCCTTCTCTTTCTTCTGTAGATACAAAGTTATTTTTTATAGCATGTTTAGTATTAAATTTTTTCATGATTGTTACCTCCCTTATGCGCTATGTTCCCTTGATGATTTTATTTAAACATATTTCTCGTGTTTCCGAAATTTAACATATTGCATATTTAAGCAACTTATATTAGACATTTGTTTATATTTTTGAAACTTTATCAACTCTGCGAAAAGTCCCCAAATCCTAATAAATAAAGTAAAACTCTTCTGTTCCTTTAACCACAAAATATGATACAATGATTTAGTAAAATACTACTATTATAAATAATCTGTAATTATTAAACGAATGCACACGGAGGATATGAGTATGGATAATTTTGATTCAGAAAAGTTCATCATAATCAACGATCAAAATACTGACTTGAAAATTATTGATTCAAATACTAAGTTGATAATATTTGATCTTAAGAAAAACACTGATAATAATTTAATGATTACATTGGGAGGACTTTTTCCAAGAAGTTTTACCGACAATTTAAAAAAATACATGAAGCAGGATGAATTAGATGAATTAGGCAAGGAGTTTAATTCTGATACCGGGATAGAAATGCAGAAAGTTCTCGTACGCAAGCTCTTGGCTCCCAAATATCGCAGAAGATTTGATGGTATTGATATTACTAACAAACCAAAGTCACAGTTTAACAAATACTTTAATAATGCACAAGGAAAAAAAGACTATCAGGCTGTAATTATGCATATCTTTAATTGTGCAAAATCTGGAAATTATACCTCTTCCGATTTTCCTTTTTATCATGATCTCAAAAAAGAATTAGAAGATTTATTTAATTTGTTTCCTGAAGAAACAAACTACAAAGAGAAATATACACAAGCTACTAAAGTTTTAATTAATCAGACTTTTGGTAATAAAAATCCTCTAAATGATCCGGAATATAAAGAGGCCCTTTTAAACGCCAAATTCCTTGACCAGATTACCAGCCTTGTATGCATAGCTATAACCTGGCCAATTTGGGACCAAAATAGCAAGCAAGCTACAGATTTAGCAAACCTCATTTTTCCTTCTATGTCTTCAAAAGACAATACTTCCACCAAGAGCAATGAAGAAATAATGGCCTATGTTACATTACAAAAAAATAAAACTGCTAATATATATGATGAAGCTCTTAAATTATACGATAATGGCAAATATGAAGAAGCTTCCGTATTATTTTATAAAATAACTAACTGCAAATTAGCAGATGACGATATTATTGCAGATGCATACTATCATTGTGCCATATGTACATTAGACCACAATATTCCCATCGAAAGTAATGTTAATGCCGAACCACAAAATTGTAAAAAATACATTACATCCAAAGAATTATTGTTAGAAGCTATCCATTTCGGCAGTACTAGTGCAATTCAACGCTATAAAAAGGAATACAAGCAAGATTTTGAAACAATTCCTCTTATACGTGATTTTTCACAAGCTCAAGGGAAAGCCAAAATCATCCTTAATGCTGTAAACAAATATACTGTAGCATTCAAAAATTCTCTGCCAGAAGAAATGAAAAACATCAAAACCAGAAAAAAACTTATCCGCTTCGCAGCTACCCAATCACAATGGATGCATGAAATTGACTCAATAAGTAATTTAGATAAAGATTGTCGTTTTCTGTTATTTGACGATAATTCTGAAAAAAATTTTCAAGATTTAATATATATACTGGACCGCATATCATATTTACAAAAAGAAGCCAGCTTAGCTAATAGCAAAAAAATGTTACTTAAATGGTATAAAATAGCTATTTATATTCGAGTTAAAGAAGATGAATACTCTGCATTAATTGACACAGCATTAAAAAGACTTGGAGATTACACTGTACGGGTTTATATCATTGATGACAATAAATGGGCCGCTCAATATTTATTATATCAATATCCTTTATTCCAACCTATCCAGTATATTACAGGTCGAAATTTGCGTAATACAGCAATTACTTTATCATTTACTGTTATTAGTAATCATAATACAGAACTGGCTTGTTGGTTGGTGAAAGAGGCTTTTTGGCTTGGATGTTTTCACTACAAAAAAATCACGCTTTCAATTAATATTATTGGTCCAAATGCAAATGAAATCGAACAACAACTACGTTTTCAGTGTCCTGGTATATATGGTAAAATTCCAGATTCCGATTCTATTTCAAAAGTTATTATTAATAAACCATATGAAGTTGACTCAATTAATTCCAGCGATACAATGAATGCTATTCGCGACTGCAAAAATCCGATATCGGCATATAACTATTATGTAATAGATATTGGCGACAGCGCAGAGAATTTAAATTTTGCGATAAAGTTACGAGAACTGTCAATTCGTGACCTTATCTCATCTAACCAGAAACTTCAAAACAGTTCTCTGCCAATAATTACCTTTTATTGTCCAGACACGAATATAGCCCATTTATCAGATCATATAGTTATTCAAAATGTGGATAGTGGAAATCAATGGTTTAACAACTATAATGTCAAGCCATTTGGAATCATAAATGATCGTTACTCTTTCGAAAACTTAGATGGTGGATATTTGGAAAAAGTAGCGCAATCTACTCATTTACAGTATAGTCATGCCAATGCCACAGATTCATGCACACAAAAGCTTGAGAAACTGAAAGATTATTTTTTAAGAAGCTATAATCATGATTCATCGATGGCAGTTGCTCTTTCCATGCCATATCGTCTGTTTCAAACCGAAACAAACGATACAAGTCATATCATATCATCAGATTCAGAAATTGTACCTTATCTGATTCCTAATGATATTAAAGAAATAGCGAACCTTTTTAGCTCATGTCGTTTAAATAACCAACAAAATCTTCTTAACTTCGAACATTCAAGATGGTTACGATGGGCTTTATCTCGTGGCTGGGAACCGGCTTCCCCTGATCAGGTTCTGAACTATATGAAAGATGGTAATCTCAAACACCAACTGTATATTGCAAAATTACACGGCTGTATATGTGGTTTAAACGAATTAGAAAATTTTTCTAATGCACTTTATAATGAAGCTGAGTATAGCAGAATGGATACCAATCAAAAGAAACGATATGAAAACATCGGAGAAAATGGTGCTACAACCCCATTTGATTTCAAATCTACTGATATTTCGAATATAGATGCAACGGCCGATATAATAACAATCGCACTGTACCCAGAAAATGTTGTTGAAGAAGATATTCTCGTTAAATAGTAAATAACTATTACTCATATGCATGGGATAATTCATCATAAATTAACTCATTGTCCCTTGGTGGTAAGAGCACCTAGTTTCTTTTTTGGTGCTCTTGCCATGTTGTCTTATATTTACTATCAACATCACATAATGTCCTCATTTTTTCACATTATAATATTTTTCCGTATTCTTCACTCTCCTCACTATTCTAAGCAAATTCTCATATCAACATTAATTGTTCAATCTGATTATTAAAATCATTTTGCTCCATCAACTCATCCTTACCAATAAATACTATCTTGTCCACTTCTGATGCCCGGCTTAACACTGCATCACTATTATTCGATAGCTTCTTAGATGTACACAAAACAGGAACTGCACCTGCATTCTTCGCATGATTTGCAATTTCCAGTTCGTACCCCATTACGATATCTGAAGCAGCCTTGCATGATATAAAATATGCTTGCATTCCGCGAGTTGCTATTACATCAATTTCATTACTTACTTGTGATTTATCATAATCAAATATTTCCGTACTATAAACCTTATTATGTACTTCACAAAATGTGTCAGCATCAATCAGTCCAACAATATCAGCCTTCGATATATCATCTAACATATTTTTAAGTTTTTTCTGTTGCGAGGCCCTATCATATATATCTCTATTCCAATAAAAATATACCCCATTCCTTACATCATCAAAAAAAGCTGAATTTCTGAATCTATGATATGCTATTTTCTCAAAAATATCCCCTTCTTTTTCAAACAGGTTCAGTATTATCCTCATATCCTTTATGAGGACACTTATCAACATACCATCTTTGACCTGATAATCGTATATTGCACCAAGGCTTTTAAGTTCTTTGAGTAATGGCTCATAATATTGGGCTCTGAACTCATTTCTATTTTTACTCTTATCAATTGCGATACAAATATCTTTAGAATACTGTATAATTAAATCGTTTCTGTTCAATTTCTTTTTTCCCATAACCAAATCTGCAATTATACATTCAGCATCCTGTTTTTGATACGATTCAACTATTTCACAGATTTCTTTATGATATGTTATAAATTGTATATTTACATTTTTATCTTTCAAAACAACATTAAAATTACCTATCAGATGGTAATCACTTAATGTTATAAGAAAATTGTCAAGTAAGTTATTTAGATATTTTTCTTGTGATAAGCATATATCACAGACATATATCATATCCTTATTATTCGCTGTAAGTAACACATTTTTATTTTCAATCTGAAGTGCTCCATTTTTTTGTCTGCTATCTTCAGTAAAAATCTTTATCACTTTATTCCATGGAACATATTTGTATGTTCCAGAATTTCTTGTTTCTGAAAAGTTCCAAAATAATTTTTCATACTCTGCATACGTTTTCCTCGACAACGTATCTCTATACTCTGCCTGTACATCACCGCCCTGAAGTCTTATAAATTCTCTTACAGAAATGCTTTGATTGTTAAGCCCAACAAATATTCTATTTTTTATCTCATTTTTCTGTATATCATATCTTACATTTACAACTTTATTTTTTGTGCTTATAAAGTCCTCTTTTTCTTCTCCCTCTCCTGTTATCACATAATTGTCAATCCTTTTACTATCTACTAATTTCAGCATCTCATCATATGATATAAATTGTACTTTTGTATTATCTCCCCGTTCCTCAAAATACCTTTTTATAACCATTTTATACTTATCAACCACAGTATCTGATACAAAATATGCCTGTTTTGCATACAATAATGTTGGAATTATTACATCTTTTGCTGCAATTCCCTGTGAAAAAACAAACACTTCAGAATATTTCCTGCCATACCAAAGTACAAATGGTATTAACTTTACAAGCTGGGCATCATATTTAAAGAAATCAATATGCTTATTTCTTATAATAACCACATTTATATCTTCATTTAACTGCTCAAACTGTTCTCTGATAATTCTATTTGATTGCACTTCAGGAAACTGTAAATAGAAATTATATGTTCGCCTAAAATCATCATTTGCATTTCCAACATCAAGAAATAAATTCTCAATCGACTCTTTTAATTCCTTAAACAAAATACCATTTAGAAAACTGTATTTATTATATATATTATTCTCTATTTCCTTAGTCTTATTTGAAGCAATCAAATTACAGCTATACGAAACATAATCCAATGGATCTAGCTTGTTTTTTACAGATTTCCAAAAAGAAGGATTATTCATATCTTGATTTAACTGTTTACCTGACTCACATAAGCACACATGCAACTTACGTTTTATATCAACATTTTTATTACCATGCGAGTAAACAAAATCCCACTCATCTTTTTGGGGTTGCCTATAACCTCTCATCACCATATAAGCATTCCAGCGCTTATGTTCCCAGTAATAAAGTTGTTTATATAAGTCATTATTCCGTGCAATAGCAGTTGTCAATATCGAAACAGCTTCATTGCCATTATATTCCGTATCCAGCCCACTCTCTTTTGCATATTCTAAGCAATATGCTAATTTTGAGGAAATACTTACTGCACTGGCATAAGAAGAATCCGCATCGTATTTATCAGAATTGATAATTTCAAACTCCTCATTACACATATTATCAAATTCCTTTAAATTACTCTCTACATTTAGTCTCTGATCATACATAAGACTATATGCCAGATTCATATTAGCAGCAACTCTCTTTAAATCAGAACTTTTTATCTGCTGATCTGACATTTCAAACTGAATAATATTTACGTTTTTGGACACCTTGTCCCAATTTAAACTCGCAAGTTTATCAGCCAGACCAGCATTATATACAGCCAGCATAACCTGCTTTCCAAAATCACTGCTATTTCCATAAACAGACTCAAGTTTAACAAGCAACTCCCAATCCTTATATGCATCACCTGTTGCAATTATTATATAGTGATATCTTGTATCAGTTAAAATCCCATTGTCATCAATATAGTCTGGCTTTTCTGCATAACCTTTCTCCAAGTATTCATCAAAAGCTGGAAACATCACTTTGTCTTCAAAAATACCCTTTACATAATCAATTTCTTCTGCTTCACCGCAATATGTCATGTGCAATATACTATCAGGATACTGGGATGCCCAAAACATTGTTTTATAGGTTTCTACAGCCTTTTCTTTGCCTCCTATAAACATTACCTGCGTTCTACGATAGACATCCTCTGTCTTTGTCATATAATTACATAATGGGTATTTATACAATAGTTCATATAAATTAAGTCTATATCTGTTTATATCCAGCATATTTTAACCTCCTAAAGAGTCGCTATTAATCAAACAGATTATACCAAATTATGCCAATATAATAAATACATTTTATGCAATTATACTATATATCAAATAATATTATAGGTCTTATTAAACTCTCCTCTCTCAACAAAATTATATTCCGCATCAACGATCATGCCGTCCTGATCATATGATATATCATAAAATACAATTACCGCATTCTTTGCTGCTGCTTCTGGATTTCCCCATAACATCGCACTATAGTATTTTTGCTGACTATTTTCATCTATTTTCAGTCCTTTTTTCTCTATTAAGAAGAATATTTCCTGACACATATGTTGTGTACAGTCCCACGCCATTAACGGCTTAGGAATTTGCTCATACTTATCACCTTCTATGTGTCGCATATTTTCTTTAAACCACTCATCCGTACAAGGATATGGATATCCCGCACTATCCAGGCGTATCCAATCTCCTTTTTCAGCCACTTGTCCATGCCCACTTTCTGAATTAACTGCTTCCTGTGAAAATACTTCGTACTTACCATTATGAAGATCAAGTAATTTGTTTTCTTTCTGCAAATTTTTAAATAAAACATTATCTTCACCAAGTCTATATGCTTCTACTATTTTCCCCTGTTTTTTGATTATTTTATACATAATTAACACCTTTTCCTTCTATTTAAACTATCGTTATCATTATATTTTCAATATTTCCTGATAATACAACCCTTTTACCGTTGTATTTATCTATATTGCGATCATATACCGTTGCAGCTGTAATAGCTTCACGTACCGCATCCTTTACACCTCTTGCACCATAATTGCTATGCTGCTGTTTCAGCTGTACCATCAGCTTTTCATCCATATGCTCTAATATCATGTCATAGTTAGCCAGTTCATCTATAACAAACTTACTTACTATATCGGTAAGAGCATCAACCGGTAACTCCTGAAATGCAAGGCAATTAGTTATTTTTCCTGCAATTTCCGGGTGTCCACATGCTTTAGCCAGTGTGTCCCGGCATAATTCCTTCTTTCTAAATGCCGATGCTTTTTTATATTCTACCATATCTATTGGAATGTTAGATGTAATAATAAAAATCACATGACTCAAATCAATATCCGGTGAGTTATCTGCAAGATGGACTTTTCCATTAGAAAAGCATTCCATCAACCCTGTATATATACGATCTGTAGCCTTTTCTATCTCATCTAACAGAAAAACCTGATATGGATTTGAGCGAACCGGTTCAAAAATTGTAGGGTCTTTATATCCTACATATGATGGTGGACTGCCAAAAAAACGATTTACTGAGTGTTCTCCTATAAATTCATTAAGAGCGATCTGTTGAAATCCATAATTCTGTCCAGACAATTTTTCAAGAGCACCCGGCAGTTCTTTTCCCAATTCAGTCTTTCCCACACCAGTTGGACCAAAAAGTACAATTGTCTCTACCTCTGAGTGTTTTCTTCTAAGATTTGCAGCAATTATCTCACTAACTTTCTTAATAGCTTCATCCTGCCCGTAGATATTTTTCATCAGCTCTGCTGCAAGCTCATCCGGCCAAATTATCCTGTTATCCTTTTCTTCTTCCAACTGCCTTACCTTTTCTTTATCAACAACCTCTCTTGTATCTACACTTGCCCTGCTTGTTACACCATCCACAGTTGACGAATTATCAATATCTTCATCTAAACTGTAGCTCCAGACTTCATCAGTGTTACATATAGTTATATTTCCTTGAGCAGACTGAGGATTGAAGTCAATAATAAGATTAACTGCTCCGATATCCTGCGGAATATTCAGACTTCCAATGCCAGTGCATGTCTTATATTCAAGATTTACATGGCATATCTCAACTGTACTTACATTACTTAATCCTTTAATACTCTTCTTAAGTCCACAACCTCCATCCATTCGTATAATAACATGCATACTTTCATAATCTTCATTAAACTTCAATGCAATCCAGTCCTTACTTGAATATCCCATAGTAATTACCCCTTTCTCTCTTTCAACTGTTGTTTCAAGAACTTCACATTTGCTCTCTCATACTCGTTAAACTCTGAATAAATCTCAAGGTCCGTCTTACCAGGTATTGAAGTATACCATTCTTTGGTCTTGAAATAATCCATATTTTTTTGAACTATAAATTCATGACCATGTCTGGCATAAATTTCATAGATAATCATTTGAAGAGTATTATCATCTAAATTCCCGATATCTGCCAGTTCCAGATAACGACTTGCACTGTCCGGCATAATATAATCATCCGATTTAGCGTTATCATTGTCTTCAGCCTGTGAGTCCGTTTCGCTACTCATTGCCTCATTCGCATCTGCTTTTTCTTCATGGAGAGCCATATACTGTGAAATAAACTGTTTCGCTTTTGATTCATGATGAACATTATAAAATTTAGCGATTCCAAAAATAACCACCAGAGACAAGACCAGAACTAATGCGATTCGTTTTCTATGATTTGTATTATCTATATATTCATAATAATTATTATTTCTCTGTTCTCTTCTATCAGCCTCTTCTTGCGTAGCCGTATCAAGTGATAACATCTCTGTTCTATCGTCTTTATAGTATCTTTTCCCTTCTCTTATAACATAACTCATAAGTCATGCCTCCTCATTTAGTTCCACAATTACTACACTCAGCATCCTTTCTTGTTAAAACCGATTTCCACGTAAAAGGCTTTAAAGTATCTTCATTAAATATATTCATATATGGATTTATCTCTTTATCCACAGGATAATTAAGCAGAATCGTACACTGAGTGATATATGGGAGAAGCTTCAACTGATAATCTTTCTCTTTCTCCATCAGCAGATCAACCGCAAGCTTAGCAGTAAACAAAGCAACAATTTCAATGTCCATATACATGCCGGGCTGAAATGTCATTCGCTGCAATTCCTTTTCTGTTGCATAGAATTGACGCCTGATTGCCTGATTATTATAATCAACACCTTTATCCTCCCCATATGTGCATGTGTAACAAGGCATGTTACAGTTTGGTTTATAATAGAACACCTCTCCAGTGGAAGCTCTTGGACCACATCCTGCATCTATAAATGGTATATTATATCTGTCTGCCAAGTCATTACATATATACGCACAATGTCTGTTATCCGCACAGCATATTATTACAGAATCTTTCCAGATACTGTCTTCAAGCATCTCCGGGTCTATATGCTGAATCAAATCCCTGAATGTGTAAACTTTGCAGTCCTGATTAATATCTGCTGCTCTCTCTTTAAAGCAGTCGACTTTATATCTGCCTACATCATGAATACCACACTCATGGCGCGCTATATTGTGATATGCCATAATATCATCATCTGCAACCAGTACAGAACCAACACCCGCCCTTACCATATTAAGACCAATATTAAACCCACCAGAACCCGCTCCTACAAGTATAACCTGCTTATTTTTCATCATACTGCATTCAGTGATTCCTTCATTTCGAGAGAATATATCAGCTTCTGCTGAATAGTACTCTATCTCAACGTCACTATTTTTTTTATCATTACCAATAACAATTTCAGGCTCACCACAATTCCAGAAAATGTATAAGGTTGGAAATAATCCATTGTCATATCTCGCTAATGAATGGTCTAATCTACATGCTGTTCCTAACCTTACAGCACCTGCTTCAGGCTTTCCCGATCGTCTCAAAATATTATATGTTTTTGTTTCCGGAATATAATACCCAATAAGAGTTCCTTCATATTCCTGTTTCCTGAATTCTTCCGGAATAAGTACCTTAAAAGGTTTCATATCTTCAATCGAAATTGCAAAATCCATATCCTCATCTAATTTATCATTTTCACATGTTTTTTTTAATGCCTCCCTTTTCTCCACCTCACTTTTTATCTTCTCAATTTCCACAAACGGCATGGCTTCCATCACAGCACGATCATTAATTTCATACTCGGCTTCTGTCTCTTTTCCATTTTCATCTATATACCAGAACTTTAATCTAAATTCGGGGTCTACAAACATCAGCCCATTTACAACACCACCGTACTGTTTTGCCAGATTGCTGTTTGCCTCGAAATCTCCCGAACTGAAATGTATACATCCATCCGGATGCCTGTGTACCTGTGATACCGTCATTTTACCCTTCGAAAAATCATAATTCTCTGCTATTCTTGTTGATAAATGATCTGCATAGACATGATCTTTTTCGCAGCAAGTTGGTGTGTAAATTGCATTAATTCCACTATCAGAGACCACATCAAAGTAAAAATTATTGCCAATCCTTAGTCCCGGCATCTGAATGATACTCTCATTGTTAGGATGTCTCCCTACTTCGAGAATCATTCCCCTATATGTGTTAGTAGTTATATATACATGATATTGATTTTTTCCCTTGTTTCTTTTAAACATATTCATCCTCCTAATATTTAGCGATCAAGATCTACACCTGTCTTTTCCCATACACAATAAACATCAATCCATCTCAATACACGTCTCATGGCGTTATATCCATTAACTTCCCATGAGTTTGCCGTTTTAGTCTGACATATATACGGAATTCCCATTGCCGAATCAGTAACAAGATGGTGAAATCCCGGTTTTAATTTTGTCATTGGATAAACTCTTATCGAACCACCATACAGTCCATCTGCTCCCCTGCCAGGATGATCATGCATATACACTACATGAAACTTGAAATATCTCCATGGCTCTTCCGGTGACATCTTCACCGGAAGCAGCAAATTCACGCAAAAACGTCTCTGTTCATCAAATAAGAACGACATTTTCATCTCTCTATTATTATATTCCCGCATAAACTGAATGAATCCATCTTTCTCACATTGCAGCAATGCTCCATTTTCCTTCTCATACCAGTACATAACTAATCGCTCCTTTACTTTGCAAAAACTTTATCTTCTGAAGTATGAATAATTGGTCCCTGAGTTGCCGATGCCGGATCAACTTTAACAAGCTTTCCTCCTTGCCAAGCATATTCTTCCACAGTTGTTTCCTTACGAGCCTGATCATTCATCTGTCCATAATTTCTGTATTCGCCTGTTTTAATCATATTTTTCCCTTTCCATTCGCTCTATCTGAATATTGATTTAATCATATAAATAATTGCAAATAGTACAATAATAATCGGTATAACCGCGTTAATCCAGCTTAATACTGAATCTGTAAATACTGCACCTATATACTTCCTGTACTTAACACAGCTATAAACAGCCAAAATTCCCAATCCCACCACCCATCCAGCAATAAACCGCTTTATAACATCCCATACTGTGAGTTCCTGATATTCATTCATAATATCTCATCACCTCCAAAATCTTGTACGCCATTTCCACTTTATTCTTATAACAAGATAAATACCTGCGATAGCTGCCACAATAAGCGGCATTCCGGATGTTAAAATATTTGCGGCAAATATTGCCATCCGTGCTGTAATTTCATTGAAATTAGCAACAATATAAACTGCTGCTATCACAGATATTGCAGAAAGAATTATTACAGTTAATTGTACAGCCGACATAGCCTTAATTCCCGTTCCTCTGTACGTCTCCTGCTCAAAGATATTGTTTCTGTGCCTCATTTGTGCCCCCTTTCTTTGTTTGTAACTATATACTAAATCAACAAGACTATTAAATATAGGCTTAAAAGCTTTGGTTTTTGAAACCCTTTTTGAAACTTATACTATCCTTACTTCGTTTTTATTATTAAATGGTATAAATTCAGAGGTGGGGGCAAGATACACATTTTCATTAGCAGTGGTCTTTATTGCCAGATAATCAGATGAATACCCAAAAACAGACTGTCTTGCCCATAAATCCTTACTGCATACTCTCAATCTTTCCTCTGTACGTATATCCCAGTGAACTGATTTCTTTACAGAAAACAGTATATGCGGTACATCACCAATTCCAGAAACAGGATAATGATATTGGAATGTACCAAACACGGCTCTTGAAATATCATCTACCGCTGTCGGAGTACTGTGTTGAAACATAATAATATTTGCAAAATCCAAATCTGAACCATTAGAAACGACATCTAATGCATTTTTTGTAACAAGAACCAGCTCTATACGTCCCTGTTTTTTTGAAGTAAGAAGAAACTTGATCAGTTCATCATTTTGGCTAATAAACGGAACCTCATCCAAAATCACTCTTATTTTTATGTTACATTTCATCGTGTTATATATTTCATCTTTCAGCCACTTATTCATAAGTTCCTGATCTGATGAGCAGACAAACATAATCATTCCATTAACATTCCCCATGACCGCACTTTGAAAATTATATTTTGAGTCACGCCCCGGTTCATATACTTCTCCAAAAACATTTTCAATGTATTCAAAAACTCTACGCAAAATAATTCCTGCTTCATGATTTGCCCTGATATTATCAGCTACCACATTTGACAGTCCTGCGTGAATAGCAAGACCTGATATAAAATCATCGTCTTCTTCCAGCAGCTTCGTTATTGCCGGAAGTGACAACGGATATTGAGTGACTACTATATTTAGTATTGATGAACAATACAGCAATACCTTACTGTTCATCCCACTATATCCAAGCTTATCTACTGTATAACTTACTAATGGAATAATCTGCTGTGCATCCATATTATAGAAAGGCATATAATTACGATCATCCCTGCTTGTAATAATCTGTCTCTTTCTATCACGTATACCAATTGATTTTGTCAACTGCATATGACTTGTAAGTACTATAGTCGGAAGATCATCCCTGACAAAATAATTATGTACAAGATTCTCTACTAATCTCATGTTTCCAGCATCTTTTCCACTTATTAAAAGATCTCCTGTTACTCTACAAAAAAACTCGTCACTTGTAACACTGCCGGCTTTTACTCTTCTTGCTTCATTTAAATATTTGCACTGACGCGTAATCGAATTTTTGTTATTCATATCACCATTTCCCCTTTCATTTTTGTGTTCTTTGATATAAAGGCATTTTAAATAGAAATGGGTCTTCCCAGGCAAGAGATACAACCGCTTCTCCTTTCTGCAATGAGAGAAGCTGCCAGTCCTCAATTGTATGCCCCTCTCTTTGAACATTTAAGGACTGTTGCTGTGCAGATATTGAGTGATTTATATAGTTTTCTCCCAGCCGTTGTATAAGAAACTGTCTTGTATCATAATCAGTCACCTTAAATGCAACAATATTTTGGAATGATGACAGCATATTCTTTGCTCCGGCTTCACCATAAAGACTTTCAAATCCTTCAATATTCTGACTTCCACAAATAATTTTTATTCCCTGCGAACGTCCAAAATTGGTACTATTCTGTAAATGCTCCAGCTTTGGCAGTAATAATGCTTCATCAAGTAAAAAATACTTATTCTTTTTTACTTTTTCACGTCCGCCAAGCGCATATGCCAATGCTCTGTCTATCAGCATTCCATACATAGGTGCAAGAACATTTCCTCTCTGCAAATCATACTCAATAAACAGCACTTTTTTTCTACTTCCGTAGACTACTTCTCGCATCGAAAATTCTCTCCCGCAGCACGATTCTGCAAATGGTCCTATAAACATTTTTCCAATTACTGCACCAAGATAACTGTTTACCCCCTGTGTCTCACTACTCCTTCCAGAGATATAATCCGTACACTTTCTGTAATCTTTCATATAATCAAGACACAGAATATTTCTAATATCCTCATTGGTACTATGTGAAAAAAAGCGCAGCAATTCTTTATTATTAAATTTTGATTGATCTGTTTTCCAAAATGTCCTCATATAATACACAAGAACTGCTGCAAAAATCTGTCCCGCCATGGCAGGAAATACCGGCTGGATTTCACTATCCATTTTACTGAATAACTGGGTAGAAAAATCCAGAGCATCCGTGTCTGAATCCATAGTGTACACAAGTCTCCCATCCATTCCCCGTGGCATGATCTCTGCAAAAATATTATGATAACTTGTTTCATTCCTATACTCTTCTCCAGTACCGATCACTATTTTGTCCCGATCTGCAATTATACCACCAAATTCTGTCAGATAGTCCCCTTTAGTATCAAAAACTATGATGACATCATCCGATTCCATTGTTTCTAATATTCGTTTCAGATTAGCATTTATAAAGTTCGTTTTACCGGCACCCGGTGCACCAATAACCAGCATCCCAAGTCCCAGTCTTTCACGATTTATCCCCATTTTCAAACCTGTATTTGGATCGGTAAAAACAACATACGGATTTTCCGAACCGTCCGCAGTCCATACAGGAACAGAATTTTCAAATATATTTTTTCCAAATACATCCTGTGAATAAACACTTGTATTCTTTCCATGCTTTTCTGACGTAGTTGCCAAACCTGAAAAATTCCTTCTGTAATCAAATGACATAATCTAACCCCTCCTGTTTTATAATCCTATCCCACCATCTTCTATTCCATCTGCATCCAGTCCCCCATCATCCATACTCTCATCTCCAGTACTTAAATCCTGAAAATTTTCCACTGCCATAAGATAATTTTCACTCATCTGTGCAGTTTCATTTACAGCCTCATCCTCAGATATTGTATTATCATTAACAGGATCTCTGAGACTCTGGTTATATTCTTCTAAGCTTACCGGTGTTGGATCAAATGACATAATATGTTCCTCCTTATTCATTGAAAAATCTTGTTCTAAATTGTTGTATGAGACAATCATCTCTGCCTTTACCATTGTCTCTGTTCTCGGATCAACCGATTTATCAGTTCCAAAATACTGGTTTTGTAGCACCTGCGATAAATCCATCTTAAAATTCGGATTATTAAAAAGTTTTATCGCCTCCTGCTCTCTGATCTGAAATCCTGTGGTTTCAACTGATTTGGTATACTGTTCAAAGGAAAATTCCTTACCGTATTTTTCTGTCAGTTGATTCAATATTTCCACGGTCTTTTGTTCAGCTCCTAAATAAGCATCCCTTTCTGTCGGCTGAAAATAATACATATAGTATCCCATAGGGCTTTCACCAACAAGATATTGGCATCCTAATTGCGTGCTTCCATACAAAGTTACAGGACTACACGTAAAATCATTGGCCTGATATTCAGATCTCATCTTCATATCATCGGTATCAATTGTTCCGTCTATTATCTGTGCCTGAAAACAGTGAATATTTTCATGAATAGCTGTGTTTAACGTTTGAATGTTATAATCATCTATATTATGATGGATTACATGCCCTTTATATTCATAATTCTGAACACCATAGACTGCCATATCCCGATTTATATTGATCACTCCATCTATCGAGTTTCCACTCTCATTTACCGGCAGATCGATAAATCTCACTTCCGGTGAACCTATTTCACCTCTCTCCATTGCATCCCGATTTACAGTTTCCTGAATAAGCTCAAGCTTTTCTTCCTCTTTAAGCTGCGAATAGGCTGTTTCCCTATACATTGAATAGAGCTGCTCATCACTGAGCCTTGTATATATGGTAGAATGAACGCCATATTCCATACACGCTACCTCCTCATTTCCCATATTTTAAGTTCAGCCTTTTCTGTATCTCCCTGACTCAATTCGCACATTACCTCTAATGCTCTCAAAAAGTCATTACTTTTCCAGATATCCAAAATCATAGGCAATGAATATTTTCCAATATAGATATCCGAAATCTCATCTCCCTTTATCCACTGATAAACATTTATATATAACTGTTTGGGACATCTTTTTTCTACCTGTAAAGTCCTTTCATGAGCAGCCTCCATGCTCATGTGATATTCTATATGTATCTTTTCTTCTAATTTCTGTACATCAATTTGTATCATGTATATCCCCTCTTTCTATGCGGCTCTTTCATCATCGCAACTGTGTCTTTGACAGTGTTGCCCTCATTTGATAATAAAATCATAGCATACTGTTTTTGTTATAGCTTTTATCAATTATCATACTTTTTGAAACCTGTTTTGAAACTATATTGATTTGTATGCATAGAAAAAAGAGCATGTAATATACATAGTATTTAACAATACTTATGATATATTACACGCTCTTTTCTTCGTAAGAAATGTGTTTAATATGTGTTATGAATAATCCATTTTCATCATTGGATTATTTTTCTATCAACTCTGGATATTTAGTTGTAATAATTGAAAAAATACTGTCAACCATTTGATCTTCGGACAATGCATCATCAATCATCTGGCTGATGCTAAGCTGTAACTCCATTCCGGGAGATAATTTAATATCCTTGAGCGGCTCCACTTTTACACCAAATAAATTTTTGTGCCTACTATTTGCCATATTAAGTTCTTCACGAACATGTATTGAAAGAACAGCCGCGTCAGATAACATAACAATAAACAAAGCACAGTCAATTATATTCCAGCCTATTTCTTCAGGCCATTCATCCCCCGGTCTGAGTCTTGTATCATACCAGATTCTTACACCTTTCTTCTGAAGCCTTTCGATAATTGGATATACAATATCCTTGTCCGTATGCGCATAGCTTATAAATAAAAATGGAGATTTTCCAAAATAAATATTTGAATTTTCCTTTGGAGCTCCTTCCCATCGCTTAACAAACTGTCTGATGGAGTCTAAACCGATAATCTGAATTTTGGTTCTTACATCAGATATTTCCTCCTTAAGTTTCCAGCAGTTCTCATAAATACATTTATCATAAAATTCCCTGATATTATCCTCATCTGATAGTCTGGTAGGTGCACTTATCAGATATTCCGTATCATTATCATATATATCATTTTTAGTTGCGATAAGATGCAAAGCAATTAAAAACGCATATATGCTAGTATAATTTTCTGTTGCAGATTTTGTTAATCCATTCTTTATGTCTGTTATAAAATCAATATTATCCTCTCCACAACTATCTATATCCCCATATAAGCAAAATGTTCTGTCTCCTGTAAATCTTGATATATATGGTTCCTTACCAATATAAATATGTGAAGTGTTAATTTCTCTCATGCTTGCACGTTTAGAAAGTGATTGTACAGAGTCAAAGAACATTAATTTTTTATCCTGCTCACATGTACCGACTAGACATATCTGAAAATAAGGAGTAATCCTGTTTCTATATAAGTATAAAGGTACATAAGACTGTAGGTTAATTAGGGTTAAAATAATGTCTTTAAAGTTAATCTTTACTGTTTCTTCCTCGTCTTTTGATATTTTTCTTCTATATTCAATGCGTGGCTGGCTATTATTAATCTGTCCAAACATATTTAGAAAAAGTAAGGTATCTTTTTCCGGAAGTTCAGACGCATATACTTCAATATGCAGAAAAGCAAAGCTGCTTTTAGTAAAAAGAATTCTTAACTTTCCAATACGAAATTCAATATCTTTTTTACCTTTTAAAATGTATTTTGTATTTTCATTCTTATGTAATCCTGTAAGAGATCTGACCACTGAATCCATCTCTATTCTGCTAATGCAATAATTATCGTCATTAAGAAGCGGAGAATTGATCATTTGATAATTAGCTTCCAATGGTTTATTTCTGAAACAATAATGAAACCATTCAGATGAATCATAAAGTCTGGAATCTTTTAACGAATTAATTTGTTCTTTCGAAAGCTGCAAATTTGGTTCTGTTGTTTTTGAATAATCACTTTTTTCATATTGCAATGGAATCAATATATTTAATTTAACTGTTTTTATCATTATCAATGCCTCCTTAGTAAGTTTGTATTAATGAGTTGTTTTATAAAACTAAAGACTCATTTAATTATAGGCTTGAAAATGTGAAGCTGTCAATATTTCTACATCTTCTTTTCAAATCATTGACAAAAAAGAAGATTATGAATGAAATATATAACATTCATAATCTTCAATAAAACTTCTAGTTGATATTTACTATTTTTCTTTCTCAATAATACATTTCCCCAACATTCTATTTCGACTATATCGAGCTGTATTCACTTTTTTAACGTAGAAATTGAAAGATTTTTAAGAGGAATTACTTATTGCTCACTATATCGAGCTGTATTCACATGCTACAATTAATGATTTATTGAAAGGCGTGGAAGAAATTTAACTTATTGCTCACTATATCGAGCTGTATTCACGTTGGACTGCAGAAATCTAATCCAAGTTAGTTCTTTATGTTGCCTTATTGCTCACTATATCGAGCTGTATTCACACTGGCAGTTCTTGGTTTTTCAGTAATTTCTGAGTAGAATCTTATTGCTCACTATATCGAGCTGTATTCACTATAATGTATTTGGGGAAAATGGAATATTTGAATCTTATTGCTCACTATATCGAGCTGTATTCACAACAGTATATATAATACTTTCTATATCAGATTATCATCTTTTTTCGCATAAATCAACCTATTACTATTAAAAAGTGGGGCAACCGTTTATATTATTATTCACAAAAGGCTTATAAATACTGTCTTTCTTTATTTTATTCAATATAAGCCTAGGTTGACCCACTTTTTATGTGTACTTGAACGGCTTATATTTTTCATTATCCTGAACAAATTTTACAATCTTATAAACCTCAGCCTTCATCAGATTGTCATCTTAAATATTTAATTTGATAATTTAAAATTAAGGTTTGCAAAAGGGTTATATGACAAACGCTCATTGTTGTTTTTTTCAGCATCACTTTTTGTTTCTTCATTTTTCTTCCCTTTATTGTCCTTATTTTTCTTTTCTTTTTGCTTATTTTGATCGTCAGACTCTTTATTTTTTTCATACTTGTCCGCATTGGTTACAACAACAGACTTTTTTAGATTGTCCTCTTCATTCTCCGCATAATACAATATCTTTCGTATTGTCTCTAAATATCTCTCATCCTTCGCATCAGTTATTAAAGTGCCACCTTTTACCTTATATTGAAAAGTATCAGATTTTATACTTCTAATTGATAGTTTTGCCCCCGGTTTGGTCTGTTCGCCTATAGTTTTAAATCCTGATTCCAATATCGGTTCCACGATAACATTATGCCTGAGCAAAATATTTTGCAGAAGATTTAATACATTCTTCTGGTACTTTATATCATAAGTAAAGAACCTATCAAAAACCTCGCTATATATAGATAGCATGCTTCTATAATCTCCAAGATAATATTTAAAGTGATCAATGCCATTTCTCAGATTTATAATATCCTCATGTTCTGCAACTACTTCAAATATCTCAAGTCCTGCATTATAAAGAGTCTTTTCATTTAATCCAAGATACTTAGAATATCTATGGAATGCGCTAACCTTTACACCGACTCCACCTTTAACACATTGTTCTTTTAATTTATCACCGTCTTTCTCCGGAGCATATACCGTAACACCATTAACATACATTCCAATTATCTGATATAGAATTGCATCTTTGATAGAATTTTCATCTACTTTAATATTTTTATATCCCTCGGGTTTTTTAGAATCATTCCTTAGGCAATCATAATGAAATCCCAGCTGGAAATAAAGCAAATCTCTTTCCCTCATAAAAGACCAGTTTATAAGCTGTCCCAATAACTCATTGATTATTTCACCATATTCTACAATATCACGAAGCTCTACCCTGTTTTTAAGTTTCTGGTATTTAAGTACAGCCTTCTGCTCTTCTGCTGTAATCTCTTTCCCTTTTATTTTACAATAGGCTATCTCAGCCTTTTGGCTATAAAATTCTTCTATATTATCTTTTGATACCGGTTCAACAATATCTCTAAGAATATGATCTGCCGCGAACAGCTTTGAATGAACAATATTCCTGTTTACTTTTGGATTTTTTGGATCAACATATAGATCACTCTGTTCCTCATTGCTAAAATCTACTAATGCGCTATATTCAGAAGGCATATCGACATTTGAAAAATCTACATATGATTTTAAATATCTGGCATAGTCATCCTTATCATTAAAATAATCCTCAAACTGATTTGATGTTCTGGAAGCTAATAATGAGCACACTTCTATAACCTGAACCCATTTTTCAACTTTCTCTACATCCTGAACACTGACATGCAGCTCATTTCCTATACTGGCAGCTCTTCTTTTTATATCTGTTACATATTGTATGTATGATCTCATCGAACCGACCATGAGATTTAATGACCTTGCATTCAGGAATTTACCAACAATATACCACTTTTGAAGTTCCCGACTTCCACTTACTTCTATACACAACGCTTCGTATTTTCTTGATGTCCAATCAGTCAAAAACTGTTCCTTGTCAATTTCTCTTATCTCATTTGCTTTAAATGGTTTTCCGATAAACCCAAATAAATCCTTGTTATTTTTCAGATAATCAGCAAATGCATTTGCTATTGCCTTTTTTAATAAAACTTTATAATGTTGATAAACAGGTTGGTCAAATATAGAATCATTTGAACTTCTTACCTTTTTAATCTGATTATTCTGCTGGTTGTATTCTGTCATATATATCTGGCAAACCTGAGCCAAAGATGTACATGCACTTTTTATATCAGAAAAATGGTCTTTGAAATTATCAACCGCTCTTTGCTGTTTTTTATCATCCCAACTGAGTGTTTTTACAGATTTCTCAAATAATTGTAAAGCTCTATCTGACTGTAAAAAAGAATTATAATAAATTTCTTTTAATAAATAATAGCATGCACTATACCATTTACCTAAAGTATCTGCATCATAACCCGGCTTTTGATATCCAAGCACATTAGTTATATATTCAGGAAAAGCTGTTCTAACAATTACGCTGTTATATGAAGGAACCTGAGCCGCCCGTGATACACTTCTGCTATATAGATGATCCAGCATATTTCTTAATTCACTAACCTGATAGAACATATACAGATTGTTAGAATAAAATCTATCCTTTTCTACGTTAAGGCAAAACTCTGTTTCCCTTTCAAAAATCTTTCCAAAAAGCTCTGTATTCCACTTTTCATCATTAACTAATGCTGTCTTAAAATGAAAATTTTCATTTCTGGCACAATAAATTGCCTTACGCAGATCATCTATAAATCGAACTTCATAATTGTATTTCTTTTTACCTTTGTATGCCTCCTTAAATATATTAATATCCCAAGAGGATTTTCCTCCAAAGAACTGCAATACCGCTGAAACTGATGCCATATCATCCTTATTCTTTAGTTTGTCCGCTATATCATTTCTTTTCCACAATAAAAAATCTGACTCTTTATTACCCAGATTGCTCATATCACATACTGCTCTCGCCAAATTATTAACCGAAAATGCTATATCGACAGCCAGTTCTCTTTGTAAGTTTTCGTGGGCTTTTATCATTTCATAATCGAAAGATGTTATTCCATTCCGGATTCTCTCATCAACAATGCCAAGTTCCTTATTCTTCTTATCTTTCCAGATATCATCCAGTGCAAAATTATATACAGCTTTACCAAGTGCTATATATTTTATACTAATAAGGTTAATTGCATCCTTCCACACTTTTTCTGCCAGATATCCCTTACGAAGCTTAAATAGCTTTCCGGCTTTGCAATTCTTAAGAATACGTTCAACAGCATTTTCAATATGATGTATCCAATACTGATTGATAGCATTATTTTCAAAAAAGAGCGGCTCATTAGAATTATATTTTTCTACAACAGCCCGTGTATATCGGTAACATATGATATTTTGTTTTCTCACTCTGTCATTCAATACCTTGCGCTCTCTTTTTTCTACAACAGCATCCAGCTTTATGTTCTCGGCTTCTGCTTCCATCAATACATCCGGTATATCAACAAAAAGACCAGTTTCTTTTTTTCCGCACTCATGTTTTTCCCAAACATTAAATTTTTCCTTTTCTATATTATCAGATAATGTAATATCCATATCCTTTTCATAATGGTTCGGAGCACTGAAATAAACGTCTAATATTCTACGAAGTTTTCTAAGACTTTCCGCCCTATTCTCATCATCCAGATTTGCATAATTAAGCAGAAACTCATTCAGTCCTTCCTTTTCCACATTTTTATTGGTTACAGTTTCATTCTCTTTAGCATATACCTGTGGAAATAAAAATCTGTCTCCCTGTGGCTGTACTATCATATTCTGATTTCTAACCGAACGGACTATATTAGCACCTTGAGAGCCTTTAACATTCGGATCTAATTTTGAGAAATCTTTTCTAATCAGCTCTAAAAGCTTACAAACAATTTCCTTTTCATGATCTGATATATTGTTTTTACCAATACACTCAAGAAATACTACCATTGCAGCTACTGAATCAAACTCCTGAGTATCGTATTTTGATACTACCAGACTCTTTCTGAGCGTATACGCTACAAAATCCTCTAATTTTCCACCGGAAAACTTCGATAATTTTTCTGCTTCCTGCATTTTTTTCAGAATATCTTCATTTTTTCTCATATATCTTAGTTTATTCTTGGCTTTCCTATAAGAATAAAAAATTACATCATTTATTATTCTCTGAGAAGATTCGACATATTTTGAGCAGGCTTCTCTCCATTTATAATTCTTCATTTTAATATTTTTCTGTTGTGCTCTGCGCTCATTTTCTTCTGGAGATAATTTTTCATCATTATTCCATTTTTTAGGTTTAGTACCTACCTGTATCTGATTAAAAACATTATACAATTTTTTTACTTCTTTATCTCTTCTGAACATTTGATCCTTTACCCCATCTATGCTCTTACCAGGAAAACGATAAAGAATTCCCCCTATATTCTGCTCTTCATTTGCTACTGCTGATCTGATGTCCCCATTATTTACTTCTTCTGATTTGGTGTTCCCATTGTTTACTTCTGCCGATTTGATGTCTCCATTATTTGCTACTGCTGATCTGGTGTGCTTTTCTTTTGATAATTTCATATTCTACCTTCTCTTTTAAATTTGCCCTAACTATATTGCTACATAATACTAAAAACTCACTTAATTATATGCTCGAAAATACAATGCTGTCAATCTTTCTACAACTTCAACTTCTTTCTTCCCATACCACCATCACCTGTTGCTGTTCACACCACGGCATCAAGATTACATCTAAATCGTAACTATCACTTCACAAAAAATGAGGATCATGAATGAAATACGTAACATTCATAATCCTCAATAAAATTCTGATTAATATTCCATATTCACTTTTGCTTTTTCTTAATATATTCCTTACCTATTTTGCTATATCGGGCTACCTTTCACAAATAACAGTAAGAAAACAAAAAAGAATGATTGCAAGTTATAGTTATTGTCCTCTATATCGGGCTACTTTCACTTTACATTAGGTGCTAAAACTAGTACTGCCTTGGAAGTTATTGCCCTCTATATCGGGCTACTTTCACTTTTTACAAAAAAGATTGCAGAAGCTTAATGTGTTATTGCCCTCTATATCGGGCTACTTTCACACCACTGATTATAACACTTGTTCTATTGCATTACCACCTTTTTAGTCAAAAATCATTAATTATGGTTCAAAAAGTGGGTCAACCTATTATTCTATAATCACCCAAAATACGATAATATCAAGTTTTCTCTACTTCAAGCCATAAACGGACTACGTTGACCCACTTTTTATATATCTTGTGTAATCTCATTTCTATTATAGTCATTTGTAATTCTCTTATATAACTCATCCTTTTGAATATCATATCGTCTTGTAATGATCGGTCGTTGACCTCGTCTAAAAAGGATTTCCTGACCGATCGGCATATAAAGTACTTCATCAATAGGAACATTTAATCTTAAACTAATATTTTGTGCCGTTTTGATATCCATTCCACCAAGATAAATATACGAATCACAATTATTGATGATTGTGGTTGCATTTCCGGTTCCATACATCTGTTCAAGCTGACTTTCTGATTGTAGAAGTAAAGTAACTGATATCCTCTTTTCACGAAAGATACTAATATATTCAGCAAAATTTAATACTCTGCCACCTGTAGCAAAATCATCGCATAGCACATGCACAGGAACAGGCAATACACCATTCTGACTACTCTCTGCATATTCAAAAAGCTGTTTGAATGCCTGAGCATAAAACATATTTACGAAACAATGAAGAGCTGGGTTTACAGCACTTGTAGTTACAAATAAAATAGTTTTCTCAGTTGCCATCAATTCAAAATCTACTTGTGGCTTTGTTACCATCATCTCCCTAAGCTCTGGTGAGAAAATCGTATCAATAGTTGTATTTAATGTTCCAAATACACATCCCGCAGTCTTTATGGGCAAACTTTTGAAAGATTTCCAACAGGATACCGCAAAACAGGTTGGATACTCTGAAGCCATATAATCAAACTGATCATCAAGAGATGTTCTTATAGTGCTCCCACCCTCATCAATCGTAAGACTATCATGTAACTCCAGAACATCTGCAAAAGTTGCTTTATCATTAGTCATCAGGATATATGCTATCTCTGCTGATAAAAGAGAAATTGCTGCCTCATCCCAGTATGGATCAGCACTGGATCTATCTTTCTGTGGATCTGCCTTTACAATTGATTTTGCAAGAAATGTAATATCAGAATAACTTGCAACATATTTTAGAGGATCATATGAACATGTACTCTCAATCGGATTGACAAAATTAAGATCTAACACATTATATCCTCTCTCTTTGAATAAAGGCATATACTTCGTCACAATACGTCTCTTAGTTACCGTGGAAATAAGACTTGATGTCTTTGTTTCAAGAAGTCTCGGTTCTGATATGGACATAGTTTTACCGCTGCCACTGCCACCACAGACAATTATGTTATTGTTTAATCCAGTTTCATTGCAATCAGAAGAATAACAACAATTTTCCCCCAGTATAACCCTCTCTTTTTCCATAACTTAATCCTCCACAATCTTACCAAAATTAACAATCTGATCACACAGTCCGAATTCCTTACTCTCCTTTGGACTATAATAATGATCATATCTTGTAGCTTTTTCTACCTCTTCCTCACTTTTTCCTGTATGCTTAGATAGAATACTATTCATCTTTTTCTTTGTTTCCAAAAGGCTTTCAGAAATTGACTTGATTGATGAGCTGTTGCCTCCTACACGATTTTCTAGAAACGGCTCGTGAATCATGAGTTCAGAATTAGGTAGCATATACCTTCCATGTTTTCCACTGGCAAACAAGACCGCAGCCATACTATATGCTCGTCCAATACAAAACACTCTGATTGGAGCCTTACTGCTTTGGATTACATCATACATTGCCAACCCTGAATTTATTTCCCCACCCGGACTATTAATCAATACATCAATAAATTTTTCCTGATTCTCTGCGTTAAGCACAATAATTTTCTTAATAAATTCGCATGCAGTCTCAGGAGATATTTCTCCCTCAATAAAGACTTTTCTCTGCGATAAAAGCTTAGCATCTGCCGATACCTGTGTAATTCCATTAGAACTTTTAACTAAAACATTCATTACTAATTTCCCCATTTCCTTTTTTATATGTTTATAATTGGTTACTATACTCTGCAATAACCATGGTTACTTTTTATATATGCAGGAAATATAACTATTCTATTTCCCTGCAAAATAACTATCTCATAAGATTCCTGTTAAATCATTAATCAATCACATTGTTTATTGAAACTACAAATGAAACTATAAATGCAGCTTTACTATTTTATCCCATCTTATTTTAATATGAAAAAGGACATATCTCACCCAACTTGGATTTGATATGTCCTATAACTTCTACAATATCTATTATTTTTTCCCAATTGTCACTACAACTTAAAGCGGTATCCAACACCCCAAATAGTCTCAATATACTGTGGCTTTGCAGTGTTCATCTCGATTTTCTCACGAATCTTCTTGATATGCACAGTGACTGTCGCAATATCTCCGACTGAATCCATATTCCAGATTTCCTTGAAAAGCTCCTCCTTGGTAAATACATGGTTTGGATTCTCCGCAAGGAATGTGAGCAGGTCAAATTCCTTTGTGGTAAACTGCTTTTCCTCTCCGTTTACCCAAACACGGCGGGCTGTTTTGTCAATCTTGATGCCACGAATTTCAACGATGTCATTTTCAGGTGTGGCGCTTCCGATCAGGCGCTCATATCTGGCCAGATGAGCCTTTACCCTGGCAACAAGCTCTGATGGTGAAAACGGCTTTGTGACATAATCATCTGCACCGAGTCCGAGTCCTCTTATCTTGTCGATATCATCCTTCTTGGCGGAAACCATGAGTATCGGTGTGTTCTTTTTCTCACGAATCCGCTTACAAATCTCAAAGCCATCAATGCCCGGCAGCATAAGATCCAAAATAAACAGATCAAAATCCTCCGCCAAAGCCCTTGCGAGACCGCTTGTGCCATCATTCTCCACCTCTACCTCAAAGCCGCTCAGCTCCAGGTAATCCTTCTCAAGATCAGCAATTGCAACCTCGTCCTCTACTATCAAAATTCTGCTCATATCCGTTCCTCCTGAAAATAAAAAGCCATGGAAACCGACTCAATGTCAGTCCCATGACTTAATTATATCATATATCCGATAACTTCTGTCTAAATTTTCTCTAAATTCTTTCTAAGAAATATAATGTATACTATCCAGCACTCACAACCTAAAAAGCGCAAAGCCCCACATATTGTTTAGAGATATTTCTTGAGGTCCTCAACCTTATCAAGTGCCTCCCAAGGCAGCTTGATATCTGTACGTCCGAAGTGTCCGTATGCTGCTGTCTGGCGGTAGATAGGTCTTCTGAGGTCAAGCATCTTGATTATTCCGGCCGGACGAAGGTCGAAATTCTCCCTTACGATTTCAACGATTCTGTCATCTGCAAGCTTTCCTGTGCCGAATGTATCAACCATGATAGATGTTGGCTGTGCAACACCGATAGCATATGAAAGCTGAATCTCACACCTGTCAGCAAATCCTGCTGCTACAAGGTTCTTTGCTACGTAACGTGCTGCGTATGCTGCTGAACGGTCTACCTTTGTACAGTCCTTTCCTGAGAAAGCTCCGCCGCCGTGACGTGCATATCCACCATAGGTGTCTACGATAATCTTACGACCGGTGAGACCTGCATCTCCGTGTGGTCCACCTATTACGAAACGTCCTGTAGGATTGATAAAGAACTTTGTCTCATCGTCAATCATATCCTTTGGAAGAATTGGATCAAATACATATTTCTTGATATCCTCATGGATCTGCTCCTGGGTAACATCCTCGTCGTGCTGTGTTGAAAGTACAACTGCCTCAAGTCTTACCGGCTTTCCTGCCTCATCATACTCTACTGAAACCTGTGTCTTTCCGTCCGGACGAAGGTATGTAAGTGTGCCGTCTTTTCTAACCTTTGTGAGCTGGAATGCAAGCTTGTGAGCGAGTGCGATTGGGTATGGCATGTACTCCTTGGTCTCATTTGTAGCATATCCAAACATCATTCCCTGATCTCCGGCTCCGGTGTCGAGGTCGTCTGTAAGTTCGCCCTCTTTTGCCTCCAGTGCCTTGTCAACTCCCATGGCGATATCAGCAGACTGCTTGTCGATTGAAACCATTACTGCACATGAGTTTCCGTCGAGTCCCTTCTTTCCGTCATCATATCCGATCTCAAGTGCTGTTTTTCTGACGATTGCAGGGATATCAAGCTGCGCCTTTGTGGTAATCTCTCCTGTTACAAGGATGAAGCCTGTACAGCTTGCTGTCTCACATGCGACACGGCTCATCGGGTCCTGCTGTATGCATGCATCAAGGATGGCATCTGATACTGCATCGCAGAGCTTATCCGGATGTCCCTCAGTTACTGATTCTGATGTAAATAATAATTTCTCCATTAATTATCTGTTGCTCCTTTCATACTGTGTGACCAATATTTTTCCAATAAAAAACCACTTACTGCAAATAAGTGGATTAAAATTAAGATAATAAAAATCCTCTTATTGTTCGATTACTCGCTCAGGTTGGCACCTTCCTGTTTTCTAACGGGGTTGCCGTGACTTCATAGATCCTTTGTATCTCCATCACTCTGAATAAGAGAAGTTACAATATAGAATTTTTCAAATCTCTGTCAGCTATATTACTACCACATGATATATATGTCAAGTATCATTTTCGATACAGATTTATCAATAATCCATTTTCGATACCCTATTCATTATTTATAAGCTATTTTATGCAATTATTCTTTCTTCTTTATTGACTTTCATAATTTTGGCAATTATACTTAAATTTATATTTATAGTACTAAACACACAATATCAAAATAAATTTTTGGAGTAACTCATGATTAAAATCAGCATAAAAGATGCGCAGATTGGTATGGTGGCAGCAGAACCGATAAAGACCCCTCTGGGGCAGATACTTGCACTGCCCGGCACACCACTCACCCGTCAGCTCATCAACAAAATGAAGCTATATAAGGTAGGCAGCATCTCAATTCAAAACCCATCCTATGCAGCAGCACCGCAAGCCGGCGAAAATACAGCAAAGCGAGACAAGGTAAAACCTGTACCCAAAACCCGCGCACATGAGATGGTGACCAACATCCAGCGTGTTCAGGCCTCAGAAGAGTTCCGAGGCTTCCAGCTCAAATACATCACTTGTATAAATCAAATCAAGGATACCTTTGGCAAAATCTGTGCCGGCGAAAAATCCTTTGATGAGGCTGCGCTTCTTACTGCTGTCATTGACCTTTCCTCATCGTGCGGCACTACAATCGAGACCTTTGACATGCTCTACAACATGCGCACCATTGCAGACCCGTTGTACTCACACTGTCTGAATGTAGGGCTTATTACAAGGATGATCGGACGATGGCTTCATATGGAAAAGACAGATGTGAATACGCTTACTATCGCAGGAGTACTTCACGATATCGGTAAATGCAAGATTCCCGATGATGTGCTAAACAAGCCTGACAAGCTCACAGATGAAGAATTTGCGCTCATAAAAAAGCACCCACAGTTTGGTTTTGATTTGATTAATGATCTGCAGATTGACTCCAGAATAAAGCGCACAGCCCTCATGCATCATGAGCGCTGTGATGGCTCAGGCTATCCTTCACAGCTTGACAGCTCACTGATTGACGACTTTGCCATGATAACAGCCATCGCCGATGTATATGATGCCATGACTGCTGCCAGACGCTATCGCGCACCACTTTGTCCGTTCGCTGTCATATCAAGCTTTGAGAGTGAAGGTTTTACAAAGTACAATACAAAGTTCCTGCTTTTGTTTTTGAAAAAGCTTGCTACCACATACCAGAGCAACCGTGTAATGCTTAACGACAGCCGGTTCTGTAATATTGTGATGCTCAACCCGCATGAGCTGTCACGCCCTATTGTACGTTTTGATGACGGCAGTATACTTGATTTGTCCACAAACCGCGAGCTTTTTATCAAATCGGTGATGTAAACCAATTTAAAATCAAAATGGTTATAAAATAACCAAAAATAAGAACCGCGCATCTGGAATAAGATGCTGCCGGTTCTTATTTTATATATTGCATTTATATTGTGTTTACATTTCATGCTTTACGTATATATCTATTACGATACCTTGAGTATGAACTTCTGAAGCTCCTTCTCATCCTCTACCCTGGCAATTTTTGCACCAATCTTTGTAAGCTTCTCCTCGAGTGCCTCATAGCCTCTCTGGATATAGTAGATATCATCAACCACTGTGATGCCCTCTGCTGCAAGACCTGCTATAACCAGCGCAGCTCCTGCTCTTAGGTCAGGTGCATTCACTCTGGCACCTGTGTATCTTTTCACGCCGCTGATGATTGCTATATTGCTCTCTACCTTTATGTCGGCTCCCATTCTGGTGAGCTCGTCAACATACTTGAAACGATTCTCAAATATGCTCTCCGTCACTGTACTGGTGCCCTCAGCGATACCCAAAAGCACCGCCATCTGTGGCTGCATATCTGTCGGGAATCCCGGATATGGCAGTGTGGTGACCTGTGTATGCTTTAAATGTCCGTCAGATATTACTCTGACTGAGTCATCAAACTCCTCTACCTGGCAGCCTACCTCCAACAGCTTTGCTGTGGTGGCCTCAAGATGCTTTGGAATGACATTCTTTACCAGCACGTTGCCTCCTGCTGCCGCAACTGCAAACATGAATGTACCGGCTTCAATCTGATCCGGAATGACAGAATACTCTGTAGCATGTAATTTCTCCACACCTACAATTCTGATGACATCGGTTCCTGCGCCCCTGATATTTGCTCCCATGCTGTTTAAGAAGTTTGCCACGTCAACGACATGAGGCTCCTTAGCCGCATTCTCGATAACAGTCTTGCCATCTGCCATGGCTGCAGCCATCATAATATTGATTGTGGCACCTACAGAAACCTTATCCATATATATGTGTGTGCCCTTAAGCTCCTTTGCCCTGGCGATGACAAGGCCATGAGCTATGTCTATTTCTGCTCCCATGGAGCGGAAGCCCTTCATATGAAGGTCAATCGGCCTGCTTCCGATATCACAGCCTCCCGGAAGCGCGACCTCTGCATGCTTGTATTTTCCAAGTAATGCACCAATTAAATAATATGATGCCCTGATTCGTCTGATGAATTCATTATCGACATTTACGCCCCTGATAAATGAACCGTTTATCTTTACCTTGTGTATATCCACGCGCTCCACATGTGCGCCGATTTCTTCGATTGCCTGAAGTAAGACATTGATATCCCTTACATTTGGCAAATTATCTATTGTTACAGTCTCGTCTGTCATTATGGCAGCGGCCAAAATAGCAAGTGCAGCATTTTTAGCTCCACCAATTTCAACTTCACCGTATAAAGGATTTCCACCTTTGATTACGTACTGTTCCATATTCCACCTCTATGAATTCAGGAGTATACTTCCTCCTAATATACTATTCTCAATTTACACTATTGTTATACATCCAACTACAAATTTCATTTATGACGACGTATTTAAGCCGCCATTTGTGCCGGTGCTGCTTTTAATAAATGACGCAGCAGCTACTATTATCTAATCATATCACGATAAATAAGCACTATAATTCAAGTGCCTCCACCAGCTTCTCTACTGTCTGCTCCACATCAAGCCCCTCCTCGGAAACCTCGATGTCTGCATACTGCTCATACAATTTTGAGCGCTCTTCAAAAAGGGTCTCTAAAGTCTGCCCTTTCTTTAATACTACACCTCTACCCTTTATGTCTGCAAGTCGTTTTTCCAAAATAGCATAAGAAACCTTGAGATACACAACTCTGCCTATCTCCTTAAGATGCTCCATGGCCTCTTTTCCGTATACCACCGAACCGCCTGTAGCTATAATGGCCCTATCAGCCCTGATAGAGGCATTGACACGGTTCTCTACCTCTATAAAACCATCCGTGCCCTTTTCCTCAATTATCTCACGCAGAAGCTTTCCCTCCTGCTCCTGTATCAGTAAATCCGCATCCAGGAAGCTGTATCCCAGCACCTTTGCAAGTATTACGCCTATGGTACTCTTTCCAACTCCCGGCATGCCTATAAGTACGATATTAGTTTTCTGTTCCATCTACTGCCTCAGTATTCTCTGTATCTGTACTATTGGTGCTTTCTGACTGCTGTGTGCTCTCTGTAGCGCTTGTGTCTGCTGCCTTTTTGTCCTTCTTGGTAGTAGTAAAATAATTGTGAATCTTGATCTTGTCAAGCTGCTTCTGCTTTACAGACCATTTTTCATCGTCCTGCCATCCTGAAAGGATGCCATTGTAATATTTGTCCTCTTTATTGCCCTTTACAGTCTTCCTGTTTGACTCTGTTGCTTCCTCATCGGTCTTTTTGTCGAGCCTTACGATATAGTAAGTGCTGTCTGTAGTGATGAGGTCTGAGGTCTGTCCCTCCTCAAGGGAATTGAGTGCATCTACAACGCTCTGATCAAGATTGTTTGTAGTGTATACACTATCCTTTGTCTTGCTGTCCGATGACTTTGAGCTCTCTTTAGACTCTGTGTCATCTGATTTCTTATCTGAATCATCTGTCTTCTCCGCATCCGGATCAACGTATGTGGCGTATGTGCCTGTTGTGGCTTTAGTGCCTGCTGCCTTGGCTGCATCCTCTAAGGATGATCCGCCTGCAAGTGCCTCTACCACTGCATCTGCCTGTGCCTTTATCTGTGCTGACTGCTCATCTGTATATGTCTGGTACTGGTAATTAGAGTCATATGCACCCTTGTAATCAAGCTTCACAATGGTGTATGCAGCCATATTGGCTTCCTCATCCGTCACGCTTGAATCAGCATTTTTGATGATTGCAGCATACATCTTACTCTTTATGAGGCGAAGCTCTAAATATTCCTCGACAATCTCCTCTGTAGCACTCATCTCGTCTATCACATCATCGGAATTTGCCTTCATAAACTTCTCTGCGGCCTTTTTGATTTCCTTTTTCTCATCATCAGAAACCTCTACATCGTAATCTGACTGATGCGCCTTTAATGTGTAAAGCTCATGAGCCTCCTCGATAGCATTTTTCTTCCATGTTTCAAGCACAGTATTATTGCCTGATACTGTCTTGTCCCAGTAGCCCTCGCCCATGTACTGTATATACATGTCATCATAACCGGCCTCCTGGTACCTTATCATAAAATTAACAAGCCCAAGCTTGATATCCTCTTTATCTAATGTCGCAACTGTTGCGGTTTTATTTATTGCACATCCTGTAAAAGCTGTAACTGAGAGTGTTGCAGCTAATAACATAGCTATTACTTTTTTCGCTTTCATTGTATCTATCCTCTTTAAAATTGGTATAGTATCGCTCGTATATTATAGAGCTTTTTGGGCCTGCTGGCAAGCATTTTCTAAACTTTGTAAATTATCGTCAATTTCGCTTAAAGCATGTGGTGTTTCCTATGCTATATGCTACATGATTCCAAAATTCGGGTAACTATTCAGCCGTAATCAGTTCCTTACGCATTTGCGAAATCAGTTCCTCCACCACATCAAGCACATCCCGCTTCTTTGCCACGCTGCCATTTTTTAAATCAAATGTGAAATATGGGTTTTCTGCCATATTGAATTTGAGGGAGGATTTATACCGGGCAACAAGCATTGGTATCTTCTCCGGATTTATCCTTGCCCGTTCAAACATGGTAAGCTTTATCAGTGAGCCTGTCTGCTTTATCTCAGTGATATATACGGCATGTGCCAACGCCTTAAGCCTTGCCACGCGAAGCAGGCTGAGCACTGATTTTGGTGGTTCACCAAACCTGTCTATGAGCTCCTCGAGCATCTCATCCTTCTCTTCCTCTGTCTCTATGCCTGCAATACGCTTGTATATATCCAGCTTCTGGAATTCGTTTGCAATATAACCTGCCGGAATATAAGCATCGGTCACAATATCCACGATCGTATCAAATTTATCACTGATATCCTCGATTCCCTTTGCCTCTTTTACAGCCTCGCTCAACATCTTGCAGTACAAATCGTAGCCCACTGCCTCCATGTGTCCGCTCTGCTCCGCACCGAGCAAATTGCCCGCACCACGGATTTCAAGGTCTCTCATGGCAATCTTAAAGCCGCTGCCAAGGTCTGAGTACTCCTTTATCGCTGCAAGACGCTTTTCTGCCACCTCTTTTAGCATCTTGTTGCGCCTGTACATGAGAAATGCATACGCAGTACGGTTAGATCTGCCGACTCGTCCGCGGAGCTGATAAAGCTGTGAAAGTCCCATGTTGTCCGCATCGTGTATAATCATTGTATTGACGTTTGAGATGTCAAGTCCGGTCTCTATAATGGTCGTGGATACAAGCACATCTATTTCACCATTGATGAAACGGTACATGATGCGCTCAAGCTCAGTCTCCTTCATCTGTCCGTGCGCAAATGCAACAGTCGCATCCGGCACCAGCTCCTGCAGCTTTGCTGTTATGTCTGCTATGTCGCGCACCTTATTGTACACATAGTACACCTGTCCGTTTCTGGCAAGCTCCCTGTTAATTGCCTCTCTGACAAGCTCATCATTGTACTCCATGACATATGTCTGAATCGGTACACGGTCCATCGGCGGCTCCTCAAGCACGCTCATGTCCCTTATGCCGATTAAACTCATGTGGAGCGTCCTCGGAATCGGTGTAGCAGTCAGTGTGAGCACATCCACATTGACCTTCATCTGCTTAATCTTCTCCTTGTGAGTTACGCCGAAGCGCTGCTCCTCATCGATTACCAAAAGCCCCAGATCCTTAAACTGCACATCCTTTGAGAGTATGCGGTGTGTTCCGATAATGATATCGACCTCACCCTTTTTAAGCTTCTCTATCGTCTTTTTCTGCTCCGCCGGACTTCTGAAACGACACATCAAATCCACATTCACCGGAAAATCCTTCATCCTCTGCGAAAACGTATCGTAAATCTGCTGTGCCAGAATGGTTGTCGGGGCAAGATATGCCACCTGCTTGCTGTCCTGCACCGCCTTGAAGGCCGCACGGATTGCAACCTCCGTCTTGCCGTAGCCCACATCACCGCAAATCAACCTGTCCATTATTTTATGGCTCTGCATATCAGTCTTTGTGGCCTCAATTGCAAGAATCTGATCCTCAGTCTCATCAAAAGGGAAAAGCTCCTCAAACTCTCTCTGCCATACCGTATCCTCACCGAAGGCATATCCGTTTTGCTGCTCACGCTGGGCATACAGCTTCACCAGGTCTCCTGCGATCTGCTTTACCGCACCTCTGACCCTATTCTTTGTTCTGTTCCATTCCTGACCGCCAAGCTTGTTGAGCTTTGGTTTTCTGGCATCCTTTCCGGCATATTTTTGTATCATGTCAAGCTGGGTGGCAAGAATATAGAGATTGGAGCCACCCTGATACTCTATCTTGATGTAGTCCTTTACCTTTTTGTCCACCTCAAGCTTTTCAATACCGCGGTAAATGCCGAGTCCGTGGTTTTCATGCACCACATAATCCCCCACCGACAAATCGGTAAAGCTCTGTATTTTCTCGCCCTCATATGTGCGGTGACGCTTCTTTTTCTTCTGCTGCGCCCCAAAAATATCTGACTCCGTAATCACGGCAAACTTTAGGATCGGATACTCAAAGCCTCTTCTCACCTTGCCATAGCAAACCATAATCTGCCCCTGGGAAAGCTCATGGTCATAGTTTTCAGTGTAAAAGCATGTGATTCCCTGGTCTGTGATATCCTCCGAAAGCCTCTTTGCCCTTGTCCTTGAACCGGATAAAAGAATGACTCTGTAACCGTTTTTCTTATAGCGCTTTAAGTCCTTTATCAAAAGCTCAAAGCTGTTGTTATATGGACTGACACTCTGACAGTGAATACCATAGCTTCCCAGCTGGTGCAGTCCGTTTGCTTTATTATCAAGCGCAGCGAGTGCGATGCACGAATACTTCCCAAGCTTTGCCACTATCTCCTTCTCTGTAAAAAGACCGTTCATCTGCCCCGGAAGTATATATCCCATCGCAAGTCTCTGCTTCATGCTCTCTGAAAATTCAGTCTCTGTAAGCTTTCCCTGCTCTGCGCATCTGGTCAGCTCATCGAAAAAAATAAGGCTGTCCGATGGATTAAAATAATCCAAAAGCCCGACTCTCTCGTCAAAAAAGTACGACAAAAAAGCATCCATGCCCGCATACATGGACAGCTCTCCCCACTCCTCGGTAAGCTCGTCTGCCATCACAGTCACTCTGTGTGCTTCCTCTGTCTTCATCTGCTTTCTAAGCTTGTCAGACACACGCTTTGCCTCTGCCTTAAGCTTGTCAATTCCCCCGGCCTTTTCCTCATCACTAAGTACAAGCTCTGCCGCCGGATATATGCTCACCCTGTCTGTATTTTCAATGGATTTCTGGCTCTCGCAGTCAAAATATCTGATGGTGTCTATCTCATCTCCCCACAGCTCGATTCGGATAGGATTCTCCTCCGTCAATGGAAAAACGTCAAGAATACCACCCCTGACAGAAAACTGTCCCATCGTCTGGACCTGATACTCTTTTTCATAGCCCATTCTGATAAGAGCAGCCTGAATTTCCTTCAAATCCAAAAGCTGTCCCTGCTCAAGTGTAAGCACGTTTTCCCACATCTTTTCTATCGGCGCCATCGTATTCATCAGCGCGTCAAAGGTGGTGACAAGTGTCACGCTTTCCTGCTCGCGGATAGCCATCAAAGCCCTGATGCGCTCCGCTGTCAGGAGATTGCCCCTGATATCCGACTGGTAAAAAAGCACATCCTTTGATGGATAATACACCACCTCTTTGTCAAAAAAACTGTACTCATCGTACAGTTCCTTCGCCTTCTGCTCTCCAAAGGTCACAATAAGCTTGTTTTTCCTGTGACCTCCAAAGGCATATATCATCTGTGATTTTTGCGCATCTATACATCCCGTGACAGATATAAGTCCGGACGATTTTTCTGCCGTTTTTGTCATCTCCTCAAAGCCCGCAAGGGAAAGGAGTGGCTCTGTAAATGCTTTCACTTTCAATTCTCCATTTCTGTCTGTTCAAAATCACCTTGTCGATTTAAAGCTAGTTATATATGTTCATAGCCTTATCCGTCTCGCCCTGCATCATAAGAACTGCTGCATCCATCGCATGACCTATAGCTTCCTCTACCTTTGCCCTGTCCTCAGAACTGAAACGCCCGAGCACATGGTCAGCCAGATCCCAGCCCTGCGGCTTCTCTCCAACACCGACCTTGATACGGCTGAAGCCCTGCGTACCTGTCATTGCAATGATGCTCTTGATGCCATTGTGACCGCCGGCGCTGCCCTTTTTGCGGATACGGATACGCCCCGGTTCGAGCGAAATATCATCAAAAATAACGATCATTTCCTCATCCGGATCAAGCTTATAAAAATTCATCACCTCAGCAACAGACTCGCCGCTTAAGTTCATGTATGTCTGCGGCTTCACAAGCAGCACCTTCATACCCTCAATCACTCCACTTCCACAAAGCGCCTTGTGCTTTTTGTCTGTCACACTTATATTATATTTATCCGCAAGCGCATCTATCACATCAAATCCGATATTGTGTCTTGTGTGCTCATATTTTTTATCAGGATTTCCAAGTCCTACTATAACGTACATCGTTTATCCTTTCTCTTTCTCATATCATTTACAATTCAAAATAAAACAAATACTGCTGGATAATTCCCGCCACACCCTTGTAGCGCTCAAAATCAAAGCCGTCACTATAATATTTGTCCAAAAGCTGCTTTACATGCGTATCTATCGGAAACGCATCCACATGATGTAAACCAAAAAGACATATGCAGTTCGCCACCTTTTTGCCAATTCCTTTGCGAGTAAGCAGGCTTTCCATCGCCTCATCATAGCTCATTTTGCGCAGATTATCAAGCCAGTCAGGATTATTAGCACCATACTCATATATTTCCTTCAGATACGGTGCCCTATAGCCAAAGCCCATGCTCCTGTCATCAAATACCTCATCAGGCACTTCAAGAGGCTTGGGAAATGTATACAGTTCTTCCCCCTCTGCACTGCCGTCTATTTTATGCCCGCACCGCCTGCAAAGTAAATCCACACTGTTTGTGATTCGCTTTATGTTATTATTCTGGGAAATCATAAAAGTAACAATCATCTCCCACAAATCCTGCCTTAAAATGCGCACACCACTGCCATATGCATACGCCTCTTTCAGATGCGCGTCATCTCCGTCTGCTATAAGCTTTGCAATCCCTGCATAATCCGTATCCATATCCAGATAGCTTTTCCATATATTGTTCCAGTCTGCCTCATCACAATCCAGCTCAAACTCATTCCCATCCTGTTTAATCCGAAGTGCCCTGTCAAATGCCACTACCGTGTATTCATTTTCTCCTGTATTCTTCCATCTAAAGCACTGACCACTGTCAGCAATCTGTTTTAAATCCAGATTATCTATTTTCGTCTTGTACATATCTGTTTGTCTATCCTCTTTTATTGTAGCTATACTCTAAAAAGCCGGTCTTTCTGTGGCTTATTGTACCACGGATAGACCGGTTTGTGTGAAATATATTGATTTGAGGGTCAAAAAAATCCTCCCTCGCTGCTCGAAGCTTTATTTGGTTTTATGCATTCTCAATCTCTGTCTTATATTTTTCAAGAATCATATTCTGGATATTCTCGCGTGTGGCAGAGTTAATCGGATGGGCTATATCCCTGTACTCGCCATCGTTTGCCTTGCGGCTTGGCATGGCGATGAAAAGTCCCTTTTCTCCTTCGATTACCTTGATGTCATGTACCACGAATTCATCATCGATTGTGATTGACACAACCGCCTTCATCTTGCCCTCTTTTTCTACCTTACGAATTCTGATGTCTGTAATCTGCATATTTTTGTCCCCCTGGTTTGTTTTTAAATTACATATCTTACATTTTTTTCTTTTACTATCATGACTCCATCCTCACCACAATAGCAGGTGTTTGGATTGATGGTTCCGCGGCTCTCTACGATGCAATTTTCGAGGTGCACATTGTCGCCTATGTAGACGTCATTGAGTATCACGCAGTTCTTCACTGTGGTGTTTTTGCCCACAAATACCTGCTTGAAAAGCACCGAATCCTCCACGCTGCCGTTTATGATACAGCCACTTGATACAAGGCTGTTTGAAATGTCTGAGCCCGGATTAAACTTGGCCGGTGGCAGGTCGTCCACCTTTGAGCAGATGGTCGGCTCCTCCCTGAAGAAATAGCTTCTGACGTCAGGTCTTAAGAAATCCATATTGGTCTTGAAGTATGCATCAATATCGGCGATATTGTTCCAGTATGAATTTATCTTGTAGCCATATATTTTCTTTACATTTTTGTAGCGCACGAGGATATCATTTACGAAATCAAATCTGTTTTCCTCGGCTGCTGCCTCCAAAAGCTCTATGAGCTGTCGTCTTCTGATGACATAGATACCTGTGGAAATGGTGTTGGATGAGGCCTCGATTGGCTTTTCATCAAACTCTGTGATTCTTGACTCATCATCCATGCGTACCACACCAAAACGGCTGACATCGTCGTTGTACATCATGTCCTTGCATACCACTGTAATGTCTGATTTTTTCTCGATGTGAAAATCAAGCACTCTGTTGAAATCCAGCTTGTATACACAGTCACCGCTGCTGATGATGACATATGGCTCATGGCGTCTCTTTAAAAAATCAATGTTCTGATACATCGCATCTGCCGTGCCCCTGTACCAGTCACTGTTGTCCGCTGTGACTGTAGGTGTAAAGAGGAATAAGCCCCCCTGCTTTCTGCCAAAATTCCACCATTTTGCTGAGCTTAAATGCTCATTCAGTGAGCGTGCATTGTACTGGGTCAGTACTGCGACAGTCTGTATATGTGAGTTTGACATGCTGCTGAGCGCAAAATCTATGCTTCTGAAGCTGCCTGCTACCGGCAGGGCTGGTACTGCTCGTTTTGCTGTCAGTTCCTTCATCCTATTATTGTTGCCGCCGGCCAAAATTATTCCTATTGCCTTCATTTTCCGTCACCTGCCTTGATAATAACTTCTCCGCCCTCAAGCACACCGTCTTTGTAATCCTCTTCGTATGTAACACCGGAGATTGCTGTATTTTTGCCTATCTTTACCCCGTCCGGTATCACAGAATCTTCTCCTATAGTGACAAGCCCAAATGAGTATATGCTCTCATTTAATACGTTCGGCTTCTCCTGTCCGAAGCCAAGTGTCACATTGTCGCCCACCTTGCAATTTTCGGCAATGATGGACTTGTCTATCGTGACATTGGAGCCTATCTCCGTGTCACACATGATAATGGAATCACGTATTACTGCGCCTCTTCCAATCTTGACGCCTGCACCTATGACAGAATGCTCCACATGACCATAGCATTCACAGCCCTCACCCATGATGCTTCGCTCCACATGACCTCCTTTGGCTATATAAAGTGGCTCGATTGCATCATTCTTTGTGTAAATCTTCCAATACTCCTCGTACAGATTGAACTCCGGAATGAGGTCCACAAGCTCCATATTGGCCTCCCAGTATGAGCCCAGTGTACCTACGTCCTTCCAGTATCCGTTGAACTCATATGCAAACATACGTCTGTCGTTTTCAAAACAGTATGGTATGACATGCTTGCCAAAATCACAGTTTTCCTGATCCTTTAGTGCAAGTAATGCTTCCTTTAGCACCGGCCATGAGAATATGTAAATGCCCATTGATGCGAGATTGCTGCGCGGATGAACCGGCTTTTCCTCAAATGCATTGATGCGCTTATCATCATCGGCTATGACGATCCCAAATCGGCTGGCCTCCTCAATAGGCACCGGCATGGTTGCTATGGTCACATCTGCATTGTTTTCCTTGTGGAAATCAAGCATCACCTCATAGTCCATCTTGTAAATATGGTCTCCTGACAGTATCAACACATAGTCCGGGTTGTAACTGTCTATATACCTCATATTCTGGTAGATTGCATTGGCTGTACCTGTGTACCACTCGCTGTTGCCGCTCTTCTCATAAGGAGGCAGTATTGCCACTCCTCCATTATTCCTGTCGAGGTCCCACGGAATACCTATTCCGATGTGGCGGTTAAGTCTGAGTGGCTGATACTGTGTAAGTACACCCACTGTATCAATGCCTGAATTGATGCAGTTGCTAAGTGGAAAATCTATGATTCTGTATTTTCCACCAAACGAAACTGCCGGTTTTGCTACGTTCGCTGTCAGAACACCAAGTCTGCTGCCTTGACCGCCTGCTAAAAGCATGGCTATCATTTCTTTCTTAATCACGTTATCACTCCTCGTCTGTCCTAATTTTTGTTGTGCCCATCCGGTCCCCACCACTTGTTTCTGTAATAACCGTATCTGTAATGCTTCCATAATAAATCACAATTGTTTCCATATAAATTATAGTTGCTGCTGCATAAATTGCAGTTACTGCCATATACTTTAAACCCATAAAATTCATATGGTCCGGATGAATTATTTTTATAAAAAAATTATACCACAGCCGCATTATCGCTTCAACATTTTTCACAAAATCAAATAATATTTTTCTTTTTTTTCGACATTTTGCACAAGTGTCATTTATCGTATATCTGGTTAACCTGCTATGGTTCTTATCATTTGAAAGTCATGCCTGCTTTCACCTTATTTTTCCTTTGCAAATACTATATTTAGTTGTATAATTAATATAAAGTAACTGTTCAGAACAAGAAAATCTGTTGCTTACATGCAATCATGCGCATCGGCTTTTTGTTCTCAGCGATTCTTAATAGTTACAATATAAATTATAATAAATCAGGCAGGTAAAATTAATGTATAAAATAGATTTCAGCAAACCAATACACATCCATTTCATAGGCATCGGCGGTATCAGCATGAGCGGTCTCGCAGAGATTCTGCATGAGGAGGGCTTTACAATTTCCGGCTCCGATTCAAAGGAATCAGACCTCACAAAAACTCTTGCTGCCAAGGGCATAAAAGTCATATATGGCCAGAGCGCAGACAATATTACATCCGGTATCGACCTGGTAGTTTACACTGCAGCTATCCACGAAAGCAATCCTGAGTTTGCCGCAGCAAAGGCAGCCGGTATTCCAATGCTTACAAGAGCCGAGCTCCTCGGACAGATTATGGACAATTACGATTATTCTATCGCTGTAGCCGGTACACACGGCAAGACTACCACTACATCCATGATCAGCGAGATTCTTCTCGCCGCCCAGACAGATCCTACCATTTCCGTAGGCGGTATTTTGTCATCTATCCACGGCAATCTGCGTGTGGGCGATTCAGAGTATTTCATCTCTGAGGCATGCGAGTACACAAACAGCTTTTTGAATTTCAGACCACGCTACAGTATTATTTTAAATATTGAGGCTGAGCATCTGGATTTCTTCAAGGATATCAACGACATCAGGCATTCCTTCCGCGAGTATGCATCAAACACTCTCGCAGGCGGTGCTACCATCATCAATGGTGAGATTGACCGCTATGAGGAAATTGTCGCAGGGCTTCCTCAGAAGATTATCACCTATGGCTTTGATTCAAAATATGTTTTCTATCCGGAAAATATAACCTATGACGATAAAGCTTGTGCATCTTTTACAGCTATGAGACAGGGTAGTCCACTTTTCGACGTAAAACTCTCTGTTCCGGGCGCTCACAATGTAAGCAATGCGCTCGCAGCCATAGCTTTATCCACCACACTCGGTCTCGATGAGGAGTCTATCCTCACAGGCCTTGACAAATTTGGCGGTGCTGACAGACGTTTCCAGTACAAGGGCAAGGTAAACGGCGTCACAATCATTGATGACTACGCTCACCATCCAACCGAGATCCGCGCAACACTGACAGCTGCACAAAAATATCCACATGACAGGCTTGTCCTTTGCTTCCAGCCACACACCTATTCCAGAACCAAGGCATTCTTAAATGATTTTGCCGATGTTCTTTCAATGGCAGATGTTGTGGTGCTTGCTGATATCTATGCTGCGCGTGAGCAGAACACATATGGTATCTCATCTAAGGATATCCTGAATTTATTGCTCGAAAAAGGTGTGAATGCGCACTATTTTCCATCATTTGAGGAAATCGAGAAATTTTTATCAGAAAATTGTGTAAACGGTGACCTGTTGATAACAATGGGTGCTGGAAATGTTGTAGAAATCGGCGAAGACCTGCTTAAGAAATAAGTTATCCACGTTATCCACATACAAAATGTTAACAACTCTCATTTTGTGTGTGGATTTTTTAAATAATTTTCAACAGCTTATATACCCTGTGATACATTGATTTTTCAATTATTTTACACAGTTATCCACGTTATCCACATTTTTTTGTGGACTCGGAAAGCCCGAGTTTACAAGGCTTGTAGCACTTTTACCATCTTCACACAGTTAAAATATTGTGCTATAATTGCTCACAGGTTAAGCGAAAGAGAGTTTTTTATATGACAGCGATAAACATTAGCAGTGACATAGCAACATCATTCACTACTGTGTCAGATATTTTTATAGATCAATACATGCCAAAGGCAAACGGTGAGTTTGTCAAGGTATACCTTTATCTGCTCCGTGCGACAGGCTCCGGGGCAGGCATAGCAACTATTTCAGAGATTGCCGATCATTTCAGCAATACTGAAGCCGACATCATACGTGCCCTCAATTACTGGGCCTCTGAGGGCATTTTGCAGGTGCAAACCGGCGCTGATGGTCAGATTATTGGAATCAACCTCTGCAGTCTTTCTGTATCCGGTATGCAGGCTGCTCAGAGTAATATACAAAGCGCTGTGGCTGATAATGCCGCGCAGAATAATTTGCAAAACGGTATTATTAATAATGCTACGCAGAATAATTTGCAAAACAGCGTGGTTAATAATGCTGCACAGAATATTTCTACCGCGAATATTCGGATGCAGGATTCTGTTATGGAAAAGCTTAAGAGCCAGACTACTGACAAGCCTGCTTCTTCACAGAAGGAATACACACTTGATGAGATTAAGGAGTTTAGAAAGAATCCTGACATTTCAGAGCTTTTCTTTATTATAGAGACATATCTGAAGCATACGCTCTCATCCACAGACACCAATATGGTGCTCTACTGGCTGGACGAGCTCCATTTTTCTACCGACCTGGTGGAATATCTCGTGGAGTACTGCATTACCAAGGGACATTCAAGCCTTCGTTACATGAACAAGGTCGCTCTCGGCTGGGCAGATGCCGGCATAAAGACCGTAGACCAGGCAAAGGACGATGCAGCCGCTCACTCACAGATTTATTATTCTGTAATGAAGGCTCTAGGCATCACAGGCCGCAATCTGGTTGACTCAGAGGTGTCACTAATAAACAAATGGGTCGGCGAATACGGTTTCGATATAGAGCTTGTAAAAGCCGCCTGCAGTAAAACTATTTCAGCTATCCAGAAGCCAAGCTTCGAGTACACAGACTCTATACTCGCGAACTGGAGGAAAAAGAATGTACATACTTTAAAGGATGTTGAAGTGCTTGATGCCAACTTTGCCAAGGCCAATAAGGTCTCTGCTACAGGCTCATCACAAGGCGCAAATGCTGCAAACGGTTCCTCAAAACCAAAAAGCAATAATTCAGGTTCCAAGAATAAATTTAACAACTTCAATCAGCGCAACAATGATTACGACAAGCTGGAGAAGCTGTTTCTGAATTCTACGGTATGATTTTTCAAGTTAGATTTACACATCCCAAGGAGGATATATGGCACTTACCAATGCTCAATATGATGAAATAATGCGAGGCTACAATAAACGCCAGCTTCAGAACAAATACATACATGACAAGCGTATTGAGGAAGCCTATCGCAAGGCGCCCCGCCTCAGGGAGATTGACTCAGAGATTGCATCCGCATCTGTCAGGCAGGCGTACAGGCTTATGGACGGCGATGAGAACGCTCTCGCCGCTTTACGCCTTGCAATCGAGGACTATAAGGAGGAGCGTGCTGCACTGCTATCCACACTCGGATATCCGCTTGATTATTTTGAGCCTATTTACACCTGTCCCGATTGCCATGATACCGGGTATATAGATGGGCAGAAATGTCATTGCTTCAAGCAGGCTATTATCAATACCGTTTATTCGCAGTCCAATATCAGGGAGATTTTATCAAGAGAGAATTTTTCCACGCTCTCATTCGATTATTACTCAGATGAGCAGGAAAATCCTGCGACAGGACTGTCTGCTCTTGCCACAGCAAAGCTTGCCGTGACGAACTGTCATGAATTTATAGACAATTTTGAAAAAAAACCTAAAAACATATTTTTCTACGGTAATACCGGTGTCGGAAAGACTTTTTTATCTAATTGCATTGCAAAAGAGCTTTTAGATGCAGGTTACTCTGTAATTTACTTTACAGCGTTCCAATTATTTGATATATTAAGCAAAGGTGTGTTTGAAAAGGATGCAGATGCCATTGCGGCGCACCAGAATATATTCGACTGTGATTTACTTATCATAGACGATCTCGGAACCGAGCTTTCCAACTCATTTACCACATCACAGCTTTTCCTTTGTGTAAATGAGCGTATACTGCGACAGAAATCTACTATTATTTCCACTAATCTGAATCTGGAACAGATAGCAGAGCTTTACTCCGAGAGAACACTTTCAAGAATTTCAAGCAATTATAGTTTTATCAAGCTCTTCGGAGATGACATACGAATTAAAAAGCGTCTTTCCAAATAACGCTTTTTATATATATTTAGTTTATTTATTATATGGTTATATGGAGGAATAACAATGCCAAACGATGAGAGAATTTTGGAGACTATGCCAACCGGTACACTTGGACTTGTTGCAACTGACAGTTGTATAGGTCTTGCCCAGAAGGTAGATGCATACTTACAGGGCTGGAGAGAGCACAGAGAGCACCAGCATGCTAACGAGAGTGCTTTCAAGGACTACTACAAAAACAGCTACATTATCAAGCCTTCTACACCTAGATTCGGTTCCGGCGAGGCTAAATGTGTTATCAACCAGTCAGTTCGTGGTTATGATCTGTACATTATGGTAGATGTAACAAACTACAGTCTTACCTATACAGTATGTGGTCAGACAAACCACATGTCACCTGATGACCACTACGCAGACTTAAAGCGTGTTATCGCTGCAGCCGGCGGAAAAGCAAGAAGAATCACAGTTATCATGCCTTTCCTTTATGAGAGCCGTCAGCACAGACGTACAGGCCGTGAGTCTCTTGACTGTCCATTGGCTCTTCAGGAGCTTATCAACATGGGTGTAGACAATATCATCACCTTCGATGCTCATGACCCTCGTGTGGTAAATGCTATTCCTCTGAACGGCTTTGAGAATGTAATGCCTTCTTACCAGTTCATTAAGGGCATCTTAAAGAACGTAAAGGATATCACTATTGATGCTGACCATCTTATGATTATCTCTCCTGATGAGGGCGCTACAAACCGTGCTATCTACCTTGCAAACGTACTCGGAGTAGACATGGGTATGTTCTACAAACGTCGTGATTACAGCCGTATCGTTGACGGACGTAACCCTATCGTAGCTCATGAGTTCCTCGGAACAAATGTGGAGGGTAAGGATGTTCTTATCATCGATGATATGATTTCTTCAGGCGAAAGTATGATTGATACAGCAAGAGAGCTCAAGAAGCGTAAAGCTAACAGAATCTTTGTTGTTTCTACATTCGGTCTCTTCACAAATGGCTTTGATTCTTTTGACAAGGCTTACGAGGAGGGTCTCATCTACAGAGTAGTTACAACAAACCTTATCTACCAGTCACCTGAGCTTCTCTCTAAGGAGTACTATATCAGCTGTGACATGAGCAAATACATCGCATACCTCATTGATACATTAAACCACGACTGTTCTATCAGTGATCTTCTCTCACCATATGACAGAATCAAGAAGTGTGTTCAGAAGTACAATGACGAGCAGGCTGCAGCAAAAAATAAATAATTAAGCGCATTTATAAAAAGCCGTGTGAAATTAATATATACCCCTCTTACTGGATATCCAGTGAAAGGGGTATTTTTATGCGTTACAGTTACGAATTCAAACCAAAGGCAGTCGAACTATACATGCAAATAAGACGCATCAGTTTTTCTCAAAGTTTAGAATAATTATCTTAGTAATATAAAAAACCAGAGAAGTGAGTGTCATCCACTCAAATCTCTGGTTTAATTTAGTCTAAGATTTATACCGATTAAATATTAAACTAACTCAAGGAGAACCTCTAAAGCTCCGTCACCTTTACGCTGTCCAATCTTAACGATTCTTGTGTAACCACCGTTACGATCAGCATACTTAGGAGCGATCTCATCGAATAACTTGTTTGTTACATCGATAGTCTTTGTTCCCTTCTTTGTGCCGTCAGACTCTTTAGCTGTGTAAAGAACCTTGAGCATCTGTCTTCTGGCATGAAGACGTGAAGCAGAATCCTTCTTGATCTTCTTCTCTACTTCGTCATAAACAGTAACTTTCTTTCCGTCTACAACCTCTTTTACTCTCTTGCCATCTTTGTCCTTGCGGGCAACCTTAGCTGTTACAGTAACCTCTTCGAAGTTGTCTTTCTCTTTTACTGCTAATGCGATAAGACCCTCAGCGATCTTACGAACCTCTTTAGCCTTAGCCTCTGTTGTAACGATCTTTCCGTTAACAAGAAGCTGTGTAACCTGACCTCTGAGTAAAGCCTTTCTCTGGCTTGATGTTCTGCTTAACTTACGATATTTTGCCATTTTAATTTCCTCCATTTGTGGGACATCCGGTCACGCTCTTCGGTCTTACTGCCAGACATCGTATCTTGTTGTGATAAAGCTTTGCCTTATTTCAAAAAGCAAATGCTCAAATCAGTTGCCACTCATGTATCAGACACGGTCACGCTCTTTGGTCTTACTGGCCCTGCCGCTATGAGTTTTGTCACACATAAACATAAATATGATATTTAAAATTTATATATGACCAATTTATTTAGAAGAATCAGTGCGAGGATTATTCGAACGAATTATTCCTCAGTCTGATTTAACTCTAAACCTAATTCTTTTAATTTTGCTAAAACTTCTTCTAAAGACTTGCGACCAAGGTTACGAACCTTCATCATGTCCTCAGGTGTTCTATTGATAAGTTCTGCAACGGTGTTGATTCCTGCACGCTTTAAGCAGTTGTATGAACGAACTGAAAGCTCAAGCTCATCGATGTTCATCTCAAGAACCTTCTCCTGAGCGTCATTTTCCTTCTCAACCATAACGTCAACCTGCTGTGCTGCCTCTGAAAGATCGATGAACAGATTTAAGTGCTCACTTAATACCTTAGCTGCAAGGCTGACTGCCTCGTCAGGCTCCAATGTACCATTTGTAAATACATCTAATGTAAGCTTATCGTAATCTGTAACCTGACCTACACGGGTATTCTCTACAGTAAGGTTAACACGCTCAACAGGAGTGTAGATTGAATCTACAGCAAGAACTCCGATTGGTGTATCCTCGTTCTTGTTCTTCTCTGCTCCGACATAACCTCTGCCGTTTGTGATTGTAAGCTCCATGTAAAGCTTAGAATCTGCACCACCATTCAAGTGTGCAATCTCTAACTCAGGATTCAAAATCTCGATATCTGAATCAACCTGAATATCGGCTGCTGTAACAACGCCTTCACCTTCGAATTCGATATATGCAACCTTTGGTTCATTTGTAGAACTATTATTGCGAATTGCAAGGTTCTTGATATTCATGATGATTTCTGTAACATCTTCCTTAACACCAGGAATAGAGCTGAATTCATGTAAAACACCATCAATCTTGACCTGGCTTACTGCAGCGCCCGGTAAAGAAGAAAGCATGATACGTCTTAAAGAGTTTCCAAGTGTTGTACCGTAACCTCTCTCTAATGGCTCTACAACAAATCTGCCATATGTCTTGTCTTCTGAAATTTCTGCGATTTCAATTTTTGGTTTTTCAAAATCGAACACTTCAAATTCCCTCCTTCTCGGGTATCGTTGTTATATGTTATCAAAGAGTGGATAAGCCGGGAAATAAATCCCCGGCAAATCAACCTAATTTTACTTAGAATATAACTCGACGATGAGCATCTCATCTACAGGAACATCAATCTGCTCACGTGTAGGTAAATCTTTTACAGTTCCCTGTAATTTCTCAGCATCTACGTCTAACCACTCTGGAACGATTCTTCCGCCAGCTACCTCGACGATATCTTTCATTCTCTGAGTATTCTTTTTGCTCTCTTTAATTTCGATAACATCGCCAGCCTTTACAAGGTATGAAGGGATGTTAACAGCTTTTCCGTTTACTGTAACGAACTTGTGATCAACGATCTGTCTAGCTTCTTTTCTTGTTCTAGCAAATCCAAGACGGAAAATTACGTTGTCAAGTCTTGACTCAAGGATTGTCATAAGGTTGAGACCTGTTAATCCTTTCATCTGATCTGCTTTCTTGTAGTAGTTACGGAAAGGCTTCTCTAAAACACCATAGATGAATTTAGCTTTCTGCTTTTCTCTTAACTGAAGTCCGTACTCAGACACCTTTCTGTTTGCTCTTGTAAGGTTTCTTCTAGACTTCTTATCATATCCTAAATAACTTGGCTCTAAACCAAGTGATCTGCATCTCTTAAGTACAGGTACTTTATTAACTGCCATTTTAATCTATACCTCCTGATTAGACTCTTCTACGTTTTGGTGGACGACATCCATTGTGAGGTACCGGAGTAACGTCTCTGATTGATGTAACCTCAAGACCACATGCTGAAAGGGCACGAATAGCTGCCTCTCTTCCTGAACCAGGTCCTTTAACGAATACGTCAACTGTCTTTAATCCATGGATTAAAGCTGCCTTTGTAGCTGTTTCAGCTGCCATCTGTGCAGCATATGGAGTAGATTTCTTTGAACCTCTAAATCCAAGACCACCGGCACTTGCCCATGATAAAGCATTTCCTTCAGCATCTGTTAAAGTAACGATTGTGTTATTGAAAGATGCCTGAATATGTGCCTGTCCGCGTTCAACGTTTTTCTTTACACGCTTTTTAGTTGTTTTCTTTGCAACATTCTTAGCCATATTTAAACTAACCTACTTTCTACTTTCTAAACTTTATTTAAGTTATAATGAAGCTCTGCTTCTTCGTCCGCAGAACCAAACGCGCACTACGCTCAAGTGGCGTTTCACTTATTATCTAAGTGATTATTTCTTCTTGTTTGCTACTGTTCTCTTAGGACCCTTGCGAGTTCTTGCATTAGTCTTTGTCTTCTGACCACGAACCGGAAGTCCCTTTCTATGACGGATACCACGATAGCATCCAATTTCCTGAAGTCTCTTGATATTTAAAGCGATTTCTCTTCTTAAATCACCTTCAACTGTCATTGTCTCGTCGATAACAGCGCTGATTCTCTTAACCTCGTCATCTGTAAGATCTCTAACACGAGTGCTTGGATCAACATTAGCTGCTTCAAGGATACGGTCTGCACTTACTCTTCCGATTCCGTAGATGTAAGTTAAGCCGATTTCTACACGTTTTTCTCTTGGTAAATCTACACCTGCAATACGAGCCATGTGTCTTTCCTCCATTTTCTTTTCTGGTTTTCTTGTTAATTGTCCCTAATTGAGGCTGCGAATGCGAAATGAGTCTCTTCTTTTTATAAATGAAGTCTGGTGTAACTCATTTACTGCTGCATCCTACCGGAATGTATCCTTCCGATATCCCAGCCCAGGTATGTACGGAAACTACATACCCTTTCCCGGCACGGATCATACTCTCATCCGCCAATGCAAATGCCGGGTATTATAAGCAATATACAATAGCATCTTCCCTCTTTCATATAAAGATGACAAACGTCTGTCAGATGCCCAGACTACACGCTCTGTCGGTACCTGCGGACAGATGCGATGTATCCTTACTGTATATTAAACAGCTCCACACACCTCCTGGCGTGTCATGCTGTCAGCCGCTTGATAATTGCACAAAACATCAGTAGCATCACTCGACTAGGTTCGATAATAGCTCACCAAGTCTCCTGATAGGCTTTCTCACTAAATTCGTGCTACGCTTACGCTTGCACTCATCAAGTGTTCAATGCCTTAGCCCTGGCGCTGTTTGTGTTTCGGGTTCTCACAGATTACTCTGATACTACCTTTTCTTCTAATAATTTTGCATTTTTCACAAATTGGTTTAACTGATGATCTAACCTTCATGTCAAATCCTCCTTCCCTACTTTGCTCTGCCTATATATTCCGGTATTTTTGGACACACCTCTCCAAAAATGACCATTTCATACTTTACCACAAAACATATGGTAAAGTCAAGACCTAAATTAAAAAAGATATTATTTTCTAAAAATACTTTTCAGAAAATAATATCTTTTTATCTTTTCAGATACGGAACGTTGTAAATAACAGCATTCCCGTTATTTGGTGTGTAGAATTCTTACTTGTCTCTCCAGACAATTCTTCCTTTGCTCAGGTCATAAGGTGACATCTCAAGTGTAACCTTATCTCCCGGCAGAATCTTGATGAAGTTCATACGCAGCTTACCGCTGATATGTGCCAGTACAATATGACCATTCTCAAGTTCTACTTTGAACATTGCGTTAGGAAGTTTCTCAACTACAACTCCTTCAATTTCAATCACGTCAGTTTTTGACATTTTTAATCCTCCTGAATGAAATCAACAAAACTTACTCTCCAAGGATCTGAACGATTGCAGCAAATACATCGTTGATATCGATTGTACCATCAACTTCTCTGAGTACTCCTGCTTCTGTATAATAATCGATCAGCGGCTGTGTCTGCTCATGATAAACACCAAGTCTCTTAAGTACTGTCTCTGGTTTATCATCGTCTCTCAAGATAAGCTCTCCGCCACACTTGTCGCAGATGCCTTCTTTTGCAGTCGGAGCATATACGATATGATAAGTAGCACCACAATCAACACAAGCTCTTCTTCCAGACATACGGTTTACAATATTCTCATCTGGAACTTCAACATC
>OGFG01000015.1_pt1 | contig 169988 bp, 170 predicted proteins | sample 1570761 | NCBI WGS metagenome assembly OGFG01 (sample SAMEA2581938, study PRJEB24529) | metagenome | biome: Human gut stool | place: China | collected 2011
AGCTTGAAAATATGCCAAAAGATAAGATAGTAGATAAGTATATAACAAATGTAACGATAGTAAATGATGATCCAGAATTTCAAAAATATATGAGTGAAGAAGAAGACAAAAGGAAAATACAAAATAGTTTGCTTTCAGAGGCTAAAGAAGAAGGTATATCACAAGGTTACACATCAGGTATTAATGATGGTATTTCTAAAGGAGAAAATAAAAAATCTATAGAAATTGCCAAAAACATGTTAAAGAAGAATATGTCTATAGAAGATATATCAGATATTACAGGCTTATCAATTGAAGAAATTAATAAATTAACAAAATAAAATGTATTGTAAAGAGTGCTGTAAAGCATTCTTTTTTTATTTACATATATATTTATTTTTGTTATACTTAAGATAATGATAGGAGGAATAAAAATGGGAAAAAATAATAAAGGATTAATTATTTTAGTAGTTATTTTAATTATTATGGTATTATCTCTTGGAGGATATATAGTTTATGATAAATTCATAGATAATAATAAAAATAATGTAGTAGATAAAACAAATGATAAAGTAGATAATAGTGAAGTTGATAATGAAGATGATAATAAGATAGTTCAAGATACAAAAGAAGAAAGTATTTTAGGTGATTATGTTGGAACAAAATTAATAAATATTGATGGAACAAATATAACAACAGAAGTTAGTATGAGATTAATTGATGAAAATAATGCTATGCTAAAGGTATCTATTCCAGAGGTAGATGTAAGTACATATCTTGGAACATATACTAAAACGGAAGATGGAACACTTAACTTCTCATTTAACAAAATAATTTGGAATTCAGGTGAAGTGACTGCTTTAACACCAGTAAAAAATATTTCTTTAAAAGAAAATAATAAAGAATATACTTATGAACTAAAAAATAGTTTAACAAGTAGTTCAGATACAGTATTGTTATCAAAAACAACATCTTCAGAAGTAAAAAAAGATTTAGATAATGCATATCAGACTTTAAATAATAATTAGAATATATGAAGCATAAATGCTTCTTTTTTCTTTCTTTATATGTTAAAATTAATAATGTAGGTGAAGAAAATGGATAATATATATTTAATATATGGTGATGAAGAATTTTTAATAGATAAAGAAATAAAAAATATTATTAATAAATTTAATTCAAGCATGGAAAATGTTGCTAGATATAATTTAGATGAAAGCAATGTAAGAGAAGCAATAGAAGATGCATGTACAATAAGTATGTTTGAAACAAATAAGATAGTTATTTGTGAAAAATGTAATTTTTTAACAGGTGAAAATAAAAAAGAAATAAATCATGATATTGATTCACTTATTAAATATGTAAATAATCCATTTAGTGATTCAGTACTTATATTTGTTGTTAGAAATCCAAAATTAGATGAAAGAAAAAAAGTAGTAAAAGAATTAAAAAAATGTTCTAAAGTAATAGAATGTAAGACTATTGAAAATTATAATTTGAATAATTATATTTCAAATTATTTTAAAACTAATAATTATGAGATATCACAAAGTGATGTAAAACTTATTATAGATAAAGTAAAATATGATCTTGCTAATATCATTAGTGAATGTGATAAACTTATGATGTATAAAGATGAAAACAAAAAAATAACAACAAAAGATATAGAGGATGTTGTTATTGATAATATAGAAGATAATATATTTTCTCTTACTAACGCTATTATGGATAAAGATATAAAAAGAGTTATTAATATTTATAATGATTTACTACTTATGGGTGAAGAACCTATTAAATTAATTGTTATGATAGCAAATCAGTTTAGACTTATACTTCAAGTAAAATTAATGGTTAAAAATGGCTATAAAGAAAGAGATATGGCTAGTGAAATAGGAGAACATCCATATAGAGTAAAACTTGCATCAAATGCTAGATTTACAATTAAAGAACTAATTACTTATATAAAGAAGTTACAAAAATTAGATTATGATATAAAATCTGGAAATATAGATAAAAACTTTGGACTTGAATTTTTCTTACTAAATATATAAAAAGAGATTAATCACATATAATAATGTTTTTAATCTCTTCTTTTATTAATGATTCATCATATATAGATGTAACTTTAAGCTCATATTCTAAATTTTTATTAAAGTTTGTATATATAGGAATAGTACATCCTTTTTTAATTTTATTAAGATAATTCTTACCATTTTTATTAAATCCAAGTACTCTTATATAATTAATTTCTTTATTTTTTTCTTTATCTTCCTTAGTAAATCCAACTAATATATTTAAAAGTATTCTCTTAATCTTACTGTATGTGTATCTTTTAGACTTTATATTCATTATAAGTTCATCATAAGAATTGGATTCATATATTACTTTTTTAATTCTATTTTCTATTCCTTCATTAACGTCATTATATTTATTTAAGTCATTAATTTCACTCATAATTTTATATTTAAGTAGTGGATAATAATCTTCAATAAAGTATTTTTTTTCTTTTAAACATTTATATGTATCTTTTGGTACATATTTTTTTATACTTCTTTTATTTATATTTTCTCTAATACTTGTCGCACTTGTTATATACTTTGTTAGAGTTTTATCATTATAATTATTAGTTCTTTTAATAGTTATAGGTATGATTTTGCTATTTAATTTTTTTAGTGCCTTAACGTAGGATATTCCAAGTAAATCATTAGAACTATCACTTAAATTAATATTAAAATCTTTTAATGCTTTAGATAAAGCAGTAGGATAGTTAACACCATTATCAAGTAATTCTTTTACTTTTTCTTGATATTTTTTATTATCTTCAATATTTACAATATTTTTTATATAATCTATATTATCTGATTCACTACCAAATACAAGATAGTCTACTTTTAAATGATTAAGTATAGAGCACGCTCCAAAAGCAAATGTATCTGCAGATTGATTAGTAAAAATAAAAGGAAGTTCTATAACTAAATCAATATTATGATTAAGCGCTATTTTTGTTTTATTCCATTTATTTATGATTGATGCATCTCCTCTTTGAGTAAAATTACCGCTCATAACAAGAATGATAATTGAATCAGGGAACATTTCTTTTATTTTATTTATATGATAAATATGTCCATTATGAAATGGATTATATTCACAGACAATTCCTATACTTTTCATACACTTTCTCCTTTTTTCTTATTTTATCATTTATAGTAGTTATAAGCAAGGTTGATTTTTTTGTTTTATGATATAATATATAGTAAATGAGGTGTGAAACTAATGCAAAAATTTTATGGTAAAATTGAAAAAGTATATATACCAACAGAAAATAATCAAGATGTAATGTTTTCTAATAAAATTGGTTTTATAATAAAAATAGATGATAAGTTATATAGATTTGAGACAGAACAAAATGAAGAAAACTCTCAAATTTTAAGAGATGATGAAGTTGTTATCATTATCCAAACAATTGATAATCATGATTTCTTTGATATAAGAAAATTGGAGGATGAATAAAATGAGCGATTATAAAAGATTAGGAGTATATGAACATAATATAAGAAGTTATGAAAAAGTAAAACAACAATTTGAAAAAGATAATATAGCGGCAATAGTTCATGCAACAGGTACAGGAAAAAGCTTTAATGCATTGCAATTGGCACTTGATAACAAAGATAAAAAGATAATATATGTAGTACCATATGGATCAATAATAGAACATGAAAAAGAATTAATAGAACAAAATGAAAATGTATCTTTAGAACAAGATTTTCCCAATTTAGAATTTAAAACATATCAAAGTTTTGTAAATATGAGTGATGATGAAATTATAGATTTAGATGTTGATTTATTAATTCTTGATGAATTTCATCATATAGGAGCTCCTATTTGGGGTCAAAGAATAAATACACTTATTGACGCGCATGAAGATTTACAAATATTCGGCATGACTGCATATACAGTTAGAGATAGAGGAACATCATATGAAAGAGATATGGTTAATCCAGAAAATGATGAGTTATTTTCTAATAAAGTCGTAAGCAATTATGATTTATGTGATGCGATGATAGAAGAAGTATTACCTAAACCAAATTATAAAAGTGGATATGTATTTCTAGAGGAAACTTGTGAATATTTAGAAAATAAAATTAACTCTTTGAATTCTAATTCTAAAGATTATAAAGAATTGGCACCGTTATTAAAAGATTTAAAAAAGAGAGCTCATGAAGCACCAGGATTAAGTGATATATTTAAAACTAATATAAAACCAGATGGTAAATACATATATTTTTGCCCACTTAATCCAGAAAATGGAGTAAATGATATGGATAGTATAATGTCCGAGGCAAGAAATTGGATTCATGAAATGGGACTAACAGAAGATGATTATGAGTTTTATATGACAACAAGTGATATGGGTAATGATGGTAAAAGAAATAGAGAAGCATTTTATAATGATAAAGACTTGAAGCAAAATGATACAAGTAATAAACTTAGAATAATGTTTGCCATAAATCAATATAATGAAGGTGTACATGTTCCAGGACTTGATGGAGTAATAATGGGAAGAAGTACCCAATCTGATATTATATTTTTTGAACAATTAGGAAGAGCACTTTCTGCAGGAAAAGATAATACAAAAGAATATGAAGAGCTAATGAAAAAAGATAAAGAAGAATTGATAGAAGAATGTAATAAAAGAGAATTAAGCTATAATGATTCGATGACAAAAGAAGAATTAGTTGAAATATTACTCGCACCAGTAATAATTGATTTATCAAATAATATTGGATTTATCAAAGAATTAGAAACAAATTTAAAAGATAGAATAAAAGAATATATGAGTTCAGGTAATAATGAAAAAAGAAATGTCCATTTGAAGAATGCATCGTTTAATATAGATATGATAAATGAAGACTTATTTAGAATTCTTGAATATGTACAAGATAGATTAACAATGACATGGATGGATAAATATGAATTAGCCAAAGCTTATTATGACCATTATGGTGATTTGGAAATATCAGCTAATTTTAAAACAAAAAATGGATATGAATATGATGAAAATGGTGTTGCATTAGGAAAATGGATAAATACTCAAAGACAAGCATTTAAAGGTAATAGTGGATATAAAATAAGCAAAGAACAAATAGAATTATTAAAAGAAATAGGAATGAGATTTGAAACAAATTATAAAGAGGAAGAATGGAATAAAAAATATGAACTAGCCAAAGCATATTTTGAACATTATGGAAATTTAGAAATACCACAATCATTTAAAACAAAAAATGGATATGAATATGATGAAAATGGTGTTGCATTAGGATTGTGGATAATTACTCAAAGACAGGCATTTAAAGGCAATGTTACTAATAAGATGAGTAAGGAAAGAATAGAATTATTAAAAGAAATAGGAATGAAATGGTTTCCTGATAATATAGATATAAAACTTCAAAAAGAAGAAATAAATGAAAAAAATATCAATAAAAAGAAAATAGAAGTATATAATAGGGTCATTGATTATTTAAGTAAGTATAAAAGTGATGAAATACCAAAAAAGGAAGAAATAAATTCAAAATTTATAGAAGAATTAGATAGACCATTAAAAAAGTAATAATAGTGTAAGAGAAAATTAACTTGCTATAAGCAAGGTTGATTTTTTTTTCATTATAATATATAATTAATATGTTTGGAAGTGATAAATGTGAATATTAACTTAACTAAACTAATTACAAATTTAACTGATGAAATTAAAATTGATGATGAAGTAACTATTGATGACAAACTTTTAGAAAATACAGATATTAAAAAAATTAGTAAAGTAAAAGTAAAGGGTAATATATATCCAGAAGGGAATAATTTTTCTGTAAATTTAAATATAAAATGCATATTGACCCTTGTTTGCAGCATATCACTAAAGGATGTTGAATATAATATTGACATTAATGTTAATGAAATAATTGGAGAAAATGATGATATTTTAGAAGAAAATAATAAAATTATTAACAATTCTATTGATTTAATTCCAATTATATGGCAAAATATTATATTGGAAGTACCTTTGAAAGTTGTAAGCCCTGATATTGAAGTTAAAAATATTAATGGTGACGGATGGAGATTTATAACTGATGAAGAGGTTGTAGAAAAAGAAATTGATCCAAGACTCGAGAAATTAAAAGAATTCTTAGGTGAGTAAAGAGAGGAGTGTAAGAAAATGGCAGTACCATTTAGAAAAATCTCAAAAACTAGAGGTAGAATGAGAAGAACTCATTATAAAATTGAAGCTAATGGAACAGTAAAATGCTCAAATTGTGGTGCAGATATTAGATCACACAGAGTATGTCCAGAATGTGGTTTTTATAAGGGTAAAAATGTAGTAGAAAAAGAAGAAGCAACTAAATAGTTGTTTTTTTCTTTTTACTTATTGATAATAATTTTTTTATTTGATAAAATGTATTTACATAAAAAAAGGAGAAAACTATGAAAAAGGGAAAATTATTTGTAATATCTGGACCAAGTGGTGTTGGAAAGGATACTATTGTAAATGAATATTTAAAAGAAAATGATGCACATTTATCAGTAAGTGCAACAACAAGAAATCCAAGAGAAGGAGAAATCCATGGAATTCACTATTACTTTTATACAAATGAAGAATTTGAAGATAGAATAAAAAAAGGTGATTTCTTAGAGTATGCAACTTACAATAATTGTTATTATGGAACACCAAAATCAAAAATAGAAGAAAAATTAAATGAAGGAATAAATGTAATACTTGTAATAGAAGTACAAGGCGCAAAAAAAGTAAAAGAATTAATAAAAGAAAGTGTACTTATATTTATACTTCCACCAAGTATTGAGGAATTAGAAGAAAGATTAAAAGTACGTAATTTAGATAGTGAAGAAATGATTCAAAATAGATTAAAGATTGCAGAAGAAGAAATAAAAGAAGCAGGATTTTACGATTATGTGCTTGTAAATAAAGATGTAAAAGGTGCGGTAAATAAACTTAAAATGATAATAGATGAAGAAAATGAAAAAGATTAAGAAGTAAAATTATTTCTTAATCTTTTTTGCAGTATAATAAAGTTCTTCAAGTTTTTCATAAGTTGGACAAGAAAGTTTACTTTTTAACTCATCAAGTAAATTCTTTGGTTTACCATAATAAAACTCTTTATAATATTTTTTAATATAATCATAAATTATTTCATCCTCATTATTTTTAAGTACTATATTATTTTTTTTCGCATATTCTTTAATATGGTTTATAGATAGTTTATCAACATAACTTTTTAAAATAAAATCATTCAAATTTAACACCTCTAATAAAAAATATGTTATATAAAGGAAATTATGAAGCAAAATAATTATGGAGGATTTTTTATGGAAAACAAAGCACTAAATAATAGATTAATTATAATTTCAATTTTTGTTTTTTTATTTTTTAGTGCACTTACACTAAAACTTGTAAATGTTCAAATAATAAATAAAGATAAATATAAAAAGAGTTTAGATGATATAAAAGTGGATGAAGTATATAGTACATCAACTCCAAGAGGTAGAATATTTGATAGAAATTATAATTTACTTGTAGATAATGTTGGAGTTAAAACAATATACTATAAAAGAAAACCAGAAACAAGTACTAAAACTCAAATAGAATTAGCGTATAAAATGGCTGATAAAATAGATCTTGATTATAGTAAACTTGCTAAAACTAATTTAAAAGAATTTTATCTTGTAAATAATAAAGACAAAGTTAATAAAAAAATAACAGAAAAAGAAAGAGAATTATTAAAACAAAGAAAAATTACTATATCAGATATAAATAATCTGAAAATGGAAAGAATTACAGATGAAGAATTATCTAATTATGATGAGAAAGATAAAAAGGCCGCTTATATCTATTATTTAATGAATAAGGGCTATTATTATGATGAGAAAATAATTAAAACTTATGCAAGTAATGAAGAGTTCGCATATGTATCAGAACATGTAAAAGAACTAAATGGATTTAATGTTAAACTAGAATGGGAAAGAAAATATTTATATGGTGATACATTTAAAACTATTTTAGGAAGTGTATCAACTAATGAATCAGGTATTCCATTTGAACTTAAAGATAAATACTTATCAGAAGGATATTCACTTAATGATAGAGTAGGAGTATCTTACTTAGAATATCAGTATGAATCACTTTTAAAAGGAGATAAAGCAACATACTTATTAAATGATGATAATTCATATACAGTTATAAAAGATGGAATAAGAGGAAATGATATTGTTTTAACAATAGATATAAATCTTCAAAAAGAAGTAGAACAAATATTAACTGAAGAAATAGTAAATGCTAAAATGAATAATGCTAATACTACTTATTATAATGGTTCACATGTAATAATAACAGACCCTAAAACAGGTGAAATACTTGCAATGGCAAGTAAACAAGTAGTAGTTAATAATGGTGAATATAAAGTGTATGATAATACTCCAGCACTTTTAACTAATCCAGTAACTCCAGGTTCAATTGTAAAAGGTGCATCAATGAGCGTTGGATATAAAACAGGAGCAATAGATATAGGAACAAAAATGCTTGATGAGTGTGTAAAAATAAGAAATACACCAGCAAAATGTTCATGGACAAAAGGTCTTGGCTATTTAGACGATGTAAAAGCACTTGCATATTCATCTAATGCATATCAGTATAAAACAGCAATGAAAGTCGCAGGAGCAAATTATTATTATAATGGTCCACTTACTGTACCAGAATCTGCTTTTGAAACATATAGAAAAGTATTTTTAGAATATGGACTTGGTGAAAAAACTAATATAGATCTACCAGTTGAGTCATATGGATATAAAGGCACAAGTTATGAATCAGGCCATTTACTTGATATGGCTATAGGACAATATGATACATATACACCAGTTCAAATAGCAAGTTATATAAGTACACTTGCTGCAAACGGTAATAAGTATAAACTTCACTTACTTAAAGAAGTTCATGAAAAAACTAATAATGAAAAAATGGGTAAAGTAGTAAGAAACATTGAACCAGAATTAATTGGTACTGTAGATTTAGAACAAAAATATAAAGACAGAATAAAACTTGGTTTTGAATCTGTTATGAAGAGTTTAGGATATGGCTATATGGGAACAGTTCCAAGTCCAGCAGGCAAAACAGGTACAGCCGAAAGTTTCTATGATTCAGATGGTGATGGAAAGATAGATGTACCAACAATATCAAAAGGATTTATAGGATATGCACCTAGTTATGATCCTAAGTTTGCTATTACTGTTTTATCTCCTAATGTAAGATATAGTACAACATCTGAATATACTTCACCAGTAAACAGTAAAATAAGTTCAAGAGTATCAAATAAAGTATTTGAAATTTTAAAATAATGTGATATAATTAGTTAGTATATGAAAAAAAGGAGGAGTTACTAATGGCAAACGGAAAGAAAAAAGAAGCTAGAGGACATGTAGCTTTAGAATGTACTGAATGTAAAGAAAACAAAGGTTTATCAAAAGAAAATTATTTTGTTTCAAAAAATAGAACAAATACACCAGATCGTTTAGAATTGAATAAGTATTGTCCTACTTGCAAGAAACATACAGTTCACAAAGAAAAGAAAAAATAATAAGAATATATAAAAAGGATTAAAGGGATAATTATGAATAAGGTAGTTGTAGTTGGCGCAGGAAATGTTGGAGTTAGATATGCTGCAGCACTTATTAGTACAAACTCTAACATTGATGAGTTAATATTAGTTGATATAAATAAGGAAAAAGCAATGGGTGAAGCAATGGACCTTAGTAATATGCTTTATGCATTAGGTTCAAAAACTAAAATTAAAGCGGGGACTTATTTAGATGCAAAAGATGCTAAAATTGTTGTAATTGCGGCGGGTGCTAATCAAAATAAGAATGAAACTAGACTTGATTTAGTTAAAAAGAATAGTAAGATAATAAAAGATATAACATTAAATATTATTAAATCAGGGTTTAATGGTATATTTTTGGTTGCTTCAAATCCAGTTGATATAATAACTTATTTAGTTAAAAAATATTCTAAATTTCTAGCCGGTAAAGTAATCGGTAGTGGTACTATGCTTGATACTAGCAGGCTTGCATATTTCATTTCAGATAAATTAGAAATAAATATAAGAGATGTTAGTGCATATATATTAGGTGAACACGGAGATAGCAGTTTTGCTGTTTGGTCAAGTGCTAAGGTTGGTTCTGTTTTAATAAGAGAAATATTACCACAAGAAGAACTTGATAAACTTTTAGATAAAGCAAAATATATGGCATATAAGATAATTGAACTAAAGAATGAAACTAGTTATGGTATTGGAATGTGCCTAGTTAATATAACTAATGCTATATTGAATAATGAAAATAAAGTTTTAGTTGTTTCATCTCCATATGATGACATATACTTAGGTATGCCATCAGTAATTAATGAAAGTGGAATTAAAGGTGTTATGAAGGTGGAACTTACAAAAGATGAAGCTAAAAAATTAGAAGATTCCGCAAATGTAATAAGACAAACAATAAAAAGTCTGGAGGAATAATTATGATGATAGATATAAATGATATAAAAAATGGTATGACTGTTATAGTTGAAGGTAATTTATATCAAATAGTTGATTTTTTACATGTTAAACCAGGTAAAGGTGCAGCATTCATGAAAACTAAACTTAAAAATTTAAGAACAGGTGGAACTATAGAGAAAACATTCAATACTAATATAAAAATTGAAAAAGCAAATATTTCTAAAAAAACAATGCAATATTTATATAATACTTCTGATATGTATTATTTTATGGATATGAATACATATGAACAAGTAGAATTAAGTGAAAAACAAATTGAAAATGAAAAGAAATATTTAAAAGAAAATTTAGAAGTTGAACTTGTATATTTTGAATCTGAACTTATAGGTTTAAATTTACCAGAAAAAGTAGAATACAAAGTAACATATACAACAGATGCAGTTAAAGGAAATACTTCAACAAATGCACTTAAAGATGCAACACTTGAAAATGGCCTTGAAGTAAAAGTACCTTTATTTATCTGTGAAGGTGATGTAGTAGTTATATCTACAAAAGATGGTAAATATGTATCTAGAAAATAATAGAGAAATCTGTTATTTTTTTTGTACTATAATATAAAAAGACTTCATATATTTTATTAGTAGATATATGGAGGAATAGATATGATAAATAGAAAAAGTATTTGGATTTTAACATTATTTAGTTTAATTTTAGTATTAAGTGTGTATTATATAACAATGCCGTCAGAATTTTTAGAAACAGCGAGTAAAAATGTTGATAATAGTAAACAAACTAAAGAAGTAACTAGTACTAAAGAAAATGAAATAATATCTACTTTAAAAGTTGAAAATGAAGAAGAAAGAAATACAAAAATAACTGAACTACAAACAATTCTGACTAAAAAGGACGCAACTAGTGAAGAAAAAAATAATGCATATGAAGAATTAAAAACAATAAATATATTGAAAGGTAAAGAAGAAGAAATTAGTACTAAAATAAAAGATGAACTAAAATTAGAAAAATTAGGGGAAAGAAAGATTAAACAGGTTAGAGTAGTAGTTATAAAAGAAAATCAGGATGCAAAACTTGCAACTGATATAATGAATTTAGTTCAAAGTAACTTTGACTCAAAAATGTATATATCAATTAAATTTCAAAAATAACTTTAGTGTTATTTTTTTTAACATAAAAAACTTTTTTACATATGATAATATGAGTAATTATATATATATACACCTCTAAAGAGAAAGTGAGGATAAAAATGAGCAAAGGAATATTAACAAAAAGAGAAAGAGAAGTGTTTGAATTATTAATAAAAAATTATACAACAAAAGAAATAGCTGAGAAACTAGGAATAAGCGAAAAAACTGTTAGAAATCATATTTCTAATGTTATGCAAAAACTAGGTGTCAAAGGAAGAAGCAGTGCTGTTATTGAACTACTCAAATTAAATGAGATTTCTTTATAAGAAAACTCATTTTTTTTTAAATTAAGCATATAATTTTTTAGGTGATATGAAAATGATAAAAAGATTTTCTATGAAAAAAATAAGTAAATATACGATTCTTTTATTAGTAGTCTTTTTATTTTATTTGTTTCCTACTAAAGAAAAATATGATTTAGATAAAGAGGTTAATAAGAAAGAAAATATTAATTATCATGATATTTATTTAATTGATAAAAATAATTATGTCGCTAAAACTAATATTCAGGTTTCATCTTTAAAAAAAGATTTACTTATAGATGAATTAATAGAGGCAATGAAGATGGATGGAAAATATCAAGATAAAATTCCAAATGGTTTTTGTGCATTACTTCCTAGTGATACAAAACTATTAGGAAAAGAAATAAATAATGATGTAGTAACATTAAATTTTAATTCAAATGTACTTGATGTAAAAAGTGAAAATGAAGAAAAAGTAATAGAATCATTAATATATTCTATTACATCAATAGATGGTATTGATAAAATTATTATTAAGATAGATGGTGAAAACTTAAAAAAACTTCCTAAAACAGGAATAATGTTAGATACAGAACTTACAAGAGATTACGGTATAAATAAAACATATGATATTGATAGCATTAAAGGTATTAATAAAGTAACAATTTATTATACTAATAAAACTAATAATAATGATGTTTATTATGTACCAGTAACAAAGTATGTAAATAATGATGAAGAAAAAATAAAAATAATAATTGATGAACTTGCTAGTAAGTTTTCTTTTGAAAGTAATCTTATGAGTTATTTAAACTATAATACTAAACTTATTGATTATAATTTAACTGAAAATGAGATTGATTTAAATTTTAATGAGTATTTATTTGATAGTAATGAAAATAAAAAAGTATTAGAAGAGGTAATATATAGTATTTCATATTCTGTTATGGATAACTATAATGTAGATAAAGTTAACTTTTTTGTAAATAGTGAGAAAGTGACAAAATAATTAAAGAAAATGGTATTGACAGTGATAAATGAAAGTGTTATAATCTTATTGTCCTTTGATTAAGGATACAAATTTGAGTGCCTCAGTAGCTCAGTTGGATAGAGCAACGCCCTTCTAAGGCGGCGGTCAGGGGTTCGAATCCCTTCTGGGGCACCATAATTGGATAATAAGAAACCAGTCAGTATTGATTGGTTTTTTTCTTTTTTGACCGCAAAATAAAAGAGACATTAGTCTCTTGTTAATTTTTTTACTTTTCCGTTTAATCTTTTTATATTACTATTAACTTCTGATAGCTTAAATTCAATTTTACTACCAAGTTTATATACTTCATTATTTCTTTCTGATTTAACAACATAGTCATATTCGTCAAAGTAATATGTACCATCTTTAAAATCATCAAAGAAGATAACTAAAAATTCATCATTATCAAGTTTTACTGTCATTCGACTTGGTTGTATATCTATTATTGTTCCCACTAGATTATTGTCTTCAATAGATGAGTTATCATTACCACCATTTTTTAATCGATTTAGGTTTTCTGTGATTCTAAGCCCAATCTTCCAATTTTTATCTATATATAAAGTTCTTATTCTTACATAGTCTCCGACTTTATATGTATCATTTCCAAATCTTTGTTTTATGCAATAATCATTATTGTCAAAATAACATATATCCTTCATATCTTCGATATTCGCTACACCAATTATATTATTTTCTAATTTTACAATTGCATATCTTGGTCTTAATACAATAATTTTACCATTAAAATATTCATTAATTTTGTCTTTCATAAAATCAGCCATTTTGTATCTTAATGCTTCATCTTCTGCTTTATCAGCATTTACCTCTGTTTCTGAAATGTGTTCACACATTTTATATAAATTTTCATTTATATAATCTAATTCTTCTTCATTAAAGTCAGGATTTATATATTCGGATACAATTGTATGAACAAGTAAATCATTAAATCTTCTGATAGGGGAAGTAAAGTGTGTATAAGCATCAAAACCTAATCCAAAATGTCCAATATTTTCTGTTGAATAACTTGCTTTTTTCATTGCTTTTAATATAAATGGTGATGTAATAGAATAATCGCCTTTATCATATAAATCTTTTAAAATACCTTGGAGAGTTTTAGGATTATCTAAATTTTTGACATTAGGTATTTTGTAACCAAGTAATCTTAAATAATCAAAGGTTTTCTTTAACTTTTTAGTATCTGGTATATCATGAACTCTGAACGGAAATGGAACATATTCAAAATTTGATGCTACTATTTTATTTGCTAATAGCATGAAGTCTTCTATAATTTTTTCTGCAGCTCTAGGTACAATACGTTTAAATTCATTTTCTTCTTCACCGGTATATTTTATTTCGTTATTACCAAATTGTATGTAGCCATGTTCTTTATAATTTTTATTAAGTGCAAAAGATGCTTCATTTGCAAGTTTTAAATTATCTACAAATTCTTCATATCCAGGAGTTATTTCTTTATCCATAAGTATTTTATTTACATTAGAATAGCTCATTTTCTTTTTTGAATTAATAATACTTTTCTTTATATCATAATCTACTATATTACCATTTTTATCTACTTCAGCAATACATGAGATTGTAAGTCTATCAACATTTGGATTAAGTGAACATATTCCATTAGATAGTTTATGCATAAGCATAGGAATAACAGTATTAAGCATATATAGGCTATTTCCTCTTTGCATTGCTTCATTAAATAGTGGAGTATTTGGTCTTATATAGTGTGAAACATCTGCGATATGTACACCAATAACATAATTTCCTTTATCATTAATTTCAATACTAATAGCATCATCCATATCTTTTGTATGATCATCATCAATAGTATAAATTAATTTGTCTCTTAAATCTAATCTTCCTTCTAATTCATCTTCTTGTACAGTTTCTTTAATTGAATCTGCTTGTTTAATCGCATCTTTACTAAAGTTAACTTTAAAATTATTTTTTATAGCTATTTTTTTAAGTTCAATATCAGGATCATCTATATGGCCCAATATTTCTACTAAATCACATTTTAAAGTATCTTTATCATAATTTTTAATTCTAAGAAGAATTATATTTCCATCAACAAGTCCCTTTGTACTAGAATTTTCTATTTCTATAAGATAATTTTTATTATTATTTGTAATAATATAATTTCCATCCTTGACTTCACATATTATTAAATTTGATTTTCTTTTAACAATACTATGTACTTTACCAGTAAACATATTAACTGTACATAAATCACCGTTTAATGCACCATTTAAATTTTTTTCTTCGATAACATAAAAATCATCATTAACATAGAAAAATCCATTCCCATTTGTATCTATTCTTATGTTAACAAGTTTATAATCTTTTGGAAATAATCTATATTTATTATTTTCCTTTATTAAAAATCCATTAAATTCAAGTTCATTTAATTCTTTTTGAATATCTTCCTTACTCATTGTTTTAATTTTTTTGCATATATCATCTAATTTATATGCTTTGTTTGTTTTAAATATTTCTTTTACTTCTTCATTCATACCCATAAATCCCCCTACATAATACGCTTTTAATATATCATAATTTTTTTACCTCTTCAATAAAATATAAAAAAATATTGTTAAAACACATTATTTTATAGTATAATTTAGTGGGTGGTAAAATGAAAAAAGTAACAATTTTTGGTGGTGGAACAGGAATGTCCACACTTTTAAAAGGTTTAAAAGAGTTTCCACTTGATATTACAAGTATAGTATCTGTTTGTGATGATGGTAAAAGTACAGGTAAACTTAGAAAAGAATTTAATATACCTGCGATGGGTGATATTAGAAGAGTTATGATATCATTATCCGAAACAGAACCACTTATGGAAAAACTTTTAAATTATAGATTTAGTAGTAATAGTGAACTTAATGAACATACAGTAGGTAATTTGCTTTTAACTGCTGGAACACAAATAACAGGTAATTTATCAGATGGTATAAAATCAATTAGTAAGGTTTTAAATTTAAAAGGTAAAGTAATTCCTTTTTCAGAAGATAATATTGTTTTATCTGCTATTATGGAGGATGGTAGTATAGTAAATGGTGAACATTATATAACAGAATCACCATTAAAAATAAAAAAAGTTTATTATGAAAAAGAACCAGAAATATGTGATGAAGTTTTTGATTCTATTGATGAATCTGATTTAATAATACTTAGTATGGGTAGTTTATATACTAGTATTATTCCAAATTTATTAAGTAAGAAAATAATAGAAAAATTAGATAAAACATCTGCTAAAATAATGTATGTTTGTAATATGGTTACACAACCAGGTGAAACAGATGACTTTAAAGTAAGTGATCATTTAAAAGTGTTAAATTCATATTTAGGTACTCATAAAATTGATATAGTAGTTGCAAATACTGGCTCTATAGATAAGGAAGTAGCGGAAAAATATTCTACTTTAGAACAAAAAGATCCTGTTTTATTTGACAAAGAAAATATTGATTGTGATACTATATTAAATAATTATGTAACAATAAATGATGGAGTAATAAGACATAATGTAGAAAAATTATCGTTAGATATATATTCATATTTAGTTAATGAATAATATATCTTTTTTTATTGTATAATTTTATGCTATAATGAATAATAGAGTGCGAGAGGTGGTAAAATGAAAGTACAAGATATAACAATATATTGGAATATGTGTAAGAAAGTGGAAGATAATTTTGATACAAATAACTGTTGGAGTGGAAATATAATTAAACTTGAAAATGGTTATTTTGAAGGAATGGTTAAATCAAGTAAAAAAGATGAACAGGATGTAAAGCATTTTGTTTTTGGCATTATTAATGAAAAAGAAAAAAAGGTCTATAAAATGGACGATAGTAGAAGTACAGTTCACATTTATTGTTTTGATGAGGACTATTTTACATCAGTTTATTTGGATGGACCTTTTATTAAGTCTTCATATGGAAAATATAAACTTGAAATAAGGGATAATGAATATATTAAAGCAGATAATTTAATAGAAGAAATAGAAAAATTTAAAGAGTGTTATTCTAACAGAAAAGATGAAGAGTTTTATAAAAATACATCTAATGATATTAAAAGATATTCTTTAGCAAGTATGGCATAGACTATTGACTTTAAAATAAAAGAAATGTATTATTTTATTAGGTGGTATAAATGGAAAAAACAGAAGTATTTAATAAAGAATATAGTTATATAAAAAATGATAGATATAAAAAAATAGCAAAGGAATTAGTATCATTACTTCCTGATTATTTTTTTAAAGTAGCAGCATCTTCAACAGGCAAATATCATCCATCATTTTCTTTAGGTGATGGCGGACTTGTAAGACATACTAAAGCCGCTATTAGAATAGCAAAAGAACTTTTGGACAATAATAGTATTGGACATAAATTTACTAGTGATGAAAAGGATTTACTTATTATTTCTATAATGATTCATGATGGACTTAAACATGGAGTTACTGAAGAAAAATATACTAGGTTTGATCATCCTATAATTGTATGTGATTATATAAAAGAAAATAAAGATAAAACATCTTTAACAGATGAAGAACTTGAGTTTATTACAAGAGTTGTTTCATCACATATGGGAGAATGGAATACAAATCCTTATAGTGATGTTGTTCTACCTCTTCCAAATGATAAATATCAAAGATTTGTTCATATGTGTGATTTTTTATCAAGTAGAAAATTTTTAGATATAAAATTTGAAAATAATGATATAGAAGATTAAAAAGGAGAAAGAATATGAATTTTAGTAAGAAATGGTTATATGTGGTAGTATTAAGTGCAATACTTGTTCCATTAATAATAATTTTTGTATTATCTGTTACAGATCCAACTAAGAAAAAAGAGGAAGCAAAAGTAAATGATGCATCTTATACAACTGCGGATGGTAGGGTAACAGTAACTGCAAAAGAAGATTTTAAGCAGAAAAAAGTAAGTAATTATGATTTATATCTTACAAAAAATGATAAACAAGTTATTGGATTTTTTACATATGCATTAAATGAATATGAAGAAAATAGTAGTAAAGAAATATTAGATAAACAAATTTCATATTTCTTAAGTACTAGAAAAGATTTAAAACTATTTAAAAAAGAAAAAGTAATAGATATGGATGATAAAATTATTACTAAAGTAGAATATACAGGTACAAATACTGATTCATCTGAATGTGTATATATATTTGCTGTAATTGATTTTAAAGCAGATGCTAATTATGTATTATATTCAAATGAAGTGTTACTTCATAAAGAATATGAAAAAAATATTAGTGAAATGATTGATATACTAAAAAATGTTAAATTAAATCAAAGCTAACTTTTATAAATATGATTAATATCATATTTTTTTTTGTAATATTTTTAATTAAAATGGAAAAAATTGAACTTTTTTTCATTTTTTTTACTTTTTTTAGGGGAATTTGAAGGAGAAACGGCTTATATAATAAGTGGAGGGATAAAATGAGACATAAATTTGTACGGCAACAAGGGATTAAAGATTGTGGTGTAACATGTCTTTATAATATTATTAGATATTATAAAGGGAATATTAGTGTTGATAAACTTAGAAATTTAACTAAAACAGATAATAATGGGACAAGCATTTATAATATTGTTGAGGCATCCAATAAGTTAGGGCTTAAATCTAATGCATATATGTGTAAATATAATAGTTTAAATAAAATATCGTGGCCTTTCATCGCACATATAAAATTAGATGAAAAATATGATCATTTCATTGTAATAAAAAATATTAAAAAAGATAAAATCATAGTAGAAGATCCTATTAGAGGAAAAGTTATATATGATAAAAATATGTTTTTAAAAGAATGGACAAATGTTGTAATTACATTTGAAAAGACAAATGATTTAGTAAAAGAAAATAGTAAAAAAAATATATGTGTTTTTAAAAATAAATTTATTGTCACCTGCTTTCTTTTAGTTTTTATTATCTCAATCTTAGCGTCCATATTTTCTTTACTAAATTCATTTTATTTAAGTGCTTTATATAATGGATTTGAATCCTCTAAATTTATTTTATTTCTATTTTTGTTATTATCCGTTATAAAATCCATTATTGATTATATAAGAAATAGAGCCATTATATCATTTGATAAAAAGTTAAATTTTAAAGTAATGAATAAAGTATATAAAAAAATACTATCCCTTCCTCTTAAATATCATCATAGTAGACCAGTTGGTGATATTGTATCTAGAATAAATGATTTATCTAGTATAAGAGAATTTGTTAATACTGTTTTATTTTCTTCATTATTAGATATTTTGTATATGATTCTTATTCTTATTTTTATGTTTATAATAAACAAGTATTTATTTTTGTTAATCTTCCTTATAAGTGTTATTTATATTATTTTATATTTATTTTTTAGAAACAAAATATATTCCCGTTCATATGATTTAAAAGAAAAAAATTCCTTAATTAATTCTTATTTAGTAGAAAGCATAGTTGGTATTAATACAATAAAAAATTGTGGTATTGAAAAAGAAAGAATAAATGATTTTAAAAATAAATATAATGATTTATTAGATTCAAATATAAAATATAATAAGATATTATTAAACTTTAATCTTGTAGATAATTTAATTAGTTCTTGGTCAAATATATTAATTTTGTTTGTAGGATATACTTTAGTTAATAAAAATTTATTATCATTTTCTTATCTTTTAGTAGCAAATTCCGTAATAATTTATTACTTTCTTTCATTTAAAAATATAGTGTCATTAGATAATTTATTTATAAATGCTAAGAATTCATATAAGAGGCTAGAAAACTTTTTTGTTAAAGAAAATATAATAAAAGACTATGGTTTAATATTTAAAGATAAAATCGAATTTAAAAATGTATCGTTTAAATATAATTGTCACTCCTATATAGATAATATTAATTTTACTATAAATAAAAATGATTTTGTCTTTATAAAAGGACCAAGTGGAGTAGGTAAATCAACTATTTTTAAATTATTAACTAAAGAATTAAATCCTAATAAAGGATCTATACTTATTGATAATGTAAATATTGATAAGTTAGGTTTTAAAGATATAACAGATAATATATGTTTTGTATCGCAAGACGAAATTATATTTACTGGTACTATATTAGATAATATAAGGTTATATAAAGATATTAAAAATGAAGAATTAGAGAAAGTTATTAAAGTAACTGGTATTGATAAATTTCTAAAAGAAAAGAATATATCCCTAAATTTTCTTTTAGAAGAAAATGGTCATAATGTATCAGATGGAGAAAGAAAAAGAATATTATTAGCACGAGCGTTACTACAAAATAAAAAAGTACTTATATTAGATGAAACTACAAACGGTATTGATATTCTAAGTGAAGAAAATATAGTTAGAAAAGTAAAAGAGGAATATGATGTAACTTTGATATTAATTTCACATAGATATGATAATTTGAAGTTATTTAATAAAGTATTTGAAATTAAAGAAGGTACAAAATGTGAGAGAGTTAAGTAAAAATGAAATGAAAAGTATAAAAGGTGGTGGAATGTCTGCGACTGCATGGGCAGTTATCGCAGGTGTTATATCGTTTATATCAGGTGTTTTTGATGGTTTTACAAGGCCATATAAATGCAGATAGGAGGTAATATGAAAGAGTTAAGTACTTCAGAAATGAAGAATATAAGCGGTGGTGGAACAATTTCAGGTAGTCTTTTTAGTGCACTTGCTAAAGGCTTTAATGTATTTGTTGATATGGGAAGAGCCCTTGGTTCAAGTATAAGAAGACTAGTTAACAATAATATGTGTGATTTTTAAGCACAAGTAAAAAAATGCATTATCATACAGGTATAGAATTTTTCATTGTTTAAAAAATTTTAAAAATATTTTGTAAAAGTGGGATTATTCTCACTTTTTCTTTTACTTTTAACTAAAAAACTTAAAAAAATTGTTGAAATAAAGTCTTCTAAGTGATATAATTTGTTTAGTTAATATGAAGGGAGGGATAAGAATGACTAAAGTAGTGGTAAAAAACGGAAATATTGATGGCGCTTTAAAAAGATTTAAGCAAGTAGTAGCTAAAAGTGGTATCCCTTCTGAATGTAAAAAAAGAGAACATTATTCTAAACCTGGTGTTCAAAGAAGAGAAGCTAAAAAAGCTGGTATTAAAAATAGCAGAAAAAAACAAAGTCGTGATAGAGACTAATTTAAGCAGTTAATACTGCTTTTTTAAATAAAAGGAGAGAATATAATATGAAAGAAAGACTTCAAAAAGATTTAATAAGTGCGATGAAAGAACACAACAGAAAGAAAGCAGATACAATAAAATCTGTTAAGGCAGCAATACAAATGGAAGAAATAAATTCTAAAAAAGAATTAAGCGAAGAAGAGATGTTAAGCATTGTTACTAAACAAGTAAAATTAAGAAAAGATGCTGTTAAAGATTTTGAAAAAGCTGGAAGACAAGATCTAATTGATTCATACAATGAAGAAATTGATATATTAAATGAATACTTACCAAAACCATTAACTATGGAAGAAATTAATTCTATAATTGATGAAGCATTTAATGTAGTAAATCCAAAAGCACAATCAGATATTGGTAAAATAATGAAAGAAATATCACCAAAATTAAAAAATAGAGCGGATATGGGTGAAGTAAATAAAATTATAAAAGAAAAATTATCACAAATATAAGATGTCTTAAGTCTTATATTTTTTCATATAATTTACTAGGGTGATATTGTTTATGAAGCATACTAGTAACTTAAGAAACTATATATATCAAAAAGAATTTAAGATAACTATTAAGAAAAATATGATAGATATTGAAAATTTTACTAATATAGGAAAAATAGAAAACTATGAAATAGTTATATATAATAATAAAGAAAAAATAACTATTAAAGGTAAAAATCTTTCTATTAACAAAATGTTAAGTAGTGAAGTACTAATACTTGGAAATTATAATGAAATTATTTTTGAGGGAGAAAATGAATAGTTATTTAATAATAAAAGTAGAAGGAAAAATAATAGAAAAATTTATTCTTAGATGTAAAAAAAATAATATTAACCTTTTAAAAATAGAAAGAATATCAAATAAAGAAATAATAATTAAAATAAATAGTAAAGACTATGAAAATTTAAATAAAATAAAATCAATATATACTCTTACCATAATAAATAATGAAGGGTATTTAAAATTTAAAGAAGAATTAAATAAAAATAAAGTATTTATAATAATGGTAATACTTGGTCTTTTATTTTTAATTTATTTATCAAATACAATTTTTAGTGTAAATATAATAAGTATGAATAAAGATTTAAATGAAAAAATAATTAAAGAATTAGATAGTTATGGAATAAAAAAATATCATTTAAAAAAATCGTATGATTCTATAGAAAAAATAAAAAAGAAAATTACAGATAAATATAAAGATAGTATTGAATGGATAGAAATAACTGATATTGGTACTAAATATGAGGTAAAAATTGTTGAAAGAAAAAAACAAAATAATAATGTAAGTACTGAGTATACAAATATTGTTGCGAAAAAATCAGGTGTAATAAAAAAAATATATGCGGAAGATGGATTAAAAATGGTTGAACCTAATACTTATGTAAATAAAGGTGATGTAATAATAAGTGGTGCGATAACGAAAGATGAAGAAGTAAAAAAATATGTTCATGCTAAAGGAAAAGTTTATGCAGAAGTATGGTATGATGTGTCTATAGAGTTTCCTTTAAAGTATACTGAGAAAAAATATACAAATAATAATAAAAGAAGTTTTTATATAAAAATAGGAAAAGATTATATTTCAAGAAAAAAATATAAAAACTTTGAAAGAAAGAAAATTATCAGTTTAAAAAATAGATTAGTACCATTTGAAGTTGGAATAGAAAATCAAAAAGAAATAAAAATTATAAATGATACTTATAACATAAATGAAGCAAAAACAAAGGCTAAGGAAAAAGTTAAAGAAAAGATTTTACAATCACTTGATAAAGATGAGTACATACTTGATGAAAAAACTTTGAATTTTTATCAAAAAGATAGTAAAATAGTATTAGATATGTTTATAACATGTTATGAAGAAATAGGGAAAGAAGAAAAAATAGAACCTATAACAGAAGAATAGTAAGGAGTAATAAAATGATAGAACAAACACTAAAGGATGCAGTTAGTAACAACTGGCCAATGCTTTTAATATTTACAGTAGTAATAGTAACAATCAGAATAACATATTTAGTAGTGCATAAAGATAAATTTGTACTTTATAAAGAATTATTTATGTTTGCCTTTTTAATTTATGCGATGCTTTTATTTTATGTAGTAACATTCCAAGATGTAAATTATGGAACGAATAATTTTATCCCATTTAAGGAAATACTAAGATATAAGGTTGGATCAAAAGTATTTATGAGAAATATACTTGGTAATATACTTTTATTTGTACCATTTGGTCTTTTTGTTTCATATATAATGAAAACAAGAAAGGTAACGCCAATATTATTTATATCATTAGTTACATCAGGTGTAATAGAATATACACAATTAAAAATTGGAAGAACATTTGATATAGATGATATTATATTAAATGTTGCAGGTGGTTTTGTAGGATATTTAATATTTATTATATGTGACACTTTAGAAAGTCATTTACCAGCGTTTTTTTCAACTGATTTATTTAAAAATATATTAACTATAATATTATGTGTTATAATATTTTTGATTTATACAAATTATTCATTATGGGGGATTTTAAGATGACAGAAGTATTTAATGAAACAAATGAAAAACTAAAAGAAATAGATGAACTACCAGATTTAATTAAATTTATGACTAAATACATGGGTGAAGAAGATTCTGAATTTAATGTAATTATAGTAGATAATGAAAAAATACATGAAATAAATAAAACATATAGAAATATTGATAGAGAAACAGATGTAATTAGTTTTGCTTTAAATGATGATGAAACATGTAATTCTTTTATAAGAGTGCTTGGTGATATTTATATTTCAATAGATAAAGCAAAATCACAAGCAGAAGAATATGGTCATTCTTTAAAAAGAGAATTGTCTTTCTTGACAGTACATGGTTTTTTACATTTACTTGGATATGATCATATGGAAAAAGAAGATGAAATAAAAATGTTTTCACTTCAAAATGAAATATTAAAAGAATATGGAGTAAATAGATAATATGAAAGAAAAATTATTAGAGTTATTAAATAATAGTTATAGTCCTTATTCTAAATTTAGAGTAGCGGCAATTGCATTAATGAAAGATGGTACAGAATTTAATGGAGTAAATGTAGAAAATGCTTCATATGGAGGCACTATATGTGCTGAAAGAAGTGCAATTGTATCTGCAATAAGTGCTGGATATAAAAAACATGATTTTGAAAAAATGTATGTTATGTGTGATAATGAAAAAATTGGTATGAGCTGTATGATATGTAGACAAGTTATTCAAGAGTTTTTTGAAAAAGATAAGATGATAATTGCAATGAATCCAAATGGTGATGAAATAGTTCATACAGTAGAAGAATTATGTCCATATCCATTTGATGAAGAGGATTTAAAATGAAAGTAGGATTTGTATCAATAGTAGGTAGACCAAATGCTGGTAAAAGTACATTAATTAACAGTATTATTGGTAGTAAAGTTGCAATTGTATCAGATAAAGCTCATACAACAAGAAATAATATTCAAGGAATATATAATGATGATGATTCACAAATAATATTTATAGATACTCCAGGTATTCATAAACCAATGCATAAATTAGGTAAGTATATGAACTCTCAATCTTATTATTCGATTGAAGATACTAATGTTATATTATTTATGGTAGATGCTACAGAGAAAATAGGTAAAGGTGATAAATTTATACTTGAAAAATTAAAAGAAGTAGATTCTAATGTATTTTTAGTGCTAAATAAAGTAGATAGAATAAAAAAAGAAAATTTATTTCCAATGATTGAAGAATATAATAAGTTATTTGATTTTAAAGAAATTATTCCAATATCAGCTTTAAAGAAAGATAATATTGATGATTTAATAAAAACTATTAAAAAGTATTTAGATGAAGGTGAAAGATACTATAGTGAAGATTATTATACAGATAAAAGTATTAACTTTATGGTATCAGAAATAGTTAGAGAAAAAGTACTTAATTTGACTCATGAAGAAGTACCACATGCAGTAACATGTGTACTTGAGAAATATGAAGAAGAAAAAAATAGCATTCATATTAATGTGCTTATAATAGTTGAAAGAGAAGGAATAAAAAGAATACTTGTAGGTCATTTTGGTTCTATGATAAAAGAAATAGGAATAGAAGCAAGAAAAGATATAGAAGAATTAGTAGGTAAAAAAGTATATCTTGAATTATTTGTTAAGACAGTTAATAACTGGAGAGAAAAAGATAAATATTTAACAGAATTTGGGTTTAATAATGAATAAAAATTTTTAAAGGCATCACTATATAAATAGGTGATAATATGAATAAGAATGATGTTTGGTCTTTATTTAAAATGACAGGAAAAATAGAATATTTCTTAAAATTTAAGGAAATGCAAGAAAAGGAAGTAGAGTATCTTGGAGATAACGAAAGTAAAAGGAATAGTAATTAGTGAAAATGCATATAGCGAAACAAGTAAACTTTTAAATATATTTACAGAAGAATATGGAATAATTAGTGTAATCGCAAAAGGTGCTAAATCAATTAAAAGTCCTATTAGAAGTGTAACAACAAAATTAACTTATGCAATTTTTCAAATATATTACAAAAAAGGAAAATTATCTACTTTAGTATGCGCAGATGTAATAAATCCTTTTACTGAAATAAAAAAAGATTTATTAAAAATAAGTTATGCTTCTTTTTTACTAGAACTTACTTCTCAGGTTTTAAAACAAACTAATGAAAAAGATATATTTAAGTTACTTGAAAAAACTCTACTAAAAATAGAAGATGGGTATGATCCAATAATAATAACAAATATACTAGAACTTAAATATTTAGATTATTTAGGTATAAAACCTGTACTTGACTCATGCGCAGTATGTGGAAGACCTAGCGCTATTACAGTTTCTACTAGTAAGGGTGGATTTGTATGTGCAAATTGTCATACTAATGAAAAAATAGTAGATAAAAAAACAATAAATGTTTTAAGAAAACTTTATCATGTAGATATATCTAAAATAAGTAAAATAAAATTATCAAATAATACAAGAAAAGAGATAGATGATTTTATAAATGAATACTATGATAGATATAGTGGACTTTACTTGAAAAGTAAAAATTTCTTAAAATCAATAAAAAATGTATACATATAAAAATAAAATATGTTATAATGAATTTGATAAAGAAGCAATGACTAAGTGTGGAAACTTAAACAGCTATATAACCCAAAGATGATTCTTATTAAAGAATAAGTAAGGTGGAACCGCTCATAATTTTTGAGTCCTTACAAATTATAAAGAATCATCTTTTAATTTATGGAGGTGTTATATGAAATATATTGGTAAGAAACATCTTAATTCTAATATGTATAAGAAAATTAGAATGAAAGAAAAAGATGGGGAAGTAGTAATTAGTGCAATACCAGATGAAAAGTATAAGAATATGGAACTATTAAAAACTTCGACACCAGATATAACGGATACAATTGATGGTTTAAATGATGAAGAAAAAATAGAAGAAGTTACAAAGTATTTCTTGCGAAATAATACAATACGTTCAATAAAACAAAATGGTGGAGAAATAATTGTTTCAAGCACTTCAGACAGACATTTAGTTATTAATTTATCAAATAAATATTTAAATATATTAAATTTAATATTAGACAAATACCAAAATGACCGATTAAAATTTTTAGATAAAGTATCAGATAAAAATTTGATTCATATTACTACATGCTATAAAGGCTATAAAGGACATTTGCTCGAATTTTATAATGATGAATCATCTTATGGGATACATCATATAACTAAACCTTATGATTTAGAAAATGAGTTGGAAGTAATACATTTAAATCTAATGGAAATACATCATAAAAAAATATCAAAATTTGATTTAGATTTTTTAGATGAATATTTAAAAGAATTTATTAATAATAATCCTAATATTATAAAGTTAATTTGGAATTATTATGAATTAAAATATGGTTTTAGTGATGGTAATAGAGTAATAGAACTTCCAGAATATTTATGTAGAAAATATGCAGATATGGTATACAAACATAATGAATTTATAGAAAAAGAAGAAAATAAACAGCTTTGTTTAGAATTAAAATAACTGATGTTAATCCTTTTGCAATATAAAGGAAAATATAAATAATAATAGAGATGGAGATGAAATAATATGGAAAATCTAACTATGGATAAAATAGTAAATGTATGTAAACAATATGGATTTATATTTCAAGGAAGTGAAATATATGGAGGACTTGCTAATACTTGGGATTATGGACCACTTGGTAGTAGACTAAAAAATTCAGTAAAGGATGCTTGGAGAAAAAGATTTATTCAAGAAAATGATAACTCATATGAACTTGATGCTGCAATTCTTATGCATCCAAGAGTTTGGGTAGCAAGTGGGCATGTTGGTGGATTTTCAGATCCATTAGTTGACTGTAAAGAATGTAAAACAAGACATAGAGCAGATCATTTAATAGAAGGATTTACAGATGATGTAAAACCTGATACTATGACTGATGAAGAAATGATAAAATATATTAGAGATAACAATATTAAATGTCCTAATTGTGGTAAATCAAATTTTACTGATATTAGAGAATTTAACTTAATGTTTGAAACTAATAGAGGTGTTATAAAAGATGATACAAGTAAGGTATATTTAAGACCTGAAAATGCTCAAGGTGAATATGTTAACTTTTTAAATGTTCAAAGAACTACAAGAAGTAAGTTGCCATTTGGTATAGGTCAAATAGGTAAAGCATTTAGAAATGAAATTACACCAGGTAATTTTACATTTAGAACAATTGAATTTGAACAAATGGAACATCAATTATTTTGTAAACCAGGTGAAGATATGCCAATATATGAACATTATAAAGAATATGCAAAAAAATTCTTTATGGATTTAGGATTACCTGAAGAAAAATTAAGATTTCACGATCATGATAAATTAGTTTTTTATGCCTCAGCAGCATGTGATATAGAATATAAGTTCCCATTTGGTTTTGGTGAAATAAATGGTACACATGATAGAACAAATTATGATTTGAGTCAACACCAAGAGTATTCGGGAAAATCAATGGAATATTTGGATCCTGAAACAAATGAAAAATATATTCCATATGTTGTTGAATCTACTGTTGGACTTGATAGAACAGTTCTTGCGGTATTATGTGAAGCATATGATGAAGAAACTTTAGAAGATGGAAGTACAAGAGAAATAATGAGATTGAAACCTTATTTAGCGCCATATAAAGTTGCAGTTTTACCACTTGTTAAAAAATTCCATAAAGAAAAAGCAGAAGAAATATATAGAATGCTTAGTAAACATTTTATGTGTACTTATGATGAAACTGGTAACATTGGTAAAAGATATAGAAGAGAAGATGCTATTGGTACACCATTTTGTATAACTATTGATGATGAAACAATTAATAATGGAGTAGTTACAGTAAGGGATAGAGATACAATGGCACAAATTACATTAAATGTTGATGAAATAGTAGATTATATAAATAATGAAATAGAATTTTAAAAAGAAATAAAGAGGTAATAAAAATGGAAAATGAAAAATATCTAAGTGAAGAAAGATATCAAAAAAATAATAAAAAAGTAAGAAGTATAGGGAAAATAGTGTTAATTATTGGTATTGTTATATTAATTCTTGGAATTGTTGCAATAATATTTGGTTTTACAGGTTTTGGTAATACATTCGTTAATGGTATTGAGTCTGCCGATGTTGTGGATGGAGATGACACGCAAATGTTTAAAGGCGTTTTTGGAAGCTTTGGTTTCATTGCTTTAGGCGGGTTCATGTCATTTATTGGATCTACAATGACTATTATAGGTTTATCTTTAATAATAACATCACATAGAAGAGAAATTTCTGCATATACTACTCAACAATCTATGCCAATAATGCAAGAAGGTATTGAAAAAATAACTCCAACAGTTGCTGATGCTGCAGGAACAATTGCTAAAAGTATAAATAATGGTATTAATGATAGTAATAAAGATAACTCTAATGAGTAATATAGAATAGTATAAAGTTACAAGTTTGTAACTTTTTTTCTTTTAAAAATATTAAATTGTGCTAAATTTCAATTTTTACATAAAAAAATATGGGAAAATTCAATTTTTGTTTAAGTAAAAATACTTAAATCTAAGAAATACAGCTTATATTTGTAATACATATCAGTCTCATGCACTTGCACATAAAGAATATAATCAGCAAACAGATATAGTGCAGGTTAATTTAACGTGGGAATTAGGCACAGAAGAAGATGTAATGACTAAGTATATGATAATGTTTGATTTAGATAAAAAGAAGCTTGAAAATATGCCAAAAGATGATATAGTAGATATGTATATAACAAATGTAACAATAGTAAATGATAATCCAGAATTTCAAAAATATATGAGTGAAGAGGAAGACAAAAAGAAGATACAAAATAGTTTACTTTCTGAGGCAAGAGAAAATGGTATTAATGATGGTATTTCTAAAGGAGAAAATAAAAAGTCTATAGAAATTGCTAAAAACTTATTATCAATGAATATGTCACTTGAGGACATATCAAAAGCAACAGGCTTATAAGTTGAAGAAATTAATAAACTTAAAAATGAAAAATAATTCTAAAGATATTATTGCTAATATCTTTTTTCTTTACTTAATTTTAAAAAATATAACAAAAACATATTTAAATTTATTTATTTTTATGGTAAAATTAACTATAGTTAAATAATATGGAGGAATAAATTATGGGAATGTTTGATAAAATTTTTGGAAAAGAAAACGTTGGATCAGAAATAAGTGAAGATGAATACTATTCACTAGGTATAGATGAAGCATATAAAGATTCAAATAGTGAAGGAAATAAAATGATTCTTTTAGAACCAAGAGCATACTCAGAAAGTCAACAAATTGCAGATCATTTAAAGAAGAGAAATACTGTAGTTGTTAATTTAAAAAGAGTGACACAGGAACAAGCTAAAAGAATAGTAGATTTCTTAAGTGGAACATTATATGCGATTGGTGGAGATTTACAAAAACTTGGACCTGGAATATTCTTATGTACACCAAAGAATATTAATGTACAAGGAAAAATGAGTGAAGAAGAAGATAAACTTAGAAAAACAAAAAATGATAATATGGAACTATAAGGTTTACAAAATAAAAATAAAGTGTTAATATAATGCACATAGCTTTAAGAGGTGATAACTTGGAAAAATTTAGTAGAACACTTCATGGCTATAATCCAGAAGAAGTAAATAGCTTCTTAGACGAGGTAATAAATCAAGTTGAAAAACTAATTGAGTCAAATAGACAAAAAAATGAAGAAATATTACTTTTGAAAAGTCAAATAAAAAATGCAAAAACTAGTGATGAACTAATTAAAAAAGCACAAAAGTTTGATGAATTAGAGGCTACTTTAAATAAAGCAATTGTTATGGCTGAAAATACTGGAGAACACATTAGAAGGGTTGCTAAACAAGAGCGAGATTTAATGTTGGAAGAGGCTAAGAAAAATGCAAGCGTAATAATTAATGATGCTCTTGTGAGATCTGAAAAGATAGAATATCAGGCATCTCTTTTAAGAAAAAATATTATTATGTTTAAAAGAAAACTTAAGATTAATTTAGAAGAACAACTAAAATTAGTTGATGATATTGAAGTAATCGATGATATAGAATAGATGATAGAGACGGATATTTAAAAGTTTATTTAAAGAGAAAATGTTAATTGGTGAGAGACATTAATAAATTTAAATATTAGATCACTCTTGATATTTTTACCTGATATTTAGGGTAAAACGTAAAACTCATGCGTTAAATGAAGAAAGAGCATAGAAAAGTCTATGAAGTAAGGTGGTACCGCGATTTATCGTCCTTACATCATAGGCTTTTTTTATATATTGGAGGGATAAAAATGATAATAAGTATACTACTTTTAATAGTAGGATTTGTACTTTTAATAAAAGGTGCGGATATATTTGTTGATGGTGCAAGTAGTACAGCACTAAATTTAAAAGTATCAAAAATGGTAATAGGACTTACCATAGTAGCATTTGGAACGAGTGCACCAGAACTTGCTGTATCTATTAAGGCACTACTTTCAGGTAGTTCAGATATAGTATTAGGTAATGTAGTAGGTAGTAATATATTAAATATATTATTAATACTAGGTGTATCATCGTTATTCTCATCTATGGTAGTTAAAGATAATACTGTAAAAAAAGAAATACCACTTACAATATTATTTTCAGTGTTATTAACAGTTTTGTCATTTGACAATATATTTGATAAAAATATTACAAATGTAATAACAAGAACAGATGGAATTGTAATTTTACTTTTCTTTATAGTATTTATTTATTATTTAGCATCTATTGCTAAAAATAACAATGAAGAAAATGAAGAAGCACCATACAAAATAGGAAAGTCATTGTTATTTGTGTTAATAGGACTAGTTGGAATAGTTGCTGGTAGTAACTTAGTAGTTGATAATGCAAGTGCTATAGCAAAAGCACTTAATGTATCAGAAAAGATGATATCACTTACAATTGTTGCATTTGGAACAAGTCTTCCAGAGTTAGTAACAAGTGTGCAAGCAGCTAGAAAACATGAAAATGATATAGCAATAGGAAATATTATTGGTAGTAATATCTTTAATATAGGAATTGTTATTGGACTTCCATGTGCATTAATAGGAAATATTAATGTTGGAACATTTAATTATATTGATATGTTTACAATGATAGGAGCGGCAATACTTTTATTCTTGTTAACATTTAAGAAAAGAAAACTAGATAAAGGCGAAGGATTAATCATGTTATTAATATTTATAGTATATTATGGTTATGTAATTATAGGAGGATAAGATTATGAAAATATTTGAAAGTTTAGATAAAGTATCTAATGAAGAAATGGAAAGTAAAATATTAAAAAAATGGAAAAGTGAAGACATATTAAATAAAACAATAGAAAACAGAAAAAATTGTAAGAACTTTGTATTCTATGATGGACCAATATATGCGAATGCTAAACCTGGTATTCACCATGTATTTGCTAAAACTATAAAAGATTCTATTTGTAAATATAGAACTATGAAGGGAAATAGAGTACTTAGAAAAATAGGACTTGATACACATGGACTTCCAATAGAAGTAAATGTTGAAAAAAAACTAGGATTTAAGTCAAAAGCAGATATTGAAAAATTTGGTATTGAAAATTTCTGTAAGGAATGTAATAAAGAAACAGCAACTAATATTGATATAGTTAAAAAAGTAACTGATCAAATGGGTCAATTTATAGATATGGAAAATCCATATATTACATGTAGTAATGAATTTATTGAATCAGAATGGTGGCTTATAAAAAATATATTTGACCAAGGATTAATTTATCATGGAAATAAAGTACTTCCATATTGCCCAAGATGTGGTACTGAACTTTCTGCTAATGAAGTATCACAAGGATATAAAAATGTATCAGTTAATACTGTAATAGTACCATTTAAATTAAAAGATGAAGATACTTATGTACTTGTTTGGACAACAACACCATGGACACTTATAGATAACGTTGCTTTATGTGTTAATCCAAATTATGAGTATTTAAAAGTTGAATCAATGGGATATAAATTTATAGTTGGTAAATCACTTGCTGAAAAAGTATTAGGTGATGACTTTAAGGTATTAGAAGAACTTACTGGTAAAGATTTAGAAGGACTTTCTTATGAACAATTACTTCCATTTGCTAAAGTAGAAGGTAAAGCATTTGTTATTTTAGCAGATACATATGTTACAGATGCTGATGGTACTGGAATTGTACACATTGCTCCAGCTTATGGTGAAGATGACTCTAGAGTAGCAAAAGAAAATGGGGTTGCATTTGTTCAATCAGTTGATAAAGATGGTAAGTATAAGATTGGTCCATGGGAAGGAACAGTTGTAACTGATAGTGATCTTGAAATAGAAATAATCAAATACTTAAAGGCAAACGATAAATTATTTAAGAAAATAAAATTAACACATGATTACCCACATTGTTGGAGATGTAAAAAACCACTTATTTATTATGCAAAACCAGCATGGTATATACAAACAACAGCAAGACAAAAAGAAATAATAGAAGCAAATAAAAAGGTATCTTGGCATCCTGCTTATGTTGGTGAAAAAAGATTTGCTAACTGGCTAGAAGGTATGGTAGATTGGGGAATTTCAAGAAATAGATATTGGGGTTGTCCAATGCCTCTTTGGACTTGTGATTGCTCTAATGTAACTTGTATTGGTTCAATAAAAGAATTAAAAGAAAAGTCAGTAGATAATATAGATATAGAATCTATGGAACTTCATAGACCATATATAGATAATGTTCATATTAAATGTGATAAATGTGGTAAAACAATGAGTAGAGTAACAGATGTTATGGATGTTTGGTTTGATTCAGGTGCTATGCCATATGCACAATATCATTATCCATTTGAAAATAAAGAATTATTTGAAAGTCAGTTCCCAGCAGATTTCATCGCAGAAGGAGTAGATCAAACAAGAGGATGGTTTAATTCACTTATTTGTATATCTACTTTAGTATCAGGTGTATCAAGTTATAAAAATGTTGTTGTAAATGATATGATGCTTGATGAACATGGTAAAAAGATGAGTAAATCAGTAGGTAATATTATTGATCCAGAAGAAGAAATGTCTAAGTTTGGTGCAGATGCAGTAAGATTCTACATGCTTAATGCATCACCAGTATGGACACCACTTAGATTTGATGAAGAAGGAGTTAAAGATGTAAACTCTAAAATACTTGGAACACTTAAAAATACATATACATTCTTTGAAATGTATGCAAATACTGATAATGTAGATCCAAGAGAGTTTGATGTACCATATGAAAAAAGAGAAGAAATAGATAAATGGTTACTATCTAAATATAATAAGCTTGTTAAAAATATGACAGAGGCATTTGATGAATATGATTTAAATAAAGTAACAAAATATGTATTTACTTTCTTAAATGAAGATTTATCTAACTGGTATATAAGACGTAATAGAAGAAGATTCTGGGGCTCAGAACTTAATGATTCTAAAAAGGCAGTATATAAAACAACTTATGAAGTATTAACTGGAGTATGTAAGTTACTTGCGCCAATTATTCCATTTATTACTGAAGAATTATTTATTAAACTAACAGGAAAAGAATCAGTACATTTAGAAGATTATCCAGTATGTGATGATAATATGATAAATGAAGCTATAGAAGAAAAAATGGATCTTGTTCGTGACCTTATTTCACTTGGTAGAAATGCAAGAGAAGAAGTTAAAATAAAGGTTCGTCAACCAATAAGTGAAATAATTATAGATGGAAAAAATAAAGAATTAATTGGTGACTTAACAGATCTTATTAAAGAAGAATTAAATGTTAAAAATGTAGTATTTGAAAATGATTTAAGTAAATATATGAACTTTACTATAAAACCTAATTTTAAAGTATGTGGTAAAATGTTTGGTAAAGAAATAAATAATTATGCTAAAATGCTTAGTACTTTAAATGATGAAGACGTAAATAAACTTCAAAATGGAAATACTATTATTGCTGCATTTAATGGTGAAAACATTGAAATAACACCTGATATGGTTGATATAAGAATCGAATCAAAAGAAGGATTTGATGCTGCTAAAGAAAATAATAACTTTATAATATTAAATACTACTTTAACAAAAGATTTAATAAATGAAGGTATTGTTCGTGAACTTGTATCAAAAGTACAAAATTTAAGAAAAGTTAAAGATTTTGATGTGGCAGATAGAATTACATTATATTATGATGGTGATATTGAATCTATAATAAGTGAATTTACTGATTACATAAAAAAGGAAACTTTATCTGTTGATATAGTTAAAAAAGAAGATTTAAGTGAAAACTTTAACTTAAATGGAATAGATGTTAAATTAGACGTTGAAAAAGTTACACAATAGTGTAATTTTTTTCATTTATATAGAATATTATATTTTAGATAACTTTTTTTGTCTAAATATGTCGAATAAATTGACAATTATTGTTTGATATGATATTATTTAAATCGTTGCCAAAAGGAGAGATTATAATGAATAATATAGATTCTTTAAGAGACGCAGTAGAGTATTTAAGAGCTACAAAATTATCAAGAGGTTTAACAGCTAGAGAATATAAAACTTATGCTGGATATAAGAGAGAATTAGCTATTGCTGAAAAAGAAAAAATGGAAGCATCTAAAAAATTAGAATTAAAAAAAGCAAATTAAAAAAGACCAATACTATTTAGTGTATTGGTTATTTTTTATGAATTCTCTAAGGAGCTTTGTTAAGGCTCTTTTTTCAATTCTTGAAACATAACTTCTTGATATACCAAGTTCCTTAGCAATTTCTTTTTGTGTTAATTCTTCAGTATTATTTAGCCCATATCTTTTATATATTATACTTTTTTCTCTATCAGATAATATATTTATATATTTAGATAATAATTTAATATTATTTTGAATATGTAAGTCTTCTGCAAAATCTGGTTTAGGTGTTTTTAATATTTCCATAAATGTTATTTCATTACCATCTTTATCAAAACCAACTTTTTCATCAATACTTATATTTTTACTATTTTTTTTATCATTTCTAAAATACATAAGTATTTCGTTATCAATACATCTTGCACAATAAGTCGCAAGTTTAGTGCCATGTTTATGTGAATATGTATCAATTCCTTTAATTAAGCCAATTATACCAATACTTATTAAATCATCTGTATCTTTTCTAGTTTGTTCATATTTTTTTACAACATGCGCAACTAACCTTAAATTATGTTCTATTAAAGTGTTTCTTGCATCTTTATCATTATTATCCAAATATTTTTTAATATAATATTCTTCTTCTTCACTAGATAATGGATCTGGGAATATATTATTTGAATAACTTCCCGTAAAACAAAACATACCTTTTAAAGCAGCTGCTAAAATACTTAAAAACATTACATCACTTCCTAATTAAATATATGCCTTTTTTGTTTTTATTAGTACCATGAGTTATTTACATCTTTTCCTTATTATATAAGGCCTTTTAAAACATAATCATTGCTTTATTTTTATCTTTATTGTATAATTAATAAGTATTAAAATAGATTAGGATGTTGATAGTATGTACTTAAAAGAAATAAAAGCAAGTGGTTTTAAATCATTTGCGGATACAATAGATATAGAACTTACAAATGGTATATCTGGTATTGTTGGACCTAATGGTTCTGGTAAAAGTAATGTGGTTGATGCAGTAAGATGGGTTTTAGGAGAACAATCTGTAAAACAACTTCGTGGTGAGGGGGCAATGAGTGATGTAATATTTACTGGTAGTAAAAGTAGAAGAGCCGCATCATTTGCGTCCGTTACTTTAGTATTTGATAATAGTGATAAATATTTAAATATTGAATATGATGAAGTACAAATAAAAAGAACTATATATAAAACAGGAGAAAATGAGTATTTTATAAATAATACAAAAACGAGACTTAAAGATATATTAGAATTATTTATGGATACAGGTGCATCAAAAGAATCATTTAACATAATATCACAAGGTGATGTTGCAAATATATTAAGTGGAAAAGCAGAAGATAGAAGAGTTATTTTTGAAGAAGCATCAGGAGTACTTAAGTATAAAAAAAGAAAAGATGAAGCTCTTAGAAAATTATCAAAAACACATGATAATATGGCAAGAGTAGATGATATTATATCTGAATTGAATACAAATATGGAACCACTAAAAAAACAAAGTGAAGATGCTAAAATATATTTGGAAAAAAAAGAAAAGTTAGAAAATGTAGAAATTGCTCTTACTGTAAATGATATTGAAAAATATAATTATGAATATAAATATAGCAAGGAAAAGGTAAGTGAACTTACACTTTCAATTACTAAAATGTTATCAGAAAATTCTAGTGAACAAGCAAAGATTGAAACAATAAAAAATAATATAAGTAAACTTAATAGTGAACTTTATTTAAAACAACAAGAACTTGTAAAGGTAAGCGCTAATGCTGAAAAATTGTCTGGTGAAAAGGCAATGATTTCTGAAAGAAGTAAATATAATTCGGAAGATGTAAAACTTCATGATAATATAATATCTTTAAAAGAAAAAATATTAAAAATTGAATCTCAAATATCAGCATTAAATAAAGAAATAGAATCAGAAAAGTCAAATAATAAAGTAATAGGTGAAAAATTAAATAATACTGAAATAAAACTTAGTGAAATAGAAAAAAATAAAGAAAATTTAAATAGTAAATTAAATCAAAAATTAAGAGAAATAACAGCACAAAAACACAGAAAAGAAGTATTAATGAATTCACTCGAAAATAATTCATCACTTCCATATAGTGTAAAAAATGTACTCAATAATCCTAAACTAACAGGTATACATGGTGTACTTGGTAAATTACTTGAATTTGAAGAAAAATATTCTGAAGCACTTGAAGTATCTTTGATGAGCAGTGTATCACATATTGTTTGTGATAATGAAGAAGATGCTAAAGAAGCAGTTAGATATTTAAAAAATAATAATCTTGGAAGAGCAACTTTCCTTCCAATAAGTGTAATAAAACCAAGAAATATTGATAGTGAAAGCTATGAAACTATAAAATCTATGAATGGTTTTGTTGATATAGCATCTAACTTAGTAAAATATGATACTAAGTATAGAAATATTGTTTTAAGTCTTCTTGGAACAATCATTGTCGTTGATAATATAGACAATGCAAATCTTATATCAAAAAAATTAAAAAATAGATATAAGGTAGTAACAATGACTGGTGAAGTTGTAAATATTGGTGGTTCAATAACAGGTGGATCACTTAAAAAGAGTAGCATACTAAGTGAAAGATATGAACTAGAAAATGTAATAAAAGACATTGATGTTTTAGATTCTGAAATAAAAGAAATAGAAAACAAAATTAATGAAGTAGATGATAATTATACTAATTTAGAACTTGAAAAAAATTCTATAATTATTAGTGTAAATTCAAATAGTGAAATACTTAAGAATAAATATAATGTATTAGATGATTTAACAAATGAAAAAAGTACTTTAATGACAGAATTATCTAATAATCAAAATATAGTAAATAATGTTATTACTAATGAAGAAGAAAAAATATTAAATGAATATTATAAAGAAATAGAAAAAAGAGATGAACTAAATATTGAAATTAATCAAATTCATAAAAAAATTGAACTTGAAAATGAAGATTTAATAAATAATGAGTCATCACTTAAAAATAATAATCAAGAATATAATAAGGCTCAAGAAGAATTAAAGAGTCATGAAATTAAAGTTAACAGATTAGATGTTAAAATAGATAATTTACTTAATATACTTACAAATGATTATTCTATTTCTTATGAAAAAGCAAAAGAAAAATATATTCTTGAAATTGATTCTGATGAAGCAAGAAGCATAGTTAGTACTCTAAAAAGAGAAATAAAATCTCTAGGAGATGTTAATGTTGGTGCGATAGAAGAGTATGATAGAGTAAAAGAAAGATATGAGTTTTTAAATAAACAAAAAGAAGACTTAACGAATGCTGAAAATGTTCTTTTAGAAATTATTACTGAAATGGATGATATAATGAAAGATAAATTTTCATCAACATTTAATAAGATTAAAGAAGCATTTAATGAAACATTTAGAAAATTATTTAATGGTGGTAAGGCAGAACTTAAACTTACAGATCCATCTAATATTCTTGAAACTGGTATTGATATAATTGCACTTCCACCAGGAAAGAAATTACAACATATATCACTTTTATCAGGTGGTGAAAAAACTTTAACTGCAATTGCGTTATTATTTTCAATATTGAAAGTAAGACCAGTCCCATTTTGTATACTTGATGAAGTTGAGGCAGCACTTGATGAAGTAAATGTAGATAATTTTGGTAAATATTTAAAAGAATTCAAGGGTGATACTCAGTTTATAATAATTACACATAAAAAGAAAACAATGGAATATGCTGATGTACTTTATGGTATTACTATGCAAGAATCTGGTGTATCAAAACTTGTAAGTGTAAAATTAGAAGAACTTAAAAATTAATTTTAGGTTCTTTTTTATATAAATTTTAGAGTATAAAAAAAGATTAATTTTCATTTTAATCTCTATTTTTCTATTAAATTAACTAATTTTATTACTTCTGATGCACTTTTAGTATATGCTCTAACAAGACCACCTGCACCTAATTTAATTCCACCAAAATATCTAATAACAATACATAAAACATTAGTCATATCTTTTTTTTGAAGTACATTTAAAATAGGTTTACCAGCTGTACCAGATGGTTCACCATCATCAATTGCTTTAGCATTTGGTCCTATAATATATGAGTAACAAATATGAGTACATTTTTTGTATTCTTTTTTTAGTTCATTAATAATATCATTAACGTTATTTACATCTTCAATATAATATAGTTTTGTAATAAATCTTGATTTTTTAATAATTATTTCATTTTCAGCATTCTTATCTATAATATACATTCTTTTCACCTAAAACAATTATACTATAATTTATAAAAATATGGTAAAATAATTTAGAAGGAATGATTAATATGGATGAAAATACAAAAAAACATATACAAAGTAAACTTGCATTATTACCTAGAAAACCAGGTTGTTATCTTATGAAAGATAATACAGGTAAGGTTATTTATGTAGGTAAAGCAAAAATACTTAAAAATAGAGTAAGTAGTTATTTTAGAGGAGAAAAAACAGGTAAAACAAAAGCACTTGTTTCAAATATATCAACATTTGAGTATATAGTTACAGAGTCAGAAAAAGAGGCATTTCTTTTAGAAATTAACTTAATAAAGAAATATGATCCTAAATATAATATTATTTTTAGAGATGATAAATCATATCCATATATAGCACTTACAACTATTCCATATCCAAAACTTGATATTGTAAGACCAAGGCATAAAAGAGTAAAAAAAGATGTTAAATTATTTGGACCATATCCTAGTTCATATGCTGCAAGAAGTATTGTAAATATGTTAAATAGAATATATCCTCTTAGAAAATGTAAAACATTTCCTGATAAACCATGTTTATATTATCATATAGGTGAGTGTCTTGGATATTGTACAAAAAATGTAGATAAAGAAAAATGCGAAGAAATGGTAAAAGAAATAACTTCCTTTTTAAATGGTAATTATAATGATATAGTAATTAAGTTAAAAAAAGATATGTATGACGCATCAGAAAAATTAAATTTTGAAAAGGCAGGAGAAATAAAAGAATTATTAGATTATATAGATAAAGTACTTGAAAAACAAAAAATAGATTTAACTGATAATGTAAATAGAGATATATTTAATGCTTATGAATATAAGGGGTATATATCTATGCAGGTATTTCATTCTAGAAGTGGACAATTAGTTGAAAGAAATAGTTATATTTATGAACAAAATGAAGAAAAAGAAGAATGTTTAAATAACTTTATATTATCGTTTTATGAAAATAATGATTTACCTAAAGAAATTCTTGTACCCGATTTTTTAGACTTAGATCTTTTATCAGATGCACTGGGTGTAAAAGTATTATCTCCAAGTAAAGGAGTAAAAAAGCATTTAATAGATATGGCAGAAGAAAATGCTAAAATAAAGATAATGGAAAAATTTGATTTAATTAAAAATGATTTAGATAGAAGTGTAAAAGCAAATGAAGAATTAAGTGAAAAGTTAGGATTTACTATTCATAGAATTGAATCATTTGATAACTCACATCTATTTGGTACTTATACTGTAAGTGGTATGGTTGTATTTGTAGATGGAAGAGCAAGTAAAAAAGATTATAGAAAGTATAAAATAAAGAGTGATGCAAAAGATGATTATCACCTAATGCAAGAAGTAATAGAAAGAAGATACTCAAGAGTAATTAATGATAATTTAATTAAACCAGATTTAATATTAGTTGATGGTGGACTTATTCAAATAAATGCGTGTAAAGAAATACTTGATAATTTGTGTTTAGATATACCTGTTTATGGTATGCAAAAGAATGATAAACATAGAATATGTGCGCTTGTTTCAGATGAAAAAGAAATTGAAATAGAAAAGGATAGTAATTTATTTCATTTCTTAGAAAAAATAAGTGAAGAAGTTCATAGATTTGCGATTAGTTATCATAAAGAAATAAGAAGTAAAGGATCACTTTCATCAGTATTAGATAATATTCCTGGAATAGGTGAAAAAAGAAGAAAAGCATTAATTAAAAAATTTAAAAATTTAACAGGTATAAAAAATGCTAGTGATGAAGAATTAAAAAAAGTACTTCCAGAAGAAGTTGTTCAGTCATTAAGAGAATATTTAAAAGATGATAATTTAAAATAAAGTATAGCAATATATATAGTTTTATGTTATTATATATTGCACAGGAGGTTTTATGAGAAAATATAATATAGGAGATTTATATGTAGTAAATATATCGGATAGAAATAATATTGAAGGTTATTATTCTCTCTCAACAGTTGAACCATATCTTACTATTGGAAAATATTCAGGCGGAAAAAAGTGTTTTGTATTTGATACAAAAGAAAGAATAAAGGTTTATTCAAGATATTCTTATTTTGATATTGAAGATAATGAAAAAGTAGCAGAAAAATTAATGCCATTGTCTTTTTGCTTAAAAGATAAGAACGTTAAATCAGTAAGTGTAGATGACATTTTATACATGCAACAACAGTTGTATGATTGGCTTGATGGTAATGTTAACTTACTTGAAATTTCAGAAGACAAAAGAATTGTGTCTAAAAAAGATAATAAAATTGTTTCAAATGAATTTCTTCTTGAAATAAAGAAAGTTATGGATAAAATAAATCCAAATATGATTGAAGAATTACAAGAAGACTATAAAACAAAATTATCAAATATAGGAAATGAATATATAAATAGTGTTATAGAGAATTATAATAGTATAAAATTAAATCCTAGTATTGAATTAGAAATATTAAAAAAGTATTTAGAAAAACTTGGTGTTTTAGAAGAGGAAATAGTTAAATTAAATTATAGAAGTAATTTAGAAAGTGAATTAGAACAAGTAAAACGATATACAAATAATAACTAATTTTATTTGAGTTAGGAGAAAAAGAATAATAAAAATCATTGAATTCTTTTTCTTTTTTGTTATAATTAATTTATACATATATGGTTTTTATTAATATAATATTTATAGATAGATATTTTAGAGGTGGGAATATGGTAAAATATGATTTTGATTCAGATGATATGGAAAGAAAATTAATTATTAGAAGACTAGAAAAAATTAAAAAATCACTAATTAAAAGAAATAAAATTAAGGATATAATATCAAGTGAAAAAGTAGAACCTTATGTAATAGAATTATGCGGATTACCTAAAACAGGAAAGACTTTATGCATTGAAAAAATAAAAGAGTTTTTTAGTGAACAAGGAATAACTGTTAAAGTATTAGATGATCCTGTTACTGATTTAACATATAAAAATGTAAGAAATATGCCATCATTAAAATTTAATGATCATATGATAGAAGCAATAAAAAAAGATTTAGATGACGCAAAAAAACAAAATCCAGATATAATTATTATGGAGAATGGACTTATTGATAGTTATTTCTTTTATCAAGAATTATATGATAACGGACAAATGTCAGAAAAAGAATTTCAAAAAAGAATGAAAATGCTTAGAGATGATTTTAAAGAGGTTGATCAACTATACATAATGAATGCATCATTAGATGAGGTATATAGAAGAGATAATAAAGTTGTGATTGACTTTTTAATAGAGAGAAAACAAAATGTTGATAGATTTTTTAATACATTAGTAAGTATAGGTGGATCAAAAATTTGTGAAATTAATACTGATTCAATTGATGAAGTTTATACACCGTTAATCGTGATAGATTCGATAACAGGAGGATTTCTAGGTAAGCTAAATGAAAATAATAAATCTTCTAGTGAAAAGTTTATGAATAATTTTATGGAAAAATTAAATAATGATGAATTTAAAGAAGATTTGCCTTCAACTCATGAAAAATTTGATTTGGACGAATCTACAGTTAATTTAGAATTAGAAAAGTATAATAAATTATTAAATTCAGATAATATGAAATTAGTTATGAAAAAAGATTAATAATCTTTTTTATTATATTACAGTTTATTGGAAGTAGGTAGTATATGGGAAAAATAAGAGTAATGAGTGAATCACTCGCAAATAAAATAGCGGCTGGTGAAGTAGTAGAAAAATGTGCATCAGTTGTTAAAGAACTTGTAGAAAATAGTATTGATGCTAAAAGTACTGAAATTAAAATAGAATTAAAATCATCAGGTGTAAAATCAATAAAAGTAACTGATAATGGTATTGGAATGGACAAAGATGATGCACTTCTTTGCTTTGGTTCACATGCAACAAGTAAGATTCAAGATGAGGATGATTTGTTTAATATAAATACATTAGGATTTAGAGGTGAAGCACTTCCATCAATCGCAAGTGTATCAAATGTTGTTATATCTTCTTGTGATGGAACAGATAGCGTTATTTATACACTTGAAGCAGGAGATTTAGTAAAAAAAGAAAATGGTGAAATGAGAAGAGGTACTATTATAGAAGTAAAAGATTTATTTTATAATACACCTGCTAGACTTAAGTATTTAAATAGTTTATATACAGAACTTGCTAATGTTACGCAGGTTGTAAGTAGAGAGGCTCTATCTCATACAAATATTAGGTTTACACTTATTAATGATGGGAATATTGTACTTAAAACTAGTGGAAGCGGTAATTTACTTAAAACAATAAATGATATATATGGAGTCAAAACTTCTAAAAAAATGCTTTTAGTTAAAGGTGAAACAAATGATTATGAAGTATATGGTTATGTATCACTTCCTGAAGTTACTAAGTCTAATAGAAATCATATAATAACTATTGTAAATGGAAGAGTAGTTAGAAATTCAGAACTTAATAAAGTAATAAATGATGCATATCATAAATATAAATTTGATAATAGGTATCCAGTAGTAGTTTTAAATATTGATGTTGATCCATCATTAACAGATGTTAATGTTCATCCATCAAAAATGGATATTAAATTTAGTAATTTTGATGACTTAAAAAATTTAGTTTTTGAAAAGATTAAAGAAGCATTAAATTCTCATTTTTTAGCGCCTACAGTAGATAATTCTAGCGTAAAAGTTGATAATATAATAGAAACTATTAATGTAAATGATGAAGAAAAAAGAGAAGTAAAAGAATATGTACTTGATTTTTCATCTAATGACAATATTATAAAAGAAGAAGAAAATGATTATAATTATCAACCAACAGATACAAAAGAAGAACAAAAAAGAGAATTCCCACTTATGGAACCTGTTGGACAAGTACTTGGTGTATATATTGTATGTCATAGTGAAAAAGGAATGTATTTGATGGATCAACATGCTGCCGCTGAAAGAATAAATTATGAAAAATATAAAAAAGCAATGGCAAATCCTACTAAAGATACAATAAGTATGTTATTTCCAATAAATTTAGAATATCCTAAGGAAGAATTTTTAATAATAAAAGAACATATGGATTTTATAAAAAGTTTAGGTATTGATATTGAAGAATTTGGTATGAATTCATTTATTGTTAAAGCACATCCTACTTGGTTTAAAGAAGGTTTAGAAGAAGTATTTATCAAAAACTGCCTAGAAAAGATAATAACTATGAATAAGAATTTTGATTTAGAAAGATTTAATGATAGTATTTCTGCAATGATGGCATGTAAAGCGTCTATTAAAGCAGGTGATTCAATCTCTATGGAAGAAATGAAGACTTTAATTGAAAGGTTAAAAAAGTGCGAAAATCCTTTTAACTGCGCACATGGTAGACCAACTATAATACATTATCCAAAATATGAATTAGATAAACTATTTAAAAGAGCGGTTTAAGGAGTAAAAAATGAAAAAGATATTAATATATGGGGATTCTAATACTTGGGGAGATAATTTCTTTTTAGGTAAAAGAATAGATGATGATAAACAGTGGCCTAATATTCTTCAAAGAAAACTTGGAAGTGAATATAAAATTTTACAAGAGGGGTTACCGGGTAGACTTGCAGGGAATGAAGAAACTTTAAAAACATATAAAAATGGCAAGGAATCTTTTATATCAACTTTTAGGACCAATGCTCCTGTTGATACATTAATAATTTCTCTTGGAACAAACGATTTACAAATGAAATATAATAAAAGTTCAGAAAAAGTAATAGAGGATTTATTATGGTATAAAAAAACTATTTCTGATATGTATGAAGATATAGATGATAGAAAGAAGTATTTTAATAGTAAATTTCCAGATATTATTTATATCTTGCCAGCTAATTTTGATTATAAAGTAAATGCAAGTATAATCTTTGATAAAAATAGTGAGACTAAGAGGAAAGAAATAATAGATTATTTTCAAAAAAATAATCTTAAAAGTATATTTATAAATAATATTCCTTTATTTGATGATGGATTACATTATAATTTTGATGGACATAAAATAATGAGTGAAGAAGTATTTAAAAAAATAATTAACTATAGGTGATAAATATGGCTATACCTTTTTATGATGAAATAACATTTGGGTTAAAAAAAGAAAACATAGTAAATAGTGAAGATGAAGATTTAAAAAAAATAGGCTTAGAGCCACTTATTATATATTTAACACCTCTTTTTATAGATCCTGATGGTAAATTATATTGTAGTTCAAATAGTAATCATTATGAAACAAATATAAATAATCATGTAAAAGATGCATTATCATTTTTAAATAATGATTATGCTAATTGTGTAATAAATAAAAATTTAACATATTTGATATATGAAGATAATATTTATTTTATGGATATTAAAGATTATAAATATTTTGCTGCATTTCCTAGGATAAAAGAAAAAATAGAAGAAACGATTAATAAAAAATTATACGTAAAAGATGTAAGTATGTATGATATATTTGATTCTTATTATTTAAATTATGTTGATTTAAATAGTGAAAAATGTAAATTTATTTCTATAGAGCCAACAATTAATGAAGAATTAAAAATGTATTATGATGCAAATAATCCTACTAAAATAATTAAATGTTCAAGTGATATAACAGGAATAGATGTATTAAATATGGTTAATTATAATGCTAATATATTTGATATATTACCTTTTTATACTAAAGGTATCTATAATGATAATGCATTAAATTTAATTAATGAATATTCAAAGATAAAGAAAGATATATATGATAAAATATTTTCTATAGGTTTAAAATCAGCAGATATAAATGAGATGATTAATAATCTTATATCAAAACTTTGTGCATATAAAAATTATGGCTTTTTAGATGAAAAATTAAAAAATTCAAAGATATTTAAAGGTATAAGCAATGATCTACTTGTTATGATGTTTGGTTATTCAAAAATTGAAACAACTATTTCAAGAACAATAACAACTTCAATAGATAATATTTATGAAGAGTTTTTTAATTATCTTTTAATGGATTTTAATATAGTTCAAATTCCAAAACTTATGTATGATGAAAAAAATAATGATTTTATATTTTCTTTTCCATCTTTATTAGATATTGGTAGTAATAGAGAAGCAAAAGAAGAAATAAGCAAAATAAAAAAATATGTTCCATATGAAGAAAGATATTTATTTTTTAGATAATTTGGAGGTAAAAATATGATTATAGTAATAGCGGGACCAACGGGCGTAGGTAAAACAAAATTAAGTATAGAACTTGCTAAAAAATATAATGCAGAAATAATTAATGCAGATAGTGTGCAGGTATATAAAAAAATAGATATAGCGTCTGCAAAAGTAACAGAAGAAGAAAAAGAAGGTATTCCTCATCATTTATTTGATATAAAAGAATATGATGAAGATTATACAGTATATGATTATCAAATAGATGCTAGAAAGGTACTTAATAAATTATTAAAAGAAAATAAAAATGTAATTATTGTAGGTGGAACTGGACTTTATATTAAAGCATTATTATATGATTATAGATTTAATAAAGAAGAAGATAGTCATAAATATGATAATTTAACTAATGATGAATTATTAGATAAAATATATAAGATAAATCCAAATTCAATGGTAGACAAAAATAATAACAGAAGACTTGTTCGTGAATTAATTAATTTAGAAAATAATGCAGAAAATAAAACTGGTGATAATCTTTTATATGATAATGTTTTTTTTATTGGTCTTACGGTCGATAGAAGCATTTTATATGATAGAATTAATAAAAGAGTAGATATAATGCTTAAAAGTGGATTAGAAGATGAAGCTAAGTATTTTTATAATAAAAATAGAGATGCAAAAAGCTTAAGAACTGTTATAGGATATAAGGAATTATTTCTTTACTTTGATAAAAAAATATCAAAAGAAGAAGCAATTGACTTAATCAAAAAAAATAGTAGACATTATGCCAAAAGACAATATACATGGTTTAATAATAAATTAAATTTAAATTGGTTTAATGTAGATTTTAATAATTTTGATAATACTATAAATGATGTAGAAAATAAAATAAACGACTATTTTTTTAAATAGTCGTTTTTAATATAGAAAGTTATAAATTTCTTCATTAAAATTATGCTCATCATCATTTTTGTTTTTTAATTCATCAGTTGTTATTAAGAAATAATCATAAATGATTACATCTTTACCAGTAGACACAATTGGATCATCCCAAGTTAAATCTATATGGTACCATTTATTATTTATATTAACTACATTCCAAATATGATCATTTGTTGAAATTCTTGTATTATCCAAAGAAAGCATATTTAAGAATATTGCGAGTGTATCAGTATATCCACTACATATACTTTCACCTTCAAATAAAGTTCCAATCGCAGTATCAGAATGATATATAGAATTTCCACCATCTTCTTTATCTTTATCATATTTATTAGTTTCTGCTATATAATCATGAAATACCTTAATTTTGTCATTAACATCATTATAAGAATTAATGTTTAGTTTTAAAGTTATTTCATTCATTTTATTTTTTATTTTCTCTATGTCTTCATTAGAATATTTTTTATTTATCTTGATGTCTATTCTTCTATTTGTACTATAATTTGTTTCAATTGTTTCAAATGTATTAAAAGGGTGTACTAATTGGTTAATATAAGAAAACTTAGTTTTGTCTTTAGCAAGTTCTTCCATATCACTAATACATGTACTATAGCTTTTATCACAATAAAATGAAAAATTATCCCAACCGTTATTTAAGACAGTATAATATATATTTAATAAATCTTGTTTTGATTTAGGGGAGAAGTCATTCGTTTCACTAACATATGAACTGAAATTTTTTTGTTTATATTCATTTGTTTCAAGTGCATTTAAATTAGTTATAATTTTATAATCATTATTTAAAATAATTTTTTCTGCATAATCATGAATTCTATAATTTAAAAATTTAGCATCTACAATATTTAAACAAACTAGAAAAAAGATAATAGTAATAAGTTTCTTTTTCATGTAATCACCTAATATTATAATATCAGAAAATAAAAAAAATATCTATGAAAGATATTAATTATTGTTATTTAATTTTTTAGCTATACGAGATTTTTGTCTAGCTGCTTTATTTTTAGTAATAATTCCACTATTTAAAGCCTTGTCAATTTTTTTGTTTGCTTCTTTTAATGTTTCTTCACTTGGATTAACTAAAGCTTTCTTTATAGTTGTTTTCATAACAGATTTTACAGGTACATTATTAGCTCTTTTAGTTTCATTAACTTTAATTCTTTTTTTTGCACTCTTAATATTTGCCATTTTTTCACCTCCATGACCTTTAACTCACTTAATTTTATCAAATTTACAATAAAAAATCAATAATAATTGTGATTTTTGGTAAAAATAGTAAAGAGGTGATGAAAAGTGAGTCATAATATTGATTTAAATGTTATGAATATGAGGACAGATTTAGCTATTGATGAAGTAAATAATGAAGAACTTGAAAAATTAAAAGAAGAAAAAGAAAATGGAATAAAAGTATTTACAGTAGATGTAACAAAAGAGAATCAAGATAAGTTTAATAAAAAATGTGGCAAATATATAACAATATCGTTTGATGATGTGACTGATTATAATAATTCTATAAATGTTGAAAAAGTTTTTTCGAGTGAACTAAAAAAAATGATAGAAAGTCATAATATAACACCTAGTGCATCATGCATAATAATTGGTCTTGGAAATGAAAAAAGTACTCCAGACTCACTAGGACCACTTTCTATTAATGATATAATAGTCACAAATCATTTGTTTTCTCTTGGAATAAATGTAGAAGATGGTTTTAGAGTAGTATCTGCATTTAATCCTGGGGTTATGGGACAAACAGGAATAGAAACTAGTGATATTATATCTGCACTTATAAAAGAAATAAAACCGGATTTTGTAATTGTGGTTGATGCACTAAAAGCATCCAATGTTGATAGAGTAAATAAAACAATTCAAATAACGGATGCTGGAATAAATCCTGGATCAGGAATTGGAAATACTAGAAAAGAAATTAGTAAAGATGTACTTAATATACCTGTATTTGCGGTTGGTGTTCCAACTGTAGTAGATACAGTAACAATAGTAAATGATACACTTAAATATTTAGAAAATTATATATGTTATATGAAAAATAATATGGATAATCCAAAAGAAAAATTAAAAATAGTAAGAACTAATATAGATAAAAATAATCTTGAAATTGATGAAAAAAACAATCTTTTTGGTTTAATTGGAACTTTAAAAGAAGAAGACTTTAAATCATTATTAATAGAGGCTATAAATCCAGTTGGATATAATATGATAGTTACACCAAAAGAAATAGATTTTGTTATTGATAGGCTCGCAAATGTAATATCAACTGGAATAAATAATGCACTTCATGACAAAGTTACAAACTTAAAAGTGTAAACTTTTTAAATTTTAATATATATCGACACTTTATTTAAAATATAGGGATTATTCTATTTATAGGGTGATTTCTATGAAAAGGGCTAAATTAAAAAATCATAGTAAAAAAAAGAAGAATTTTCCTAAAAAAATATTTAAATTATTAATTTTTATATTCGCAATATATCTGTCTTATTCATTTACATTTAATTTTTTATCAAAAAAAGACATAGATATAAAAGATAAGAAATATGTTGATTATTTACTTAGTGCTGCATATAAAAAGGATAATAAAAAAATATTATTAGAAGAAAGTTTAAAAATGGTATCAAACATTGATTTAAAAGATCCTACAACTCTTTTACCTAATAATATAAAATCATCAAAAGAAGAAACAAAAAATAAATATACAAAAGATGCTGAAGCAAAAGAAGATGATTATAATGCATCTGTATATGAAAAAATAACATCATATGTTGAAAATCCATTAAAAGATAAAGAAAACCCTGTTATATATTTATATAATACACATCAACTTGAAACATATTCTAATAGTGGATTTGAAAATTCTAATGTAAACCCAAATGTCCTTATGGCATCTTATTTACTTGCGGAAAGCTTAAATAAAAGTAATATAAATACAATTGTAGAAGATACTAATATAAATGAATTTAATAGAGTATCCGGAATAAGTGATAATGATTTTTATAATACTACTAGAATATTTTTAAAAGAAAAAATAAATAAATATCAGAGTATTAAATATTATATAGATATGCATAGAGATTCAGTTGATAAAAATATTTCAACATGTACAATAAATAATAAAAATTATGCAAGAGTTTTATTTGTATTAGGTACAAAAAATGAAAACTATTTAGAAAATAAGAAAAATATGACGGAATTAGATACATTAATGGATAAATATTATCCAGGATTATCTAGAGGTATTTATGAAAGAAAAGCGTATTATAACCAAGATTTAAATAAAAATATAATGTTAATTGAACTTGGTGCGAAAGAAAATACTATAGAAGAGGTAACAAATACAATCGAAGCATTAACATTTATATTTAATAAATATATTAATGGTGATGATAAATGAAAATAAAACCTAAAAAAATCTTTAATACAATCATATTCGTATTATTTACACTATATATATCTTTTTATATAGCATCTGTTTCTGGTTATTATGAATATGAGAAAAAAGAAGAAACAACTCTTACTAATGAAAAAATGAAAGAGTTTGAAAAAGATTTAAAGGAAGGGAAAAAAGTAGATATTAAAAAATATTTAACTGATAATACAAAAAAATATGATAATAAAGTAACAGATATAGGTAATACATTATCAGATATGATTAATAATGGAATATCTGATGGTCTTGAAAAAACGTTTAAAGTAGTAGAAAAATTAATTGAGTAGTTGTAAATACTTGTTTTAATAAGGTTATTTATTGTATAATTATTTCTAGGTGAAGAAATATGAATCAAGATAAAATAAGAAATTTTTCAATAATTGCGCATATAGATCATGGAAAAAGTACAATAGCAGATAGAATGCTTGAATTAACAGGTGCAGTTACAAAAAGAGAATCAAAAGATCAAATGCTTGACAATATGGATCTTGAAAGAGAAAGAGGAATAACAATAAAACTTAATGCAGTTAAGTTAAATTATAAAGGTTATACACTTCATTTAATAGATACACCAGGTCACGTAGATTTTACATATGAAGTATCAAGAAGTTTAGCTGCTTGTGAAGGAGCAATTTTAGTAGTTGATGCAGCACAAGGAATAGAAGCACAAACACTCGCAAATGTATATTTAGCTTTAGAAAATGATTTAACTATAATACCTGTTATAAATAAGATAGATTTACCTAATGCTGATGTTGACAAAGTAAAAAAAGAATTAAGAGAAGTACTTGGATTTAGTGATGATGAAATAATTTTGACAAGTGCAAAAACAGGTTTTGGTATAGATAAATTACTTGATGCTGTAATAGATAGAATTCCATGCCCAAATGGTGAAATAAATTCAAATCTTAGAGGACTTATTTTTGATAGTGTATTTGATTCATATAGAGGAGTAGTTATCCAAACTAGAATAGTAGATGGTAAATTAAAAGTAGGAGACAAAATAAGATTTATGAGTACAGGAGCAAGTCACGAAGTAACAGAACTTGGTGTATCAACTCCAAAAGAAGAAAAGGTAAAAGAACTTGTTTCTGGTGATGTTGGCTATGTTTGTGCATCTATTAAAAAAATAAGTGATGTAAAAATAGGTGATACAATAACTCTTGATGATAATCCTGCTAAAGAAGTATTACCAGGTTATAAAGAAATAAAACCAATGGTATATTCAGGTATTTATCCAGTAGAAACAAATAAATATAATGATTTAAGGGATGCACTTGAAAAATTAAAATTAAATGATGCATCACTTACATTTGAACCTGAAACAAGTAAAGCATTAGGATTTGGTTTTAGATGTGGATTTTTAGGACTTCTTCATATGGATATAATAAAAGAAAGAATAGAAAGAGAATTTAATATTGAAATAATACTTACAAGTCCATCAGTTATTTATACAGTAACGCTTACAAATGGTGATATAGTTTATGTTGATAATCCAACTAAACTTCCTGATAGACAAGTAATTAGTAAAATAGAAGAACCATATATTAAAACAAATATATTTGTACCAAGTGAATTTATAGGACCTGTTATGGAATTATGTCAAAATAAAAGAGGTAATTTTATAAATATGGATTATATTGATACAAGAGTAAATATACACTATGAACTTCCACTTTCTGAAATAGTATATGATTTCTTTGATAAATTAAAAAGTACAACAAAAGGTTATGCATCATTTGATTATGAATTTATTGGTAATAAACAAAGTGATCTAGTTAAGGTTGATATAATGCTTAATGGTGATATAGTTGATGCATTTTCTATTATTACTCATAAAGATTTCGCATATAAAAGAGGTAATGCAATTACTCAAAAATTAAAAGAAATAATTCCAAGACAATTATTTGAAGTGCCTGTTCAAGCATGTTGCAATAATAAAGTTATTGCTAGATGTGATATAAAAGCAAATAGAAAAAATGTACTTGCAAAATGTTATGGTGGAGACATTTCAAGAAAAAGAAAATTACTAGAAAAGCAAAAAGAAGGAAAAAAGAAAATGAAAACAATTGGAAGTGTAGAACTTCCTCCTGAAGCATTTCTTGAAGTACTAAGCGTGGAGGATTAATATGGATAAAAATATGGAAGAAAAAATAATAGCAGTCGCAAATTATATAGTAGATAATAATGCAACAATTATACAAACAGCAGAACATTTTAATATGTCACCTAGTTCAATAAAAAAATATATAAATAGCAAAGATAAACTTCAAAGTATTGATATAGAACTATTTAAAAAGGTAAAAGAAGCACAAATGGGTATAACTTTAGATGGACAAATAAAAGGTGGTAAAACAGGATCAAGTAAAGGTAATTCTTATCTAGGTAAAGAAAAAGTTTTATGTTTAATAGATGAGATGCTTGATAAGGATTTAACTTATGAAGAAGCAGAAAAAATGTTTGGTGTACCATCATCTACAATATATGATGGAGTAAAAAGATTTGCGGATAAAGAAAGACTTTCACGTCTTGAAGATATGTATGCAAAACATAGAATACAAAATCCAAAAGAAGAAAATATTAAAAATGTAAAATAAAACTATTTAAATAATAGTTTTTTCTTCTTATATATGGTATAATTTTTATTGAATAGAGGAAGATAATTATGGTAAAAAGTGCATATATACATATACCTTTTTGTAATAATATTTGTAGTTATTGTGATTTTTGTAAACTCTTATATAACAAAAATTTTGTTAAAAAATATTTAGACGCATTAGAAAAAGAAATTACTAATAATTATAAGAATGAAATATTAGATACAATTTATGTTGGTGGTGGAACACCTTCCTCTTTAAGTGTTTCAGAATTAAATAAATTATTTTCTATTATTAAAATATTTAAATTAAGTAAAGACTATGAATTCACATTTGAAGTAAATATAGAAGATATAACAGAAGAAAAATTAGAAAAATTAAAAGAAAATAAAGTAAATAGATTAAGTATTGGAATAGAATCTTTTAACGATAAATATTTAAAATATTTAGGTAGAAATTATACATCTGTTATAATAAAAGAAAAGGTAGAACTTGCTAAAAAGTATTTTGATAATATAAATGTAGATTTAATGTATGCACTAAAAAATGAAAGTTTAGATGATTTAGAAAAAGACATAGATAAAATACTTAAACTTGATATAAAACATATATCTTGTTATTCGTTAATAATAGAAAAAAATACTAAACTTTATATTGATAATACAAAGTATATATCTGATGATCTTGATAGTGATATGTATGATCTTATAGATAAAAAATTAGAAAATAAATATCATAGATATGAAGTAAGTAATTATTCTATTACGTCTTATGAATCAAGACATAATTTAACATATTGGAAAAATAATGAATATTATGGATTTGGTTTAGGAGCAGCAGGTTATATAGATAATATAAGGTATACAAATACTAGAAATTTATCTAAATATATAAGTGGTAGTTATGAAAGGCAAGAAGAAGTACTTACTAAAGAAGATAAAATAAAGTATGAATTTATATTAGGCTTAAGACTTACAAATGGAATAAATAAAGATAATTTTAATAAAAAATATGGTATAAATATAAATGAAATAGAGGTTATAAAAGAATTAATTAATAAAGGATTATTAATTGATGATAAAATAAATATATATGTATCTAAAAAATATTTTTATGTGTTAAACGATATATTAGTAAATTTTGTATAAAGGAGAATAAAAAGATGAATGAAGAAAAGAAAATAAATGATGATTTTGAAATGCTTGATTTTGAAGAAGCAACAGATGATAATATAGAAACGTTAGATGAAGCTAGTAATAATAGTGAAGAAATTAAGGGTACAATTTTTGATAATGATAGTACTCAAAATCAAGATACAGAAGGAACTGTTATTGATGTAAATAGACTATTTGATGTTAATGAAAAAGAAGAAAAAATTGCAGAAGAAGAAATAAAAAAAGAAGAAAATAAAAAAGATAATAGAATATTAAAAATTCAAGTAGGTTTAATAGTCGCACTTGTTTTAATCGCATCTTTAGTATATTTCTTTGGATATGATTTGCTTGAACCATTTATTAAGATAGATTAAATATTTAGAACTTTCTAAATGTTTTTTTATTGACTAATTTATTAAATTTTTATAAAATATATAACCATGAAAAAAGAGGTGTATTATATGAAAAATATAGAAGAATTATTGTCTAAAAATGTATGTGAGATAAGTGGTAAAGTAATTAAAATTACTAGTGATGAATTTTATAATTTTACTATTAATAAAAAGTTTAATAATATAGGTATGTTAAATTTTGAAATATATGATGCAAGTAAAAGAAATCATCAAAGCGTTATAAATGCTTATCAATTTATTAAATATTTGAATGAAAATAAAGTAAAAAATATAAATATAAATGCATCTGATGAGTTAATTCCAGTTTATATTGATGTCTTAAATAGATTAAATTATAATGGAAAATGTAATATATCATTATATATAGAAAGAATGAATATGAATGAAAAAGAACATTTACCACTTGATTTAGATAATTCTAAATGTAAAATAGATATTCCAGCAAGAAGGCTTATATGGCAACCTAAATTTACAAAATTAGAAAATGTAATTGAAAATAGTACATTAAGTCAGGCAAAGATGTTAAAAAGGCACATTCTTAGTATTTCAAATGATATAAATGGACAGTATAATATTGATGATTTAAATTTTTATGACAGAATTTTATATGTTTATAATTATATAAATAATCTTAATCTTGATGGTAAAGATTCTATATATATATCAAATTTAATAAGTGCACTTCTTAATAATCCTATTTTAAAAGTAGATGCTAAAGTTATAACGGGCAAAGTTGATGATTCTGATTATTCAATTATTGGAATAGTAAATGGTGAAAGTGAGAATATTTTAGAATGTGCACCAATAATTAATAATCCATTTGAAAAAAAGAATATAGAGGTAGATAAACCAGAAATATTACTTTCAAAAACTCAAAATTTAGATTCTTATTTATATAATCATTATAATATAGATAAAGATTCTGAGAAGAAATTAATAAAACATTTTGATAGTTTAAGAAAATAAAATATGATGTAAAAGTCCATATCTGTAAAGTAATTATATATTTATTGACACTTTTGATTACTAAGTTGTATACTTAAAATATAGTAATAGGAGAGTAATATGAGGAAAAAAGGATTTACATTAATAGAATTGTTAGCGGTAATAGTAATACTTGGAATAATAACTGTAATAGCAGTACCAAAAATATTGGATGTTATAAATAAGTCAAGAGAAAGTGCAGCAAATAGTAGTATTAAGCTTGTAAAAGATGCGATTAAAACGCAAGTAGCATCAAGTGATTTAACAGGGCCAGTATTTACAAAAGAAACAGATGGCTGTTACATATTCAACTTTGATGACCAAATAAGTGGTAACGCAAAATTACTTGAAATAAAAAATAAAGATAAAATATCAGGAAGCATTAAATATTGTAATAATACATTTAGTGATGATACATTAAAATTTGATGGTTTTGTTATAAAAGAAGATAATTCTAAAAATAATTATATAACAACTAATTTACAGTTAAATCTTGAGGCAGAAAATGCAGCAGATTCCGTTTGGAAAGATAGTAGTAATAATAAAATAGATGGAACAATAAATGGACCTATAAGACAAGATAAAGGGTATTATTTTGATGGAAGTAATGATTATATTTCATTTAAACAAATGAATTATGATAATGTAACAGTAGAATCAACATTTACACCTCAAATATCTAGTAATAATAAATTCATTGGCATAATAGAAAATATTGAAAAAGGTGGGTATGGAATATTTTTGTATGATGATTATATTTATGGTCAAATATATGTAGGTGGCTCTCCACAATCAATAGGTTCTATTGAAAAATATCAAATTGGTGAAACATATACTGTACAATTAACTTATGATGGTAAAGAAATGAAATTATACATAAATAATAAACTTCAAAATACTATCAATGTAACCGGTACTATTAATACGCCAAGTAATGCTACAATTCTTATGTTGGGTGTTGATCCTAGGGGTACTTATCCAGATGGACCATATTTCAAGGGAACAATTCATTCTGCAAGAATATATGATAGAGCATTAACAATAGATGAATTATATAATAATTATAATATCGATTATAAAAAATATTTAAAATAAAAGAAAAAAGCAGACAAAAATGTCTGTTTTTTTAAATAATTAGCACTCACCTATTGACATTGCTAAAATAAGTGCTATAATTAGATTGTACACTTGGATTAGAGGTGAATATATGCTTACAGAAAGACAAAGTGCTATATTAAAAATTATAGTTGAAGAGTATATAAAAGTACCAAAACCAGTTGGTTCAAAATCTATTTGTGATTCATTAAATGTATCTAGTGCGACAGTTAGAAATGAAATGGCTAACTTAGAAGACTTAGGATACTTAGAAAAAACACATGTGTCATCAGGTAGAGTTCCATCTGAGAAAGGTTATAGATATTACGTTGATAACTTAATGAAACCAAAAGAAATGAGTGGTGAAGATGTATTAAAACTTCAAACGATATTTCAAAATAATTCATTAGTATTAAGTGATGCAATAGTAAAAAGCTTAGAGATAATATCTGAAATGACTAATTATACAGCAGTTATATTAAAGGATAATGCTTTAGAAAGTAAACTTAAAAAAGTAGAAGCAATTCCAATCGATGAAAATAATGTAACAGCTATTCTTGTAACAGATAAAGGACATGTTGAAAATAAAATAATTAATATAACAGGTTCTAATCTAGAGGAAGTAAATAAAACTGTTGAACTTATTAATAAACTTATTGTTGGTACTCCAATTGATGAAGTTACATCTAAACTTGAATTTGAAATTAAACCAATTATTAATCAATATGTAAAACATCATGAAATACTTTATAATGCGTTCTATAATGCATTTAATAATTTTAAAGATAGTGCAGATATGACTATGAGGGGTAAAAATAATTTACTTGAACTTGATGAATTTTCATCTGATGCCAGAAAAATTAAAGATTTAGTTAATAAGTTTGATAATGACAATATTGTTTCTAAAATTAAAGAAGATGACTCTGGTATAAATGTGTACATAGGTAATGAAAACAACATAGATGATGATTTGACAGTAATAAAAACAAAATATAATGTAAATGGTAGAGAGGGAACACTTGCAATTCTAGGGCCTAAAAGAATGGAATATGATAGAGTTGTAAGTTTACTTGAATACTTAAAAGAAGAGATTGAAAAGTAAGGAGGTTTCTTTGTGGAAGAAAACAAAAATGAAGAAATAAAAGAAGAAAAGAAAGCAGAAGAACCTAAAGAACATAAAAAGGAACATAAGAAAGACAAAAAATTAGAAGAACTTCAAAATGAAGTTAATACTCTTAAAGATAAGAATATGAGAATTGCAGCAGAAATGGTTAATACTTTAAGAAGGAAAGATGAAGAAACAAATAGACTTCTAAAATATTCAAATGAATCACTTATAACTGAGTTATTACCAGTTATAGATAATTTTGAAAGAGCTCTTAATGTAGATGCTACAAGTAATGATATTGAAAGTTATCAAAAGGGTATGACAATGATATATAATAGTTTAAAAAATATATTAGAAAAGTTTGAAGTTAAAGAAATAGAAGCTATAGATAAAGAATTTGATCCAAGTTATCATCAAGCAGTAATGCAAGAAGAAAAAGAAGGAACAAAGGAAAATATAGTAATAGAAGTACTCCAAAAGGGGTATACTTATAAAGATAAAGTTATAAGACCAGCAATGGTAAAGGTTAGTAAATAAAGGAGAGGATATATATGAGTAAAATTATAGGTATTGATTTAGGTACAACAAATAGTTGTTGTGCAGTATTAGAAGGTGGAAATGCAACAGTTATTGCAAATCCAGAAGGAAATAGAACTACACCATCTGTAGTAGCATTTAAAGGTGATGAAATAATCGTTGGTGATGCTGCTAAAAGACAAATGGTAACAAACCCAAATACAATTTATTCAATTAAAAGATTAATGGGTACAGATGAAAAAGTAGAAGCAAATGGTAAAAAATATACACCACAAGAAATTTCAGCAATGATTCTAGGATATATTAAAGATTATGCAGAAAGTTATTTAGGAGAAAAAGTAACTAAAGCAGTTATCACTGTTCCAGCATATTTTAATGATGCACAAAGACAAGCAACTAAAGATGCTGGTAAAATCGCAGGTCTTGAAGTTGAAAGAATTATTAATGAACCTACAGCAGCAGCTTTAGCATATGGTTCAGATAAACAAGATGATTTACATACTATCTTAGTTTATGACCTTGGTGGTGGTACATTCGATGTATCTATTCTAGAACTTGGTGATGGTGTTTACGAAGTTAAATCAACATCAGGTAATAACCATTTAGGTGGAGATGACTTTGATAATAGAGTATCAGATTACTTAGTTGATTTATTTAAAAAAGAAAATGGTATTGATTTAAGTACTGATAAAATGGCTATGCAAAGAATTAAAGATGCAGCTGAAAAAGCTAAGAAAGATTTAAGTGGAGTATCAAGCACTCAAATAAGCTTACCATTTATATCACAAGGAGAAAATGGACCACTTCACTTAGAAACAACATTAACAAGAGCTAAATTTGAAGAATTAATTCGTGATCTTGTAGAATCAACTTTAGAACCAGTTAGAAAAGCATTAAAAGATGCTAAACTTACTAAAGATGATATTGATAAAGTTATATTCGTTGGTGGATCTACTAGAATACCAATGGTAACTGATTTAATTAAGAAAGAACTTGGTAAAGAACCATCTAAAGGAGTTAACCCAGATGAAGTTGTTGCTATGGGTGCTGCTATCCAAGGTGGAGTACTTACAGGTGAAGTTAATGATATAGTTCTTCTTGATGTAACACCACTTTCACTTGGTATTGAAACAATGGGTGGAGTTATGACTGTATTAATTCCAAGAAATACAACAATTCCAACAAGTAAGAGTCAAGTATTTAGTACTGCAGCTGATAATCAACCAGCAGTTGATATACATGTTCTTCAAGGTGAAAGACCAATGGCAAGTGATAACAAGACACTTGGTAACTTCCAATTAAATAATATCCCACCAGCACCTAGAGGAATTCCTCAAATCGAAGTTACATTTGATATAGATGCTAATGGTATAGTTAATGTTAAGGCTAAAGATCTTGGAACTAATAAAGAACAATCTATTACAATTACTGCTTCAACATCACTTTCTGATGAAGAAATAGATAAAATGGTTAAAGAAGCAGAAGCAAATAAAGAAAAAGATGCTAAGAGAAAAGAAGAAGCAGATGTTAAAAATGAACTTGAACAATTAGTATTCGCAACTGAAAAAGCTATTAAAGATTTAGGTGATAAGATTACTGATAAAGAAAAGAGTGAAGCAGAAGATGCTGTTAAAGTAGCTAAAGAAGCAATGGATTCTAATGATTTAGATAAGATGAAAGATGCTAAAGAAAAATTAAATGAAAAAGCTATGGCTCTAGGTTCTAAAGTTTATGAAGAAGCTGCAAAAGCAAATCAAGCAAATGCAGGTGCAACATCTGAAAGCACTGATAATGATAAAAAAGATGATTCAGTAGTAGATGCAGATTATGAAGAAAAATAATAAATAGAAGTTTAGAAGCCCAATAGTGGGCTTCTAAATTTGTTTAATAAAAGGAGAACATATGACTGAAATAATTAAAGATAGAAGTATGATTGACGATAAATATAAATGGGATTTAACTAAGATATATAAAACTAATGCTGATTTTGAAAGTGACTGCAAGAAAGTAAAAAATTTAATTACAGAATATAGAAAAAAGTATGAAAATCATACTATGGATAATGCTAAAATATTTTATGATTCTATAGTTGATGAAATAGAAATAGAAAGATTACTTGAAAAATTATATAGTTATTCAAATCTTAAAAAAGATGAAGATGTAGCAAATACAGAAAATCAAGAACTTAGAAGTAAGGTTGTTAATTTATATGATTATGCATCTAAGAACATGTTTTTTACAAGTACTGAAATGTTAAAAAAAGATTATTCTTTAATAGAAGAATTTTATAAAGAAGAGCCAAGACTTTTAGAACATGAAAATAATTTGAAAGATTCATTTAGATATAAAAAATATATGTTATCTGATGAAGAAGAAAAATTATTATCAAATATATCAAAAGCATTTGGTAATGATGAAGAAACATATGGCTATTTAGTTGATTCAGATATGACTTTTGGTGAAATTAAAGATGAAAATGGTAATATTGTAGGACTTACTGATACAAATTATAGTGTTTATATAGAGTCTAAAAATAGAAGTGTTAGAAAAGCTGCTTTTGAATCATTATATAATCATTATAAACAATTTAAAAATACAATTACATCATTATTTAATGGTTCTATTAATGAAAGTGTTAGTATGGCAAAATTAAGAGGATATCCTTCAGCATTTTTGGCATCACTTTATAAAGATGATATGAAAGAAAGTGTTTATAATACTTTAGTAGATACAATTCATAATAATTTAGATGTATATCAAAAATATTATGAATTAAAGAAAGAAGTTCTTAATTTAGATGAATTACATTTATATGATATATATACTCCTATGATAGATGAAAGTGGTAAAAAGTATTCATTTGAAGAAGCCAAAGAAATGGTTTTAAATGCACTTAGTGTATTAGGTGATGACTACATTAATAACTTTAAGAAAATCTTTGATGAAAAATGGGTAGATGTTTATCCAAACAAAAATAAAAGAGGAGGAGCATACTCTGGTGGATGTTATGATACATATCCATATATTCTTTTAAATTATCAAGGAACACTTAATGATGTATCAACGCTTGCACATGAAGGTGGACACTCTATGCATACTTACTATACTGTAAACAATCAGCCAATTCAGTATGGTAGTTATCCAATATTTGTGGCTGAAGTAGCAAGTACTGTAAATGAAATATTACTTTCAAAATATTTACTTAAAACAAGTAAAAGTAAAGAAGAAAAATTAATTGTACTTAATAAATTACTTGAATTATTTAAAGGTACAATATATCGTCAAGTTATGTTTTCTGAATTTGAAAAATACGCATATGATTTAATAGAAAATGATGATGTAATTACATCTGATAAATTATGTGATAAATACTATGAACTAAATAAATTATATTTTGGTGAAAACGTTGTAGTAGATGATTTAATTAGATATGAATGGGAAAAAGTTCCTCATTTCTATTATGATTTCTATGTATATAAATATGCGACAGGAATAAGTGCTGCATGTAAAATAGCAGAAGGTATTTTAAATAATGAAGAGGGGGCACTAGATAATTATTTAAAAATGCTAAAAAATGGATGCAGAGAAAATCCTTTAAATACATTAAAAATTGCAGGAGTAGATATGGAAGACAAAGAAGTATACGAAAGTGCGATTAGAATGTTTGATGAAGCAATAGAAGAATTTAAAACTTTATCAAATGAAAAATAGAGGTGAAGTAAATTGGCAAAAAGAGATTATTATGAGGTTTTAGGAGTATCTAAAACTGCAACTGATAAAGAAATAAAAAGTGCTTTTAGACGTTTAGCAAAAGAATACCATCCTGATTTAAATAAAGCACCAGATGCTGCTGAAAAATTTAAAGAAGTACAAGAAGCATATGAAGTATTATCTGATGAAAATAAAAGAAAAATGTATGATCAATATGGTCATGCCGCATTTGATCAAAATGGTAATGCTGGATATGGTGGATTTAATGGTGGATTTAACGGAGGCTTCTCATCTTCATCATTTGGTTTTGATGATATAGATTTATCTGATATATTATCAGGTGTATTTGGTCAAGGTTTTGGCTTTGGTGGTGGAAGCAGAAAGAGTTCTAATAGAGCACAAAAAGGTAAAGATTTATTATTTAATATGAAATTATCTTTTATGGAAGCAGTTTATGGATGTAAAAAAGATTTTACACTTGATGTATATGAAACTTGTGATAGCTGTAATGGTAAAGGTGGACATGGAGAAAAGAAATGTTCAAGATGTCATGGTTCTGGTACAGTAACAGAAGAACAAAGAACAATGTTTGGATCATTTGTTTCAAAAACAACATGTCCAGAGTGTTCAGGAAGAGGTAAATCATTTGATACTGTATGTTCTGATTGTAAAGGAACAGGTAAAGTAAAAAAGAGAAAAACAATTACAGTAACTGTCCCAGCAGGTATTGATGAAGGTCAACAAATTCGTATAAAAGAAAAAGGTGAAGCTGGAATTAATGGTGGACCTAATGGTGACGTTTATGTTGAATTTCATATTGAAGACCATCAAATATTTAAAAGAGATGGTAATGATGTTTATATGGAATTACCTATAAATATAGTTGAAGCAACTTTAGGATGTAAGAAAGATGTTCCATTAATGAAAGAAAGTATAGTATTAAATATACCAGAAGGAACTCAAAATGGAGATAAACATAGAATTAAAGGAAAAGGTGTTCCATACATTAACTCATCAAAAGTTGGAGACATGTATATTGTTATAAAAGTTGTTATACCAACTAAACTTGATAAAAAACAAAGAGAGTTATTTAATGAATTATCTAAAACTAATTTAGATGATAATAATGATTTCATAACAAAATTTAGAAAATTCTTTAGAAGATAATTAAAAGTCCTTTAAAAAAGGACTTTTTTGTTGTAAACTATGCGTTATTTTAAGAAAATCACTTGATAATTAATATTTATAATTGTAAAATTATTATAGTAAAAGGTGATAGTAATATGAAGAAAAAAGGATTTACATTAATAGAATTATTAGCGGTAATAGTAATACTTGGGATAATAACAGTAATAGCGGTACCAAAAGTATTAGATATTATAAATAAATCAAGAGAAAGTGCTGCAAGTAGTAGTATTAAACTTGTAAAAGATGCGATTAAAACACAAATTGCATCAAGTGATTTAACAGGACCAGTATTTACAAAAGAAACAGATGGATGTTATTTATTCAATTTTGATGATCAAACAAGTGGTAATGCAAAATCACTTGAAATAAAAAATAAAGATAAAGTAACAGGAAGCATTAAATATTGTAATAATACATTTAGTGATGATACCTTAAAATTTGATGGTAATAGTATAAGTAAAGATGAACCAAAAGGCAAAATAATATGTAAAAGAGCTACAACACTACATACAGAAAAATGTACACAAACAGATGGCAGTATGTTTTGTAGTGGAGCAGGATATACAGCTAGTGGTTCAAAAGGAACAAGTACAATAACATATGGGAATTTAGGAACAAAAGGTTCATTAAATAGTGGTGATGCATTTGATTGTGATGTAAATGGTGATGGAGAATATAATTCTGATACAGAAAGGTTTTATTATGTAAGTGATTATTATAATGCAAGTACAAAATTATTTGAGAGTGATACAGCAGTATTAATATATTATAATAATGTAAACTTGGGAAATCCAAATAATAATACAAAATCATCATATGATAGTTCAGGAGAAAACTGGCACGGGCCAAGAACAGCAATAGAACAATTGCCAACAACTTCGCAATGGAATAATGTTAGTTTAAAAAATATTTCAAGAACAATTTTAAATGAAAACAGTAGTAATATAACAACAGGGGGAACATTACCAAATAAATTTAGTTATGAAGGATATTCTTCAAGATTAATAACAATACAAGAAGTTAGGAAGGCAGCCCATAATGATAATATACCAATATGGAAGGTTGGCGAATTGGATGATTACAACTATTTTGTTGAGAACACAAGTTTTTCAAGCCCAAATGGTAGAAATTTAGCTTATTGGCTTGAAACACCATGCTCGGATAGTTCATCATTTGCATTTGGTGTATATGGACACAATAGAAATGTTGGAAGTAATGATGTTCCTCATCTTGGTGTTTATAGTGTTCGTCCGGCAATAGAAGTATCAAAGACAAATATAGAATATTAAAAAGGTAAAACTTAAATTAAAGTTCTACCTTTTCTTTTTCTAAAAATTCTTTAAATTCTTCTTTAAATTTTACTAATTCTTTTTGTACCACATCTGGATATACGCTATTACAATTTTTTATTGCGGCATATATATGTTTAAATGTAACTATATCTGAGTTTTCAAATCTAGCATATGTAAAACATTTTGATAAAAGCGCTAGTGAAACATCTGGGTATCTTGAATTATTTTCATAAACTCTTTTATATTCACTTGTCATATCAACTATAAATTTACATACATTTTCTAAGACCCAATTAGTATATGGCCATCTAACGCCAGTTGATTTTTCAATTTTCTTTGTTGTTCCTATAAGAATCTTTACAGTTGTTTCTTGATCTGGTTCAGCAACTTCTATTCTTTCAAAACGTCTTAAGAATGCTTTATCTTTAAGTAAGTTTTCTTCAAATTCTTGAGTAGTAGTCGCACCAATTATTTTTATTTCACCTCTATCAAGACCTGGTTTTAACATATTTAGAAAGTCAACATCACCATTTTTTGATGCTGTAACAAGTGTATGTATTTCATCAATAAATAGAATTATATCTTTTTTACCCATTATTTCATTAATTAAAAGTTGAAGTTTAGAATCTTCGACACCATCACTAGTGTATGTTCCAAGCAAAGAAGAAGTATTTATTTTATAAATCTTTGAATTAAGAAGTGCATTAGGTACTTCTTTTCTTTGAATTAAATAATTTAATCCTTCAACAATAGCAGTTTTACCTATACCTGGTTTACCTGTTAAAACAGCAGATTTTTCAGGACTAAGTAATACAAGTATTAATTTTTTTATTTCTTCTTCTCTAGCAATAGCGGGATTAGTAACATATTCTTTTTTACTTAAGTCTTCAGCATAAGTATTAAGCATACTAAATCCATTTGAAAATGGGCTAGGATTATATTCCATAAAATCATTATTATCCATATATCATTCTCCTTAACAATATTAGTATACCAAAATATGACATTTTTTACTAGTAAAATTTTGTAAAGAAACATAAATGTTCGTAAAATTCATTGTATATTATTTTTTTCTAATTTATAATGAAAATGGTGATAAATATGCAGAGATATTTTGCAGTAGATAAAGATTTAAATATTAGTGATAAAGATAAACATCATATAATAAATGTAATGAGGATGAAAATAAATGACAAAATAGAAATTGTATATGATGAAAAAGTTTATTTGTGTGAGATAAATGATATATCCAAAAAAGATGTAAGTTATAGTGTAAAAGATATTATTGATGTAAATAATGAACTTCCTGTAAAGGTAACAATAGCAGTTTCTTTAGTAAATGAAAAGAAACTTGATTTTATTTTACAAAAGTGTACAGAACTTGGTATATATGATTTTATACTTGTAAGTTCTGATAGAAGTAAAATAAAAATTGATGGAAAAGAAAATAAGAAAATAGATAGATGGAATACAATTACAAAGGAAGCAGCAGAACAATCTCATAGAAATATTAAGCCTATTATTAAAGGTATTATGCCTATAGATGAAGTATCAAAATTGGATTATGACTTAAAACTTACATGCTCAACAAAAGAAAATGAAAAAACTATTAAAAATGTGTTACAAAATTCGACAAACTGTGATAGAATTATCATAGTGGTTGGTCCTGAAGGGGGCCTTACTATTTCTGAAGAAGAAAAATTAGAAAAAAATGGGTTTATTCCAGTTACTTTAGGTAATTTAATTTTAAGAACTGAAACAGTTCCTATGTATATTATGAGTTTAATAAATTATGAGGTGGCATTATGAAAAATATGGGTTCAATATTATTTAAATTTTCAGATATGGATAAAAGTAGTCAAATATTATTATTTTTGATTGTACTTGTATTTTTAATGCTTATAAGTATTACAGTTATTAATCTTATAACTAAAAAGAAAAATAATAAATATGATATGGAAAACAGAAATATTAAAAGATATTCAGACTTAATAAAAGAAGAAGATAATGTGGAAGCACCTATTGCACTAGCAAAAGTGGTTGAAACAAAAAAAGAAATGCCAAAATTAATAGTTAAAGAAGAAAAGAAAAAAACTCCAGAAATTATAGAAAAATTAGATGAAGAAGAAATAGAATCTTTAGAAATTGAAGAACCAAAAGAAGAAGTAATTGTTACAAAACCAAGTAGTATTGAAGAAATATCAAAATTAATTGAAAATACACTAGAACAAGAACCTATTGATTTAACTAATTTTGAAGAAGAACAAGAAAAAGATGCAATTATAAGTTATGATGAACTTGTTAAAAGAGCAGGCGCTAAAAAAATAATTTATAGAGCAGAAACAAAAGCAGAAGAAAAGAAAGAACCTGTTAAGGTTATTAAAGCAGAAAAAAAACAGGAACCATTTGTTAATAAAAAGGGAGAATATGCTGGAACATTTAAGGCATCTCAAATAGTTTCACCAATATATGGTGTTAAGAAAAATGACGATATTAATGAAAATTTTATTGATTTAGAAGAGTTTAAATTAGATGAAACTAAAAGTGAAGAAGAAAGAGAAAATGAGTTTTTAGGAAACTTAAAAACATTTAGAAATAATCTTGACTAATTAAAAAGTTATGATATCATAAAACAGTAATTATTTACTGTTTTTGTTTTAAGGAGGTATATTATGAAAGTTGGATTTTGTTCATTAGGTTGTAAAGTTAATGCATATGAAACGGAATACGCAATTAATGAATTTAAAAAAAGAGGTTATGAGATAGTATCTTTTGATGATTATGCAGATGTTTATGTAGTAAATACTTGTTCTGTTACTAATGCAAGTGATCAAAAAAGTAGAAAAATGCTTAGAAGTGCATGTAATAAAAATAAGAATGCTGTTGTTGTTGCAATGGGTTGTTATGCTCAGGTTAATTCAAAAGTAATAGAAGATATAGATGGTGTTTCAATAATTATAGGTAATAAAGATAAAAATAAAATAGTAGATTTAGTAGAAGAATATATAAAGAATAATAAAAAAATAGAAAATATTTATGATTTATTTCATACATCTTTTGAAGATATGTATTTAGATAAATTTGAAAATCATACAAGAGCATTTGTTAAGATTCAAGATGGATGTAATAACTTTTGTTCATATTGTATAATTCCATATACAAGAGGTAATGTAAGAAGTAAGAAAAAAGAAAATGTAATTAGTGAAATAAAAGCACTTGTTAAAAATGGTTATAAAGAAGTTGTATTAACTGGAATACATACAGGTCATTATGGTCAAGATTTAAAAGAATATGATTTTAGTGACTTACTTTTAGAGTTAGAACAAATAGATGGTTTAGAAAGAATTAGAATATCATCAATTGAAATAACAGAATTAACAGATAAATTTATGGATGTACTTAAAACAAGCAAAAAAATAGTTAATCATATTCATATTCCTCTTCAAAGTGGTTGTGATAAGATTTTAAAAGCAATGAATAGAAAATATGATATGCAGTATTTTATTAATAAAATAAATCAAATTAGAAGTATTAGAAAAGACATAGCAATAACAAGTGATGTTATAGTAGGTTTTCCAGGTGAAACAGATGAAGATTTTAATATAACAAAAGAAAATATTAAAAAAATTAAATTTACTGAACTTCATGTATTTCCATATTCAAAAAGAGAAGGTACACCAGCTGCGATTATGAAAAATCAAATAGATGGAAATATTAAAAAGCAAAGAGTAAAAGAATTAATTGAAGTAAGTGAAGAATTAAAAAATGAATACTATAAAAAATTTATAGGTAAATCTTTAGAAGTATTAGTTGAAACATATTCGGATGGATATTTAATTGGTCATTTATCAAACTATGGTAAAGTTAAATTTAAAGGTGATGAAAGTCTTTTACATAATCTAGTAATGGTTAAATTAAATGATTATATAAATGATGAATTTATGGGTGAACTTATAAAAGAAGAAGTACATGTTTAAGAGGTTACAAAACGTAATCTTTTTTTCTTGAATTAATAAGTTTTTTATTATATAATAATTTGCAAGAAAGAGATGATATTATGAAATTGGTTACGAAATTTGTATGTAAATTTTTTAAAACTGATGACATAATACGTTATGTAATGGATTTTGATTCTGAACTTAATAGTGAAGAACTTGATATACTTGTTAAAAAAATATGTAGTTCTAATAATTTTACTTATATATATTGGTTTACTTATGTTACTAAAAATTTAAGCGAAGAAAATAAAAAGACTTTGGTAAATGCTGTTTGTAATATGGAAAATTCAAGATACATATATGTATTTGCAAAATATATCAAAGGTTTAAGTGAAGAAAATAAAAAGGCTTTAAAAAGTGCTATATTAAGTTTAAATGATACAGAATTTATCGATAGATATGCATTATATGTTGATAAATCTATTATATTTGAAAAATATGGAACTATTGAAAACTTTCATTTGCATTTAAATGAAGTAGAAAATAATAAAAAAGATAGTATATTAAAACATAAAAAATATGTTTATAAAATATAATAAGGTACTTAAAAAATGTACCTTTTTTTGATATAATTAAATTTAGTGAGGTTAAATATGAAAGACTATATAAAAGGAACATTTAAAAAGATTATATTTAAGTCAGATCAAAATTATATAATAGGTTTATTTAAAGTTAGTGATACGAATACTGCTGATTTAGAAGAATATATTGGTTCAACTATAACATTTACTGGATATTTTCATGAACTTACTATAGACGAAAAATACATGTTTTATGGTGAACTTGTAGATAATCCAAAATATGGACTTCAATATAAAGTAAATGAATATGAAAGAGTTAAACCAGAAGGGAAAGATGCTATTATTGATTTTTTATCAAGTGATTTATTTCCTGGAGTAGGTGAAAAAAGTGCTAAACAAATAGTAAACACTTTAGGTGATGAAACATTAAATTTAATAATGGAAGATTATTCTAACCTTTTACTTGTACCAAATATGAAAGAATCAAAAGCAAAAAATATACATGATATATTAAGTAAGTATAATGAAAGTTATGATACAATTATATATCTTACTTCAATAGGCTTTTCTATGAAAGATTCAATGCTTATATATAATAATTATAAAGAAATGACAAAATATATAATAGAAGAAGATGTATATGCTCTAATAGATGATATTGATGAAATAAATTTTGCTAAAATAGAATTAGTTCGTAAAAATCTTAATATAAGTGATTTAGATGGAAGAAGAATTATGGCACTTGTTATATATGTAATGAACGATTTATGTTTTAAAAACGGAGATACATTTCTTTACTTTGATGAAATATATGATGGAGTTATTAAACTACTTGACTATGAATTTAGTAAAGATGAATTTTATGATATTTTAATAGAAATTGCAAATACGGGTAAAATAAAAATTGAAGAAGATGAATATTACTTAAAAGAATATTTTGATTCAGAAAATAATATTGCAAATACAATTTATCATTTAACAAATAAAAATGATACAAAGTATAAAAAAATCGAAAAAGAAATTGAATCACTTGAAAATTATTTTGATGTTTCTTATAATGAAAAACAAATTTTAGCAATTAAAAATGCTTATGAAAAAAATTTCAGTATAATAACAGGTGGACCAGGAACAGGTAAAACAACTATAATAAAGGCAATTGTAGAACTTTATAGAAGGCTACATAAATATAGTTATGATGAGCTTACTAGTAAACTTATATTACTTGCGCCAACAGGAAGAGCCGCTAAAAGAATGAGTGAATCATGTCTTCTTCCAGCATATACAATACATAGATTTTTAAAATGGAATAAAGAATCTAATAAGTTTTTAGTAAATGAAAGTAATAAATCTAATGCAGAATTTGTAATAATAGATGAAGTAAGTATGATTGATGTTAATTTACTTGATAATTTATTTAAAGGACTTAGTAAAAATATAAAAATAGTTATGATAGGTGATTATAATCAGCTTGAAAGTGTTGGACCAGGTAAAGTATTAAAAGATTTAATTGATAGTGATATGATTAATGTAACTTTTTTAAATGAACTTTATAGACAAGATGAAAATTCTTATATAGCAACTCTCGCTTCAGAAATAAAGAAAAATGATTTAAGTGAAGACTTTTTAACTAAAAAAGAAGATTATAGTTTTATAGAGGCAAATGCATCTAATTTAAAAAAATATATTGAAAAAGTATGTTTAATGGCAATAGAAAAAGGATATTCATCTGATGATATACAACTATTAGCGCCAATGTATAAAGGTGAAAATGGTATAGATAATTTAAATAAATTACTTCAAAGTATATTTAATCCTGATAGAGGACAAAATAGTATTGTATCAAAAGATGTAATTTATAGAGAAAATGATAAAATTTTACAACTTGAAAATGATCCTGATAATAATGTATTTAATGGTGATATCGGTTATATTATGGATATTACTGGAAGTACAATAACAGTAGATTTTGATGGTAATATTGTAAAGTATACACCAAAAGATTTTATTAAAATTAAACATGGATATGCAATTAGTATTCATAAAGCACAAGGTAGTGAATTTAAACTTGTTATTTTACCAATAATTTTTTCATATAGAATTATGCTTTATAAAAAAATAATTTATACAGCAGTAACAAGAGCAAGAAATAATCTAACTATTATTGGTGATCCATCATCTTTTGTCTATGCTGTTAATAATGAAAATGTATATGAAAGAAAAACTAAATTAAAAGATAGATTATTATCATATTTAATGAATATTTAATTTTCTTTAGTAAATAATATAAATGGCATTATATTTTGCCAAAATCAGATTATTAAAGAGGTGAAACAAATGAAAAAAACACTAGGAATGATGGTACTTGGAGCCGGTATGGGTGCTGGAGCAGTTTATATGTATGACCAATATAAATCTGGTAACTTAAATAAAATAGCTAAAAAGGTTAGTAAAGCCGGCAAGGATGTATCAAAAATGATAGATGATCTGAACTAAGAAAAAATCAAATGATTTTTTCTTTTTTTTTACATAATAATATGTTATAATACATATCCATGCTTAAAGGAGGAAAAAACAGAATGAATTATGATTTAAAAGTAATAAAGAAAAAATTCGGTGAAAATATGATGAAACTATCTAGAGAATTATTTCCAACCTTACTTGAAGAAAAAGGTCTTTTATCAGGTCTTTTCTTAGATAATTTTAATCCTTCTAAAACACTTTATGATGATATAAAGAAAAATCATTTAGAAAAAGAATTTAAAATGTTTATATATAGTTTCTTAAATGAAGATGAGGTAATAGAAAACAGTAAGAAAACTCCTAAAGAATTATTTGAAGAAGAGGGTTATGATTTTTACGAATGTAAAACTGAAGAAGATATTCAAAAATTTAAAAAATATTATGCTAGAGGGGAAGAATTATGTACATTTAAAGGTAAAAGGTTAGATAAATGTTACGTATTTTTTGCTGTTAAAAAGAACGTTGATGAAATAAAAAGAGAAAATTTTAAAAATCCTATTAGGGAAGATGAATATGGTACATCTGTTATGAGTATACAATTTACAAAGGATGAAGCACATACTTTATCAATAAAAAATAGATATAATCATGCACTTTTAGAGGGTAATCCAGATGCAACATATAGAAATAATCTTGAAAATATCGCACCAGGACTTACAAAAAGTTTTGAAAATACTTATGGACTTGTACAATTTAATCCAAATACTAATTTTGAAATGAAAAATTATGTTAGAGGGAAGGATGGCAAATTTTATAAATATAATTATGAAATAAATAATATATATTATTGTACAGATAATATTATTATCGATAACTTTGAAGTAAAAAAACTTCCAAAAGAAAGATATATAGTTATGGATTATTTTATATTAGATATGAAAGAAAAGAAAATAACGTTATATGATGAAAGTATAAATGATTCATTTGTTTCAAGTATAAAAAATATTAAAAAAATTGATGCTTTAAAAGAAGATTCAAATAAAATGGTTATAATTATCGGTGAAGAAGGGAATATGATTATTAAACTTGATCCAAATGATAGAATAATAGAGATAAATAATGAAACTTTGAAGAGTGTTTCAGATAATTATTTTTCAAAATCTAAATATATTGATAAATTATATTTAAATAATGTAGTGGAAGTCGGAGATAACTTTTTAAATAAAAATAAAAGTTTATCAAAAATATCGATGGATAATGTTAAGGTTATTGGTAAAAACTTTTTAGAATATAATGATAGTATTGAAGAAATTTCTTTATTAAATGTTGAAAGAATAGGATATGGATTTATGTTTAATAGTAATAATCCAAAAATGAAAAAAATAAATATGCCTAAAGTAGAAATAATAGGAAATAGCTTTATGTTTAGTAATTACTCCGTTATGGAGGTGTTTATGCCGAATGTAAAGAGTATAGGTAATAATTTCTTTATATTTAATTCTATTATTAGTACTTTAAACCTTCCTTTGGTTGAAACAATTGGAGATAGTTTTTTAGAAAACAATGAATTACTTTATAAATTATATTTACCTAATGTTACTAATATAGGATATAATTTCTTAAAAAAGAATCAGGTACTTAAAAAAATAGTTATTCCAAATGTTGTTGAACTTAATACTGGGGCATTACAGTTTAATAATAGTCTTGAAGAATTATATGTACCTAAAGTAGTTAAAATTGGTGATGATGTATTAAAGTATAATAATACATTAACAGAATTTGAATCACTTTATTTAGAAGAAATTGGTAAAAATTTTTTAGAATATAACAGATGGCTTGAGAAATTTATAGCGCCTAACTTAAGAAAAATAGGCCTTTATATGCTTTCTGTTAATGATGTTCTTATAGATATTGATGTAAGTAATCTTATGGATGAATATAAGGATAACTTATCAAAACATATGAAAGAAATGTTAAAACAAGAAACACCATATACATTAAAACTTGTAAAGCAATAACTGCTTTACTTTTTCTTTACTATATAAAAATATAAATATATGTAAAATTATTTGTTATTCTTTTATTTATATAATTAAAATGATATAATTTATTAGTGAGTTGGTGAAAAAATAATGAAAAGTATATATGGAATCACAAGAGGTAAATTAGAAGAATACTTCATAAATAAGGGTGATAAAAAATTTAGAGCTACTCAAATATTTGAGTGGGTATATAGAAAAAGAGCAAAGTCATTTGATGAAATGAGTAATATAAAAAAAGAAACAATAGAACTTTTAAAACAAGATTTTTATTTTAATGATATAAAAATCGTTACAAAAGAAGAAGATGAACTTGTTAAAAAATATCTATTTGAACTATCTGATGGAAATAGGATAGAAGCAGTACTTATGGAACATGATTATGGAAAGAGCATATGTGTATCATCACAAATAGGATGTAATATGGGATGTGCTTTTTGCGAAAGTGGTAGACTTAAAAAAGTAAGAAATTTAACATCTGATGAAATGCTTCTTCAAGTATTAAAAGTAGAAGAAGACATAAAAGATAGGATAAGCCATGTAGTTATTATGGGAATAGGTGAACCATTTGATAATTATGATAATGTAATGGATTTTATTAATATAATAAATGATGCATACGCTCTTGCGATAGGAATTAGACATATTACTGTTAGTACATCAGGTATAGTTCCTAAAATAAAAGAATTTGCTAAAGAAGGATTAGGTGTAAATCTTGCGATTAGCCTGCATGCACCTAATAATGAAATTAGAAATAAAATTATGAAGATAAATAAAGCATATGATATAAATGAACTTATAGAAAGTGTTAAAGAATATTTAAAATTAACAAATAGAAGAGTGACATTCGAGTATATAATGCTTAATGATATTAATGATACAGATGAGTGCGCTAAAGAACTTGCTAATCTTTTAAAAGGAATAAACTGTTATGTAAATATTATTCCATATAATGAAACAAATAATATAGGATTTAAACGTTCTTTATCTTCTCAAATAACAAGATTTTGTGGTATACTAAAAGAGAATAATATAAATGTAACAATAAGAAGGGAATTTGGGTCAAAAGTATCTGCTGCATGCGGACAATTAAGATCTAAGATAGAGGAGGAAAATAAATGAAATCATTTTTCTTAACTGATACTGGTAGAGTAAGAGATCATAATGAAGATAGTGTAACTATACTTAAAAATGCAAATAATGAATATTTACTAGCAGTTGCTGATGGTATGGGAGGTCATAAAGCAGGTGAAGTTGCTTCTAGTATGGCAATAAATCATATTACAAGTAAATTTAATTCACTAGAAAGTTTAGGTAGTAAAGAAAAAGCAATTAACTGGATTAGAGAAGAAGTTGCTGAAATAAATAATTCAATATTCTCATATACTGCACTTCATGAAGAAAGTAAAGGAATGGGAACAACTTTTGTAATTGCACTTTATACAAAAGATTACTTACTTTTTGGGAATGTTGGTGATTCATCTGGTTTTGTTATTAAAAATTCAAAATTATATAAAGTAACTAAAGATCATACACTTGTAAATTTATTAGTTGCATCTGGTGAACTTACAGAAGAAGAAGCACAAAATCATCCTAAAAAGAATATTTTAATGAGAGCGCTTGGTGCAAATAATCCTGCAGAAGTAGATATATTTGATGTTGTAGATGAAGAAATAGAAGGAATATTTTTATGTAGTGATGGACTTACTTCAATGCTTAATCAAACACAAATTGAAAAAGTATTAGATGGATCTGGTTCGTTAGAAGAAAAGGTTACAAGATTAATTAGAAAGAGTAATGTTAGAGGGGGAACAGACAATATTTCTATTGCTTGTCTTATGTATAATGATGAGGAAGGAGAATTATAATGTTTTCTAAAGGTGATAAAATTAACGATAGATATGAAATTATAAAATTAATTGGTGAAGGTGGAATGGCAAATGTTTATCTTGCCTATGACACTATTTTAGAAAGAAATGTTGCGGTTAAAGTATTAAGAGGAGATCTTGCTGATGATGAAAAATTTGTTAGAAGATTTCAAAGAGAAGCATTATCAGCATCAAGCTTGTCACATCCTAATATAGTTGAGATGTATGATGTTGGTGAAGATAATGGTAACTTTTATATTGTAATGGAATATATTGATGGACAAACACTAAAGCAATTAATTAAAAAAAGAGGACATTTAACAGTACCAGAAGCAATAGATATTATGCTTCAGTTAACAGATGGACTTGCACATGCACATGATTCATATATAATTCACAGAGATATAAAACCACAAAATATTATGATACTTGAAGATGGTATGGTAAAAATAACAGACTTTGGTATTGCAATGGCAATAAATGCATCGGATTTAACACAAACAAATTCAGTAATGGGTTCAGTTCATTATTTACCGCCAGAACAAGCTGCAGGTAAAGGATCAACTATTAAAAGTGATATATATTCATTAGGTATATTATTTTATGAAATGCTTGCAGGTACAATGCCTTTTAGAGGTGAAACAGCAGTTGAAATAGCACTTAAACATATAAAAGATCCAATGCCAAGTATTAGAAAAATAAATCCAAAAGTACCACAATCAGTTGAAAATATAATATTTAAGTCAACTGCTAAAAATCCAAAAAATAGATATAATAATGTTCGTGAGTTACATGATGACTTAAAAACTGCACTTGATAAAGATAGAGCAAATGAAAAAAGATTTGTATTTAAGTATCCAGAAGATGACTTAGATGAAACAAAAGTGTTAGATACTTTAAAGGATGAACTTAAAGTAAATAAAGAAAAAGGTATTCCTGAAGAAAAACCAATAGTAACAGAGGTTGAGGAAGAAGAAAAGAAAAAATTAAGTAAGGGTACAAAAATACTTATAGGTGTATGTTCTACAATTATAGTTTTATTCTTACTTATAGTAGTTATAATACCAACGGTATTTAAAACACCTGATGTAAAAGTTCCAGATGTGAGCGGTCTTTCTGTTAGAAATGCAACTAAGGAACTTGAAAAGGCAGGATTTGTAGTAGCGACTAAAGTAAAAGATGACTATACTGATGAGGTAGATAAAGGAAAGGTTTCTAAAACATCTCCTAGTGCTAGAGAAACAGTTAAAAAAGGTGCAACAATAACAATTTATAAGTCATTAGGTAGTGAAAAGATTAAAATAGAAGATTATACTGGTAAAGATTATAATAAAGTTCAGGCAAGCCTTGAAGTAAAAGGAATTACTGTAAGTATTGAAAAGAAAGCAGTAGATGATAAAAGTAAATATAAAGGTAAAGAAGATTTAATAATTGATCAATCTGCTAAAAAAGATTCTACTTTAGTAAAAGGTGATACAATTACTTTATATATTCCAAAAATAGATAAAGAATATCCAGACTTTGTAAAAGAAGGATACACTTTAGATGAAGTAAAAGAATTTTGTGATGAATATGGACTTACTTTAGAAGTAGAAGAAGTTATAGATGATGAAAAAGAAGCTGGTACAATTACATATCAAAGTAGACCAGCAGGATCTATAATTGCTGAAAGAGTTAATTTAAAAATAAAAGTAACTAAAAAATCAGAAACAGAAGCAGGTTCAGACCATACAAATACTGACGATGGAATGGTTCCATATGAGGAAGGAAACAATAATTAATGATAGGAAGAATAACAAGAGTATTAAGTAATGATTATACAGTAAGATATGATGATGGAAATGAAGATATATGCAAAGCAAGAGGTGTATTTAGAAATAAAAAAATATCTCCTCTTGTTGGTGATATTGTAGAAGTAGATAATAATAAAAAAATAATTACAGATATACATAAAAGAAAAAATGAACTAATAAGACCACCAGTTGCTAATATAGATATTGCACTTATAGTAACTAGTGCGAAAGAACCAACATTTTCATCAAACTTATTAGATAAAATGATAGATATAATTGAATATAATAATATTACTCCTGTTATATGTATTTCTAAATATGATTTATTGGATGATACAAAAGAAATAGATGAAATAATTAATTATTACAAAAGTATTGGTTATAGTGTATTTATTAATACAGAAATAGATAAAATAAGAAAAATATTTAAAGATAAAGTATCAATACTAACTGGTCAAACAGGTGTTGGTAAATCATCTTTAATAAATAAATTAGAAGAATCTATGAATTTAAAAACAAATGAAATAAGTAAAGCACTTGGAAGAGGAAAACATACAACAAGACATAGTGAATTATATGATTTAGCTGGTGGTTTTGTTGCGGATACTCCAGGGTTTTCATCACTTAGTTTCATAAATATGACAAAAGAAGATATTAGAGATAATTTTATTGAATTTAACGAATACAAAGATGAATGTAAATATAGAGATTGTATGCATGTTAATGAAGATGAGTGTGAAATAAAAAGAAAAGTAAAAGAAAATATAATTTTAAAAAGTAGATATGAAAATTACGTAAAATTCATTGAAGAAAAGGAAAGGTGATTATTTTTGAAAGTTGCTGTTTCAATATTAAGTGAAAAAGATAATTATAAAGAATCTATTGAAAAAATAAATAAAACGGATGCTGACTATTTACATTTAGATATAATGGATGGTAGTTTTACAGAGTCATCTTCATTTTCATTAAATGAATCAAAAGAAATAAAAGAGTTATGTAATAAAAAAGTAGATGTTCATATTATGAGTACTAACTTAAGAAAAATTATAAGTGAATATATAAATATTAATCCATATAATATTACATTTCATATTGAAAATAATGATATAGAAAAATATATTGATTTAATTAAAGAAAAAAATATAAAAGTAGGTTTAGCTATTAATCCAGATACAGATTTAAGTACTATTTATCCATATTTGGATAAAATTGATAGAGTGCTTATAATGAGTGTTGTTCCTGGAAAAGGTGGGCAAAAATTTATGGAAAGTGTTATTCTAAAATTAATATACTTAAAAGAAAATAAAGATAAATATAATTATGAAATTGAAGTAGATGGTGGAATAAACTCCGATACTATAAATTTTGTTAAAGATTATGCTGATATTGTTGTATCTGGTAGTTTTATAACAAATAGTAATAATTATGAGGAAAGCATAGATAAATTAAAGTAGAAAATTAAGTTTTCTATTTTTTTTATTTTCAAAATTTGTTATAATAAAACCTAGTAGGTGAAGTATATGACAAGAGAAGAAGTAGATAGAAATAAAATAACTCCAATGATGAAACAGTATTTAGAAATAAAGGATGAAAATCTTGATAATATACTATTTTTTAGACTTGGTGACTTTTATGAGATGTTTTTTGATGATGCTGTTACAGCATCAAGAGAGTTAGAACTTACTCTAACAGGTAAATCATGTGGACTAGAAGAAAGAGTTCCAATGTGCGGAATACCTTATCATGCCGCAAATATATATATAGAAAAATTAGTAGATAAGGGTTATAAAGTAGCAATATGTGAACAAACAGAAGACCCTAAAAATGCTAAAGGTATTGTAAAAAGAGATATAGTGCAAATCATATCATCAGGAACAAGAATGAATAGTGAATTTCTAGATGAAGGATCAAATAACTTTATAGGAGCAATCCTTGATTTAAAATATTCATATGTAATTAGTTATGCAGATATATCAACAGGTGAAGTTTATTCATTTATAAAAGAAAGAGATAATGATTTATTAATTAATGAAGTACTTGAAAGAAATATAAAAGAAGTAGTTGTTAATACTGATTTTGATAAAATCGTACTTGATACTTTAAAAAGAAATTATAATGTAACTATTTCACTTTATAATAATAAAAATCTAATAAATGATTATAGTAATGTTTATAAAGATATAAAAGATGATAGGATAATAGAAGGAATAAAGTATTTATTATCATACTTAGAGAATACACAAAAAAGAAGTTTATCACATCTTCAAAGTGCAATTATAGTAAAAGAAGATTCTTTCTTAAGAATGAATATACATACTAAAAGAAATCTAGAACTTACTGAAAACATAAGAACAAAAGAAAAGAAATATTCACTTTTATGGTTACTTGATAAAACAAAAACAGCAATGGGTAGTAGAAAACTTAAAAACTATATATTAAATCCAATTATAGATAAAGAAAAGATAGAACATAGATATGATATAATTGATACTTTAATGAAAGAATTTATTTTAAAAGATGAATTAAGAGAATATTTAAATGATGTATATGATCTTGATAGACTTGCAGGTAAAGTAGCATTTGGTTCTGCTAATGCAAGAGATTTATTACAATTAAAAAATTCATTAAAAGTATTACCTAATATAAATGAAATATTAAAGAAAATTAATTTTAAAAGTATTAATGAGTTTAGAGATTTATATGATTTACTTGAAAAATCTATATATGAAGATGCTCCTATTACATTAAAAGAAGGATATTTAATAAAAGAAGGATATAATAGTGAACTTGATGAATTAAAATCTTCTAGAAAAGGTAATAAGGATTTTGTATCTAAATTAGAACAAGAAGAAAGAGATAGAACTGGAATAAAAACATTAAAGGTAGGATACAATAGAATATTTGGTTATTATATTGAAGTTAGTAAAGGTGCATGTAAAGATATAAAAGAAGAATATGGTTATGAAAGAAAACAAACACTTGCTAATTGTGAAAGATTTATAACACCTTTATTAAAAGAAAAAGAAGCACTTATTTTAGGTGCAGAAGAAAAAATTATTAATTTAGAATATGATTTATTTATTGAAATAAGAAATATTGTAAAGAGTAAAATACCTTATATACAAGATTTATCACATACTATAAGTGAGATTGATGTATTATCATCTTTAGCAGTTGTTGCAGAAGAAAATAATTATGTAAGACCAAAACTTAATAATGATAATGTAATTGATATTGTTGAAGGAAGACATCCAGTAGTTGAAAAGGTATTAACTGGTGAATTTGTTTCAAATGATGTTAAAATGGATAAAGATGATACAATTCTTTTAATAACAGGACCAAATATGTCAGGTAAATCAACATATATGAGAGAAATGGCTATAATCGCAATAATGGCTCAAATAGGATCTTTTGTACCTGCTAAAGAAGCAAATCTTCCTATATTTGATAAAATATTTACAAGAATAGGAGCCAGTGATGATTTAGTATCTGGTGAATCAACATTTATGGTTGAAATGATGGAAGCAAATAGTGCAATAGAGGGAGCTACTAAAAATAGTTTAATATTATTTGATGAATTAGGTAGAGGTACATCAACTTATGATGGTATGAGTTTAGCTGCTGCTATTATAGAATATATTCATGATAAGGTAGGAGCAAAAACATTCTTTTCAACACACTATCATGAATTAACAGATTTAGAAAAACATCATAAACATTTAAAAAATGTACATGTATCAGCAAAAGAAGAAAATGGTAATATTACATTCCTTCATAAAATAATGAGTGGACCTGCTGATAAGAGTTATGGTGTACATGTTGCAAAACTTGCTAAATTACCTGATGAACTTATAAAAAGAGCAGAAGAAATTCTTTCTAAATATGAGAAAAATGGTAATAATATTAAAAATACTGAAACAAGTACTCAAATATCATTTGATTTAGAAGAACCAAAAGAAAAAAATAAAGTAGTTGAAGAATTAGAAAAGATTAATCCACTTGAAATGACACCAATTGAAGCAATTAATAAATTATTTGAACTCAAAAGTATGTTAAAAAAGTAAAACATCTAGAAATAGATGCTTTTTTGTAAAAGCAATATTCATTTTATTAATAATGCTTGAAAAATATAATTATGAATAGTAAAATTATATGTATAATAAGACATGAATAATAGGTAGGAAAAATTTTATGGTAAAGAAAGATAGGGTACAAAATATAATTTTAATTATAATGGTTATATGTGTTATAACACTTACAGTTGCATATGCAATTTTGACACAAAATTTAGATATAAATGGTGTTGCTTAAGTAAAAAAATCAGAGTGGAATATACATTTTACAAATGTTTTATTGCCACAAGCATCTGGTCAAGCAATTGGAGGTAATACTACACTTAATGAAAAGAAAACTGTTTTGACAATAACTGATGGGACATTTTTAGCACCAGGAGATAAAATAGTCTATACATTTGATGTAATAAATGAAGGTGACCTTCCAGCAGAAGTAGAAACAACATTATCAAATATAGGAGAATGTACATCTATAGATAATGTAGATATATCCAATTATTGTAATAAGATTTCGTTAGAATTAGTTTATGCTGACACAAATGATTCTGTAGAACAAGGTGATGAATTACTTGCTAAAGAAAGTAAAACATTAAAATTGATTATAACATACGATAAAAATAAAGAATTAACTACATTACCAAATTCAGAAATAAATTTATCAAATATTACTACTGAAATAAATTATGCTATGCTACAAAATGGTGAGTCGTCAAAAAAAGCAGACTTATTAAGTGAATTAAAAAGTAGTGATTATATAACTGATGGTATGACAGTTACAACACGAGATAATTATATTTCATTATATTCACCTTATGGTTCTGATGGTATTGTGATTTTAAAAAAAGAATATAATCCTAAAAAATATACAAAGATGATTATTAAAGGAAAAAGAATAGATGGTGATTCTTCTTATTATCATTTTTTTCCAGGATATACAACGACACTTTCAAGTTGGGGTTCTAATCTAAAAACATTTTTTCCAAGCTATGGCGAAAGCTTTGAATATACAGTTGATTTAAATTTATCTGATAGCATTACAAGTATTTATCCAAGAATACAATATTGCGTTGGAACTATAGATATTTACGAATGGTATTTAGAAAAAAATTAGAAAGACAAAAATCTTTCTTTTTTTTGCTTAAAAAATGTTATAATAATAATAGGAGGCTAAAATGGAAAGAAAAGATATAATTAATAATAAGAAAACAGGTTGGTTAAATCTAACTGAAGTAGAAAAAAAGAATGTATTTGAATTTTCTGAAGGATATATGGACTTTTTAAACAAATCTAAAACTGAAAGAGAATTTGCTAAGAATGCAAAAGAATTACTTGATAATAATGGTTTTATTAATATTGAGGAAAAAAGTACTTTAAATATTGGTGATAAAGTATATTATATTAATAGAAATAAATGTGTATACATTGCTGTTATTGGTAAAGAAGTTTTATCTAATGGACTAAATATAGTAGGTTCACATATAGATTCACCAAGACTTGATTTAAAACCTAATCCAATGTATGAAGATGATGGTTTTGCATATTTTAAAACACAATATTATGGTGGGATAAAAAAATATCAATGGACTACAATTCCACTTTCAATTCATGGTGTTATTATAAAGAAAACAGGTGAAAAAGTAGAAGTTAATATTGGGGAAGATGAAAGAGATCCAATATTTACAATAACTGATTTACTTCCACATTTAGCGAAAGAACAAGAAAAGAAAACTTTAGGTGATGGAATTGAAGGAGAAAACTTAGATTTATTAATTGGAAGTATTCCATTTGATGAAGAAAAGGATAGTATAAAATATAATATTCTTTCATTAATAAATGAAAAATATGGAATAAAAGAAATAGATTTTTTAAGTTCTGAACTTGAAATAGTTCCAGCATTTAAAGCAAGAAGCTTAGGATTTGATAAATCAATGGTTGCTGCATATGGCCAAGATGATAAAGTATGTTCTTATTGCAATTTAGAAGCAATATTAAATACTCAAAATCCAGAAAAAACATGTATAACAATTTTAGCGGATAAAGAAGAAATAGGAAGTGTTGGAAATACTGGAATGTACTCTGAAACATTTGATATGTTTATAAATGAACTATTAAATAAAAAGGATGAAAATTATCCAGGAGCATTAAATAAAGTATATAATAATTCTAAAATGTTATCTGCTGATGTTGATGCTGGATATGACCCAATATATAAAAGTGCATCAGAAATAAATAATGCATCATTCTTAGGAAGAGGTATTGTTTTAAATAAATACACAGGTTCAAGAGGTAAATCTGGCGCAAGTGATGCGAATGCTGAGTATATGGCTTATGTAAGAAATATATTAGAAAAAAATAACATAAAATATCAAGTATCAACACTTGGTAAAATTGATTTAGGTGGTGGTGGAACTATTGCTTATATACTTGCAAATAAAGGAATAGAAGTAGTAGATGCTGGTATTGGAGTACTTTCAATGCATGCACCATATGAAGTAACTAGTAAATTTGATATTTATTCTGCATATAATTTTTATTATAAATTCTTTATGGACTAGATATTTCTAGTCCTTTTGTGTTATTATTGTTATAGTAGGTGGTTATATGAGTAACATAGAAATAAAAGTAATTAAAAAAAAGAAAGAAAGTTTAATGTTAAGTATAGTAATGATTATTTTATGTATAATTTCATTAATATTTTTCTCTTCAGATTATTTAAAGGTTTTAAATAATGAATATGTTAATATAAATAATAGTAAATCACTTAATGATGCGATTAAAAATAAAGAAAGATATGTTAGTGCTGATTTAAGAAAAGCAAAGCTAGAAGTATATTCTTTGGAAAATAGAAATAAAAAAAAATTAAATCTATATACATTAGATTTTGATAATAAAAAAGTAATGATTTTTTTAAGAGATAATACAATTATTACAGATAAGGTATATTTAAATATAGAATCATTTGATGGAAATAAAAAAAGTATTAAAGAACTATTAAATAATAGTGATTATTATGATGCTATTTTATCAAATGAAAATTTTATACTTAATAGAGACATTGATTTAACTAAAATGTATGTAATATATATTCTTATAATATTATCCATAGTTACAATAATACTTGATATATACTACATAAATAATCCTAAAAAGACAAATACTTACAAAAAGTATATGAAAAAACTATATATATGATAGTTTTTTTTATTTTTTTATGATAAAATTAAATAGGTGAAGAAAAATGAATAGAACAGAACTTAGAAAAAAAATAATGACAATTTTATATCAAATATTTTTATATGAATCAAATCATATTGATTATAAGGTAGAAGATGTTATAAAAGAATCTGTACCTGTAGAAAATGATTTTGTAAACGAAATAGTAAATGGTGTACTTGAATATAAAAATGATATTGATAGGATTGCAAATAAACATTTAAAAGATTGGACAATTGATAGACTTGGTAAAACTGATCAAGCTATTTTAAGAATGGGTATTTATGAACTAGTTTATACTGATACTCCAGAAATAGTAGCAATTAATGAAGCAGTAGAACTTGCTAATGAATATTCAGATGAAAAAGTAAAAAGTATGATTAATGCTGTACTTGATAGTATATATCATGGAGAAGATAATGAATAATAATTATATCACTGTTGGTGCTCTAACAAGATATATTAAATATAAAATAGATAATGATGTTAATCTTCAAACTGTTTATATAAAGGGTGAGATATCAAATTTTAAACATCATTCAAGAGGTCACTTTTATTTTACTATTAAAGATGAAGAATCAAGAATTAATGCAATTATGTTCGCAAGTAGTACAAAAAATATAAATTTTGAACCAGTAGATGGAATGAAAGTACTTGTAAAGGGAAGAATAAGTGTATTTGAACAAACTGGTAACTATCAAATATATGTAACTGATATGACAGAAGATGGTGTTGGTAATCTTTATGCATTATATGAAAAATTAAAAAAACAACTTGCCTCTGAAGGATTATTTGATCAAAAATATAAAAAAGAAATACCAAAAATTCCAAAGAGAATAGGTGTTGTAACAGCGCCTACTGGAGCTGCTATTAAAGATATTATTTCAACTATTAATAGAAGATATCCACTTTGTGAAGTAATTTTATTTCCATCTTTAGTTCAAGGTAAAGAAGCAAAAGATGATATAGTAAAAAATATAAAAATAGCAGATACATATAATCTTGATACTTTAATTGTAGGTAGAGGTGGAGGATCACTTGAAGATTTATGGGCTTTTAATGAAGAAATAGTTGCAAGAGCAATATTTGAGTGTAAAACACCAGTAATTAGTGCTGTAGGTCATGAAATTGATTTTACAATTGCTGATTTTGTTGCTGATTATAGAGCAGCAACTCCAACAGGAGCAGCTGAAGTATCAGTTCCATCAAAAGAAGAATTAAAAAAACTTATTAATCAATATAGAATAAGAATGACAAAAAATATAAAGACTAAAATAGAAACTGATAAAAAATATTTAAATAAAATAATGGATAGTTATATTTTAAAAAGTCCTATGAGTATATATGAAGTAAAAGAAGAAAAACTATCTAATTATATAGAAAGAAGTAAAAATGTAATTTTAAATATTATTAATTCAAATAAAATAAAATTAGATTCTATTAAATCAAGTTTTATATTTACAAGTCCAATTAAAATGATTGAGAAAAAATATAATGATTATAATGTATTAGTTAATAAACTTGAAATATTAAATCCATTAAATACTTTAAAAAGAGGTTATTCAATAACTAAGAAAGATAATAAGGTATTAACAAGCATTAAAAATATTAAAACTAATGAAATGATTGAAGTAAATTTAAGTGATGGAATAATTAATGCTAAAGTAAATGAAATAAAGGAGAATTAAAATGAGTAAAGAAGAAAAAAGTTTTGAAGAAAAATTAAGTGAACTTGAAGTAATTGTTAAAGAACTTGAATCAGGTAATGTTGATCTTGATAACGCAATTAATAAATATACTGAAGCTATGAAAATTGCGAGTGATTGCTCTAAAAAGTTAGATGAAGCAGAAAAAGCAGTTAATAAAATAGTAAATGAAAACGGTACAATGTCTGATTTTAATGTAGAAGAATAAAATTTTTATTTAGAGGTTTTATATGGAGATAAATGGTAAAGAAATAAAAATAAATAGAAAAGATGCTGTCGTTAGAGATTTTGATAAACAATATTGTGAGTTACTTAAAAAGATACTAGAAGAAGGAGAACTTTTTGAAAATAGAACTGGTGTAGATACTTTAAGTATTCCAGGTGGTGGATATGTATTTGATGTAGGTAATGAATTTCCTATCTTAGAAAGTAAAAAAATAATGTTAAAAAATGCTCTTAGTGAGCTACTTTGGATTTATCAAGTACAAACTAATGTTGTATCTTGGTTAAGAGAAAGAGGCAATAACATATGGAACGAATGGGAAGTAGATTCTGATGGAATATACAGAATATATGAGTCTACTACTGAAGAATATGATGAAGATAAAGAAGTAAATGTATATGATTTAGATGGTAATATTATAATAGGAATGAAGGCTAAATCAAATATTGAAGGTAAAAATATAAAGGCGGCAAAATATTTTGGAAAAGAATTTGCTGGTACAATTGGTACTGCTTATGGTTATATAATTAAAAAGTATAAAAGACTTGATTATGTCATTAATGCTCTTATTAATAATCCTCATGATAGGAGAATGGTAATAAGTTTATGGCAAGATGCTGATTTAAGAACAGCAGTACTTCCATCTTGCGTATGGAGTAATGAATATAAGGTTTATAAAGGAACGCTAAATTGTTTTGTTGATCAAAGAAGTGCAGATGTTCCTCTAGGTCTTCCATTTAATATAAGTCAGTATGCAATTTTAATGTTGCTTCTTGCTAAAGTATCGGGTTTACAACCTGGTAAATTATATTATAATATTGCTGATGCACATATTTATGTTAATCAAATAGATGGAATTAAAAAGCAACTTGCAAATTATGAAAAAATGCTTAAATTCGAAAAAATTATTAACGAAAATAGTGATATTTACTTAGAAGAATTTTATAATGCACTTAAATCTACTAAAGAGGAAAAGGAAGAATATTTAAATAATAATCCTGATAATGAAGAAGCACAAGACGAATTTAATGATGCAAAAAAAGATCTTCAAATTTTTGAACTTATGGTTACTAAAAAGAAACCAACATTAGAACTTGCAGATAAAAAGAATTTTTATGAATTTAGTAATCAAGTAAATAATGATAAAGAATACTTAAAAGAAAATGTTACAGGGAATGAAGATATAAAAGTATTAAATTATTCTTCAGCGCCTTTTATTAAAATGCCAGTTGCGCAGTAGTAAAAAATGCCAAAAAAATTGGTATTTTTTTATTGCTATATTATTTTTTTAAATAATCATAATAATAATGTAATCCGGATTACAAAGGAGCTTAATTATGAAATTTAAAAAATTTTTTTTAACGCTTCTAATTTCATTAATTATTATACCAATAAATGCATATGCTTATTCAGACAAATTGATTGTTGGCGGAAATAATATTGGTATAGAGGTTAAAACTAAAGGAATATTAGTTATTGGTACATATGAAATAAATGGTGAATATGTGAGCAAAGATTCTAATATAAAAGCAGGAGATTATATAACCAAAGTAAATAATAATAAAATAGAAAGTATAAATGATTTTACAAGTGAAATTAATAAAGACGATGATAAGACAAAAATAGATATAGAATATAATAGAAATGGTAAGAGTTATACAGGTTCTTTAAAACTAGTAGAATCAAATGGTGAATATAAAACAGGTTTATATGTTAAAGATACAATAAATGGTGTTGGGACACTTACATTTATAGATCCAAACACTAAAATATTTGGAGCATTAGGCCATGAAATTGCTGATAAAAATACAGAAAGTACTTTAAATATAAATGATGGTTCAATATACTATTCATATATTACCGGAATTACTAAAAGTGAAAATGGTAATCCAGGTGAAAAGGAAGCTACTTATGATGATAAGTTAAAATATGGGGTAGTTAAAGAAAATACTAAAAGCGGAATATTTGGTAATTATACAAGTGATATAGATAATAGTAAGTTATATGATGTTGCTAAAAAAGGTGATGTGAAACTAGGAAATGCAAAAATACGAACAGTATTAAATGGGGAAGAAATAACAGAATATAATATTGAAATAGAAAAGATTAATTTAAATGATAAGACTAAAAATATTGTATTTGAAATAACAGATGAAAATTTACTTAATAAAACTGGTGGTATTGTGCAAGGAATGAGTGGATCACCTATAATTCAAGATAATAAAATAATAGGTGCAGTAACACATGTTATTGTAAATGATTGTACTAAAGGATACGGAATATTTATAACTAATATGCTAGAGGAAGCAGAAAACTAAAAGGAGAATTATTCTCCTTTTTTATATTTGTATTGACTTTTTAGAAAAAATAAATATCATAGATATAGAAAAAGATTTAAGAGGTGTATTTATGATAAAAATATATAAAACAAATGAAAGTAATATGATTGAAAGAGTAGATGAAGTTATTGATAACTGCTGGATAGATTTAGTTTCACCAACAAAAGAAGAAATAGAAGTTGTCTCATTAAAAACAGGTATTGATAAAGATCTTATTTTAAAAATGCTAGATGAAGAAGAAACTCCAAGATTTGAAAAAGAAGATGATTCAACTTTGATTGTAATAGATTCACCATATATTGGTGATGATAATGTTAAATATTCAACTCTTCCTCTTGGAATAATTACTGGTAGTAATAAACATATACTTACAATATCATCACAAAAACTAGAAGTTTTAAAACTTTTTAAAAGAGGAAAAATAAAAGATATAAATACATCACTTAAATCAAGACTTACAATTCAAATATTATATGAAAATGCTAAATTATATTTAAAATATTTAAGAATGATAGATAAAGAAATTGATAAAACTGAAAAAGAATTACATAGTTTATCAGAAAATGAAGAACTTATTAATGTACTTAATATCGAAAAGAGTTTAGTATATTTTATTACGTCTTTAAAAGAAAATAAAAGAGTTATTGAAAAGATTAATAGAGGAAATGTTATTCCTATGTATGAAGAAGATTTAGACCTTTTAGAAGATGCTTCAATAGAAAATGAGCAAGCAAGTGAAATGGCTAATATTTATAGAGAAATATTAAGTAGTGTATCAGATACATATGCAACTTTAATATCTAATAATTTAAATATTGCCATGAAAATATTAACAAGTATAACAATTATTTTCTCAGTTCCAACTATGGTAGCGTCTTTTCTTGGCATGAATGTTCATCTTGGGATTATTTCTGATTTAAAATACGGCTTTTTAATTATAATTGGTTTTTGTATTATTGTTTCAATTATAATTGCACTTATATTTAAAAAGAAAAAATTATTATAAGACTTATGGTCTTTTTTTATTGCAAATAAAAATATATTTGAATAATTTATTAATAGAAGGTGTTAAAATGATTAAACTAATTAAAGAACAAATTAAACTTATAAAAGAAAAAGATCCTGCGGTTAATAGTATTTTTGAAGCATTATTATATCCTAGTTTAAAAGTACAAATTTATTACAAAATATCTCATTATTTATATTTAAAAAAACATTATTTTTTAGCAAGATTAATATCAGAAAAAGCAAAAAGAAAAACTGGTATTGAAATTCATCCAGGTGCTAAAATAGGTAAAAGGTTATTTATTGATCATGGTTTTGGCATTGTTATCGGAGAAACTGCAATTATTGGTGATAATGTAACAATTTATCATGATGTTACTTTAGGAGGAACAGGTAAAGAAAAAGGTAAAAGACATCCAACTATAGAAAATAATGTAATGATAGGAGCATCTGCTAAAGTACTTGGAAATATTATTATTGGTGAAAATTCTAAAATAGGTGCAGGAGCAATAGTTTTAAATGACATACCAAAGAATGTAACTGCGGTAGGTGTTCCAGCAAAAATTGTTAAAACGAATGATATTTCTTTTGATAAAGAAAGAATAAACGAAATAATAAAGCTTTTATAAAATCTTATTGTATATTTTTTATGTTGTGTTATAATATTTTTACATTGATTTACTTGCCATGTGTCAATAATTAAAATTTGGTCGATAATTTATATTTTTAGGCAAGAAAAATATATCTATTCGGGTACACTTTTTTAAGGGTGTACTCTTTTTTGTTTGGAGGATAATTTATGAATGAAGTAGTGATAGATAATTTAAATATAGAAAATATGATATATGAAATAAGAGGAAAACAAGTAATGTTTAACTCAGATGTAGCAAGACTTTATAATGTGGAAACAAAGGTATTAAATCAAGTAATAAAAAGAAATATAAGTAGATTTCCAGAAGAATTTTGTTTTCAAATAACAATTGAAGAATTAGAAAATTTGTCTTTAAGGTCACAAAATGTGACCTTAAACAAAAGTAATAATTATAGAGGGCTGCATTATAAATATTTACCATATGTTTTAACAGAGCAAGGAATAATGATGTTGTCTGGTCTTTTAAAAAATGATATAGCAGCGAAAGTTAATGTACAAATAATAGATGCATTTGTAAAAATGAGAAAATATATATCAACAAATTTAATAGAGCAGAAATATATAAATAAGATGGTTTTTGACCATGATAATGAAATAAAATTATTACAAGAGTCATTTTCAAAATTAGAGAAAAAAGAAAAAATAAATCATATATTTTATGAAGGGCAAATATATGATGCGTATTCGCTTCTTATAGATATATTAAGTAAAGTAAAAGAAGAAGTTATTATAATAGATAATTATGCTGGGAAGGAATTATTAGATATTATAAAAGATATAAGTGTAGATATAAAAATAGTATCAAGTAATATAGATAGTACATTAAAGAAAAAATATGAATCACAATATAGTAATGTAACATTTATAAATAATAATACCTTTCATGATAGATTTATAATAATAGATAGAAAAGAATTATATAATTCAGGTGCATCATTTAAAGATTTAGGTAAGAAGTGCTTTTCACTTAATAAAATAGAAGATAAAGAAATATTAAGTAATATAATTAAAAAGATAGGAGAAAAGAAATGTACGAATTAAAAGAAGAATTAAATATAGAAGATATGATATACGAAATAAGAGGAAAACAGGTAATGTTAGATTCTGATTTGGCAAGATTATATGAATGTACAAATGGAACTAAAACTATTAATCAAGCAGTAAAGAGACATATAAATAAGTTCCCAGAAAGATATATGTTTCAACTTAATGAATTAGAATTTAAAAATATTTGTGGTCCCAACTTGGGACCGCAAGTTAATAAAATTCGAACAATGCCATATGCATTTACAGAACAGGGAGTCGCAATGCTTGCAACTATACTTAAAATTCCTGTTGCAGATATTGTAAGTATGAAAATAATCGATGCATTTGTTTATATGAAAAGGTATCTATCATTTGACAATAAAAATTCAATAATATTAAATCATGAAAATAGAATATTAAAATTAGAGGAATCTTTTGATAAGTTAAATGAAAAAGAGAAGATTAATGCAATATTTTACGAAGGGCAAATATATGATGCATATTCACTACTAATTGATATATTTAAAGAAGCAAATGAAGAAATAATTATAATAGATAATTATGTAGACAAAAGTATTTTAGATATGATTACAAATTTAAATGTAAAAGTAATTATCGTTACCAGAAAGTTTAATTTATTAAAAGATATAGATATAAAAAAATATAATAGGCAATATCATAATTTAAAAGTAATATACAGTGATAAGTTTCATGATAGATTCGTAATACTAGATAAAAAGGTATTATATCATTCAGGTGCATCATTTAAAGATTTAGGCAATAAATGTTTTGCAATTAATAAAATAGAAGATAATGAATATTTAAAGAATATACTAAAAAAGATAAAACAATAAAAAATGTGAACTTAACAAAAAACGATTTGTTTAAATTAAATTTGAGGTCACATTTTGTGACCTCAAGTTGGAGTTTAAAATTATTACATTTATTTATTTTTAAATATTTTTTTAACCTTAATGTAATTAAATACAGTAACATAGATTATATTTACAACTGTTGCAATTACTAAAGGATATAATCCAATTTTGAAGAATGATAAAACAATAATTAATGCAATTTTTATAATACTTCCAACAAGAGTACTATGCATTGCATCTTTTGCTTTATCAAGTGCCTGCATTACAGATACTAAAGGAGTTTGAATATATAATAGTAAGAAAAATGGTGCGAGTTTTCTTATGTATGAAACACCTTCATTGGTATTATATATAAGTTTCATAAAAATTTCAGGGAATATCATTAAAATTATAGTAAAGAATAATCCAGTAGCAAATGATAATAATAATGATTGCTTAATTTTTTTCTTAACATAAGGTATTTTATTATTTGCGTATCCATTTGAAATAACAGGTAATGTAGCTTGACTTATTGCCATTGTAAAGAAAGATGGAAGAAGTAGTAGAGGCATAACATATCCAGTTAAAACGCCATATTCATATGTAATATAATTAGTTGTATAACCATTCATTAAAAGAAAACTAGTTAAAACAATTGGTTCTAAAAAATAACCAATAGTACCAATTATTCTAGAACCTGTTGTTGGAATAGAAATATTTAAAACATCCTTAATAATAATTTTTTCAGGTTTTAACATTTCTTTAGTAACTTTTATTTTCCTAGGTAAGAAGAAATATAAAATTATTATAGATGTTGTTTCACTAATTACATTTGATAAAATAAGAAATGTAACACTTACTCTTGGTTCATAATTAGATAATAGTGGCAAAAATATTATATTTAAAATAATTCTAACGACTTGTTCAAAATTATTTGAAAGAACATGTGGAAACATATTTTCTTTTCCAAAAAAATAACCTCTTATTATTCCAGATAAACTTATAAATGGAAGAGTAAGACCAATACACATTATTGGAAATGAGAGACTATCATTATGAAGAAATTTGGCAATTAATGGAGATATAAAAATAAGAAGTATCATTAGAAAGAATGTAGTACATATTGATATAAAAATAGATGAAAATACAATTTTTTTATTATCTTTTTTATTTTCTGATACTATTTTACTAACAGATATAGGAAGTCCACCTTGAGCAAGTGTTATAAACAAATTAAATGTTGGCATTATAAGCATATAAAGTCCAAGAGTTTCTGTTCCAATTATTCTAGTAGTTATTATTTTTATAAGCATTCCAAGTACTTTAGTTAAAAATCCACCAACTAGTAAAATTAAAGTACTTTTAATAAATTTACTCATTTTCATTAATTTTGCCTCCAAAAATAACATTTATATAATAAATATATGCTTTTACCTCTTTAAAAATGGGTAATTTTTTTGTATAATTATATTGCGAGGGCAAAAATGGTGACTAAATATGGATATTGAATTTAAAAGTGTAAGAGAATTATATATGAAAGTAATTCCTGCATTAAACACAAAAAGAAGAATATTAAATAAAAAAGGAATAAAAATAAGTGATAAAGAAATATTTGAATATCTAGTAAAAAACATATGGTCAACAAAAGAAGGATTAGCACTTTGTGATATAGTAAATGATATACTTAGTACTAATGATGATGTATTTAGGAAGGTGAAAGAATGAATGTAATGGTAGTAATTTTAATAAGTTTAATTTGCTATTTAGCGCTATGTTTTGTCTTGTCAAAAATATTTGCAAAAATAAATATTAAGAAAGGATATGCTTATATACCATTTTTTAACTTTGTTAAGTTATTAGAAAAAGCAGATTTGAAGTGGTATTATATATTTGGATTTTTAATTAGTCCTATTAATATATGGTTTTCTGTATACTTTAATATAAAACTTGGTAAAAAGTTTAATAAAAGTAATGGATTCATAGTAGGAATGATATTACTTCCTATAATTTTCTATATAATACTTGCATTTAATAAAGATAAATATGACTCAAAAGTAGTATATGAAAAAAGTGGATTTAAACTTGCAACTGTACTTGTTTCAGTTTTAACAGTAGCATGTTTTGCAACAGTTTCAATACCATTTATCTTTAATAGCATTACAAAAGGTCTTGATTTAGCTGGTGGATTTGAAATACTTTATAAAGTAACATCAGCAGATGATAAAACAAAAAAACTAACTAAAGAAGACTTAGAAAGTGCTTATAAAACAATGGTTAGAAGAATTGATAAACTAGGTGTATCAGAACCAGAAATATCAATTGAAGGAAATGATAAAATAAGAGTAAAACTTGCAGGAGTTAAAAATCCAGATGAAGCAAGAGATTATATTACTGTTACTGGTGAATTAACATTCAGAGATAGTAGTGATAATAAATTAATGGATAAATCAGTTATATCTGGAGCAAAAGTTTCAGCAGATTCTGATGGTAATCCAGCAATACTTTTAAATGTAAAAGATAAAGATTTATTTTATGAAACAACAAATAAAATAAGTCAAACAAGTGATAAATTAATAGTTATATGGCTTGACTATGATAAATCATCAGGTGATAGCTATAAAACATCAAAAGACAAATGCGGTGACTTTGAAGATGAAAACACAGTAAAATGTTTATCAGCTGCCACAGTTAAAGAAGGATTTAGTAGTAATGTTATAATACAAGGTAACTTTACTTATGATCAAGCAAAAACACTTGTTGATTTAATTAATTCAGGATCATCAAATGTTAAATATGAAGAAATATCTTCTAAAACAGTAACTGCAGAATTTGGTACAAATTCACTTTATAAAACAGAAATAGCATCTATAATTGGAGTTGCTGCTATTATAGTATTTATGATATGTTTCTATAGATTTTCAGGACTTATATCATCACTTTCAATACTTATTTATACATCACTTGTATTCTTAGTATTCTATTTAATAGATGGTGTACTTACTCTTACTGGTATAGGAGCATTAGTTCTTGGTATTGGTATGGCAGTTGATGCGTGTGTTATTACAAATGAAAGAATAAAAGAAGAATTAAGAAAAGGTAAAAGTCTTAAAACAGCATTTATTAATGGTAATAAAGAATCATTCTCATCAATATTTGATTCGAATGTAACAACATTAATAATCGCACTTATATTATTTGCATTTGGTGAAAGTTCTGTAAAAGGATTTGCTACAATGCTTATAATTAACTTAATAATGACAATGCTTATAATTGTAATTATTAATAGATTTATTACAAAATTATTTGTTAATACAAAGTTCTTTGATAATAAAACAAAAGCATTTGTTAATTATGATCCAAATAAAGAAGTAAAAAAGAGCAAATTTAATTTTGTAACTAACTTTAAAACACATTTTATCGCACCAATAATTGTATTTGTGTTAGCAGTAATAGTAACAATAATTACAGGTGTAAACCTTGGTGTTGATTTTAAAGGTGGATCTGACATATCAGTAGTATCTAATAGTAAAATAAATCCAAATGAAGTTGAAAAGAGTGTTCAAGATTTAGGATACAAAGTATCAGATGTAACTACTCAAAATGATAGTACAGTATACGTTAAAGTAGAAGATGTATTAACTGAAAATGAAATTAAAACAACACAAAATAAATTAGAAGATAAATATGATGCAAAAATAGAAATTGCAGTTGTATCAAATGTTGTAAAAAGAGATTTAATTAAAAACGCAATTATAGCATTATTATTTGCATTTGTTGGTATAGCACTCTATATTTCATTAAGATATAAATTTAGTTATGCAGTTAGTGCTCTTATTGCACTTGCAAATGACATAATAATGATGTTCTGTTTATTCTCAATATTTAATATTGAAATAAATACTATGTATATTGCAGCTATTCTAACAATTGTTGGTTACTCAATAAATAATACAATAGTAATATTTGATAGAATAAGAGAAAATATGAAGATAATGAAACTAGAAAATAAAAAATCAAAAGAAGATTATGACAAACTAGTTGATACAAGTATTAAACAAACATTATTTAGATCAATTAATACAACTATTACAACAATGCTTCCAATAATTACATTGTTACTATTTGGAGCAAGAGAAATATTTGAATTTAACATTGCTATATTATTTGGTTTAATCGCAGGAGCTTATTCATCAGTATTCTTATCAGCACAAATTTGGAGAAGAATAGAACTTAGACCAAAGAAAGAAAAGAAAAATTCAAAAAAAGATAACAAAAAGAATGATAAAAAAGAGAAAAAACAACCAGAGGAACTATTAGTTAAAGGAATAAATTCTTAAAACAAGGGAATGATTAAATGAAAAAAGAAATAAGTACACTTGATGAGTTAATTGAAGCGGCATCTTATATAACAAATGCTGACGAAATTGATACAATCAAAAAAGCATATGAATTTGCGTACAATGTTCATAAAGGCGAAAAAAGACTTTCAGGGGATGATTATATTCTTCATCCTCTTAATGTTGCCTATATTCTTACAAGTTTATATGCAGATAGTGATACACTAGCAACTGCGCTTTTACATGATGTAATTCATAAGGGAAATAGTACAATAGAAGAAGTACAAAAAAACTTTTCAAAAGAAATAAGTACGTTAGTTGAAGGTATTACTACAATTAATAAACTTTCATTGTCTGCTGAAAATGAAAGTATGGTTAATTACTATAAAAAAATACTTGTGGGTCTTACAGAAGATGTTAGAATAATTATTATTAAACTTGCTGAAAGATGTCATAATATGAGAACACTTTGGGCAATACCTAAAGAAAAACAAAGATTAAAAGCAAAAGAAACTCTTGAAATACTTGCGCCAATTGCGCATAGATTAGGTCTTTCATATATAAAGGCAGAACTTGAAGAATTATCTTTAAAATATTACAAACCAGAAGCCTTTGATCAAATAGAAGAAGAACTAAATAGTACAAAAGAAGAAAGAGATAAATCTGTTGAAGAGATGAAAAAAAGAGTTTCTGATATTTTAATAGAGAATAATATTGAATTTGAAATAAAAGGTAGAGCAAAAAGCATATATTCAATATATAATAAACTTCAAAAAGGTAAAAAATTATCAGATATATATGATATTTATGCACTTAGAGTTATAGTAAATACTAAAGCTGAATGTTATCAAGTTTTAGGTTTAATTCATGCAAAATATAAACCTTTACCTAAGAGATTTAAAGATTATATTGCGAATCCAAAAACAAATATGTATCAATCACTTCATACAACAGTATTTGGTTTTGATGGTAAACCATATGAAATACAAATTAGAACGTTTGAAATGGATAAGGTTGCAGAAAGAGGTATCGCATCACATTGGTCTTATAAAGAACAAGGTAAAAAAATACAAAACTCTATGGAACAAAAACTTCAAGTATTTAGAAATATAATGGAACTTAATTTATATGATGTTTCAGATGAAGATTTTGTTAAATCTGTACAAAATGAAGTACTTGGTGAAAATATATATGTATATACTCCAAAAGGAGATGTATTTGAACTTCCTAAAGGTGCAACTCCAATAGATTTTGCATATAGAGTTCATACTAAAATAGGTGAGACTATGATAGGAGCAATTGTAAATGATAATATTGTTCCACTTGATTATGAACTTCATACAGGTGATATAGTAAATATTAAAACAAATAAAAACTCTAAACCATCACAAGAATGGCTTTCTATTGTAAAATCTAGTCAAACAAAGAATAAGATTCGTGCATTCTTCTCTAAAATAGATAAAAAAGAAGCAATAGAAAAAGGTAAAGATTTATTATTAAAGGAAATTAGAAGAAAGAAAATATCAATAAATGAATTTAATGAAACTATTTCAGATATTTTAAAAGAATTAAAAATAGAATCAGAAGATGATTTATATTATTCTATTGGTACTGCAAAACTTTCACCTAATACAGTAATAAATATATCAATAAAAGAAGAAATAAATAAAGAAGAATTTATATTATCTAAATTATCAAAAAGAGAAGTTAAAGATATAGAACTTAAAAATGATATTTTAGTTAGTGGTATTGATAATATAAAAGTATCACTTGCTAACTGTTGTAAACCAGTTAAAGGTGATAAAATAGTTGGTTATATATCAAGAGGTAATGGAGTTATTGTTCATACTAAGAATTGTTACAATTTAAGACATATGGATGATAGAATTATAGATGTTAGTTGGAATAAAGAACAAGTGCAAAAGTATAAGACTAATATATCTATAGTATCAGAAAAACTAGAAAATGTATTGCTTGATATAATAACTAAGACAAATAATTTAAATATAAATATTACAAAAGTTGATACGAAACAAAAAGAAAATGAAAATATTTTTAACTTAATAGTTGAAGTAGATAATGTTGATACTTTAAATAAATATATGAAACTTTTAAAACAAAATTCTAGCATTATAAGTGTAGAAAGAGTAATGAATTAAAATAAAAGAATTTATAGGAAACTATAGATTCTTTTATTGTTTTTATTTTAATAAAATGTTAGAATTATTATAAGAGGTAGATTATGAAAGTAGTAGTACAAAGAGTATTAAATTCTAGTGTTGTTATTGATGACAAATACGAAGAAAAAATTAATAAAGGTTTAATGATATTGCTTGGAATGACATATAATGATGGTATAGAAGATATAGATTATTTAGTAAATAAAATATTAAATTTAAGAATTTTTGAAAAAGATAATAAAATGAATTTAAGTGTAAAAGATATTAATGGAGATATTTTATTGATTCCACAGTTTACTTTATATGCAAATCCATATGATGGGAATAGACCTTCATTTAATGATGCATTAAATAAAGAAGAAGCAGAAAAATTATTTTGCATATTTAAAGAGAAAATTAGTAGTATTTATGATAATGTTAAATTTGGTAAGTTTGGTTCAGATATGAAGGTATCCCTTATTAATGATGGACCTATTACAATAATAATAGAATCTAAAGAGAAGGTGAAAAAATGAAAAGAATAAATTATAAGTTACTTAATGCATTAATAGCATTAACAATTATATATATACTTTTTTTACTTAGAGGTTTATGGGGTGGTGTTTTTGTTAAAATACTTGCTATATTAAAACCATTTATAATTGCATTTGTAATTGCATATGCATTTTATCCATTTTTGAGATGGTTACAAAATAAAAAATGGCCTAAAGGACTTGCAGTAGCTTTTATTGTTTTACTTACAGTTGCTTTTTTAGGATTTATTATATATTCATTAATACCTGTATTTAGTGAACAATTAGTATCATTATTTTCAAGTATAATAACATTTGTAACAGATGTTGGAACTAAGTTTGATATAGATATAAGTCCAATTAGAACAACATTATATGATGTATTTAATAAAATATCAGCTAATATAGGAAAATATATATCAGATGGTGCGGTTAATATACTTAATGCATCAATTAATTTCGTAAGTAATTTCATTATTGTTTTTGTATGTTTTATTTATTTCCTTTCTGATATGGATAAAATAAGAAATGATGTAAAAGTATATTTTAGAAAGAAAAACAAAAAAACATTTAAATTAATACAAAATATAGATCATGAAACTACACAATATTTTAAAGGTTTATGTTTAACACTTGTAATACAGTTTTTTGAATATACTTTAGTATTTTTCCTTATAGGTCATCCAAACTTCTTACTTCTTGGAATATTATCTTCGATATCAAGTTTAATACCATATTTTGGTGGCCTTGTAGTAAATTTAATTGCGCTTATGATTGCGGCTGTAGTTAGTCCTAAACTTCTTATATTAACACTTATTGTTGCGATTATATTCCCTAATATTGACGGATATATAGTAAGTCCAAAAGTATATGGTAAGACTAATAATATTTCACCACTTTTAACAATATTTGCGGTATTTGCAGGTGGCGTTTTAGGTGGATTTGTTGGAATCCTTATTGCTCTTCCACTTACTATAATTATAAAAACAATATTTAATTACTATAAAGGAGATATCTATAAAAAGATTGATGATATAAAAGAAAAAATATAATACATAAAAAATAAGAGACAATCTTATTTTTTTCTTGATAAAAATGAGTATTTGCTGTATTATATATGGTAATTAAAGAGGTGTTATATATGGAAAAATTTAGTTATGGGCTTGAGTTTTATAAAAACAATATATATAAACTTGAAGATACTAATTTATTTAAAAGAAAAGTAAAAGAAGCAGAAAAAATAGAAAAAGTATTATTTAATACACTTTCAAATATTGAACTTGTAAGAAAATATGTACTTAGGTCATATTATTTTGATAAAAAAATCACTTTTGAAGATAGAATAGATTTTATAAAAGGACTTATTTTGGCAGATAATGTCATTAGTTATAAAGATGCTTTTGAGTTTTGTGAAGAAATACAAGACCAGATGAAAGTATATAAGTATGATACAGTTTGGAAACGAAATGGATATTTTATGGATTCATCAAAAATATATCTTCCATCTGAGGAAGCTGATTATATAGATGTTTCAGAAATATATTCAGTAGATGAAATTGATAGTTCAATTTTTGATAAAGTTCCTGAGTTGAAAAGTGTTTATGATATGGGTTGGATAGGATGTGATAGCTGCATAGGAATTTCTGGAGAAGGGAAAACAGATGAAGTTAATAGTTCAGGTTTCTTTCAAAAATTAAATAAGTTTATTGAAAATAAAGACTATATTATAAATGAAATTATAAATCATAAGAATATACCAAAAGATAGACAAAAAATGGTTAGAAAAGGTATGGATAAATGGCTTGATTATGTTCTTAGTATTATGAAGGATTCATATGATATAAGAGTTGCAACATTAACATATAAATCAAAAAATGCTTCTGATTATTTATAATATATGGTATAATTTATTGTGGTAGGTGAATAAAAAATGATACAAAAATTAAAAGGAACATACGATGTATATGGAAGTCTTGCTAAAAAACAAGATTATGTAAAAAAATTATTTCAAGTAGTTTGTGAAAATTATAATTATTCTTATATAGAAACTCCATTAATTGAAAGAAGTGAATTATTTCATAGAGGTGTTGGAGAAACAACAGATATAGTTACAAAAGAAACTTATGATTTTGTTGATAGAGGTGGAAGAAATAATACTTTAAGACCAGAAGGAACCGCAGGGGTTGCAAGATCAATTATAGAAAATAAATTATATAATACTTTGCCTTTAAAATTATGGTATATGGGATCTATGTTTAGATATGAAAGACCTCAAAAAGGTAGATATAGAGAATTAAGACAAATGGGTATAGAAAGTTATGGATCAAATGATCCAATAATGGATGCTGAAGTTATTTCATTAGGTATTAATTTCTTAAAAGAATTAGGTCTTGATGTTATTGTTAAAATAAACTCTATAGGTGGTGCTGAAACAAGAAATAAATATAGAGAAGCATTAATTAATCATTTTGAAAAACATATAGATGAGTTTTGTGATGATTGTAAAGAAAGATTATATAAAAACCCTCTTAGAATATTAGATTGTAAAGTTGATTCTGATAACGAATTATTAAAAAGTGCTCCATCAATTTTAGATTATTTAAATGATGAAGAAAAAGAGAACTTTGATAAGATTAAAGAATATTTAGATTATTTAGAAATAGAATATGAAGTAGATTCATCACTTGTTAGAGGCCTTGATTATTATACAAATGTTGTATTTGAATTTGTTACAAAAAATAATAATTTTGGTTCTATTGGTGGTGGTGGAAGATATAATAATTTACTAAAATCATTAGATGGACCAGATGTTCCAGCGGTAGGATTTGCTTTTGGATTTGATAGAATAATTGCAGAAATTACTGAAAATGAAATAGAATTAAATATAGATGATTCAATAGATGCTTATATATTAACTATAACTGAGAAAGAAAACTTCTATGCACTTGAACTCGCTCAAAAACTTAGAATGTGCGGTTATAAAGTTGATTTAGATTTATCAGGTAAGAATATGAAAGCTAAATTTAAAGAATCTGATAGATATAAAAGTAAATATACTATTATAGTTGGTGAAGAAGAAGAATTAACTGATACATTAACTTTAAAAGATAATTTAACAAAAGAAGAAAAGAAGATAGAACTAGATAACTTAATTGATTATTTAGATACTAATATATAATGAGAGTAGAATTAATAGAAAATTATTTAGATAATTTAATACCTAATCCAAAATGTGAACTTGAATTTTCTAAGGATTATGAACTTTTGATATCTATAATGCTTAGTGCACAAACTACAGATAAAAGAGTAAATAAAGTAACGAGAGTATTATTTAAAAAATATGATTCATTAGAAAAATTAAAAAATGCTGATCTTAAAGATTTAAAAAATATTGTTAGAGAACTTGGTTCATATAATAAAAAAGCAGTATATGTAAAAGAAATCGCACGAATAATAGTAGATGACTATAATGGTGTTATGCCAAGAAAAAGAAAAAAATTAGAAGTAATGCCCGGTGTTGGAAGAAAGACAATTAATGTTCTTTTTTCTGAACTTGACATTGAACCTAATATAGCGGTTGATACACATGTAGAAAGAGTAAGTAAAAGACTTGGTCTTGCTAAAAAAGATGATAATGTATATGAAATTGAAATGAAGCTTAGAAGAAAGTTTAAAAGGGAAAATTGGAATAAAAGACATAAACAATTAGTTTTGTTTGGTAGATATTATTGTAAAGCAATAAAGCCAGAATGTGATACTTGCGGTATAAAAAATATTTGTAAAGAAAAAATTAAGCGAATATAATGAGGAGAAAATATGATTGGATATATAGTAAGTGGAACAGTTTTAGCGGTAAGTTCAGTATTTAATGTTGGTATGACAATATATAAACATAAGGATACCATAATAAAAATTACAAAAAAATTTAATGATATGGGATATGAAGTAGATCAAAAGAAAGTTAAAGATATTTTTCATTATGATTTAAATGAAATAACTAATAATAAAGAAAATGATTTAGGGGAACATTCTTTAAATCAATCAGTATATGAATCAACAGCAATAATTCCTATATTAAATTTAATATATAATAAATATAATATTGAATATTTAAGAGGAAATTATACTCATAATGAATATTATGATATTCTTGTAAATAAATTAGATACTGATTTTATGGAAGAAAGCGGTTTTATTACAAAAAAAGAAAGAACTAGTGCTGATATTGATGAAGATTTAATGTCTAGATTAGAAGAAATGGTTAAAGCACAATTTGAAGAAGAAACAAAGAGTGTTTCAAAAAATATTGAAGAAGAAAAAAGAAATTTAATAGATATAAAAAATGAACTTAATATGAGTAAAGAATCTGATGTAACTTACAAACCTAAGAAAATGGTATATACAAATAATAAAAGTGTAAAATAATGTTTTGCACTTTTTTTGACATATTAGATTAATATGATATAATAGTAATCCTGAAAGAGGGGATAATATGACAATAAATGAAAAAAATGCACCTGTCGTAATTTTATCTGAATATGAAAATGGATTAGCACTTGCAAAGAAAGTATATGCAAGATATGAATTATATGGATATGTTGATAAAGATAAAAATGTAGTAATACCATTTTCTTTTGAAAGTGCACATCCATTTAAAGAAGGTATGGCAGTTGTTAGAAAAGATGGTAAATATGGATACATTAATACTAATGGTGATTTAGTAGTTCCATGTATTTATTATAATGCTGTTGATTTTAATGAAGGAGTTGCCCATGTTTTTAAAGATGGACATCCAAGAAAAAATAGATTTAAAGGATTTATTGATAAAACAGGAGAACAAGTAATAAAATGCAAATACGAAGGTAGTGGTACTTTTGTAAATGGACTTTACAAAGTTATAAATGGTGACAAGTATAGTTATATGAATTTAAAAGGTAAATTAATTTCTCCATTTATTTATGAAAAAGCCTACGATTTTAGTGAAGGTTTAGCTACAGTTAAATTAAATGATAAATATGGTTTTATTGATGAAAAAGGTAAAATGGTAATTCCAAATATATTTGATTGTGTATCAGATTTTAAAGATGGTAAGTCACATGTTAGAATTTTAGATAAAATATTTTATATAGATAAAAATGGTAATGAATTAAAAAATGAAGAATCTATTGATTCAGAACATTCAAAAAGATTTATGAAAAAGGAATTGTTAAAAAGAAAAAGAAGTGCATTAAAAGAAATGGCTAAAAGAGATTTAGTAAAAAAATCTAGAAGTAAATCTTATTCATTAAACAATAATATAAAGAATAATTAATTATATTATTCTTTTTTTATTTTAAATATGCTATAATTAATTAGTATTAATTGAAAGAAGTGAGATAATGAAGAAATACAATAATAATGATTTTAATATTAAAAATGTAGGAGAAAATGTTGAACTTTATGGTTGGGCTTCTAAAGTTCGTAATCTTGGAGGTCTTATATTTATTGATTTAAGAGATAGAAGTGGTAAAGTACAACTTGTAATTAATCCTGATAATAATTGTTATGAAGAAGCATCAAAAGTAAGAAATGAATATGTTTTGAAAGTAAATGGTATTATAGAGGAAAGACAATCTAAAAATCCTAATATGGCTACAGGCGAAATAGAGGTAAATGTTAGTTCTCTTGAAATATTAAATGAAGCTGCTACACCTGTATTTGAACTTGATAAAGATGATACTTTAGAAGATACTAGACTTAAATATAGATATTTAGATTTAAGACGTGATAATATTAAAAATAATCTTATTACAAGACATAAAATAACTATGGCTGCTAGAAAATTCTTATCAGATAATGGTTTTATAGAAGTTGAAACACCAATACTTTCTAAATCAACACCAGAAGGAGCTAGAGACTATTTAGTTCCAAGTAGAGTAAATAAGGGAAGTTTTTATGCACTTCCACAAAGTCCACAAATATATAAACAATTACTTATGATTGGTGGAATTGAAAAATATTTTCAAATTGCAAGATGCTTTCGTGATGAAGATTTAAGAGCAGATCGTCAACCAGAATTTACTCAAATTGATATGGAAATGAGTTTTGTAAGTGAAGAAGATGTTATGGATAATACAGAAAAATTATTCCAAACAATATTTAAAGAAGTAAAGGGTTATGATATAAAACTTCCACTTATGAGAATGAAATATGATGATGCGATTAACTATTATGGATCTGATAAACCTGATTTAAGATTTGATATGAAAATAAATGATGTTACTAGTGTATTTAGTAAATGTGATTTTGAATTATTTAAAAGAGAACTTGAAGATAATGGTATTATAAATGCAATTGTTGTAAAAAATGCAGCTGATAAATACTCTAGAAAAGATATAGATAAATTAACTGATTTTGTTAAAACATATAAAGCAAATGGTTTATTCTTCTTAAAATATAATAATAGTGAATTTGCAGGTAGTATTGCAAAAATATTAACTGATGAAGTAAGAGAAGAATTAATAAAGAGTTTATGCTTAGAAGAAAATGATTTAATATTTGTAATTGCTGGTAAAAAACTAATTACTAAGATAAGTCTTGGAGCACTTAGATGTAAACTTGCTAGAGATTTAGATTTAATTAAGAAAGGTGATTATAAATTCCTTTGGGTAACTGATTTCCCATCATTTGAATGGAGTGAAGAAGAGAATAGATTTGTTGCATGTCATCATCCATTTACTGCACCTAAAGATGAAGACATAGATAAATTGTTAACAGATAAAGAACATTGTTATTCTAAAGCATATGATATTGTTTGTAATGGTTATGAAGCAGGTGGTGGATCAATTCGTATCCATAATGCAGATGTACAAGAAAAAATGTTTGAAGCACTTGAATTAACTAAAGAAGATATTGAAGAAAAATTTGGTTTCTTTGTAAATGCATTTAAATATGGAACTCCTCCTCATGGTGGACTTGCAATTGGTCTTGAAAGACTTACAATGTTATTATGTGAAACAGATAATATAAAGGATGTAATAGCATTTCCTAAGACATCTTCAGCAAGTTGTCTTATGAGTGAAGCACCTAATAGTGTTTCAGAAAAACAATTAGAAGAATTAAATATAATGGTTAAGTAGCAAATATATGCTACTTTTCTTTGACAATATATTTATATTATGTTATTATAATTTTCACAAAGAGGAGATGAAAAAATGAGAGAAGCTGTTAATGAAGAATATATGAAAATGCTTTCAGAAGATTATGAATATGATTTAGCAAACGTAAAAAAATGTTGGATTTTATTAACTAATATATATGACTTTATTGAGAATGATGAAATGGGTGCTGAATGTCTTGCTAAATTAGTTGATTATAGACGTCAAAATCAAGATGCTGAAGAAAGAAAAAAGATAGAAAATCCGCTTGAGGATTCATATGAATGTAGTAGAATGGATATTTTTGATTGTATTCCTTTATTTAATGATATTTTAAGATCTGTTAAAGATACATATCCAATGAAAACAAAAATTGATGAAGAAAAAAGTAAAAAACTATTCTATAGAATGGAAGATTAAGAAAAAAGTAAAGTTTTGTCAAAAGACTTTATTTTTTTATTATGAATATGATATAATTAAGTTGCCTAGAAGAGATACAGGTGTAATAAAACCGACTAAATGACTTATAAGGGAATCAGAATTAGTAGGTGGTGTTGAATACTTAAATTTATTTAAGGATCCTAAAGCCTATTATGGGATGCCCACCTGCACATACGTGTAGGTTTATAGTCCCTGCCTCTTCTTTAGGCATTTTTTTGTGAGGTAAAAATATGTTTGATAGATTGGAAAGATTAATTGGTAAAGAAAATTTAAATAAATTACATGCTAAGACAGTTGCTGTTATAGGAGTAGGTGGTGTTGGTGGATACGTTGTTGAAACACTTATTAGAAATGGCATAGAAAACATTATAATAGTAGATGCTGATACCATAGATATAACAAATAAAAATAGACAAATAATTGCACTTGATTCAAGTTTAAGTATGAAGAAAGTAGATGCATTTGAAAAGAGAATAAACGATATAAATCCTAAATGTAATGTAACTAAATATGATATATTTTTAAATGAAGAAACTAAAAAGATATTGTTTAACAATAAAATAGATTACTTAGTTGATTCATGTGATACGGTAACTACAAAAATAATGCTTATTAGAGAGTGCTTAAATAGAAATATTAAATTTATATCAAGTATGGGAACTGGTAATAAATTTGATCCAACTAAATTAAAAATAATGGATCTAAAAAAAACAAGTTATGATCCACTAGCTAAAGTAATAAGACATGAAATAAATAAATTAAATATAAAAGATGACATAACTGTATTATCAAGTACAGAAATGCCTGTTAAAACAGGAATTAGAACACCAGCATCTTATAGTGTAGTACCAAATACGGCAGGTATATTAATTGCTGATTATATTCTAAAAGATATATTAAATGATTCAGTTATAAATGTATAATAAAAGGAACAATTATTTACTTTGTTCCTTTATTTTTTTTATTCTTTGATCTATAAGTGCTAAATTTTGTTCATATTTACTAGTTAATTTAGGCTTATAATATATTTTATTTATTAAATTATCTGGCATATATTGTTGAACTACATAACTACCTTTATAATCATGAGGATATTTATAAATAGTAGAATCTATTCTAATTGTTTCTGGAATAGGGTAGTTATTACCACTTTCAATATCTTTAATTGCATCATGTAGTGCGCTATATGCACTATTTGATTTAGGAGATAATGCCATTTCTGTAATTGTAACAGATAAAGGAATCATTGCTTCTGGCATTCCAACTCTTTCACAAGCATTAATGCAAGCATCAACTTTAGGACCCATTGATGGATTAGCAAGTCCAATATCTTCATAAGCAATAACTGTCATTCTTCTATAAATACTATCTAAATCTTCAATTACAAGAAGTCTTGCAAGATAATGTAATGCTGCATTTACATCTGAACCTCTAATTGATTTTTGAAATGCACTAAGTAAATCATAATGACCAGTTTCATCTTTATCAGCAAATAACGCAGGTTTATTATTTATTTTAGTTACAGCATCCATGGTTATATTTTTATCACTAGTAGAGTAATAACATATTTCAAGTAAATTATAGGCACTTCTAAGATCTCCAGATGATAGTTTTGCAATGTATTCTATTACATCCTTTTTTATTTTTATACCTTTTAAATCTTCACATTTAATAGCTCTATTAAGTCCTTCTATAACTTCATCTAAAGTAAGAGGCTTAAGTTCAAATATTTGACATCTACTTCTAATTGCCGGATTAATTTTGTGATATGGATTAGATGTAGTAAGACCAATTAAAGTAATAAGTCCAGATTCTAGATGTGGAAGTAGTATATCTTGTTTATCTTTATTAAGTCTATGTATTTCATCCATTATAAGTACAATACCATCATACATTTTTGCTTCTTCTATTACAACTTCTATATCTTTTTTATTATTAACAGTTGCGTTAAGTACTCTATATTTTTCATTTATAGATCCTGCGATAGCGCATGCGATAGATGTTTTACCAATTCCAGGATTACCATATAAAATCATAGAAAATATTCTTTTATTATTTATAAAGTTTCTAATAGGAGCATTTTCTCCAACTAAGTGTTTTTGACCGATAACGTCATCAATTGTTTTTGGCCTTAATTTAAGCGCTAGTGGTGTATTCATATTTATCAGTCCTTTCATATATAATTATACAATAAATTATCAATTATTCATATAATTTATTATGGATAAAGATAAATTAGATAAGTTAAAAGATATTAAAATAGAAAATTTTATTTGGGTAATTTATATAATAATTATTATTCTTAGTTATTACGCAAATAGTGTTGAAAAGAAGTTTCTTTTATATGATGATGAAAAAAGTAAAAAGGAGTATCAAGAATTAATGATTTTTATATTCTTAATATTACTTATAGTGTATTATTATTTTGCTCAAGATGGATACAATAAAATTATGGAGTTAAATGAAAATGATTCAAATAAAAAGAAAGTATTATCGTATGCGGCATTTATAGGTTCATTTTTAATTTTAATTAGTGGAATTATATTTTTATATATTTTGATTGTTGATAATAAAATAGAAACTGAAATAGCATTTAGTTAAAAACTAACAAAATTTAAAAGTTAAAAATTAAAACTATGTAAATAATTGTACACCTTTTACTTATTATATATACATTAATTGACAATAATAAAATTAATTGCTATATTTAAAATAGCGAAGGAGATAACAGTATGAAAGAAAATAGAGATTATAGTGGTAAAACAGAAAGAATTATAGAAGAAGAATATGATAAAAAAACAAAAGCAATAGATGACAAATTAAATATTGATAGAAGAATTAAACAAACAAATAATGCTAGAAGGAAACAAGTTGCAATTCAAAAAAGTGTAATGATTGCAGCATTTGCTGTTTTAACAACATTGGGTGCTAAACAAGTCTATAATATTAATAAAGGAGAAGAAATGATTGCTAATGATTTTCATAGTAATGTAACATCAGATATTGGATGTGGTAATTATACAGATGGTTTCCATTTCAATATTGGACAACAAAATGTTTCATATGATTATGCAATTGATTATATAAGATCACAAGCAGATTTAAAAGGATATGATGATGTTCAAACATATATAGCATTAAAAAGAATGTATAGTAGAGAAATTGCAAAAGATGTTGTAGGCGAAACAATTGATGGTGATGATATTATTAAAGAAGCCTACAAAACTTATAAAGCAGATACAGTAACAAAAGAAGAAGGTGCAAGTTATGGAAAATAAGGAATTAGAAGCAGTTACATTTAACAATATTGATTATGCGATATTAGATGAAATAGATAATTTTATTTATACAGTAAATGTAAATAATGCAAACGATATTAAGATTTTTAAAACTAAAATAGAAGAAGATAATGAAATATTAGAAGAATTATCAGAAGAAGAACAAAGTGTTGCATTAGTTAAATTTTATGAAAAACATAAAGATTTAGTAAGTAAAAATGAATAATTTAAATGTCATAAAGTTAGATTTAATTTCTAACTTTTTTTAATTTTTACATAATATTTAAAAAATATGAAAAATATTTCATATGAATATTGCTTCATATGAAAAAGTATGATATTATGTATATGAAATTTATTTCATATAAGGAGGAGCTATGAATAATTTTATAGAATTTAAAAATGTAACAAAAGGTTACAAAATAGGTGATAAAACTTATAATGCACTTGATAATGTAAGTTTTTCATTACCAAAGGGGGAATTTGTTTGTATACTTGGTCCATCAGGAGCAGGTAAATCAACACTTTTAAACTTACTTGGTGGAATGGATACTGCAACAAGTGGTGATATAATAATAGATAAAGAAAATATATCTAAAAAAAGTGATAAAGAACTAACTAGTTATAGAGCAGAAAATGTAGGATTTATATTCCAATTTTATAATATACTTCCAACATTAACAGTTTTAGAAAATGTTGAAATAGTAAAGGATATTGTAAAAAAGTCTAAATCAGCTAAAAATATACTTAAAGAGGTAGGACTTGAAAACCATTTAAATAAGTTCCCTAATCAATTATCAGGAGGTGAACAACAAAGGGTATCAATCGCAAGAGCAATTGCTAAAAATCCTAAATTACTTTTATGTGATGAACCTACTGGTGCACTTGATTCAAAAACAGGTGTAGAAGTATTAAAATTACTTAAAAAACAATGTGATGCAAATAACGGAGAAAATACAGTTATTATAGTTACACATAATGCTTTAATCGCAGAAGTTGCTGATAGAGTAATTAGACTTAAAAATGGTCAAATAGAAAGTAATACAGTAAATAAACATCCTAAAAACATTGATGAGGTAGAGTGGTAATATGCTTAAGAAAAAAATGTTTCGTGATATAAAACAAAATTTATCACAATTTATAACAATATTCTTAATGGTATTAATTGGTGTAATGGTTTATGTTGGTATTGAAGCATATATGGATGGTATGACTAGTGCCGCAGATAATTTTTACAAAAATAATAATATACAAGATTTAAATGTAATGGGTAATCTGAGTGATAAAGATTTAGATAAAATTAAATCATTAGATAACGTTAAAGATGCAGAAAAAAAACTTGTTGTTAATGCAATTGACAAGAATGATAAAGATAAAACATATTTGCTTAGTTTTATTGATTCAAATAATATTTCAAAATTTCATATAATGGATGGAGAAAAATTTGATGTTAATAAAAAAGGTGCATGGGTTGATAACTTTTATGCAGAAAAAAATAATTTAAAAGTTGGAGACACAATAAAAATTAAATATGATACATTCTCTTTAGAAGAAAAAATATTAGGACTTATTAATGTACCAGATCATATTTATGATGTTAAAGATGAGTCAGAACTTGTTCCAAATAGAGAAAATTTTGGATTTGTATATTTATCAGTTAATGAAATTCCTGAAAGTTATATAAAAGACTTAGTAATGAAAGAAATGAAAATAACTGATGAAAAAATATTTGATAAATATGTGACAAACTTTAATTATAAAGAATATATACCATATAACTATATTATGGTTGATGTAAATAAAAAGAAAAATGTAACAAGCGTAAAAGAAGATATAGAGGATAATGTATCTAATGCAAAAGCAATAGTAAAAATAGAGGATACATTATCATATCAAAGATACCAAGGAGAAATAGATGAAGGAGCATCTTATGTAGGTATTTTCTCAGGGTTATTCTTATTCATCGCAATGCTTTCAGTTATTACAACTATGACAAGAGTTGTTAAAAAACAAAAACTTCAAATAGGTACAATGAAAGCACTTGGTATAAAAAATTCTAAAATAGTAATGCATTATATTGGTTATGGTTTCTTTGTATCACTTGCTGCAGCAATAGTTGGTATTATTTTAGGTAAATACTTTATTGGAACATTCTTCCTAAATATGGAAATGGATTATTTTGAAGTTCCAAATGGTGTACCAGTTGTAAAACCACTTAGTTATTTAGTAGCATTATTAGTTGTAATGGTAGTTTCATTTATAACATACTTAACTTGTCGTAAGGAACTATTTAAAAAACCTGCTGAAGCACTTAGAAATGAAGTACCTAATGTAAAGGTAAGTTCATTTAATTTAAGTACAAAAGGTATATTTAAAAAATTAAATTTCTCTAGTAAATGGAACTATAGAGATATACTTAGAAATAAATTTAGAACTGTAACAGCAGTTGTAGGTATTGTTGGTTGCTGCATGCTTATTGTATGTGCATTTGGTATGTTAAATAGTATGAATCATTTTATTAAATTACAATTTGAAGATTTATATAACTTTAATTATAAATTATCATTAAAGGAAAATATAAAAGATGATGAATTAAAAGTATTAACTGATAAATATGGTAATAATACTAGTGAAACACTTACTATTGAAACAAAAATAGGTAAAGAAAGAGAAGCAAATACAATATTTGTAACTAATGCTGGAAACTTAGTAAGATTCCAAAATGAAAATGGTGAATTTATTAAAATTAATAAAAATAATGGTGTTTATGTTACAAGAAAATTAGCAGGTCAAAAGAATTTAAAAGTTGGTGACACAATTAAATGGCATATATATGGCGTTAACAAGTATTATGAATCAAAAATAGTAGGATTAACAAAAGATCCACAAGTACAAAATCTAACAATGACTAAAGAATATTTAGAAAGTTTAGATATTGATTATAAGCCTGATTCACTTTATACAAATACTGATTTAAAAGGCGTTAAAGATATTAAAAATGTAAGTTTAGTACAGGATATAAATGAACTTAAAAATGGCTTAGAATCAATGCTTTCAATGATGAAGAGTATGATTATGCTTATTATAGTATTTGCTATAGGACTAGGTGCAATAATTATTTATAACATGGGAATTCTTTCATATAGTGAAAAACAATATCAATTTGCAACTTTAAAAGTATTAGGATTTAGTGATAAGAAAATCAGAAAAATATTTGTACAGCAAAATAACTGGATTACAGTATTATCAATAATAATTGGACTTCCAACTGGTTATTATATGACATCATGGATCTATGAAAGTGTTATAGCAGATAACTATGATTTAAGTGCATACATTAATTTAAGTACTTATTTAATCGCAATTATAGGTACAATTTTGGTTTCAATTATAGTATCGAGAATGCTTTCTAAGAAAGTAAATAAAATAGATATGGTTTCTAGTTTAAAAGCAAATGAATAAAAAATGTGATATAATTATAAATAGGTGATATTAATGGGTGAAATTAGAAATCCAATTAAAAAAAGTTCAATAGAAAAGAAAAATAAAATACTAGAAAAAGGATTTACTCTTATGTGTGAAAAAGGTTACCATAATGTAAATAGTGTCGATATAGCAAAGTATGCAGGTGTATCAACAGGTATTATATATCAATATTTTACTGACAAAAGAGATATATTTATTGAAGGAGTTAAAAACTATTCAAGTAATATAATGTTTCCTATGATTGATATTTTAGATAATACTAAAATAGATAAAAATAATCTAGAAAAAATATTAAATAACATGATTGATAGTTTTATAGATACACATAAAATGAGTAAAAAGGCTCATGAAGAATTAATCGCAATGAGTCATATAGATGATGAAATAAATCAAATTTTTAAAGATAATGAACTTAAAATGAATGAAAAAATTGTAAATACACTTAAATATAATAATTTTAATGTTAAGAATTTAAATGAAAAAGTGCATATTATAATAGGTCTTATAGATAACTTTTGCCATGAAATTGTTTACCATGCACATAAGAGTTTAAATTATGATGTAATGAAAAAAGAAGTTATTAATATAGTGTTATATTTGTTAAAAGATTAGAATTAGTTTACTAATCTTTTTTATTTGTTGTATAATTATTATGGTGAATGATATGGATATAGATGCACAAATAATAGAATATATAAATTATGTTGAAATAGAAAGAGGTCTTAGTAAAAATACAGTTGATGGTTATTATAGAGATCTTGCTGCTTTTTTTGAATATGTAAAGAAGCCATATAAAAAAATAGAAAAAAAAGATATTACAAATTATATAATGTATATTAGTAAAGATAAAAATTCTAAAACAGTTAATAGACATATAGTATCTATTAGAAATTATTTTAAATATTTATCTAGAAATGGTTTAATTAGTGATAATCCTTGTGATGATATTGTTGGTCTTAAAATGCCAAAAACAGTTCCACATGTTTTAAATGAAGATGAAATAAATAAACTTTTAGATATAAAATGTGAAAATGCATTAGATTATAGAAATAAGGCTATGCTTGAGCTTATGTATTCATCTGGTCTTAGAGTATCAGAATTATTAAGTTTAGAAGTCAATGATATTGATTTTGAAATGAACGCTGTTAGATGTTTTGGTAAAGGTAGTAAAGAAAGAATTGTACCACTTGATGATATAGCAACTATTGCTTTAAAAAATTATATTAATGTATATAGAAATACACTTTTAAAAAATAAGTCTTCTAATTTATTATTTTTAAATGCACACGGGAATAGTTTATCAAGACAAGGCTTCTTTAAAATACTAAAGGAAATTGCATTAGAAAAAGAAATAAATAAAGAATTATCACCTCATACTATAAGACACTCATTTGCGACTCATTTAATTAATCATGGTGCAGATCTTAGAAGTGTGCAAACACTTTTAGGACATGAAAATATTAAAACAACACAAATATATACTCATATATCTAATAATTATGTAAAAGAAAAATATAATGAAACACATCCTAGAAGTAAAAAAATGTAAAGATAAGTGTTAAAAAAATTTACACTTATTTTTTTCTTTTGTATAATTAAATAGTAAGGGAGAAATTTTTATGAATGATAGATATAATAAATGGTTAAATGATAATGGAATAAGTGAAAGTGATAAAGAAATATTAAAAAATATGACTGAAAAAGAAAAAGAAGAATCATTTTCTTCTGATTTAGAATTTGGTACTGCGGGTATTAGAGGATTAATGGGACTTGGATCAAATAAAATGAATAAATATACTGTAGGTAAAGCAACTGTAGGACTTGCTAATTATTTAAATAAACATCATGATAATCCAAGTGTAGTAATCGCATATGACACTAGAAATAATTCAAGTGATTATGCACTTGATGCTGCTTTAATACTAAATTATTATGGTATTAAAACATATTTATTTAAAGAATATACATCAACTCCAGAACTTTCTTTTGCAGTTAAATATTTAAATTGTACAAGTGGTATAGTTATTACATCATCACATAATCCAAAAGAATATAATGGTTATAAAGTGTATAATAATAAAGGAGGTCAAATAGTGCCTCCAGAAGACGATTTAATTATAAAAGAGGTAAATAGTTTAGATAACTTTGAATCACTTAAATATGCCCCTAAAAATAATGAATTATTTTATATTACACCAGATGAAGTACATGAATCTTTTGTAAAAGAAAATGAGAGAGCAATTATACATAAAGAATTATTAGATAAATATGCTAAAGATATAAAAGTTACATATTCATCACTACATGGTGTTGGAATAAAGACTGCTAAAGAATTACTTGATAAATATAAATTTAATTATAATATTGTAAAAGAGCAATGCATTTATGATGGTAATTTTACAACAGCACCTGAACCAAACCCAGAATATGAAAAAAATTATGAACTTGGAATTAAATACGCTAAAGAAAATGATTCAGATATTATTATATTAACAGATCCAGATGCAGATAGAGTAGGGGCAATGTATAAAGTAAATAATGAATATAAACAAATAAATGGTAACTTAATAGGGGCTTTATTCGCAAATTATATTCTTGAAAATAAAAATATAACTAATAATTCATATATGATAAAAAGTATTGTTTCAACTCCTCTTGTTAGTAAAATGTGTGAAGAAAAAGGTATTAAATGTTATGAAGTGTTAACTGGATGCAAAAATATAGCAAATAAAAGAAATGAATTAATAGATAAAGATTATTTATTTGGTTTTGAAGAAAGTTTAGGATATATGTTTAATATAAATGTAAATGATAAAAATGGATTTTCAAGTATGTTATCATTTTTAGAAATACTTTGCTACTGTAAAAGTAAAGATATAACTCTTAATGATTATATAGAAAATATATTTAAAAAATATGGATATTATAAAGAAGAAACTTTATCATTTGTTTATTCAGGATTAGATGGTAAAGATATCATAAATAATTATATGAATTCATTTAGAAATGATATAATAAAATTTGATAAAAAACATACTAAAAAAGATTACTTAAACGAAGAAAATGAACTACATACAAATGCATTAAAATATGTATTTGAAGATAATTCATGGATAATGCTTAGGCCATCAGGAACTGAACCTAAAATTAAGGTTTATTTAGGTGTAAAGTGCGATAGTGAAGTTTCATCAATAAATGAACTTAATGAATTAAAATCACAAATTAATGAAATTTTCAAGGTAGAAAGTTAAATTTCTACTTTTTTTCATATATACTTGACAAGATAAGTGTAAATATTATATAATATTCTCATTTGCGATAAGTGAATGGGGAAGGAGAGTCTAATATGGATATTAATAAGTACTTTGATAATTACTTAGATATCACAACAAAAGACGGCAAAACAATTCATATAGAAAAAAAGAATGTTTATATTAATGACTCTTCACAATTCAATGGAAACATTAATATAATACATAAGGGGAACAATATCGTAATATTAAGAGAAGTATATTCATTTGATGATAAAAGATTAAGATATTCCTATGATGAATATACTAATCCAAAAATCTATGATACATACGAAAAAGATGAAGATGGTAGTGAAAAACCAATTACCGTAATAGAAAGTTATAAAGAAAGAAAAAATAAAATCGGTAGCATAGGGGATATAAAGAGTACAAAAACTGATAGAGATGAACAAGAACAAGTTAAAAGTAAGAAACCTAAGATTTTACAATTATTAAGACCTAAAGATGATAAAAAATCAGATTTAGCTGCCGCATAATAAATAATATATAAAGCACTTATGTGCTTTTTTCTTTTAAAAAAATAGTTACAACTCCCCTAGTTAAATTTTTATAAAAAAGGGTAGATATAACTATTAATATAGATCTAAAATAAACTATTTTATTATCTTAATTATTATCTTAATATAATACATTATTAATTACAATTAAGTTATAAATAAATTTACTATAGAATTATATTAATTATCTGTTAACAAAATAATATTAAATAATACATAAATAAATTTAATATATAATTAATAATAAATCAGTAAATAAAAATATCTCATTATAATAGTGAGATATTAATTACATATATAATATTAGATGTATAATTAATCATATTTATTTCAAAATATGCTAGTTTACATAATAAGTATTATCTGAAATTGCATCTATATTTTTCTAGATTGTATTTCAGCCATCTTTTCTAGTACTTCAGAATAATTACTTTCATTTAATTCAGTATAACCAAGTTCTTTTAAAGCTTGTACTTTAGCAGAATTTAATTCTTGCGTTCTAGATAATTTTTCCTCATGTTTTGCTTCAATTTCATTTGTAAATTTCTTATGCATTTCTAATAACTTATTTTTAGATGCACCTTTACTATTATATAATACCATTGCTGAATATAATATACTTTCAAATGCAAATTGATTATCCTCTTCAAAAATAAATTCGTTAGGGGAGACGAATCCAGTTGTTTTAGCAACATAACCAAGCATATATTTTATTTCTGGTACATCTTCTAATACTTGTAAGAAGTAATATAAATATCTATATACTTTTGACATTTGTCCAGTTGTATCATCCTCTAAATTTTCTTTAAGTAAGAATACTATATCATTTAATAATGCTTGATCTTTAGCATTTATTCCATCAAATGATATGTTCCCCTTCTCTACTATACCTGAGTTATTATCATTTATTAAATTATTTGCGTGTTTAATAAAATCATTAGTTATTTTTATATTTTCTATTTCATCTGCTGATTTTATTTGTAATAAATTAAATAATTTCATTTTCTTTTCAAGTGGCCATAAATTAACATCTTCCATTTCAAGATAATTATAAACCATTTGTCTTGATACATTTAAGTATTTTGCTAACTTTACTTTTGATATTCCAATTTCACTTAATATTTCATTTAATCTTTTCATCATTGTCTATCTCTCCCTACTCTTCTACTATAATATTATTTTATCATTTTACAGAGAAATGTCAAGTAAAAGTAAAATAAAAAGTGAATTTTTAATCCACTTTGTTTTGAGTATCATCAGTTTCTTTTTTTCCTTCTTCGAAACCTTGACTAACACTTTTAGCAATTGTTCCAGCAGCATCTGCGACTGTTGGTGTAATATCATTAATTGTTTCCTTTTTTATAGGCATTGTTTGTTGTGTAGTATATGCTGTTATTTCTCTTCTATGAGCCATATAAGCCATTACACCACCAACAATAAGTAATACAAAACCTGCTGATGAAACAAAACCACCTAATGCATATAATCCAACACTAGTAAATGAATCCATTGAACTATCTGTTCCAGCTGTTACAGATTCCTTCATTGAATTAACAAATTCTTCACCATCATCATCATTATTAATACTGTTATTGAATGAATCAAATAAATTTGAAGCACTATTGTTAAATGAATCCATTGCTTTTCTTTCTGAATTTTTAAAATTTACAAATGCAACTATTATCATTATAATACCAATGACAAGAAGAATTGCACCAATAATTAAAAGTGTTTTACTTATTTTTTTAACCTTTTTATTAGTTTCTTGATATTTTTCTTCACTTAAATATTTTTCTTGTTCCACATTTTCACCAACTTTCTACTCACTTAATTTATCTTGTGTGTCATTAGATATATTTTTCTGTTCTGTAATACCATTGCTTATACTATTACTTATTGTTTCTGCTGAATTTGCAACTGTTGGAGTAATCTTCTTTATACTTTCTTGTTTAATTGGCATCATTTGTTGAGTTGTAAATGCTTTGATTTCTCTCTTCTTAGAAATAATATAGAAAGTTAAAGAAACAACAATTCCGACACAAATTAAAATAATTCCAATAATTATTACGAGCTTATAATCTTTAGCAACTGCTAAATCATAATAACCTGTATAATCTTTATTATTTATTTCATCTGTCTCATCATCTAATGCTTCAATTTTAGAGTAAATTTCACTTGCTTCAGAAGAACATTTTTGTTTATTTGCAAGCCAATTTGAAGCACTCATATCTAACGAATTACATTCGTATTGCTTTTCATCATATTGTTTTTTTATTGTTGCTCTTTCATTAATGATTTCTTGTAGTCTTTTTTTTGCTTCTGCTACATTTTGTTTTGATTCGTTGTATGCCGCTTCATATCTTTCTTTATTTAGTTTTTCTGCTTCTTTTTTTGATATATCTGTTGCAATAATACCTGTTGCAATTAAACCACTACCAATTACTATTGCAATTATAAGTATTATTAATGATATTTTAGTAATTCTCTTCTTTGTTTTTTGATACCATTCTTCATTCAAATATTCTTTTTTGTTATCCATTCATAAACACTTCCTTTCAATTTTAATTATTAATAATTAAATGGATTACTAATATTCTTTTTTTTATTATTTTCTCCCCATAAACTCACTCCTACCCTTATTCTAAATTAAGCATACCATATATTTTAAAAAAATTATCTATAATTCGACACATTTTTTAAAAACTAATCATTTGTTAACAAAAATGTACAAAAAAATCACATAAAATATGTGACTTTATAAATACCAAAGTTTTTTACCATCTTTCACTATATCTATATAAACTAAATTTTCATTAGTTTATTAGTATTAATTTATATTGTCATTATTATTAGTGTTTTTTATAGCTTGTTCATTATTTTTGATTTCAAACAAACTATAATCATCACTTAGTTCTTCACAATCATCATAATTAGATTTTTTCTTTTTTTTATTTTTTATAATAAATATAATTATTATTCCTATTACTATAAGGCATATAATTAATATTATAACTGGTAAAATTGATATTTTTTCGTTATTTTCTACACTAGTTGTAATGTCTGTATTTGGTATAGTTGACATAGTTACAAAGTATTCAGAAGTATTATCTAAACTAAATTCAATATAACCATTATCTAATTTTATTTTATTTTTTAATAAATAAAGTTTATTGTTTCTATATGAATATACATTAACGAAATCATTATTTTCATATTTATTGCCTGCAAATAATTTTAATTTTGTACCTGAAGGTAAATCATTTTGTTTTAATACTACAAACAATCCATCTGCGTAATTAGATAGTTTTAATATATCTTTTTTATTATCTGAATTACTGGTAATAATTGTTGATAGATTTGATGTTGTTTTTATTTTTGATCCGTCTATTATCCAACTATATGCTAAACTTTTATCATCATTGTAATAATTAAATTTAACTGTCTTTTTGCTATTTTTTATTTTTTCCAAATCTTCTTTAGTAATAATTGTATCAGATTTTATTGTTATATTTATATCAGTAATTTTATTATTATTTAATATTGAATCTAAGTCTTCTAAATAATAACCATCTTTTCTTGTTACTTTAATATTAATTTTATTTTGTGAACCATTTTCCGCTGTCACAATAATTTCTATATTATTTTCGCCAACATTTATATTGTGGTTTCCTGTACCTGTTACCTTTGATTTAGAGTCTTCTGCAGTTGCTTTTACATTAATATTTGTTACATCATTTGTTACTGATAAAGTATAATTATTTGAGTCAACTTTTATTAAATTATAACCATCAACTGATATATTCTTAATATTATTATTTTTAGATTTATTGTCATCATCATTTTGAGTACTATTTTGTTTATTATTGTTATTATTTGTTTGATTATTATTATTATTGTTGTTATTATTACCTGGTTGTGATGGTGTTGGAGATGGAGCTGGGGCAGGTTTTTGTGAAACACTTACACTTCTGCTTCCTGATACAGATACAGCATTACCATCAGAAGCAGATGTTACATCCCCACTCAATCTAATTACAATTGTTCCCTCACCTGTTGCTGTGCATGTTGCACTGAATGATCTATTTGTATCAAGTGCATCATCAGATGCATCTGCTTTGTGTATAGTGCATCCATTTACTGGACCGCTTGCTGTAACATGCACATTCCAAGCAGCAGATGAAGTGACATACAATGATACAGTAAAACTATCACCAACATATACATTTCCAGAACTAACTGATATGCTACTAGATGCTGCATAAACACTTGTATTAAATGCAAACATTGATATTAAAGATATCAATAAAATTTTTATCTTTTTCACTTTTTATTCCTCCTAATTTCTATTTTATTAGTTTTGAACCCAACAAATGTTGTCTAACTCTTAACAAATCTGCTGAATTTATTGTATTATCATAATTTATATCTGATGACAAGAAATATGCGCCATTTAAAACATTAGTTCCTAATAAATGTTGTCTTATTTTTAATAAATCTGCCGAATTTATCTTACCATCTCCATTTATGTCTCCAATAACAACATTTGTAAATTCTTTATATAAGTCTGTGTTATGCATTATTTTTGTTTTACCACCAGTATATAATATTTTTTTATTATTAATTTCTTTATAATCAATATTTACTGTATAACCACTACCTAAAGTAATGTTTGATTTAAATGTATCATATTCTGTATTAACCATTATTTTACTAATATAATTATTTATTTTATCAACTTCATAATTATTTATTATATAAGAAATATCATCTTCAATAGTCAATGTTCTTTTACCAAAATATTCTTTATGATTGTTATCATAAAATACTTTATATTTAATTTCATATATTCCTACTTCTTTATATTTTGGAAGTTCATTTAATGTATATTCACCATTAGAATCCATATATCTTAATGTATAATCACTAGAATATATTAAATCAACATCTATTGTATGTTCTTTACCATCATACTTTACTGTTACATCTTTAGAATTATCTTGAACAGATATATCTGCTTTACTAATTTCAACCTTAACAATAACATCTTTAGTTGTACCATCTTCCCATATATAATTAGTATTCTTTAATGAAATAATTACATCATAAATTCCAACATTTGTTCCCTTATTATTTTTAGCAATCATAGTATCTTCATTATATCCAGGAACATCCAAAATAATTTCTTTTCCATTATAAACATAATTCCATGTTGGACTAACTGGTTTTGAAATTTTCAATGGTTCTATAGTAAAATCAACAATAAAATCTTTTTCTTGTTTTCCATTATCAAATGAATAATCAATAAATTTATCATCGGATAATTTTAATTTTATAGTTGCTTTCTTCTTGCCTACATTTTCATCTGAAGAAATTGCACTTAAAATACTATACTCATTTTTTTCTAAATTAGAAACATTTATATTTTCTAATGAGATATTTGTTGTGCCATCATATACTTTATTTTGAATAGATATTTCCGGGTTAATTATCTTTTTTTCTTTATTGACATTAATTGTAATATCAATATTTTCTATTGTTTCATAATTTTTTGTATCACTTGGAATATATTTTGCTTTATATTTTACTTTTCCACCTTTGTTAATAATTTGTGAATCATCCATCCATTTAAAACCATCAGGTAACTGAATTTCTGATAATTTTTGTCCAAATTCTGCAGTTAAATCTGTAGGTATAGTATATGTTGGGGTTGCTTTAACTACAACAATTGGAATCTTTTCATTAACTAAGACATCATATCCTTGCTTAGTTTTTATACTTATTATAAGATATGTATCACCAAATTGAATTCCTTTGCTTGGATCTTGATATTCTTTTGAAAAAGTACGTCCTTCTGATAATGGACCTTTAACACTATAATCATCTTCGTATAGATATTCCTCTCTAGTTTCTTTTTCATAATACGTTAATTTTGCATAAGGAACATCATCATTAACTAAATATTGAGCAGCAGTATACTTGTCTTTTAAATTCATTATTTCATATTTATCTGGTTCAAAATGTCTATAATTATAATTATTACTATCTAACCAATCTTTAATTGAAGAATCTTTATGAGTGTAGAAGATTAAATCTTCATTTTTAATTTCTCCTTCATTTGTTCTTTTAAATGTATTTTCATTTATATAAAGATTGTATCCTAAAAAATACACATTTTTTAACCAATTGCAATCTTTAAATGAGTTTTCGCCTAATCTTTTTACTGTTTCTGGAATAGTTACATTTCTTAAGTAAGTATTACCAGTATATGCATAATTTCCAATTTCAGTAATATAATCAGGAAGCTCAATATCACTTACACTACCACTATTTGATACACCAATTAATAATTTGTTATTATTTTCAACAATCCCAACTCTATCAATAACTTTATATGGTCCATTAAGTTCAGATCTACCATATACCTTTTTTATTGGTGAATAAGCAAAAGCATCCTCAGCAATATAATCTGCACCATATAAATAAAGTTCTTCAACGCCAGAATTCAAAAATGCTTTACTTTCAATTCTTGAACCATCAAAAGTTACTTCTTTCAAATTTTTACAGTTTTTAAATGCAAATGAGGAAATAGTATCAAAGGGTGCTCCAATATTAATTCTTTCAATCCCACTCTCAGAAAATGCATATTCACCAATTGAATTAACTGTTCCAAAATCAAACTTTGATAACATAAAAGTATTATAAAATGCATATCCTTTTATATCAGAAGATATATATAATTCTATAGAGGATAATGAGACACAATTATAAAAAGTATATTCTTTTATTTCATCTAAAACTATTTGATCATATTTAGAATGATATAATTTTGTTAGTTTTTTACAATTATAAAATGCATATTTTCCAATAGTCATTTGTCTTGTCCCAGAGTTGTCATTTTTTCCAATGATATCCAATGATAGTAATTCATAACAATCTTTAAAAGCATATTCACCTATTTCTGTAATTGGTATATCTATTGTTTCTATTTGACTTGATTCAAAAGCATGATTACCTATTTCTATTTCATCATTTGTACCATGTATATATTTAATATTTGTATTTGATAATGCATAATTTCCTATTCTTTTAAAGTAACTAGGCAAATATAAATGTACATAATTTTTAAAATCAGCACCTGATTCAGAAAACTTAAAGTCATCTGCAAATGCAGTTACTTGTTTAGAATCTATAGTTTCTGGAACATACAATTTACTAATTTCTAAATTATGATTTTTATAACCTATTATTTCTACTTTTTCATTATCTAAAGCATTGTATTCCCAACCACTTTCTAAATTTGTTGGATTTTTAATTTCTATCTCTTTACTTATATCCCCAACTTTAATAGTAACTTTTTGGGTATCAGAAATAGTTGGAGAATAATTTAATACTTCTAAATCAGTTATATCACCTAGTGATAAAGTTTTTTCTGTACCATCTGCATATAATACATCCGCCTTAGTTCCCATTAAATTTGTTATAGAATAATAATTATATTTTGTAAATTTAATTTCTTTTATTTCAACATTTATTATTTCTTTACTTTTATTTTTATATATTCCATATTTATCACAATATTTTCCATTACAGAATTCTACATTTTGAAATGATATAAGTCCATTTCCATAATATTGATCCCAACCAGGTTCACCTAAATCAATAGAGCTTTCTTTTAATATATCAATAATATTATCTAACGTTAAATCCTTATTATATCCTTTTAAGATTGCTACTGAACTTACAGCATGAGGTGTTGCCATTGATGTTCCACTTATAGTTTCATGGTCATCATCATCATTATTACCATTTTCTTTTGAAATAGCTGCATCTTTGCCCATTATACTTTTAATTTTAGTTCCTGGTGCTGTAAATGTAATGTATGAACCATAATTTGAAAATGATGATTTTTTTAGATTTGAATCAACAGATGCAATAGCTATAGTATTGTCTAGTGCTGCAGGATAAAGTTTTTCACTTGTATTCTCATTACCTGCTGCAGCAACACTTATAATATTTTGTTCTTTAGCCGATTCAATTGCCTGCTTTAACGCACCATTATATCCGTAACCGCCAAAACTCATATTAATTACATCAGCCTTTTTATTACGTACTATATAGTTTATTCCAGCTATAATATCTGTAGAATACATTGAACCATTTCTACTTACTTTAATTGGAAGTATTTTTACGTTATTAGGTGTTCCCTCTGCTATTGTACCTGCAACATGTGTTCCGTGACCATTTTCATCATTCATTACTGTTATTGAATCTTCTAAAACATTATACATTTCACTAATTTTACCATTATAATATTTATTAAATAATTCTATATTGCATCCAGAATCTATTATCGCTACAGTAACCGGTTTTATATTTTCTGAATAGTTATTTGCTGATGCACTAGCACTATCTAATGCCATTTTTTCAATTCCCCATGAATTGTAGTTTGTTGATTGCGTAGTGTATACTCCGTTTTCTTCCACACTTTCAATTTTTTTGTCTTTCTTTAATTGTTCTAATGCAGATTTCTTTTCTTCATCTGAATCATATTGTAATATATATTGATTATTTGGTGCTTCAATTATATTTTTTGCACCATAAGAATTTTTTATTTTACTTTTCGATATTACAATAAGCATATTATCTTTATCTTCATTAGAATTATTTTCACTAATTTCTTTAAAATATTTATCAACAAATTCATCAGATAAATAAGAAATATTGATATTCCTTGTTTTTTCTGTTTTAAAGAAATTATCTTTTATTATACAAACCCCGCTTATAACAATTATTATAATTAAACTGCTAAACACAAAAAAATTTGATATCTTTTTGCTCTTTTTACATTTTTTACCCATAAATTTACTCCTACCCTTATTCTAAATTAAGTATACCATATATTTTAAAAAAATTATCTATAATTCGACATATTTTTTAAAAATTAATTTTTTGTTAACAAGAATATGTAAAAAAATCACATAAAAATATGTGATTTTATAAGTACCAAAGTTTTTTACCTTTCCATTATTTTATGTATCAATTGAACTGTCTGTTATTATATGAGTTTAGTATATTTATTATATTATTGTTATATGGTTTTATATTTTTATTTTATATCTATATCTTCCATTTTTTCACCACCCTCCTATGTTAATTCAATTTTATCATTTATATAATATTTTGACAATATATTACATTTTATTTCAAAAAAATCGCATAAGATATGTGACTTTATAAATATTAAAGTTTTTTATTACTTTTTAGAATTTTGTCTGTTGATTGTAAATTATTAACATATTCTTCATATTTTTTATTATATTCACTTGAAATGTTTTCATCTATACCATACATATTTAGCATTATTGAACTACCCATTATATTCATCACTCTTACGCCATCAAAGAGAAGATTATTAGATCTCAAACTATAAAATCTTGTCACTCCAATAAAATTATCATCAAGATAAGGTATTAAATCATTTAAAAGTTGTTCGTGTAATATAGATATATATTCTGGAGTAATTCCTAAATTAAAATGTCTTTCAAAATCTTTGTAAGGAACATATATATCAGCGGTACACATATCTTTGCCATCAACTTCATGAATACCTAAATTTATTTTAGCCTTTAATTTATTTCCATCAGATAAAATCTCATTAATATATTCAATAATTAATTTAGATCTAACTTTTGATAATTCTTGTGCTTCGCTTATTTCCATTATATCACTTCTTCCAACTTATAATTTCTATAAATACCAAAGTTTTTTACCATTTTTTCTAACTTCTTTTATAATTCCGCCACCTAAGCATTCTTCACCTAAATAAAGTACGCATGCTTGTCCAGGTGTAACAGATTTAACATTATCATATTTAACACTTAAATTACCATCTTCTAAATATTCAATAGCAACATCTATATCACTTTGTCTATATCTAAATTTAGCAGTGCATTTTTTTGGCCTTTTTTTACTAATAAAATTAACATCTTCTATTATTGCTTCATCAGTTAGTAAATATTTCGTATCATCACCTAAAGAAACATATAATACATTTTTCTCCAAATCTTTACCAACAACATATAGTCTTTTTTCATTACCACCAATATCAAGTCCTCTTCTTTGACCTATTGTATAATACATAAGACCCATATGTTTACCAAGTACTTCATTTGTATCAATATCAACAATATCTCCTTCTTGATTAGGTAAGTAATTAGTTAAAAATTCTTTAAAATTTCTTTCTCCAATAAAACATATTCCAGTTGAATCCTTTTTATCCGCAACCACTAAATCATTTTCTTTTGCTATTTTTCTAACATCTTTTTTCTCATATTCTCCAACAGGGAATAATACATTTGATAACTGCTTTCTTGATACTTGTGATAAAAAGTATGTTTGATCTTTATTTTGATCTATTCCTCTAAGTAAATTACCATCTTTCATTCTTGCATAATGACCTGTTGCAATATAATCTGCGCCTAATTTTTCAGCTTCTTTTTTAAACATATCAAACTTAATATATTTATTACACATTATATCAGGATTTGGTGTTCTACCTTTTTTTAATTCATCAAGAAAATATGTAAATACATAATCCCAATATTCTTTAACAAAATCTATTCTATGAAGTTTTATTCCAAGTTTATTACATACAGCAAGCGCATCATTATAATCCTGTTCTTGTGTACATATATTATTATTTAAAGTAGGGTTACCATTTATATCATTATTTATAGAACTATCCCAATTTCTCATAAATAACCCTTCAACTAAATATCCTTCCTTTTTTAGTAAATAAGCACTAACTGCTGAATCTACTCCACCACTTACACCAACTATAACTTTTTTCATCTTTATCACTTCCATAATTCTTTAGTTATTATACATTATTTAATTAAATTAGTAAATAATTTTGTGAATGATGGAGTTACAAATGCATCAAATAATGCACACAAAATAGAAAGTAATATACTTACTAAAAGTATAAAGAAATATTTGCCCATAAATGTTTTGAAATTAATAGTTTGTTTAGTAAATGCACCCTTTAATATTTTTACCGATATTATTATACTGTAAGATGCTAAAAAAAAGGAAAATATTGATAATATAATTGGTGATGGAATAATATATGTAAATACTCCTAATATTCCTTTAAAACCATATTTAGCGAATATTGAACTTACTGAAAAACCAAGAGTAAATGATTTAAAAAATATCATAATAAATATTATAGGTAAACCAATAACTGATAAACCTAAAAGCCACATAGAGACTGTATATAATAAATTTGATAATAATTCATTTTTAAATATATCTATTTTATCTTCAAAATTAAGTTTATTATTTGATAAAAAGTAATTACCTACTTCATTTAATATAGTAGTTTTTTCACCATTTTTTAAAATAGTTATATAAATACTTCCAAATATTAATCCTAAAATAAATATTACAGATATTACTAGTAAAATATTATTTTTATTTTTTAAGTCCTTTTTATAGTTATTGTACATTTCTTTCATCATATATTTCTCCTTTGTTATAATATATTAATGCTTGTACAATTTTAGAACTTTTTTTAAGTATTTACATAAACTATCTATGAAAGGATGAGATTTATGAAAAAAGACTATATGTATAAATATCCTAGTAATGTAGTTTATTACAGTAATTATCCTTATATGGATAGAAATAGTAATTATAATTCAAATGATGAAAGATTTGCTGGTGGATTTATTGGACCATTTATTTTAGGAGGTATAACTGGAGGACTTGTCGCACCATTTTTCTATGGTAATGGATATGGATATAATAGACCAAATGTTTATTACTATCAACCCGGACCATATATGCCACCATATTATTATGGTAGACCATACTAAAAAAGTAGAATAACCTACTTTTTTAAATTAGTCATATATGATTTTTCAGTAACATAAAAGTTATTAGTTTTTATTAAATGTCTTTTATTTCTAGACATTTTTTTAATGTTTTTAATCTTTTTAAAATCTTTATATTCATTTTTATATAACTTTTTTTCTAAGATAAACCTATTAAATATTATATATCTATTTTTATAATTATATATTATTTGTGTAAGTAAGAAAATAATTATTAAGTAGTAACTTGTATCACTTTTAAAATATATAAAAAATATACTTAAAAATAATATTGATATTATTATATTAATCATATATGAGACTCTAAAATTAAATATTTTATTTACTATTACATTAAATATTTTTGATCCATCAAGTGGTATTATTGGAAGTAAATTAAATAGAAAAATTGCTAAATTATAGTTTTTAAATAACTCATATATATATGAATCTATAATTAGATTTTTTCTTAAGATAAATATTATTAAAAATAATAATTCTTGAAATATAAGTCCCATAATTGAAATTATAAATTCTTCTTTTAAAGGTTTATCTATTTTTTCATCTAAAGTGCATACTCCTCCAAATGGATATATTTTAATTTCTTTTATATTCCATTTATATTTATAAAGAAAAATAAAATGTCCAAATTCATGAAATAAAATTATTATAGATATTACTATAAATTCTTTAAAAAGTCCTGAAATAAGGCTTAAAAATATAATTATAATTGAATATACACTTATATTAATTTTGTTTAAGAACTTCACTAGAATCAATTTCTACACCATCTTTTTGAAATATTAAATATAATTCATTGTTTTTAGCCTCACCTACTACAGCATTATCTTCTACATAATCATATAGTTTCATAGTAGTATTAGCTAAATTAGAATACCATACATCTATTCCATCTGATTGCTGAATAATTATTGTTTTACCAAGGCCCTCTTTTTCTCCTGAAAATATTACTATTCCTCCTTTTATTATAGGAATCGCATAATTATCATTAAGAGTTAGTTTGACACCTTTATTGTATTTAGAAATAGATTTATATTTAAGTTTTTCATTAAATACTTTTTTGTCTTCAAAAATATTTTGAAATGGAATAATATTTCCAACATATTTATTATATATATTTTTAAAATATGAAAATGAAAAATTTGTATTATATACTTTATTATAAATTATATTTTTTAATTTTAAATCTTTAGTACATGCGAGTGATGCGAAACAAAAAACTAGTAATACAACAAAAAATTTAAATGCGAAAAATTTAAATTTATTAGGTTTAACTACTTTTTCATTTTTCTTAATACTTTTATTACTTTTATTTTTAATACGATTTTTTACATCATTTATATTCTCCATATTATTCACCCTAGTAAATAATATGAATATTTTTTTTATTTATTCCATATGACCTTTGTAAATAAATACATAATAGTTGAATAAATTAAATTTAAAACAAAAAAATATCTTAAAATAACTGAAAATTCTAAAAGTGAATAATTAGTATATAAAAAGAAATTAAGAATACAAAAACAAAGTGCATTATAAAAGAATATAACAAATATTGTAGTTAGAATAACACTTATAACATTATAATCAAATCTTTTAAATATATGGTATATAAAGTATGAACATAAAAGAAAAATAATAGAATTTAATACATAAAAATTAGTAAAAAATAAATCATAAACTAATCCTAGAAAAAAAGAATAAAGTAAATAATATTTTTTTTCATTTTTTAAAAAAGGATATGTGAATATTAAACTTAATATCGTAAATAATGGAATAAAATATTTAAAGCTTGATAAATATATATTACATATATTTTCTAAAAATAAACTAAGTAATGATATAAGAATACAATATCTCATTATTTACCACCTTTTATAACTGAAACAATATTAATATTATTAAAATTAGAAGCTGGTGATAATGTAAATGTATATGATAGTCCATATGTATCTTTATTTGTTTCTTTTATTTTTCCTATTAATAATCCAGATGAAAAAGAATCACTTAGTCCTGATGTAACTACATTTATATTTTTAACTTTATCTTTATCAAAATCACCTATTACATCTTTTAAAATTAGTTCATTTTTATTTGTATCATATTTATCTATAATTCCATAATACACATTTTCTTCATAGGTAAATGCTGCGGATATATAATTATCTCTAGTTGATGATATTATAAGTTTAATATCACTTGATTTATTATTTACTTTTATTACTTTTCCTATTAATCCTTCTGAATTAATTACAGCATCTCCCTTTTTTATACCATCTTTTTTACCTTTATCTATAGTAAGTATATCATACCAATATTTTGTACTTCTTTTTATTACAGTTGCATTAATAAATTCTTTATCACTATTTACTGTATTTAAATTTAATGTTTTCTTTAATTCTCCAATTTCATTTTGATAATCTTTATTTATTTCTTTTGTTATTTCTTTATTTAAATCGTCTTTATTATTTATAACAGTTACTTTACTTATATCCGCCGTTAAATCTTTAAGTGAATTAAATAAAAAGTTATTTTTTTCTTTATCATTTATAAAAAAGTACAATAATAAAAATACAATTATTATAATTAATATGATTATTAAAATCTTTTTTTCTTTCTTCTTATTCTTTTTTTTCATTATTTCACCTCTAAAATTAAATATCACCATTTTCAAAAAAACTATAATAGTTATTTCCAACAATAATATGATCAACAACTGCGATTCCTTGCATTTTACCTATTTCTACTAAATTTTTAGTAAGAAACATATCTTCTTTTGATGGAATAGTATCACCACTTGGATGATTATGGACACATATTATTGATGAAGCACTTAAAAGATATGCATGTTTAAATATTTCCCTTGGATGAACTATACTTCTATTTAATGTTCCTATAAAAAGTAATTTTTTATCAATTAAATTCTTTTTTGAATCTAAATATAATGCATAAAAATGTTCTTGTTCTAATCCTTCTACCTCACCTTTTATATATTCATATATTTTATCAGGTGAATCCATTTTTATATTGTGCGTATTATTCATATAATATACTCTTTTACCAAGTTCTATTGCCGCTAAAATTTTAATTGCTTTTGCTTCTCCAATACCATTTATTTTTTTTAAATTATTTAAAGTCATATTTTTTAAATCAGATATATCATTCATTTTACTTAATATTGAATTTGATAATTCTTTTACTGATTTATTTTTTACTCCTGTATTAAGTATTATGCTTAATAGTTCTTCATTTGATACATTTTCCTTTCCGTATAATTTAAACCTTTCTCTTGGTCTTTCTTTTATTGGAATATCTTTTATTAAAGTATTATCCATTTTGTAATATCAACTCCTCATATTTAGAGAGTACTTGTTTTTGTGCATTAAAAATAGTCGTCTTATCATCTGTATCTTTTATTAAGTTATCATATTGATCAAGTAATGTGACAAATTCACTATTATCTATATTTACTCTCTTCATATATATATTCTCCGTTATCTTATAAGAATCCACTATTTTTTCTTTTAAATTTTCATTTTTTGTTATTCCAATAATCGCATGATATCCATCATTATCTTTAAAATAAAAATAATTTTTTAAGTTTTTCGTATTATTTATCATATTTTCTTCTGAACTATATACACCATATTGAAGCATATATACATTTTCATTTTTATATTTAAATACATCTTTTGTTTCTGTTTTATTATATGAATCATATACATATTTTCCAATTGTTATTCCTGTTATTACCGCAATTATAAAATATACTATTTTCTTTTTATCCATTTCACTCACCCTTAAATCCTATCATTCATATATTAATACATTTATTTTAAATTTTTTGTCGAAAAAAAAAGAAAGTTAAATACTTTCTTCGTCTATAATATCTTGAACTGTATAAAGAACGTCAAATATTGATATTTCTTTTATTTCATCGCTATCTCTTTTCTTTAGTTCAACAATATGTTCATCAATTTTATTTCCGATTGTGATTCTAATTGGTATTCCAATTAAATCCATATCATTAAATTTAACTCCCGCTCTTTCTTTCCTATCATCTAGTAAAACATCTATATTTGATTTTTTAAATGTTTGATATAAATGGTTACCAGCTTCTACTTGTTTTTCATTTTCCATATTTACAATTATTATTGCTACTTTATATGGTGCGATACTCATAGGCCATATTATACCTTTTTCATCATTTTTTTGTTCAACAACTGCAGACATACATCTACATATTCCTATGCCATAACAACCCATAACTACAGGTTTTAATATGTTATCTTTATCTTTAAAATTAAGATTTAAACATTCAGAATACTTAGTTCCAAGTTTAAATGTATTTCCTATTTCAATACCTTTTTTAAATTTTAATGGATTACCACAATTAGGGCACATATCTCCTTCTTTTACATTTCTAATATCAGAAACATAATCGTGATTAAAATCTTCTATATTAACATTTTTATAGTGATATCCTTTTTTATTTGCTCCTACTATAAAATTAACCATCATCATTACTTCATTATCAACTATTATAGGTATTCCAAGTCCTATTGGACCAATATTACCTATTTCACATCTAGCAAGTTTTTTTACTTCTTTTGGGTCTGCCAAATGCATTTCTTTAGCATTTAGTATGTTTAATACTTTATCTTCATTAACAAATGCATCACCTTTTAATACTAAAGCATAAAATTTATTATCTATTTTATATATTAGTGTTTTTACAAGTTTTAATGGTGCTTCATTTAAGTATTCGCTTACTTCTTCAATAGTTTTAGCGTCACCAGTTTCTATTAAATCCTTTTCTAATTTTTTCTCTGATGATTCTTTTTCTTTTGTTATTGACTCACATATTTCTAAATTTGATGAGAAATCACAATTATCACAGAAAACAAGTGTATCTTCACCAATATCAGATAATGCTTGGAACTCTTCTGATAATATTCCTCCCATTGAACCTGTACTTGCTTTTACAACTCTATAATTAATTCCTATTCTTGTAAATATCTTTTTATATGCATTATACATATTTGAATATGATATATTTAATCCATTCTCATCTTTATCAAAAGAATATGCATCTTTCATTAAAAATTCTCTTACTCTAATAAGACCATATCTTGGTCTTGCTTCATCCCTAAATTTATTTTGAATTTGATAAATACTAAATGGTAAATCTTTAAATGATTGTACTTTATTTTTAGCCGCTATTGTAAACAGTTCTTCATGTGTTGGACCCAATACATAATTTTTATCATATCTATCTTTAAGCTTAAACATAGCGTCACCAAATGATGATAATCTATTTGATTCTGCATATATATCTTCACTAATTAATGAAGGCATAAGTACTTCTTCAGCATTTATTTTATTCATTTCTTCTCTAACTATTTTTTCAATATTATTAAGTACTTTAAGTCCAAGTGGTAAATACATGTAAATACCTGATGATGTTTTTTTAATCATTCCAGATCTTACTAATAAATTACCACTTACGCTATCTTCATCTTTAATATTTTCTCTGATAGTATAAAAGAAACTATTTTTTAATTTCATGTTTAGTCACTTCCTAAAATCAATTAAATTATACCAAAAATTAATCTATTATACAATGAAAAAAAGAAGAATTAATTTTTATTCTTCTTAGTTTCTTTATAGAATACATATGATATAAGTGCTATACCAAATCCTAGTATAATAAATACTAAAGCAAGATTATCAAATATTCTAAATAAATTTACAATCATTGATATTACAAAAGTTATTATTCCAAATACTATAAGTGGATTTGATTTTTTTACAAGTCCATATATTAAAGTTACAATAGAAATTATTAAACTAAATGTTAATGCTTCAGTTAAAGAATATATGAATATCATTGCTAAAATAGTTAATTCTAATACTTCTTTATCTGATTTTTTACTTAGTTTTATAACATAATCACAGATAATAAATGTAAATATAATTAGTATTGAAAGTATTAACTCTGTTTGAATACTTTCAAATATATCAACATTTTGTACTAAATTGATATATGGAAGTATTATAACTGGTGTATAACAAGTTATTTTTCTATCTGTATCTATTTCAAGCAAGTACATAGAAATAATAATTATAATGTATGACACTAATGTAAATATATTCGCAATTACTGTTTTTTCTATATAACAATTAAATAGTTTATAAATTAGTATAAATCCAAGTAATGTATATATGTATTTAAATATGAATCTTAATTTTCCTTCTTTATTGTACATATAAAATACTAATGAATATATAAGAACATTTGCAATTACTGCGTACATACTATAATTTTTAATATCAAATAATGTAAGAATTATAAGCATAGAAAATAATATATATTTTAAAACACTTTTAAATGTTATTTTTATTTTATCAGAGAACATATAGATTAACGCTATTATACCCGTTACAAAAAGTAATACATAATATAATTTAATGTTTAATCTTATAGAACACAAAAATAAATTACAAATTGTAAGAATAAGCATTACTATATTTTCTGATTTAATATTTTTATTAATTAATACATATATGAAATAATATATCCATAATAGTTCATTTAATAAAAATGCAGTTAATGAGTTCCCATTAAAAATAATTACAATACTTGATACACTTAAGAATATAAATGCAAATGCTTCAAATATACTATTTATAACAGTTTCTTTTTCATTTTTATTTATAAATGTATTAATTAGGAAACAAAGTATGCTTGCAACTAATAAAATTAGTTCTAGTTTTGCATCTATAAATACCTCAAATATATTATATATTAATATAAACATTGTTATTGGAAGTAATAATTCTGATATTGTTTTTTTAATTTTTTCATCATTAAATTTTATAGTAAATATTTGAATTACTCCTATAATTAAAGTCATTATAATCGCAACTTCAGGTCTTATACTATAACAAAAAATATTAAGGTAAGATAAAATCATTGTAAGAATATAAGACATTACTGAAATACTTTTATCACTAATAATTGTAAGTATAAAATATAATAAAGCAAGTGATAAAATTGTAATAAATAATTCTATACTAATACTACTTGTAAATAGATTAATTGTATCTGGTACTAAGACTAAAGTTAATACATAAATCAAAATTGCAAATATACAATTTAATGGATTATTTTTTTCGGTTTTAATAATTATAAAAAGTGATATCAATTCAAATACAAATGGTATTATAGAATTTATAACTGAATCTGGATAAATAACAGAATAAGTTAATGTAATAGGAACAAATATTAAAGATATTATTGACATAAATGTTCTTATTTGTTTATTCTTTACAAAAATATTTATGATTATTATTATCAAATTAAACAAACATAATACAGGTAATATTAAGCTTTCACTATATATTTTATCCATCTTAAATAAATATAATAATGATATAACCATTAAATATAAAAATACATGTCCAAAAAACAAGAATGTTTTTGATTTCATAAATTTACTACTTAAATAATAGATTAATGCACATAATGCACTTGATAATGCTAAATATACATATATTCCGCTACCTTTGTATGATAAATAATTACCAAGTAATTCCTTTTCTCCTATAAAATTTAATATTACTATTATAAATATAGTTCCAAGAAACCACATTGTTTTATGTGCGCCATCATTTTTAAGTTTTTTAAATGCAAAGGATGATGCGAAAAATATTAATGCTTCGATACTTAAAAATATAACTTTAAATATATCATTCATATTTTCCCAATTTGTAAATGCAAAAATAGTGCTTGATATAATTACTAGAAATGTACCTAACCATAATAATAATTTTTCATTAGCTTGCTCTTTCTTCTCTTTTTCAATCTTTTTAATTTTTTCTAATTCTTTTTTTGTTGGTTTACCACAATTTGTACAGAAATTACTATTTTCTTTTAATTCATTTCCGCAGTTTGTACAATATTTCATTTTATTCACCTTCTATTCAATTAAATTATACACTATTTTTATAAAAAATAAAAGAAACAATAAAAAACTTAGAAACATTTAATTTATTAAAATTAAAAATCAAGGACTTTTATCCTTGATTATATAAGATTATAATTTTTAATATATTAATTTTATATTTCTCTTTCCTATTAAAGTATAAATAAATTTTCTGGTGATGATGTACTTCTAGATGCTACTAGCACTTTATCACCTATTTCTAATTTTTTATAATGTCGTATACTTATCTTGTATTCTTTTATTTTGCCTTGCATATCTGGCAAATTAACAACGACAATATCTCTATCAGGAATATTCCCAGGTTTATTATGATCAATTGTTGCATAATTTGGGTATCTATCAATTACAACCGTTTCACACACTAAGTAATCTACTTTATTATTTTTTTGAACTTCTTTTAATATGTTATAAGGTAATTTAATAAATAACAAATATATTATAAATAATACAAAAATTGGAAATATAAAAGCACCATCTACTATTCCTAAAACTATTTTAATTTCTAAATAAATATAATAAATTGCCCAAATAATTCCACCAAGAATCCAAAAATAAATAAGTAAAGAAACTAATTTTACACCAATATCAACTTTTTTTGATATTGTTATTGCTTCTTCATTTGTAAGTTTTCTCCACTCCATAAACCTCATATACCCTCTCTCTATTAATATATTAATATTATAACATCTCTTATAAATTATGTATATTAAAAACTTAGAATAAAAATTATTCTAAGCCTATTTTTCATATCACCAATATTAATTGTTCTTCATTCTATATCTTTTTACAGTTACATCATCATTTTTATATGATTCAAGTGAATTAGCATCAATAAAATAGTCTCCAACATTTCCTGGGCATGTTGACATCATAAGTCCTTCACGCCATCCATTTTTATGAATATCCTTACCAATTTTTATTCTATTAATTATTGAATTTAATTTATCAAATTCAACATATCCTCCATTTTCTATTTTTGCTAAAAGTACATTTTCTTTATACATTTCATAATTATATCTAAAAAATCCGTAAGATTCATCTACATCATCTTTTAACGTATCATTGATATATGTGCACTTTAGTATTGTACCAGTATATAAACCCTCTAGTTTCATTTTAAACCTCCATTATTTTAATTTTTCAAGTATAATCGCAAGTTCTTTCTTTTCGTTTTCAAGTTTTATTTTTTCTTCTTCAACTAAAGCTTTTGGAGCATTATTAACATATCCAGGATTAGATAGTAATTTTTCTCTTCTTGCAATATTACTTTCTAAAGTCATTTTTTCTTTTTCTAAAGCATATTTTTGTTTTTTATTTTCTTCTTCAGATACTTCATAATAATAAGTTAATTTAACATTTAATTCATTTGTATTTGACTCTATTGTTACTTTACTATATTCACTATCTTGTACTTCATTATTTAATTTAAGCATATTTTTAATAATTTTTTCAGCACTTAAATTATTACATTCTAAACTATATTTAAATTCTTTTGGAATATTATTTTCTTTCTTTGTAATTCTTGATTTTGTAATAAAGTTTCTTATTTCTTCCATTAATTTTATAGTATCATCAAAGTTTAATTCTTCTTTTACTTTTGGATAAGAACTAATCATAATACTTTCTGTTTCTTTTACTGGAAGCATACTATATATTTCTTCAGTTACAAAAGGCATAAATGGATGAAGTAATTTTAAGATATTTGTTAATACATATAAAAGTGTACTTTTTGTTGATGTATTATCCATGTTAAATTTAGAAAATTCTATATATCCATCACAGAAATCATCCCAAATAAAGTTATATAGTTCTGTTCCTACATTTTGGAATTCATATTTATCCATATTTTTTCTAACTTCACTTATTGTTTTATTAAGCCTTGTTAATATCCATTTATCACTAAATGTAAGTGCAGAAAAATCATATTCTTTTACATTTTCTATATTCATTAATGTAAATCTTGATGCATTCCATATTTTATTTATAAAATTCCAAGTAGATTTCATTTTTTCTTCATCAAATCTTAAATCTTGACCTGGTGCTGAATTAGTTGTTAAGAAATATCTAAGTGCATCGCATCCATATTCTTCTATCATATCCATAGGATCTATACCATTACCTAAACTTTTACTCATTTTTCTTCCATCTTTATCACGAATAAGTCCATGTATTATACAATCTTTAAATGGAACTTCTTTAGTAAATTCTAGTGATTGGAACATCATTCTAGATACCCAGAAGAATATAATATCATAACCTGTTACAAGTGCATTTGTTGGATAATATCTATTAAATAAATCTGTATTATCTGGCCAACCTAATGTACTAAATGGCCATAATGCGCTACTAAACCAAGTATCAAGTACATCCTCATCTTGAATCCATCCTTCACCTGGTGATTCAACTTGTACTTTAACTTCATTATCTTTATACCATGCTGGTACTCTAATACCCCACCATAATTGTCTTGATATACACCAGTCATGACAATCATTCATCCAATTTTCAAGTACTTTTTCGCATCTTGCTGGATAAAAGTTAACTTTATTATCTGTTTTTTGATTTTCTAATAAATTATGTGCTAAATCACTCATCTTAACAAACCATTGTTCTGATAAATAAGGTTCTACCATTACACCTGTTCTTTCAGAATGTCCAACATTATGAGTTATTTTTTCAATGTTAATAAGTAAATCTTTTTCTTTTAATTCTTCTATTAATTTTTCTCTTGCTTCAAATCTATCAAGCCCTTTATAATTTAATGCATTTTCATTCATATGAGCAGTTTCATCCATAACAACTATTCTCTCTAGGTTATGTCTATTACCTACTTCAAAGTCATTTGGATCATGTGCAGGAGTAATTTTAACAACACCTGTACCTTTTTCCATATCAGCATGTTCATCACCTATAATAGGTATTAATTTACCAACTATAGGTAAAATAACATTTTTACCAATTAATTTATTATATCTTTCATCTTTAGGATTAACTGCAACTGCTGTATCACCAAATAATGTTTCTGGTCTTGTAGTTGCTACATCAAGATAATCATTTGTTCCATCAATATAGTACTTTAAATGATAGAATGCTCCTTCTACATCTTTATATATAACTTCTTCATTAGAAAGTGCTGTTCTTGCTTCTGGATCCCAGTTAATTATTTTTTTACCTCTATAAATAAGTCCATCATTATACATTTTTATAAATGCATAATTAACTGCTTTTTGTGATACTTCATCAAGAGTAAATCTTTCTTTTGAATAATCTAAACTAATACCCATTTTAGACCATTGTTTTCTTATATTATCAGCATATTCATCTTTCCATTTCCATGCTTCTTTTAGGAAGTTTTCTCTACCTAATTCGTATTTATTTATTCCTTCTTTTTTTAATTTAGCAACTACTTTTGCTTCTGTTGCAATTGCAGCATGATCCATACCTGGAAGCCATAATACATCATATCCATCCATTCTTTTATATCTACATATTATATCTTGAATTGATACATCTTGTGCATGTCCAATATGTAACTTACCTGTTATATTAGGTGGTGGAAGTACCATTGAAAATGGTGTTTTTGTTTTATCTCCTGACATAAAGTAATTATTATTAAGCCAGTATTCATATTTTCCTTCTTCTACTTTTTTATGATCATATTTAATTTCTAACATATTTATCTATCCTTTCATCTATATATTTATTTACTGTTTCAAAGATTTCTTTGAATCTTTCATCAAAATTTATTTGTTTATAGAAATAATATAAATTTTGTTTAAATTCTTCTAAACATTCATCATAGTTTATATCATATGTATATGCAAATTTTAATGCAATACTATCATTTATGTTTTTTATATCTTTATAATTTGATAATTCATGATTTTTTATTGAATTTATTATTTTAGGATTAATTAAATCATTACTAGGTTTAGTATCTAATTCTGACAAGTATCCAAGTAAATATATAATATCCATTTTATCTATATCACGAATTAATTTAGCAAACTTTAAATATCTTTCATTAGTTGTTTTTCCTATTTTCATTTTATTATGATTTTTTATTGCAAACTCAATTAATTCATAATCTTCTTTATTACTCCAAAAGTTTTTTATTAATCCTTCTTCAAATAATATTTTTACTCCCAAATCAGCATGATCAATATTAGAATCATCAAATGAATTAAACTCTTTTAATTGTTCAAATCTTCCTATATCATGTAGTAAACCAATTACTTTTGCCAAAGATATATCTTCATCATTAAATCCTAGTTTTTTTGCATATTTTACGCATAAATTCATAACTCTAATTGAATGATTTTTTTTAAGAATAACCTTTTCTTTAGTTAAATCATAATTATTTATATATTTTTCAAATTCTTCAACCACTTTTACCTCCAAAAAGAAAAATACCTATGATGTAAGGACGATTAAACGCGGTACCACCTTACTTCATAGATATTTCTATGCACTTAATCTTTAACGCAGATATGCGATTTTACTCTTATAAGATAAGCAACCTTCAAATAAATAATTTGTTAGTTTTCACCAAACACTAACTCTCTAAGAAAATTATATTATTTTACTCCTCTTATCAACAAGTCTATATATATTATACTATTTTTATAATTTATTGTAAATATTATTTTTTTGTACTTTGATTTTTAGACAAAGAATTAATATCATTTTTCATTTCTTTTAATATATTGTTTTTACCATTTACAAAGTAATCATATTCTTTATCTTTTACTTTTAACAATCTATCACCATTTACAGTAAAGTTTAAATCATTTTTTTCAAATAAAAATTTATTCTTTTTATCATTTAAATCAACAAAATAAAACTTTTTATCATATTTAGCATACTCATTAATATATGTATAATATTTACTTTTATCTCCATCTTTTTTATAAAGTAATACATAATATTCACTTTCTGGTTCATTAAATATTTCTTTACCATCTATTAATGTATACTTATAATCTTTATTTAATTTAACTGCCTTTACTGAAAGAGAATCTTGATTTTGAATATTTCCTATTCCTGAAAAATTAGTTACAACAAACATACATGAAATAAGCATTATTATAAATATAGCAAATAAACTAAGTAATAAATGTGTGAATAAATTACTTATTTTACTTGATTCTTTAGTAATTTCTTTTACTTGAGATATTTCTTCGGTTTTTTCTTTTATTTCTTCTTTAATAGGTTCTTCTTTTACTTCAACTTTTTTTATTTTTACTTTTTTTGCTTCTTCAATTTGTTTTTCTTTTTCTTTTAATTTATTTAATTCCCTTGATATTTTATTTTTTATCTTTGTTTTTTTAGTTTCAACTGCTTTAGTTTCATCAAGAATAAGTTTTTGCGCTACTAGAACAATATCATCCTTATCATTTATTTTTGTAAACAAAAATTTATTTAATTTTTTTGATACAATATGTAATTTACTATTTGGATCATATCCACCACTTATACCTATAAATTCACTTGTTATTTCTTTTCCATTATATTTTTCCATTCCAACCATATTAAATATGTAATTAGTTAAAAATTCTGAACTACTATTATAAGTATATGTTAATGAAAATTTAAATACATAATAATCAAAACCATTAACGTTTATTTTATCAATATATTTAATATTTTTAGGATCATCTTTATAATTACAATAAATACCAAAGTTTATCGAAAAATCAGATTCAGCAATTGTAGATGCTTCTTTATATTTATCTTTCATTATATCTACTTTATCATATATAGAAAGCATTTCATATAATGCATATCTACTATATTTATCTTTAGATATTTGTTCAATTGTTGATTTTTTTACTTCTTTATTTTTCTTATAATAATTATCAATTATAAATAGTTTTAGTTGATTATCTTTTTTATTTAATAATTTTTCTAGTGCTTCACTTGTTTCTTTATTACTTACAAATGATTCAATATTTATACATATTTCCAAGAAAAATCTAAGATTAATATATTCTTCATCATTTAATGCATCAAATGTATTTTTAAAGTTTGTTTTAAGTGCAATATTAAATACTCTCATTAATGCATCACAAATGATTTTTTTATTCTTATTTAAGTCTTCAACAGGTACTATTCCTGCGGCTAAATAATCATTTAATAAAATCAAAATATTATTTTTAGCATTTTTAAATTTCAAAGCTTTATATAGCTTCGGAAATAAATAGTCATATAAATATGGTCTTTCAAATAAATTACTTATTGGAATGAAATCACTATTTTTATAATTTTTTAATACTAAATCAACATATAATTTTAATGCACTTTCTGAATCTACTGTAGTAAGTAAATATACTACTTTGTTTTGTACGTTTGGTAATAAATTTTTATAAACTTTTTCTATTGCATCAGTATATACATCATAATAATTTTTAAAACATAGTGATAATATTGATGCATTAAGTCCACCATTATTATCATTTACTCCATAATTTTTAGTAGAATTTTGTATCAAAAATAAACCTACATTAGGTGTTATTTTCATCTTTTCTAATTTTTTTAGAGCATTTATTTTTGAATCAAAATCCTTCTTTTCCATTATTTCAAGTAAATACGCTACTCTATTTAATTTTAACTCCTCTATTAATTCTTTCATACGTTTCACCCACTAAGTGATATTATACCAAATTATTACAAATAATTAAACAAAATTATAACTTTATTTTAAAATATTTCATTTAATAATTTATTAACAAATTTTTCTATTGATGCCATAATTTTATTATATATTTTTTCTTCTAACTCGCTTTTAGAATTATCACTTTCTTTTTCATTCTTTTTATTTTCATTCTTACTTAATTCTTCCTTATGAGTTGTATAGTAAGAATTATCTACTTCTGAATACATACCAACTTTTTCATCTTTTGCTTTTTCTTCTTTTTCTTTTAACTCATCTGTATATTCATAATTTCCATATATATATGCGACCTTTGCAAATCCTTTTTCTACAAGTTCACTTTGTAGTAATGTTCCATCTGTATAAACCCACGCTAAATATCTATTATATTTATCTTTTTCATCACTACCATCATCAAATTCTAGTTCTATCTTTTGTGCATTTGTTATCTTATCACATGTATATTCTTTTGCTTCTCTTCCATATGGCTCCTCACCTTTTTTAGGATGATTTGTTTCTGGTGTATCAATTGCTAAAAACCTTACCTTTATTTCTTTCTTATCCATTATAAATCTTGCTGTATCTCCATCTATGCAAGATGAAAACTTTACTTCTTTTTTTTCATTTGCATCTACATTTATTGGAAATAAAAACATAATTAAAAATAAAAAACATAATACTTTCTTTTTCATATTACCACCTACTATAAGAATTATATCATATTTTTTATATTTACTTGCTTACTTGTTTTTATTATTACATTTTCTTGACATAAGAATATTATATTACTAGGAGTGATTTATATGATGAATTTTTTACAAGGTCTATTTTTAAGTACAAAAAGACTAATATTTTTCCTATTAGCCACCTCTTGTTTAATAATATTAACATACCAAATAATCATTTTATTATTTATAACTACACCTCTTAATGCTGTTTTACTTTTAATTGTATTTTTACTTTTGTGTACTTTTAGTTTCTTCTTTTTCTTTAGGTGTTAAAAGCATTTCTGTTTTATAAATTTTATCAAGTAATTGTCTAACATTTTTAACTTTATTATATTCTTTTTCTGTATTTGGTATTTTACTTGGTATTGAAATTAGCACACTTAATAGTTTCTTTTCTTCTTCTTTAAATGGGAATATTCTTTCATATTCGTTAAGTAAACTTCTAAAATCAAAATATAATGCATAATTGTTATAAAAATTAATAAAATCATATATTGGACTATCTATTTTACTATATTCCCAACCTATTAAGTATACACTTTTATTTCTTATAATATTATCAAGTTTTAAATTATTATGAAGAGTAACAACTCTTTTTCTTTTTTCATTTTTTACAATTTCATACCATTGTTCTAATTCATTTTTACAAAAATATATACAAGAAAATATTTTAGAAATATTTCTTGCGATTAAATATTCTGATGGACTCATATATATTTTGGATTCTATTATATTAATAACATCCATATAGTAGTTATAAATATAATTTATCTTTTCCATTGTTTCTTCAAATATTTTTTTATATTCATCAATATCAACATCTTTGTAATATGTTGTTTTGCTATGAAGAAGCGCAATAGTATGAATTAAATCAAATGCTCTTTGTTCATTATCATATTTTACATCATCTACAAATTCGTATATTGTACTATCTTCATTACTATCTATAACTTTTGGAAAATATTCAAAATTTCTAGATAATAGATATTTATATATATTATCTAAATTACCCTTTTTTAAAGCAAATTGACCTAAAGGAGTATTTACTATCATAGTTTTACCTTTCATAGTATATTTATCTACCTTTAGGTCATTCTTATCTAATATTTTCTTAAATAGCTTCATTAACTATATATGGAATTATTATTTTACTTCCAAGGGCAATTTGATCTATATTATTATATTCTTTTATTTTTTCAACACTTACACCATATTTTAAACATATAGTATCAATATTATCGTTTTCTCTTACAATATGAACATAATAACTAACAAATTTTTCATCTTTTTCACTAAAGTTATTAAATATTGAATTCATTTCATTATCAATAAAATCTTCACTTTTATTTACTTTTACTATATTTTCATCCTTTTGTAAAAATAAATCAGATGAATCATTATTCATAGTAGTATCCTCCTTTTTAAGCATATTTTCAAAAATATTAAATCTATCTATTTCTTCTTCATCATTATCTATTTTCTCTTCTTGTTTAATTTCATCTTTTACTTCTTCTTTTTCTTTTTCTTCTTCACTATTACTTCTAGAATCAATTACAAGATCTGGTTTAATTTCTTCACTTATTTCTTTTTCTTCTTCTATTTCAACAAGTTCTATTCCTTCTATTAAAACATCTATATTTACTCTTAATATTTCTTCATTCACTATTTCAAATTTAAAATCATCTATATCTATTTTTATTCTATCCATATCATATTTTGTATCTAAAGTTATATCAAAAGGAAGACCATATATAAATGGTTCAGAATTAATAGATGAATCTGTTATTTTATATTCACCACTAATAATAAATTCACCTGAAACTAAATTATTTTCTTCTATAGTTAAATTGTGTTCAAGTGAAATACTAGTTATTTCATAAATTTTTGTATTAAATTTAATATCTTTAGTAAATGGTACTATCTTTTTCATTTTATCCCTCACTTCTAATTAATAATATTAAAAAAAGTCCTAAAATAGAACTTTTATTTAAATAAATTATTAAATATTTCCATATAATTATCAACGAAAATTATTTCAAAGGATGACGCTATTTCAATTGGTATTTCTGATATATCTCTCTCGTTTTCTTTTGGAATAAATAATTTTCTTATTCCAGCGTTATAAGCTGCGATTGATTTTTCTCTAAGTCCACCAATAGCAAGTATATTACCATTTAATGTTATTTCACCTGTCATACCTATTTTATTATCTACCTTTTTATTTAAAAATGAACTTATTATTGCGCTTACTAGTGTTACACCCGCGGATGGTCCATCTTTTGGAATTGCTGCATGTACACAATTTATATGAATATCATCTTCGTTTAACTGTTTTATATCAAGACCAAATTCTTTATAATTTGTTTTAACATAACCTATTGCTATTTTAGCACTTTCAATCATAACATTACCAAGTGATCCTGTCATATTTACTCCGCCTTTACCTTTATAATGTGATACTTCTATTGGAAGTATTGAACCACCAAAGGCTGTATATGCAAGTCCATTTACTATTCCGCTATTATTATAAGTATTATTATCAATTTCAGAATATTTTACATTTCCAAGTAATCTTATTATATCTTCTTCTTTTAATGTAAATCTTTTTTTCTTAGGATTCATAATTATTTCTTTTGCTATTTTTCTCATAATTGAAGATAAAACTCTTTGAAGCTCTCTTACACCTGCTTCTTTAGTATAGTACTTTATTATAAAGTTAATAGTATCATCATCTATTATAATATTACTTCTTGTAAGTCCATGTTCTTTTAATAGTTTAGAGAACATATAGTTTTTAACGATATCTAATTTTTCAAATATTGTATAACTTGATAAATTTATTATTTCTAATCTATCTTTTAAAGCATATGGAATATCTGATGCTGTATTTGCTGTTAAAATAAACATAACTTTAGATAAATCAAATACTTCATCTATGTAATTATCATAGAATGTATTATTTTGTTCTGGGTCTAAAACTTCTAATAAACATGATTCAGGGTCACCATTTATTCCTTTTGTCATTTTATCTATTTCATCTATTAAAAATACTGGATTTGATGATTTTGCTTTTATCATTCCATCTATAATTCTACCAGGTTTAGCACCTATATATGTTCTTCTATGGCCTATTATTTCCGCTTCATCGTTAATTCCACCTACAGATATTTTAACAAAATTCCTATTTAACGCTTTTGCAATAGAATAAGCTAATGTTGTTTTACCAACACCTGGTGGACCAACTAAACAAATTATTGGGCTTTTAATATCATTAGTAAGTTCTTTTACTGCAATATATTCTAAGATTCTTTCTTTTACATCTTTTAATCCATAATGTGTTTCGTCAAGTGACTTTTCTATTTTTGAAATATTTTTTAAGTCATTTGTATAAGTACCAAATGGTAATGAAAGAACTGTATCAATATAATTTTTAACTATAGATACTTCAGGCGATAAAGCATTCATAGATTCATATCTTTTTAATTCTTTTCTTAATTTTTCTTTAATTGAATCTGAAGCATTTAAATCATCTATTTTTGCTCTTATTTCATTTATTTCTTCATCTTTATCGTCTTTTTCTCCAAGTTCTTCTTTAATTGCTCTTAACTTTTCTTTTAATATAAATTCTTTTTGTGATTTATCTAATTCTTTCTTTACACTTTCATCTAGTTTTTTTTCTATATAACTAATGTTTTTTTCTTCAGCAATATACTTTATCAAATCGTTTGATCTTTTTATTGGACTTGTCATATATATAAATTTATTCTTTTTTTCAAAACTAAGTGGTAATATATTCGCAACTATATCTGTTAACTTATCAAGTGATACTTCTTCATTCATCTTTATTATTATGCTGTTAGATATAGACTGTGTAATTGATATATATCCTGCAAATTCTCTTTTTAATAATCTTAAATTTGCTTCTGTTTCATCTACACTTTCTTCTTCGTATATAGCGGGACCAATAACCGCATCAAGTTTACTTTTTCCAGTATCTACATAATTAAATATATTTGCTCTATTAACTCCTGATATAGTTATTCTTAAATGGTTATTAGGTAAGTCAAAATAACTTGTTATTTTACCTATTATACCAGTATTAGGTAATTCACTAATATCAATGTTTTCATTTGAAAGACTAAGTGTAGAAACTAATATTACATACGAATCATGATTGTTTACAGAATTTATAATTATTTCTTTATCAATATCGTTTGAAAGTTCTAATTTTATTTCACCATTAGGAAGCAAAACAAGGTTACGTAATACAATAACTGGTAATTTAGTCTTTATCATATTTTGCCTCCTCATCAAGTAATTTAATAATCAATGCTTATTATAAATTATTTAAAAAAATTGTCAATGAATTTATGTAATATTTAATATATTTTTTAAAGAAAAAAATTCTGGATAAAATTACCAGAATTATATTTTTATCATTGAACTAATTTTACTTATTACTTTCTTTTCTATTCTAGATATGTAACTTTGTGATATACCAAGTAACTCCGCAACTTCTTTTTGAGTATATTCTTTTGTATCATTAAGACCATATCTTAATACCATTATTTGTTTATCTCTTTCGTTTAATTTGCCTATTTCTTTAAGCATTATTTTTCTCATATCATTTTCTTCTAAATCTTTAGTTACAATATCTTTTTCAGTACCTAATATATCTTCTAAATGTAGTTCATTTCCTTCTGAATCAAATGAAAGTGATTCATCTAAAGATACATCTGCTTTTCTTTTTTTATTTTTTCTTAAATACATAAGTATTTCATTATCAATGCATCTAGATGCGTATGTCGCAAGTTTTATATTTTTATCATTTTTATATGTATTAATTCCCTTAATTAAACCTATTGTACCTATTGATACTAAATCCTCTAATTCAACTTTAGTATTTTCATACTTTTTTGATAAATAAACAACAAGTCTAAGATTGTGTTCAATAAGTTTATCTCTTGCCTTTAAGTCTCCATTTTGAAACATATCAACATATTTTTCTTCTTCTTCTTTTGATAAAGGTTCTGGAAGTATATCAGTACTTCCTACAAAAAATAACTCATTGTATTTCTTAAATAACCTGCCTAATAATATTTTTAATAATTTAATCATTATAATCCCTCCATTATCTTTTCATTTATTATTGAATCTACACCATCTATATTTATACTTGGTACAAGTCCAATTAAAAACTTCTTTTTACATTTTATTCCATCAACTTCCATTTTAGAAATATTAATGCATTTTAGTAAGCCTCCTCCTGAAACTGTATTATACGGCACTAGAATATATTTAATATCTTTATAATCTATTAATTCTTCTTTGACGAGTACGATTGGTCTACCTTTATATGGATCTTTTAGTTTATTTCCTGTATCTAAAAAAGCATTAATATTTAATGTAATATCATTTATATATAAAGTTAATTTGTGATATTTATTATAATTTTCTTTTAAATCTTTCGTTTCTTTTATATAAAAATAAATAAAAATACTAGAAAGAATAATTCCTAAAATTAAATTAAGTGAAAAGTTATTTGTTATAAATATTAATCCTTCATTTTTTACATTTATCTGATTATTTATAAAGTATAAAAATCCTCCCATTATAATACTTACTATATATAGAAAATATAAATTTTTAAATGTGTATTTAATTGTTTTATAGTTAAATGTTATAAGAACCATTATGATGCTTATAACTAATTTATAAAGAAAAAGCGTTAGCGAATTCATTCTTATAAATAACATTAATAGTGTTAAGGTCCCTGTAAGCGCTCCAAGTATTATTCTATATATTTTCATATTTCTTTTAAGAATAATATTTACTGATAAAAGGAGTATAAAATCAAATAAAAAATTGGTAAAAAAAACAATATCTATATAAACTTTCATTTTTATATCACCATTATGATTATAAAAAAAGTTATATATAAATATTGTCGCTTTATATCTCTTATATAAATTTTTTGCCTAAAAGACTTTCTTTATCATGAACACCATTTAAATAGTCTTTTACTAGTATTTTCTTTTTTCCTTCAAATTGAATCATAGTTAATAGTATTTCACCATCTAAGGTTTTAACGCCTAATGCATCATTATATATATTAATAATTTCTCCTATTGATCCTTCTTTTTTACTTGTTCCTACTCTTGATAAATGTAATTTAACTTTCTTACCATCAAGACTTGTATATCCTATAGGCCAAGGATATAATCCTCTAATTTTATTATATACATCCTTAGTACTTAAATTAAAATCAACTTTTTCTTCTTCTCTTGTAATGTTATATGCATATGTTACTTCTTCTTCATTTTGTTTTATTCTTTTATTTGTACCATCAATTATACTTGGTAATACTTTTATTATCATTTCTGATCCTAAAACGCTTAATTTATCAAAAAGTGTTCCAGCGTTATCATCATCTTCTATTTTTATTTCTTCTTGATATATAATATCACCTGAATCCATCTTTTCATCCATATACATTATAGTTACACCTGTTTTTTCATATCCATTTATGATTGCTTTATGTATTGGTGCGCCACCTCTTAATTTAGGTAAAAGTGATGCATGTATATTAATACATCCATATTTTGGATAATCAAGTAATTCTTTTGGAATTATTTGACCATATGCACAAGTTATTATAATATCAGGCTTTTCATCTAATATTTCTTTATAATTTTCTCTAATTTTACTTGGCTGAAATACTTTGATATTATTTTTTATCGCACATTCTTTTACAGGTGAAAATTTAATTTCTTTTTTTCTACCTATTTCTTTATCAGGCTGAGTTACAACCATAACTACATTATATTTTTCTATTAATTTTTCTAAAGGACCAACACTAAAATCTGGTGTTCCCATATAAACTATATTTAATTTTTCCATTATATCACCTTAAAATACCTTAATTATATCTTTTATTGTAATAATTACCATTAAAGCCATTAATAATACAAATCCTATACTATTTATAGTAGCTTCAAACTTTGGATTTACTTTAGAACCTTTTATTTTTTCTATTATAAGAAGGAATGCTCTTCCTCCATCAAATGCTGGAAATGGAAGTAAATTCATAAATCCAATATTTATTGATAAATACGCAGTTAAATAAAGTATCATTTGAAGTGAGCCTTTGACTGTATCTACTACGTTATATATTCCAACTGGACCTGATAAACTATCGAATCCAAGTTCACCAGTAAATAAACTTTTTATTGTTATTATCATTATTTTATATATTGAAACAAATTTTTCTTTAGCGTATTTAAGTGCTGGTAAAAATCCTTTATCAGTTTTTACTTTTATTGATATACCATAATAATATTTACCATCTTCACTATTCTTTTCTGGTTTTACTTTATATGTATTTTCTACTCCATCTTTATTTTTTATATTAATATTGATAGCGTCTCCTTCTTTAACTAGCGCTAAATATGTTTGTATATCATCATAATTTTTTACTTTTTTATCATTTATTTTTGTTACAACATCACCATTTCTTGCACCTGCTTTATAAAGTGCTCCCGACTCAGGAATGCTATCAAGTGTATTAGTTGTTGAAGTTGTACCATATATTAATCCCATTATAAATAGTAAAACAAATCCTAATATAAAGTTATTAATTACTCCCGCAACCATTACAAGTAATCGTCTAGTCCAAGATTTATTACATAATCTTTGATCATCTGGTACTTTATTATCTTCATCTAAATCTTCTTCACCAGCCATTGAAACATATCCACCAAGTGGTATTAATCTTACCATATATTCTGTTTCATCATTTTTTCTTTTGAATGAAAATAATTTTGGACCAAATCCTAAAGAAAATTCATATACATAAACCCCTGCTTTTTTAGCAAATATAAAATGTCCTAATTCATGAATAAAAACTATTATTCCAAGAATTAATATAAATAGTATTATTGTCATTATTTTTTCTCCTTTAAATTATATTAATTATTATTTGATAAGCAAGTACAACCATTGTTATACTATCAATTCTATCTAATATTCCACCATGACCTGGCATAATATTTGAAAAATCTTTTATATTAAAATATCTTTTTATACTACTAAATACAAGATCTCCAAGTTGTCCAATTATTGATAAAATAAGTGTCATAAATATTACAGTAAGTATATTTGCACCAGGATCTACCATATAAATGTAATAAATACTTGGAATAATTGTTCCAAAAGCACTTCCTATTATAGAACCTTCTATTGTCTTTTTAGGTGATACTTTTTCAATTAATTTATGTTTACCAAATAATTTTCCTCCAAAAAGTGCAAATGTATCTGTTAAAATTGTTATTAATAGTAAATAAATTAATATATTAACATCTTCATTTCTAATATATATAAAATATGTAAATACAGTACTTAATAATACTAAGAATGCTGTTACAAATGTAAAATCATTAACATTATATTCACTTTTATCAAAGAATACTAGTAAAACAGACATTGTAATTAGTATTATTGGCAATAATGATACATCACTAAATATCACACTAAGCGTAATTAATACATATGATATTACTTTTATAAATATTGGTAATTCTTTTCTTAATTTTAATATTTCATACATTGATAGTATTGATAAAACTGACATACCTATCTTAAAATATATACCCCCAAGCGCTATTAATGGAATTATAATAGCAAGTGCGACAACTGCACTTATTACTCTTTTTTTCATTACTTTCACTCCTCTTTTTTATCTACTTTTGCCATTTTGCTTAATGCATCTTTAGCAGCTTCTTGTTCAGATTCTTTTTTACTTCCTGCTGTTCCTTCTCCAAGAATAACTCCATCTATTTTTACAACTGTTGTAAATGTTTTATTATGTGATGGTCCTTCTTCATTTACTACCACATATTCTGCACCTTGTTTATCTGCTTGAAGCATTTCTTGTAAAACAGACTTATAATCATGTAAGAAATAATTTTCATTATTTTCTATTGCTTTAATAACAACATCATATACAATTTCTTTTGCTTTTTCAAGGCCATATGTTAGATAGGTTGCTGCTAAAAAAGCTTCAAATATGTCTGCAACTACTGCTTTTCTATCTCTTCCACCCGATGCTTCTTCTCCTTTACCAAGTCTTAAATAATTATTAAGTCCTAGTTCTTTTGAATATTCATATAAAGCATTTTCACAAACATAATTTGCTCTAAGTTTAGTCATTTCACCTTCATGTAAATGTTCATTGACATAAAGATATTCACTAACTAAAAAGTCTAATACTTTATCTCCTAAGAATTCTAATCTTTCATAATCTTCGCCTTTTTTTGTTTCATTAACATAAGATGAATGAGTAAATGCTCTTTTTATTAACTCATTATTTAAGTCTATGTTATATTCTTCTATACTTTTCATAAAATCACCATTATCATTTTACCATAAATTAAATTAAATTTAAATATACTCTGTTATATTAATAAAATTTATGTTAAAATTATATTAGGTGAGGTAAAAGTGAAACATCTAATGATTATGTTAATAAATATTTATCAAAAATTACCACTAAGTATGCATAATGCTTGCAGATTTACACCAACATGTTCAAATTATGCAAAAGAAGCTTATACAAAATATGGTTTTTTTTATGGAAGTTATTTAACTATTAGAAGATTATTTAGATGTAGACCTTTTGGAAAATTTGGATATGATCCAGTACCAGAAAAAGAAAAGAAAAGGAAGAAGGAAAAATGAAAAAATTTATTAAATTGTTATGTTTAGGGCTAGCACTTGTTTTTATAAGTGGATGTGAAAGTAAAGATTCAATGGAAGATATTACAATATATACTAGTATGTACCCTATTGAATATGTTACAAAACAGTTATATGGAGAACATGCAAATGTACTTAGTTTTTATCCTAGTGATGTTAATCCATATGAATACAAATTAACTGCAAAACAAATTAAGGATTATAGTTCATCAGATTTAATTATATATAATGGGCTTGATACTGAAAAAGATTATATTGCTGGAATGCTTAATAAAAATAAGAAATTAAAAATAATTGATGCAACTGCTAAAATAGAATATACAAATAGTATGGATGAACTTTGGATAAATCCATCTACAATGCTTACAATTGCAAATAACACTAGAAATGGATTAAAAGAATATATTAATAGTACAATTATTGAAAAAGAAATTGATGAAAATTATGAAAATTTAAAACTAGAATTATCTACTATAGATGCAGAATTTAAATCAATGGCAGAAAATGCTAAAAATAAAAATATAATAGTTACTTCTGATGATTTAAAAGTATTATCTAAGTACGGACTTGAAATAACTAGTATTGATGAAAAACATATGACTGATAAAGATTTAGCAACTGCAAAGTCTTTACTTGCTAATAAAACAGTTAGTTATATATTTATTAAAAAAGGTGAAACTGAATCTGATACAGTTAAAGAACTTAAGAAAACATATAATGTAAAAACTCTTGAAATTGATACATTAAATAATATATCAATGGAGGATAAAAATACTAATAAAGATTATATTTCACTTATGAATGAAAACATGGATAATTTAAAAGAAGAATTATATTAAAAAAAGAACTGAAAAGTTCTTTTTTTACATAAACATTAATAATATCATACCCATAACACTAAGTGTATTTTGCATAAAATGCATAAATATATTTGTACATAAGTTATTTGTTCTAGCATATATTCCAGCAAGATATATTCCAAGTATTGAATAAACAAATACATATGAGAATTCTGCTAGTGTTTTAGAGTCATCAATAACATGCATAAGACCAAATACTACTCCACTTACTATTACAAATAGTTTTTTATTTTTGATAAATTTTCTAAATACACCTCTAAACATTAATTCTTCTGCAATTGGTGCATAGAACATTGCTAAAATTGCTATAAAAACTGGATTTGAATTAAATAAATTTTGAAGTGCTATTTGATTATTAGCTTGCGTTGTATGTGTTATAATCTGAATAATTATTGTTGTAATCATAATAAGTACAAGAGCTTTACCCCATGTTTTTAATATAAGAACAAAGTATTCTTTAAAGTAACTTTTAAATATTTTAAAATCATGAATAAGTTGCTTATAAAATACTCCTATCATTAATGATAATATAACTACATAAAATACTATAAGCATCCAAAATTTAGTAATTATTTTACTACCAAAAAGTAATATTCCAAGGCATATGATAAATGCTATTAAACAAATATATTTATTTGTATATTCTTTTAATTCTATTTTTGGAAGTTCTCTTCTTTCTTTTTTATTACCATTTAATTCTTTTGTTACACTAAATCCCATTACTCCAGATATGATATTTACTAATAAGAAATATATTGAACATGCTAATACTCCATTTTTATGCTTATTTAAATCAATTTTTTTATTAAATATTAAAACGCATTCATAAACAATACCAATAACTGATAAAACAATTGTAATTATATTTATAATTACCTCAGTTTTATCTTTTACATTAAATCCTCCTATATAAAAAACTAATAAAAAATATAATATAACTAATATTACTGACCACAAAAGTTTTTTTCTGTTGTTATCCATAACTACCTACCTTTCTCTTTTAATTATAACACTAAGATATTAAACTTTCCACTAAAATTACATCTTCACCTATTTTATTTATTTGTGTCCAATATATTTCTATTTCATCATTACTATTAAATATTGATGAAAATTTTTTCTTTTCTAAAATTAATGATTCTATTTTACCTGTTTCACTATTAATTTTTATATCAATAATATTTCCTACTTTCATACCGGAATTTAAGTTAATAACGTCTTTATTTTGTATTTCTGACAACCTCATAAACCCACCTCTAATAAAAATATATTAAAAAAGAGAAACAAATATTTCTCTTTATCTTAAAGTAAGTTCCATATTATCTTCATCGTAAATTGTTCTTCCATTTTCTAAGTCATATCTAACATCTTCTACTAAATTTATCCAAGAACTAGATCCACCACAATAAGAAACTGCGATTGAATCAAGTGTAGTTGCTCCTTCATCAATATAACCTACTTTTAAATTAATTATACCTTCTGCTATACCCTCATATATATTATCAAATGTATAAAAATCTCCACAAGATCTAAGAGAAAATGGATTACAGTTATTAGTCGCAATACCTGCTTCAAAATAACCAGATTCAGCACATGCGATTGAAAGAGATAACATTGGATCAACATTTAATGCAGTGCTTGTCCTATTTACAAATTCTCTAATAGTAAAATTATCTAAATTACTATTTATATCTTCTTTTCTTATAGAACTATAATCATAACCAAACTCTTCTGGATAATCATTTAAATGGCTTACTAACATTATTATTTCATAATCAAATGAATCATGTTTTTCACCATCATTAATAGTTTTATTATTTATAAAATCTTTATTAGAAAAGTTATTTGTATAATCCGAAACTATTTTTTTAACAACTTCAGACTTTATATTATAAACTGAAGAGTATAAATTTATTGATTCTTCACATTCTTTTTTAACTTTATCAATTTTTTCTTGTTTTTGTTTCCTTTTCTGTTCTTCTAATTCTTCTTTTTGTCTTTTTAACTCATCAGCTTTATTTTTAAGTTCAAGATCTTTGTTAAATTCATTAATAACAAAATTTGTCTTTATTTCTTCTTTTTCAGTTAAAACACTACTAATATTTGTTGTTTTTGCTGATTCATTTTTTTCTTTTGACAATTTATAATTTTGTACACACCCAGTTGCAAGTGCTAGTAATACCGCAGACGCTATTATTTTTTCTCTTGTATTTTTCATATTTTAACCCCCTTAATTTTTTCACAAACGTTTGGTATTCTATCATATTTTTTAAAATAATGCAAATTTATTTAATAAGCTTTTTTACATTGTTTAAAGCATTTTTTTCTATTCTTGAAACCTGTGCTTGACTAATACCAAGTTCATCACTAATTTCCATTTGTGTTTTTCCAATTAAGTATCTTTGAAATAAAATAAATTGTTCTTTTGTTTTAAGTTTATTAAGTGCATTTTCTAGAATTATTTTTGTATTCCAATTATTACTTGATTCTGTTTTATTTTCTATTTGGTCAAATAAATATATTGTTTCACCACCATCATTATATATTGGTTCAAATATACTTACTGTTCCTCTTGTTGCTTCTAAAGCACATATTATGTCTATTGCACTTTCTCCTATTATTTCTGATATTTCATCAATTGTAGCATCTCTTCCATGTTCTAACATAAAAGTTTCTTTTGCTTTTAATGTTCTATATGCAAGATCTTTAACACTTCTTGAGACTCTAACCATATTATCATCTCTTAAATATCTTCTAACTTCACCTATTATCATCGGTACTGCATATGTTGAAAATCTAACGTTATATGATAAATCAAAATTATCTACTGCTTTACAAAGTCCAATACATCCCACCTGAAATAAATCATCCATATTTTCGCATCTATTATTAAACTTTCTAAGTATACTTAAAACAAGTTTATAATTTCCTTCTATTAATTTTTCTCTAGCAAATTTATCTCCATTTTTCATTTTATTAAATAAATCCATTTGTTCTTCATTTGATAATACTTTTAACTCAGATGTTTTTATACCAGTAATTTCTACTTTATGTTTAGCCATAAAAAAATCTCCTTTCAGTTTTCTTTTGTACTGAAAAGAGATTTTTATTCAAATTTATTTTTTTATATAAGATTTAGTATAAAACTTTCAAGTTTTCCTTCATGCCTTTTCCCTTTTGAAATTTTATTATATTTATAATTCCAATATGATACTTTATCTATCATAAAATCATTATTATTTTTTCTAAATTCTTCTATTTTATTTTCTGAAACAGATTTTATTGCTTCTGCAAGTCTTGATAAATCAATATTATTTAAATTATATTTAATTATTGATTCTTTTACTGTTCTAGAATCATTTAAATTTATTATTTCAAATATTAAATCATCATATAATAAATCTTGTTCTTCCTCTTTTTTCTTTAATTTTTTAACATTTTCATCATATTCTTTTTTACTTATTTTATTTTGGCTAAATTTATAATCAAGTTCATTTTCATCACTTTTTATCTGCATTTTTTTAATATCACGTTCTGATGCTAAAGAATATATATCTTTTTTTGTACCATCGACATTATACTCAACTTCAAGTATTGGATATTCTTTCAATATTATAGGATTATCCATTATAATATTTTTAATGAAATTATTAACATATTCATTATATTTTTCTTTATATAAATCTTCTCTTATTTCATTATTCATCAATTGGTTCCTCTTCCTTTTGTTCTTCAAATTCAAGTAATATTTTATCTATTTCTTCCTTGATTTCTTCTTCAATCTGTTTTTTTTCTTCAGGAAACATATATTTTTTTATTATATCTTCTTTAGCCTTAATTAATAATTCTTTATTTATTTCCAAAGTTCATCATTCCTTAATTTCTTCTATTCTTAAAAAGTTAGTATATTCAACATTTAATGGAAAACTACCTGCGATTACAATTCTATCTTTCTTTTGCAAATTTAATGCTTCTTTTGCAACAGATGTAGATTTTTCAATTATTTCATCTGTTGATTCAAGCATTGGCACTTTCATAGGTATAATACCATAATTAATTGTAAGTCCACTTACTGTTTTTTCTATTGGTGAAATTGCAATTACTGGTGCGCTTGGTCTAAAATGACTTATCTTTTTTGCAGTTAAACCAGTCATAGTAGAACATACTATTGCATTTGCATTTATTCTATTAGCAGAATCAACTGTACTATAAGCAATTGCTGTTGGTATGTCAGTTTTATCTTTTCTGCTAAATTCTAAAAGTAAGTCATTATAATTGATTTCATTTTCTATTTCATCAATTATTTTATTCATAGTAGTTACTGTTTCAACTGGATATTTACCAATTGCTGTTTCACTTGATAACATTACAGCATCTGTTCCATCAAGTACTGCATTCGCAACATCAGATACTTCTGCTCTTGTTGGTCTTGGATTTTCTTGCATTGTAGATAACATTTCAGTTGCAATTATACATATTTTTTCTGCTTCTTTAGCAGCATTTGCAATCTTCTTTTGAATACTTGGTATTTTTTCTATTTCAAGTTCAATTCCAAGATCTCCTCTTGCAATCATAACTCCATCACTAACTTTTAAAATACCTTTCATCTCTTCAATAGCAGTTTTATTTTCTATTTTACTTATAATTTGTATATGATCATCAGATAACTCTATTAATAAATCATTTACATCAAGTACATCAAGTTGATCCTTTACATGTGATAAAGCCAAATAATCTACTTGCATTAATACTGCAAATTTAATTGTTTCTCTGTCATACTCTGATAAAAATTTAAGATTAAAGTTTGCTTTTGGAATATTTACGCTACAATTACTTTTTATGTATCCATCATTTTTAATTTCACATATTATAGCATCTGAACTATTGCTAACTACTTCTAGAGTAACATTACCATCATTTAATAAAATTCTTTCACCTATTTTTATATAGTTAATAACTTCTGGTAAAGTAAGTGAAATCATATTTTCGTTTCCTTTGATATTATTTTTAACAATTCTAATAGTATTACCTGCAAGTAATTTTATTTTATTTTTTTCAAGTTCTGTTATTCTAATTTCTGGTCCTCTAGTATCAATCATAATACCTGTTATTACTGAAAGTTCTCTGTTTAATTCTCTTACCTTTAGTATTACATCTCTAGCATCTTCAAAACTAGAGTGAGACATATTTATTCTAATTACATCTACTCCAGATAAAATCATTTGTTTAATAGTTTCTCTTGATCTAGAAGATGGACCAATTGTCGCAATCATTTTAGTTTTATTCATATTTATCACCTATCCTAAATAATATTATACAATATTTATAACTTAAATAAAATCAAAATAATAAATTAAGGACAAATAAGTGTAAAGAAAAAGTAGTATTTAAACTACTTTAATTATTTTTTCAATATTTCTATTACTTTTTGCATTTCAACTTCATATTTTAATGCATCAAGACCACCAATTTGATTTAGTAATTCTTCTTTAGTTGTATTATATTTTTTAGCTAAATCTTCTGCTTCTTTATTTGCTTCTTCATCAGTTACTTCAACTTTTTCTAAAGTAGCTATTTCTTCAAGCATAAATCTATATTTAACTCTTTTTTCTGCTTCTGGATGCATTTGTTTTTCTAAATCTTCTTCTGTAGAATTTGTAAATTGATAGAACATATCAAGTGTTATTCCTTGCATTTTTAAATTTTCTTCATATTGATGCATCATTCTATGAATTTCTTCATGAACTAATTCTTCTGGAAGATCTACAACTGTATGTTTAGCAGCTTCTTCTAATAAATCATCAACATATTTATTTTCAAGTTCATATTCTTGTTTAGCTTCAAGATCAGCCTTAACTAAATCTTTTAATTGTTCTTCAGTTTCTACACCTTCATAACCTAAATCTTTAAAGAATTCTTCATCCATTTCTGGTAATTCTTTAGTTTTTACTTCATGAACTTTTATTTTGAATACTGCTTCTTGTCCTTTTAATTCTTCTGAAGCATAATCTTCTGGGAATGTTACTTTTATATCTTTTTCATCTCCAGCTTTAAGACCAATTAATTGTTCTTCAAAACCTGGTATAAATGTATTACTTCCAATTTCTAATGGATAGTTTTCACCTTTACCACCATCAAATGCTACACCATCTTTAAATCCTTCAAAATCAATAACAGCTGTATCACCATTTTCAATTTTACCATCTTTAATAACGATATCAGCATATTGTTCAAGTAAACTGTTAATTCTTGATTTTACTTCTTCTTCTGTTACTTTTACTTCACCTTTTTTAACACCTAATTTAGTGTATTTTTCAACCTTTACTTCTGGTTTAGTTGTAATTCTAAATGTTAATACTAATTTTTCATCATCAATTTCTTTTATATCAATTGTAGGTTGAATTATAGGTATTAACTTACTATCTTTAATAACTGTTGCATATTTTTCTTGTAATACAAAATCAATTGCATCATTATATAAACTTTCTTTACCAAATTTCTTCTCAAAAATATTTCTTGGAACTTTACCTTTTCTAAATCCATCTACTTTTACATTTTGAACATTTTTATTAAATGATTTAGTAATTGCATCTTCCCATTCTTTTCCTTCTACTTTTATTTCTATTTCATGTACGTTTTTCATAAACTTCCTCCTTACAAAAAATCTATATTATTATATAATAATTTGCAATCTTTATCAATAGATAAATTGTTATATTTACTTTTTATATACAAAAAAATAATCCAAAATGGATTATTTAATTGAAACTATTTTTACATTATAACTACCATTAGGACTTTCAACTGAAACTGTTTCTCCAGCTTTTTTACCTAGTATAGCTTTTGCTATTGGAGATTCATTTGATATTTTATTTTCAAAAGGATCTGCTTCAGTACTACCTACTATAGAATATTCTTCTGTTTCATTATCATCAATATATTCTATTTCAACAGTTGATCCAACTCTAACTTCAGATGTATCTCCTGCTTCTATTACTGTTACATGTTCTATTAAATATTCAAGTTCTTTAATTCTTGCTTCTACTATACTTTGTTTTTCTCTAGCAGCATGGTATTCAGCATTTTCTGATAAATCTCCTTGTGCTCTTGCTTCTTTTATATCAGCAACTACTTCTGGTCTTACAACAGTAGTTAAATTTTCTAATTCTTTTTTTAAATCATTAAGTCCTTCTTTAGTTATGAAATGTTCTTGAGTTGCTTTCATCTTTATCACCTCTATAAATTTTTACATGAACAAATGATACTACAATTTAAGTGTTTTGTCAACCTAAAAAATTAACACGTAACAAATCATTTTTAGAAACCTTTTTATCACATGGAATTCTAAGAATTTCTTTTGGATGTCTTGCAGCATCTACTAATTCATTATCACTATTTTTAATATATGATACTACTATATTAAAAGGTTCCTTTTTAGGTCCAAATATATTAATAACATCGCCTTTACTAAAATAATTTCTTTGTTCTATAATTATTTCTTTATTTTCTTCATCATAATCAAGTACAACACCTAAAAAGTCTTGATTTGTGTTTTCTTCTCTTCCTATATAATATTGTTCATTTACTCCAGGAAATTTATCAAAATATTGAGGAAGTGTTTCTCTATTTGCGCATCTATATAATTCTATTTCATCTTTTTTATTATATTTATAATTTTCTTTATCTTCTAAATATTTATCTATTACTCTTCTATACACACTTACTAAAGTTGCGATATAATAAATAGATTTCATTCTTCCTTCTATTTTTAGGGATGTTACACCAATATCAATTAAATCTGGAATATATTTTAAAAGAGATAAATCCTTTGGAGATATTGCAAACTCTGTATCACCAGATATTTTTGTTTTATATTCATCATAAAGGTCAAATACCCATCTACAAACCTGCGCACATCCACCTCTATTTGAGTCTCTATTAGTCATATAATTAGAAAGCATACATCTACCACTATAGCATGTACACATAGCACCATGAACAAATACTTCTATATCCATATTTGTTTCAGCAATTATATTTTTAATATCTTCTTTTGATGATTCTCTAGCAAGGACAACCCTTTTTACACCTTCTTCTTTATAAAATTTTACTGCTTCACTATTTAATGTACATTCTTGTGTACTTATATGGATTTCTAAATTAATATTATTTTCTTTTACTAAGTCTATTATAAATAAATCAGAAACTATTATTGCATCTACTTTTGCTTCTTCTAATTCTTTTAAGTACTCTAAAAGTCCATTCATATCTTCTTCATGGAAAAGAATATTTACTGTAACATAAATTTTTGCATTATGCTCATGTGCAAACTTAACGCCTTCCTTTATTTCATCAATTGTAAAATTTGTTGCATTTGCTCTTAAACTAAACTTTTTACCACCTAAATATACTGCATCTGCGCCATACATAATAGCCCATTTTAATTTTTCTAAATCTCCAGCAGGAGCAAGTAATTCAATCTTATTCATTATTTTTCACCTTAAAAATTGTTTTTTTATTTAAAAATCCATTATATGTATTGTTATAATTATTCGCATCTACCACTTCTTTCAATTTCTCTGCAAATTCATCATCGTTAGGTGCATTTTTTAGCGCAATAAATGCCTCAATTACATTATAAAATGAAGCTTCTGGAATTAAATAATCATCTAAAATAACAAAAGCATTAATATTTTCATTAATTAATCTTTTATATTCTAAAAGTCCATTTAAAATTTTACCCGATAAAAATGTTGTATTATCTTTTTCAACAATTTGATAAAAATCATCCGAGTTTTTTTCTTTAAAATAATATTTTTTATCTTTTGGTTTACCCATATTACAATACTTAAAGTAATTTGTAATAAGTTTTCTAGAAGATGTAGCCATTATATTATAACCAAATAGTTTAATTGAACATGGAGAATTTACTTTTTTTGATATTTCAATTTGTTCATCAAGTGTTATTTCAGGACTTATTATAAAACCTGATACACCTCTTTTTTCCAAAAATTTAATTGTACTAGAATTTGTAGTTAACTTAGAATACCAAACAAGTCTGATATTTAAATTTTCTTCTCTTACAATATTTAATATAGCCATATCCGAAAATATAAGAGCATTTATATCTAGTTTTTCAATACATCTAACAATTTTTTTTAATTCTTCCATTTGTTCATTAAAATATACTTTATTTAACATTATATATATTTTTTTATCTTTTTCTTTTAACATTTTACAAATATCATTTAGTTCAGACATTTTTACTAAATGATTAAATGTTTCACTATATCCTTCTATTCCAATAATAAAACCATCAATATTATTTTCCATAAAAAATTTAAAATTATTTTTATCTGGAAAAGGTATTAAAATATTATTCACTCTTTACCTCTTTTCTATATGTGATAGCGATTCCGTCACCTACTTTATAAAATTTAGTATCAAATTCTTCATTATTTGTTAAAAAATCTATATATTTTTGTATCTTTGTTACAAGTTGTCTTAAGTTTCTACTTTTAATTTCTTCTTTATTTTCAACAAAGCCATGAAAATCTATATTATCGCTTACAACAAATCCATCATCAACAAGATTTTCCTTATATTTTTCAAAAAATTTAATATATTGTGCTTTAGCAGCATCTATAAATAACATATCATATTTGCCTGCTAAATCAATATTTAATGCATCACCTAAAACAAGTGTAATTCTTTTTTCAAGTTTACACTTTTTAATATTTTTAATAGCTTCAATATATCTATCTTGATCTCTTTCTATTGAAACAACAGTTATATCGTCATTCACAAGTGCCATATTAATAGCAGAATATCCTATTGCTGTTCCTATTTCTAATATACTTTTTATATTATTTTTTTCTATAAACTTACACAAGAAATTCATTCCTCTTTTTTGCATAATTGGAATTCCTTTTTCTTCTGCATATTTTTCCATTTCTTTTATAACGTCATCCATAAATATCTGTTACTACTCCTTTAGTTTTTCCTAGTTAAATAAGAGAGTATTGCCTCAATCATTTTCCATTCTTCTTCTGTTTCTATATTATTTAATACTCTATCATCTTCATTAAATATGTATGATGCTGCATAAAGTTTAGTGCTACCATCTTCGCATTTTGAATTATCTGTATAAACAATATAGTTTTTATCATTTGTTTCAAGGTCACATAATATGTCACACTCTTTTGTTTTATTATTAGAATCTATATAGGTAAATTTGCTTCCTTTAGTAAGTTCATTCATACTTTTGTTACTCCTTTTTTATTTTATCTAAATAACTCTGCAAAATTATATTAGCCGCTAGTGAGTCAACACTTTTTTTTCTTTTTTTTCTTGATGTATCATTTTTAATCATAATATTATTTGCTTCAACACTTGATAGTCTTTCATCTTGAAGTATTACTTCAATATTATATTTTTCTTCTATCATTTTTTTAAAATTCATACTTCTTTCTGATGCAAAACCTAAAGAATTATTCATATTCTTTGGGAGACCTAATACTATTTTTTCTACTTTAAATTCACTTATTATTTCTTCTAACTGATTCAAAGCTGATTCATAATCATTTTCATTAAATCTAATAGTTTTATAAGTTGATGCGATAAGTCCAAGTCTATCACTTAATGATACCCCAAGTGTTTTTGTTCCTAAATCAAGTCCTAAATATCTCATTATTTGCTTAAATAATTTCTAAGTAAAACTTCAATTATTTGAGTACGTTCTAACTTACAAATTTTCTTTCTTGATTCTTTGTATGATGAGATATAACCTGGATCTCCACTTATTAAATATCCTACTATTTGATTTATTGGATTATATCCTTTTTCTTCTAGGGCTTCATAAACATCTTTAATTGTTTGATCTACTAAAACATTGTCTATTTCAGATACATCAAATAAAAATGTAGTATTTGAATCCATAACATTCACCTCTTTCATATACATGTATTATATCATACATTTAAGTAAAATTCTATTAAAAGAAAAAGAAATAGTTAACTATTCCTTATATTCAAACTCAAAATCAAGTATTCTAACTGTGTCTCCTTCTTGTATACCCATTTTTTGTAAATCTTCATCAACACCCATTTTTCTAAGTTTTTTAGCAAATCTTCTTGCTCCTTCATCGGTAAACTTAGTCATTCTAAGAAGTTTTTCTATTTCCTCACCACTAACCACATAAACATCATTATCTTTATAAATTCTATATGGTTTTTCTTCTTTAAATTTATATAAAACATATTTTTCAAATTGTTCATTTTCATATAATGGTTCATCTTTAATGTTATCAAGTTCATCCGCTATTTTTACTAAAACTTTATCAATACCTTCACCTGTTAAAGCACTTATTTCAAATACTTCTTTATTTACTTTTTTCTTAAATTCTTTTAAATTTTCTTTAGCACTTTCCATATCCATTTTATTTGCGATTATTACTTCTGGTTTATCTAATAATCTTTTATCAAAATCTCCAAGTTCTTTTCTAATAGTAATATAATCTTCATATGGATCTCTACCTTCATACGCACTCATATCAATAATATGCGCAATTACTTTTGTTCTTGAAGCATGACGTAAGAATTTATCTCCAAGACCTTCACCTAATGAAGCACCTTTTATTAAACCTGGTAAATCTGCCGCAACAAATACTCTGTTATCAATAGTTTTAACAACACCTAAATTAGGTGATAAAGTTGTAAAATGATATTCTGCTATTTTTGGTTTTGCTTTTGATATTTTACTTATAAGTGTACTTTTACCAACACTTGGCATACCAACAAATCCAACATCTGCAAGTAATTTTAATTCTACTTTTAATCTTCTTTCTTCACCTGGTTCACCATTTTCAGAAAAGTTAGGTGCAGGATTTGCAGGAGTTGCAAATGCAGTATTGCCTCTTCCACCTCTTCCACCTTTAGCAACTACAACTTCATCATTTTCATGAGTTAAATCTGCTAAAATAAGTCCTGTATCTAAATCTGTTACAGTTGTTCCTTGTGGTACTTTAATAATAATATTTTCTGCATTTTTACCATTCATATTCTTACCAAGACCATTTGATCCTTTATGACCTTTAATATGTTTATTATATCTCAAATCAAGTAATGTTCTAAGTCCCATATCTACTTTGAATATAATATCAGCACCTTTTCCTCCATTACCACCAAAAGGTCCACCCATTGGAATATATTTTTCTCTTCTAAAAGCAGTACAACCATCTCCACCATTGCCTGCTTTAACTTCAATTATAACCTCATCAACAAACATGTTACCATATCCTTTCTATTAATTTTTAAAGTATGCATCAACATAAAATATTGGCCTATGTTCTTTATAATATTGTTTTTCAAAATCAGTCATGACATTTTCTATTTTTCTCTCATCATTATGTAAATCTAAACTAACCTTTTCAAATGTATACCAGTAATTACTAAAACTTTCTAAGGCAGAAGAAAATAATATTTTATTATCTGTCTTTAAGATTATGTGCTTATTTTTCTTAAATATTCTATCATATAGTCTTAAATAACTTTCATCTGAAAATCTTTTTTTAGCATCTTGTTTTTTTGGCCATGGCTCTGAAAATGTTAAATAGATTGTATCTATTTCTTTACCAAAATAATTAATAATATTTCTAGCATCTGCACATATCATTCTAAGATTGCTTATATTTTGATTTTTTATATTATTAATCGCAGTTGCTGTTTGAGAACTATCTAGTTCTAACCCTATATAATTAATATTAGGATGTTTTTTAGCCATTTCAATTATAAAGCTTCCTCTTCCCATACCTAGTTCTAAACATATTGGATTATTATTAGAAAATACATCTTTCCATTTCCCTTTATAACTTTCAGGATTCTTAATTAAATATGAACTACTATCTATAATCTTATTTGCATTTTTAACAACATTATAACGCATAAACTTCACCTCTAAAGAAGATTTTACCATAAATTCACTAAAAAAACTAGTAAAAAAAACGATGATTACTTTTGATCATCGTTTGGTTTTGTTAATGTTTTAACTTTATGCTTTTGTTCCATATCATACATCGCATTATCTACTGAAGCAATAGCCTGAGTTCTATTTGCAATTTCAGTGAAAGCGTTGTCAAATTGTTCATGCGCTATTTTGGCATAACCCTTTAATTTTTCTTTTAGATTTTGGTTCATCATTTTTAAGAAAGTCTTTTTCATCATCAAGTAAATCATTTTCATTCGGTATAGTTTCTCGATGACCATTTATTTTTTCTAATCTATTATAAATAGATTCAAATGTTATTTTATTCATTAAATTATCACCCAGCTAAATTACTACTTATTGTAATGGATTTCTATTTTTTTAACTTTAAATTTTTTCTATCATCTTTATAATTTAAATTATTATCTAATTGAATTGACTCTTTTTTTTCAAAATCTTCATAATAATCAATTTTTAAAGAGGAATATTCTAGATTATTAGACATCAATATACTTTCAAATATTCTAACTATTGTCATAAAATTAGGCTCTGAGTCTAAAGAATTTAATTTCTTCAACAAATCATCTTTAGTTAAACTATCATTCTTAAAATTGATAGTAAGCTGATATGATTTATCATTTCCCAAGAAAATGCTATAAAAACTTTTTTCATCAGTTACTAATCTACCATATTTAAAATTATATTGTTTATCTGTTTTTATTAAATCAACATTATCTTTTGTTAGT